>Ga0163151_10001426_pt1 | contig 40050 bp, 47 predicted proteins | sample OliLakLV19MP5IB2_FD_145596 | JGI IMG/M metagenome (GOLD analysis project Ga0163151, IMG submission 145596) | Freshwater microbial mat bacterial communities from Lake Vanda, McMurdo Dry Valleys, Antarctica - Oligotrophic Lake LV.19.MP5.IB-2 | ecosystem: Environmental > Aquatic > Freshwater >... | reverse complement strand
TCACCCTCTCGCCCTCACCCTCACCCTCTCGCCCTCTCACCCTCACCCTCTCGCCCTCAGGTCGCCCTTGCCCTCTCACCCTCACCCTCACCCTCACTATTGCAAAATAGAATAGCAAAATCGAATATGGTAGGCGACCGGCCTATCAGCCATGTCTTATTACAAATTCAGATTACGTCAGAAATCTCTAAAAAAATCCCGACACCACAACCAGAGGTAAAAATCGTCTGTATACAAAATTTAGGTCAACTATCTACAAGTTGATTTGGGAAAAAGTAGTCTGTTCGGGTTGTAAGTTTGAGATTTAAGTTTTCATTACTTTTTCTATCTTTTCTATATATTCTATATAGGTTTATACACTATATAAAAAATTTTTATCAAAATTAATTTTGGCCTATTGACTTTTGCTTCGTTTGGTTGTATGCTTGCTACATGAAAGACTTTGATACTGTTTGCCCTAATTCTGAAACCAAACACCCTGCTTGGATTATATTTGAGGGTTATCTTATTTGCATGGATGTTTTACCTGATTCTTATACCAGATATATTTCTTGGAAATTGAATAAACCTATATTTATTAAATCGTGGTATCATGATAAACATGGATATTATCGTATTTTTACAACTTTTAATCGTGCTAAAGAGTTTATTTTTTCTGATATTACCGATGAAAGAAAACATATTAGTGATAATTATAATGAAGAAGTTGAGATATCAAGGATGTTAATTCAATAATGTTATCTTGTGGTAAGAATAGTATTACTACTATTAAAAACGGATATGGCTTTTGCGAACATCGTGCTTTTTTTAATAATTCTTTGCCAATTTTTTATTATTTATGGGCTTTTGCAGCACCTGTAAATGAAGAAGAGTGGTGTTTAGAAGAAGTCTATACCGATAATGGTGGTTTTATGGCTTGGAGTATATTATTTTCTACTTATAAAGAAATAGAGGAATTTCTTGAAACTACCTAATGGTATAGAGTTAGAAAAACTTAATGATGATTACTATATCTCTAGTGTTGATAGTAAACATTTTCTTTATAAAATTTCTGCGCCTTTTTCTTTAGATGGAAGATATTTCCCTATTAAAACAGAAGACGGAACAGACATTTGGTTTAATACTACTATAAATACAAAAGAAGACTGCTTAAAGACAGCACACAGTTCGTATTTAAAAAATGATTTAATACTTAGTATGAACCAAGTTATACAAGGTGACTGTTTAGAAGTAATGAAAACACTAGAAGATAATTCTATTGATTTAACTGTTACATCGCCTCCATACGATAATTTAAGAAAATACAATGGCTACACTTTTGACTTTGAGGGAATTGCCAAAGAATTATTCAGAGTAACCAAGCAAGGTGGAGTAGTGGTTTGGGTAGTAGGAGATGCAACAATCAAAGGAAGTGAAACAGGAACATCTTTCAAACAAGCTCTGTACTTTAAGGAGATAGGATTTAATCTGCACGATACGATGATTTGGAATAAAATAAACCCAGTTCCACTTACACACAATCGTTATGAACAAGGTTTTGAGTTTATGTTTATTTTATCAAAAGGTAAACCCAATACAGTAAATCACATTAGGGAAGTGTCCACCTGTATTCAAACTAGAACCAGGAGAAGGTCTAATAAAGAAGGCGGTTCAGCCTTTAGAAGCAGAGAAGGATATACAACTACAAATCCCACAAAAATAAAAACCAATGTGTGGGGTTACACAAATGCAAACAAAAAAATCAACCACCCAGCAATCTTCCCCGAAAAACTAGCAGAAGACCACATACTCTCTTGGAGTAATTCTGATGATGTTGTGATGGATTGCCTAGCTGGGTCAGGAACTACTGGGATTATGGCACACAAGAATGGTCGTAAATTCATTTTAATAGAGACAAGCGAGACATATTGTGATATAATCAAGGAGAGATTTAAGAGTAGATTTAATTTGGATATAAAAATATGTCATTAAGTGGTTTTATTTTAGTATTTTTTGCAGCAAAATAAAAATGGAGTTAAGTAATAAGAATGGAAGAATTGAATAAAGCAATGGAAGAAGCTAGTAAACAACTCACTAAAGAAGAAATACTTGATAACATTAAATCGGCAACTGAAGCAGCAAAAGAAAGCTTTAGAGTAGCGTCAGAAAAACCAAATGCGTTACCAAGTAAACTAGTTACAGAACTAGTCAAAAGATCCTTTGATTATGCATGGTTCGCACTAAGTCCTGATTCTAGTAATTTAATGTTTTAGACTAACAATTAGCTTATGATACAATAAGAGTAGCAAGAGATTGCTACTCTTTTTTTGTGTGTAGAGGTATATGGCAAACAAGGCACTTTCCTTTGTTTCTTCTGTTTTTAAAAATTTAATTCAATATCCTGCTGCTAATATGTCTACTTCTTGGTCAATGATGCCAAGATCTCAGAGAAATTATGCTAGAGAAGTGGGAAGTGGATTAAACAATAGTATTGTAGTGTCTGCTGTTAACTGGATAGCAAGAAATTTTCCTGAAGCACCATTAATACTCTTAGATACAGATAAAAAAACTAATGAAACAATAACCATCACAGCTCATCCCATGCTTAAATTGATATCTAGACCTAATAGATTTTATAGCGGAACTTTATTGTGGGGAGCGACATTAACAGATTTAACAATTGCAGGAAATGCATACTGGATTAAAGTTCGTAATAAGATAGGTGAAGTAGTTGAGTTGTGGTATTGCCCACAACATTTAATGACCCCTATAAGCAACACAACTGAATTTATTTCTGGATATTTGTATTCTCCAGATGGTAGATTAAATAAAGGCGTAGAATACACAACAGAAGACGTAGTTCATTTTAGATTTGGAATAGATCCAAATAATATGGCAAAAGGGTTAAGTCCATTAGCTTCTCTTTTGCGAGAAATATATACAGACGATGAAGCCTCTAACTTCTCGGCATCTATTGTTACCAACTTAGGTGTTCCAGGAGTAATTATTAGTCCAGCAAATATGACTGGAAACCCATCTCAAATAACTACAGACGCAGAAAAAATTAAAAGAGATTTCTCTGATAGATTTACGGGAGATAAGAGAGGAGAACCATTAGTATTTACTTCTCCAACTTCTGTAACTACATTAACATGGACCCCACAAGAAATGAATCTAACTGGACTTAGAAGATTGCCAGAAGAGCGAGTATCTGCGGTTCTTGGAATACCTGCTATGGTTCTTGGTTTAGGTGCTGGTTTGGAGCACTCTTGTCTTCCTGGTTATACAAGAATATGGACACAAAATGGAATAGTAGAAATTAAAGATATTCAAAAAGGAGATAAGGTTTTATCTCTAAATAATGGAAAAGTTGAATATCATGATGTTAATGCACACTGGTTAACTGGAAAAAAGAAAATATATGAAATTAGAACAAAAAACAGAACTATCAGAGCGACAGCTAATCATCCCTTCTTTGTAAGACAAAATGGATTAGGTGGTGTTGGTAGTAAAGTAGGTAATTCTCAAAGAAAAGCAAGAGTAGAACCAAGATATTTAGAAAACCTAAAAGTTGGAGATAAAATAGTTCAACTTCAAGAAACTCCAGATTTAGGAAATATTTATCTTCCAGATGGTAGTTTAGCGTCTGTTGATTTCATGAAATTTGCGGGGATGCTTCTTGGGGATGGATACATTGGGGAAAAACTAGGGTATATTCAAGTATGTTTACCAAAAAAAGATAATGTAAGAGATCAATATGAGATTATTATTAGAAATGTAATAAAGGATAATAATTTCACTAGGAGAGACGGAACAATACAACCAAAATTCACTGATAGTAGATCTGGTTTTTCTTTTAAATCTAGAAGTCTTGTAGATAAATGTATTAATTTAGAATTAAATGGGTATTCTGTAACTAAAAGAATTCCTTCTTGGGTTTTTGGTTTGTCAAAAGAATTACGCCTTGCTTATTTGGCCGGATTAATTGATTCAGATGGAACAATTGACAAAAGGGGAGTAGCAACTATTTGTCAAGCAAATGAAAATTTAGTACATGATCTTAAGGATTTATTTTTAAGCTGTGGAATACCCAGTTCTAATGTGCATAAAAAGGAAATTCATGTTTCCCAGTTACCAAATTCAGGCTCTAAAGAGTGGTATTACGCTTGGGCTTTTGCTGTTTCTAGTGCAAAACTACTATCAGAAATACCGTTTGAGGATATTTCTTATAGAGAAAAAGTAAATAATAATTTAAATAGATATAAAAACATAGAATTTCATGCTGAAAGTGTTGGACTACCAAAAGAGTTAGGTTTTTATACAATTTCTTCTATAACTGAAATAGGGGAGGAAGATGTATACGATATTGAGGTAGATCAAGCACATAATTTTATAGCTAATGGCTTTTTAGTAAAAAATTCATTTACTAACATGCAAAGTGCAAAAGAAGCAGCGTATGAAAATAACATTATTCCTACACAAAAATTATTATCAGAAGAGCTTCATTTACAATTACTAAGAGATTTTGAGTCAGAAGAAAAACTAGATAGTATTATAGTACATTTTGATCTAACAAATGTACGTGCTTTAATGACAGACATGACAGAGATATTCAAAAGAGCAGATATGGGTATGAATTCTGGGTGGATGACTGTAGCAGAAGCAAGAAAAATGGTTGGATTATTTGTTGATGAAACACATAATGTTTATTTAAGAAACTGGAGAGTTGTAGCTGTTCCTCCAGAGAAAGCAAGAGACCTACCACTACAAGCCATTCCCAATACAAGCCGTGGTATTGGTGGATCTGGCGCAGACTTGGTACCTCTACCGGCTGAACCTAGAGACATTTTTGGTAGTACTAACCCAGCTAGTCAACAGGGAGAAATTCCTATTCCAGTAGCTGTTCCTGTCATAGATACTCCTAAAAAAGTACCTGCCGCTGGAAAAGAGTATTCTGATAGTATGGAAATATACATTAAGAAAACATACTCAACTGCTTATCAAAAATTTAAGCTTTTTTCTAGAGCAACTAATAGAAAACTTGACGAAAGAGAACATAAAACATTAAATTCAATAGATAGAAATTTATTAACTAAAACTCTTTATCCATACGCCAAAGAAATGAATGATCTTACTTTAATTTACTATACTACCACCTTTTCTGTTAAAAAAGACGTATTATTAACAGAAATAGAGTTAAATTATATTATTAATGGGCTTTCTGAAAAAATAATTGATCATTTAACTCAATATATGACATATAATAAAGTTATGAAGATTGATTTAGTGAATTTTATAGACACTAAAGATATATTAACTTTACTCTTAAATTCTATTCTTAAATATATTTATAGAGAAGTCGGAGTTAATGCTGCTATTGATGCTTATGGTAAATATGTTGTACCTGTAGCAGAAATAAACAATCGTACTGATAGCATTTATTTGCCAGTACTGAACACAGAATTGGAGTAAATATGGAAATTCTCAGGAAAGTACACAAAGGAGCTTTTGATACAGACGATAAAGGCTACTTAAGTGCAGTAATATCGACGTTTGATATTATTGATAGAGATGGGGATATGATTGCTCCATCTGCGGTTAAAGATGGCACACCAATCAGACTATGTTCGTGGGGACATAAATGGGGAGAGTTGCCAGTAGGAAAAGGAATTCTTAAAAATAATGGAAAAGAATTAATTTTCGAAGGTAGTTTTTTTCTCAACACAGAAGCTGGTAGAGAAACATATGAGACAGTCAAGTCATTAGGCGATTTAGGAGAGTGGTCATGGGGGTTCTCTCCTCTTGAAGACGGGATTGAAATTAAAACCATAAAGGGAAAAAAAGTAAAGTACTTTACATCAGTAGAAGCATTTGAAGTATCTCCTGTATTAGTAGGAGCAAATCAAGAAACGAGAACAATAGATATTAAAAGCGTAGATGAAACTCAAGAAGAAGTTGTAGAAAAAACTCTTGTTATTGCAATAGAAGAAAAATCAGACGACGAACTTTTACTAGAGATAGAAGAAGTTATAGAAATTAAGTGCTTAAATCCAGACTGTGCTTGTGTTGATCCAGATTGTGTTTGTGAAGACGGAATATGTACAGAAACAAAAGCAATGGACGAAAAGACGCAAGTAGATACAACAGTAACTACACTATCTAAGCAAGTAGTTGATTTATTAAAACAACTAGCTATACTTTTTCTTCAAAAAGAAAACATGGATTCTTATAAATTAAGTGAAATACTTTCAAGTATTACTACTATTAATTACATAATTAGTGAAGAAGCATGGGATGCAGCAATGAATACCATGGAAAGTATGAAAGAAAAGAAAAATTCTATAATTAAATCATATTCTACGATGTTATATGATATTATTAATGAAAGATATACAGAAGAGATAGCTATTGATAGAGAAGAAAAAAATATTCGCTATGCAGAGCAGGGAGAACTTCTTCTTAAGAGTATATTTAACTATGTTGGTCGCTCACGGTCGCTTGCTGATCTTAGAGCAAAAGAAGGCAGAGAGCTGTCAGATACGAATAGAAAGCGGCTTACTTCGCTTTTGGACTCGCTTAAGACAGCTACAAGTGACATTGAGGATTTGTTAATCAACACGCAACAGATAATTGTTACGGAAGAAGAGCAAATTGACGAAACTAAATCTGAAACACCAGAAGAGATAGAAGAAACTATTGTTATTAATAACACAAAAAATAGATTTTCTAAACTGGACAGATTAATAAGTAAAATAGAAGGATAAAAAATTGGATAGATTAAGTTCTTTACAAGAAAAGTTAAAAACAGCAACTGGTGAAGCAGTAGCTATTAGAAAACAATACGAAAATTCATCGGAAAACATGTCTGATGATGACGCTACTAGATTTGATGCAGCTATGGTTGTAGCAGACGGGCTTGATGAAGAAATTGTGAGAGAGAAGAAAGCTATTAGTTTTCAACAACTAACTGCTACTATTGATGCTCCTATGCTCTTTCCAGATCAAGGTGATAAGAATGAGAAAGAAATTGCTACAAAGCAAATGTCTATTTTCAGAGAATATCTTAAGTGGGGAGAAAAATCTACCGCTTATATTAAGGGCGCAACAGAACTAAAAGGTCTTCAGGCCGATTTAGACACAAGTGGTGGTTACTTAGTAATGCCTATGATGGTTGTTAATGAGTTTATTAAATTTGTTGACAATGCGGTATCAATGAGAGGTCTCTGCACAGTGTTTACAATGCCTAACGCAGAATCTATTGGTGCTCCTAGCTTAGATACAGATCTAAACGATGCCGACTGGACTACAGAACTACAAACAGGTCAAATTGACAACGCTATGCGTTTCGGTAGACGTGCTCTTACTCCTCATCCTTTCGCCAAGAGAGTGAAGCTCTCTAATACACTTATTAGAAAGTCTATGATGGACCCAGATGCACTCTTAAGAGCTAGATTAGCTTATAAGTTCGCTGTTACCGAGGAACTAGGTTTCCTTCTTGGTTCGGGCGCTGGACAAGCATTAGGTGTATTCACCGCATCAGCACAAGGAATTGATACATCAAGAGACGTATCTACTTCTAACACAACTTCTTCGCCTACAGCCGATGGTCTAATTGAAGCAAAGCACTCTCTTAAGACCCCATACTGGAACGATGCAACTTGGCTATTCCACAGAGACGTATTTAAGAAAATTAGATTACTCAAAGACGGTAATGGACAATATCTATGGCAGGCCGGTATTTCCGGTGGAGTGCCAAGCACAATTCTGGACAACCCTTATGTATTAAGCGAATATGCTCCAAATACATTCACCACAGGTCAATATGTCGGTATTATTGGAGATTTCAAGAAATACTGGATTGTAGATTCTCTTGCAATGTCTGTAAGAAGAGTAGATGAACTCTACGCTGAGACTGATGAAGTTGGCTTCATAGGGCGGGCAGAAGCAGACGGAATGCCAATTCTTGCAGAAAGTTTTATCAGAGTTAAGTTAGCGTAACGTTAACTATTCACGCAACACTAACTAAATATAGTTAGAGCACAAAACCTAAAGGAGAGAAGAAATTCTCTCCTTTTCCATTTTCTCTAATTCTTTTTCAGTCAATCTAATAGTAATAATTCCATATTTTTCTAATAACTCTTTATCTCTTCTGATATCTCGTTCTCTTACTTCTTTCCTCTGGTGCCAGTAAGTGCCATCGGCCTCGAAAGCCAGATTATATTCTGGCAAAAACGCATCAACATGAAATAGACCAAAACTTGCTTGTGTTTCTATCTTAAATCCGGCATTTTGCAAAAAATCAATAAGAATTAATTCTATTTTTGTAATTTTCTTTTTACCATGCGATCTTGGGTTATGTGCTACACACTTACAATCTGGTAGAATTAATTCCATATGCTTTATTCTACTAATTCTTAGTTTTTGTCTAGTTTCTTCCGACGTACTTGCCCAGCCTTTCCCAACTTGTCTAGATAATATCCGTTTATCTATTAATTTTTGAGAATGTTTTCTTCCAGTCTGCGACATACTTAGTTTCTTTATGTATTCTGGATCTAATTTCTGTAAAGTCATTTTAGTTCGCATTTTTTCACGAAATTCATCTGTGATTATTCTTGTTGTACATTTAATACAGGATTTATGAGAATTACCACAAGACTTCACTGAATAATTAGTCATTTTCTCTTCATAGACTACAATGTAACACAAAAGTCAAAACATGTCAACAAAATAAATAAAAACATGTGATATAATTAGATTATGACTACAAAACTATATTAATATGTGGTCTACGTAATGGAAAGGGAAAAACGCTATTATGGCGACCTCATTAACAAACAAAACGAAAATGGTAATTGGACAAGCTCCAGTTGCTGCAGGAACAACAGCCAAGAGTTGGTATGTAGACACTGCTGGATATGACGGCATTAGATTTATGGTTTCTTTTGGAGCACTAACCTCTGGTACTGTTGTAAGTGTTAAACTTCAATCAGCAGACGATGCTTCTGGTACAAACCCGGTAGACCTTCTTGGTACAAGCGTAGCGGTTGCTGATACAGCAGATGATAAAGCAGTTATTCTTGATCTTTATCGCCCAGCCACAAGATATATTGGGTGCTATATTAGCATAGCAACAGCAAACGCAGTAATCAACCTTGGTGTTCATGAACTTTATGGACCAGGTAAACTTCCTGTTGTAAAAGATGCAAGCATTTCTGGACAAAAAATTAACGTTTCGCCAATAGCTGGTACAGCTTAATCAATCTGACAGACTACTATTTAATATAATAGTATAACTTAAAAACGCCAGTTAGGGGTAGTAGCCTCCCCTACCCCTCTGGCACCTAACAAATAGTAGGCCGTGTGCATAGACACTAGACGATGGGAAAAGCAAAATCGTCGCAGCTAACGGAGAAGGATAAAATATTATGACATATGTTTCTAAAGTTTATAGAGAACAAGGCGGAGATAAATTAGTAGTAGAATCAGGTGGTTCTATTGAAATTAGAGTAGGTGGAGCACTTAATTCTATTGCCCCCCTTGTTAAATTAGGATATAGTACTGGTGCTGGTCTAGCAGTAACACAGGCAACAAACAGAACAACTGGTGTAACAATAAATGCTGTTTCTGGAACAATTACAACACACAATGCATCATTAGCCGCTGAGCTCGCTGCTTCCTTTGTTGTTACAAATTCAGCAGTAGCTATTGGTGATGTTATTTTACTCTCTCAGCAATCAGGCGCTGTAGGTGTAATGACTACAGTAGAAGTTATAGCTGTAGCATCCGGTTCATTCACTATTGCAGTAATGAATGGTAATGTTGCTGCTGGCGTAGCAGAAACAGGCGCTATTCTCATAAATTTCTGCGTTTTTAAGGCAGTGAGTGCATAAGATATGAGTTTCATGAGATCAATATCAGCAACAATAACAACAACTGCTGGTGGCGCAGCTACAGTCTATACTGATGATGTGCTTAATGGTGGTTATGTTGAATCATTAACCATTACAGGCTCTTTAGATGCTGGTACTGATCTTACTATTACAGATGATGCTACAGGCGCTCCAATAGTAACATTAACCAATATAAATACAGGTACTTTTAGACCAAGGGGCGCAACACATGATATTACTGGTGTAGCATCACTATATGCAATAGAAGCACTAGCAGCAGTAGAAGATAAAATTGCTATAACAGGCAGAATAAAAATAGTAGTAGCTCAAGGTGGTGCAACAACTACCGGAGCTATTACATTCATAATTAGTTAAGGGAGATAGAAATGCGAATTTTAATGAAAACACGAGCGGCAAGTAGTAATGGAGTTCTTTTTCCAGATAAGTACTATATAGTAGAAGACTCTGTAGGAAGAGACTTTGTTGAAGGAAATTATGCTGTAGAGGTAGACGCTAAAGGTCTACCTGTAGTAGAAGATACCACTGTCTTAGAAGAGATAGAAGAGTTTACTCCTGCGAAAGATCCAGCCTTTAGTGAAGTAAAACTAGATGTTGCTGATCCTGTTTTCGTAGATACTACAGCAGAAATAGAAATAGTAGAGGATGCACCAAAAGGTACACGTTCTAAGAAAGGCTAAGTGAACTGCTCACAATGTGAGCTTCTGACTTCAACGCTTGGCTAATGCCATAGCTCCATCATGACTAGTTCCTAGTCTTAAAATATTAATTGCTGCATTTACATCTCTATTTATATTTAGACCACAACCTAAGCAGTTATGCATTCTGACAGAAAGGTTTTTCTTAACTATTAAACCACAACCCGAACATATTTGAGATGTGTTTTTAGGATTCACGAATAATACTTTTTTACCAGCGCATTCTGCCTTGTAAGAAGTGAAATTCATAAATGTTGACCAACCAGCATCGCTAATAGATTTTGCTAAATGATGATTTTTGATCATATTATTAATATTTAGTTTTTCAAATACAATTAAATCGTAATTGTTAACAATGTTTCTACTTGTTTTGTGTAAGAAATCTTTTCTTTGATTTTTAACTTTAATATATATAACAGCTACTTTATTCTTTTGTTTAGCTCTAGAATTAGAACCTTTCTTTTTTCTAGATAAAATATGTTGTTCGTGAGCTAGTTTCTTCTCTGATTTTCTAAAAAATCTAGGATTATCAATTTGAATACCGTTTGATAAAGTAGCAAATTTCTCAAGACCAACATCTACACCAATAATTTCTTGTGTTTTAGGTAATTCTTTTGTCTCTACTTCACAAGAAAAACAGACATACCATTTATTTACTTCTCGTTTGATAGTACAAGTTTTTATTACACCTTGTATTTCTCTATGAAGCTTTATATTAATGGTGCCTATTTTAGATAACTTTAGTTTATTAGAAAGAAGTGAAAATCCGTTTTGTGGATAAGTAAAACTATTGTATCTATCAATGTTTTGAAATCGTGGATAACCAGCTTTCTCTTTTGTTTTTAATCTACGAAAGAAGTTCTGAAAACTTTTATCTACTCTCCTAAGAACATTTTGTAACACCTGAGAATAAATAAGAGAGTATTCTGGTAATAGTTCTTTTATATAGGGTAACTCTCCAGACTGTCCATAGTAATTAAGAGATTTTTTGTGTTGAGTGTAAGTAGTCTTTCTTTGTTCTAAAGCACTATTATACAAAAATCTACAAGAATTTAAAGTAGAAAGTAATATTATTTCTTGTTTTTTGTTTGGATAGATTCTGTATTTATAGGTTTTTAGCATATCTTAATTATATCACACTATAAGCAGTATAGATAACATGTTTTATGATATAATACAAATAAGAGGTAAATAGAATGAAAACAATATCAGATAGCAACACAAGAACACTAATTACTATTCCAAAAGAATTAAAAAAGGAAATAGAAATTTTAGCAAAAAAAGAAAATAGAAGTTTTAATAATATGCTTATAACTATTTTAAAATCACATAAAATTAATTCATCTGATGGGTGTTTTTGATTATGGCCATAAGTGATACATACCTAACCGTTGCGGAGTATAAACAAGCAACTAATACTAAAACCTCTGGTAATGATTTGCATATTCAGCAAGTAATAAATGCGTCGTGTAGATATATAGATAAAATATGTAGAAGACATTTTTCACAAGATGAAAATGTAACAACACGAATATATGACGGAGATGGATCTAACTTAGCTCGTGGTTTTGTAAGAGAAGACGGAAGATATGTAAGTGGTTCTTCTATGCTACTTCTTCAGGACGATATAAGTACTATAGTAGGTTTGGTTGTAACTATTGATAATGATGGAGATTACATACCAGAAGCTACCTTAACATTAAATACTGATTATTGGGTAGGTCCATATAATACTTCTTTATCAGAAACTGAACCATATACGTGGTTAAGATTAATTCCTACTAATAATGTTACCCCAGTTTGGCCTAATCATATGCGATCTATCTCTATTACTGCAAAATTTGGATGGGTTAATATTCCTGATACTATTAAGGAAGCTTGTTTAATTTTAACAAGAGAGATAATAGATCTTCAAACAGGTGGTGTTACACAAGCATTAAACTTGGTAGATGCTGCTTTGCCTATTCAAAGAAGAACTGCTGCTATTGTTGATAAATTAGTAGAAGAATATAAAAGAAAAGTAAAGTTGTTCGTTTAATGGCTACTTTCGAACTAATAGACATGGCTGAATTACACAGAATGGTTGGTTTTTTAGAAGTAGAAAAAGGAATACCGCATGTTAAAAAATATACATTAATAGGTATTTTTAGAGTGATGCAAAGAGAAGCTAAAAAAGCAGCTAGACCACATGATAGTGATTCAGGAGAATTAGCAAACTCTCTGCATTATACTATTTCTGGAGATATGGGAACACTTTATTCAACTTTACCTGATGCTCATGTAGCTGCTGCTGAATATGGTAGAGATGCAGGAAGCACAGCACCGCCTTTAGATGAAATTAGAGAGTGGGCAGACAGACATGGATTAGATAATCCATTTGCTATAGCCAGGGCCATTGGAGAAGAGGGAACAGACGGGTTGTATTTCTTTGAAACAGCATATGATATCGGATCTCAACACGCAGAAGTAGAATATAGTAATTGGTCTACTAACTTAGAACAGAGATGGACAAGTTTAGGGTGACTTATATTCAAGCCAGAGACGCAATTTATGATGAAATAAATAAATTAGTAACAGATCCTCCTGATTTGGAAACTGCTTTATTAAGAGTATATATTAGACCCCCAGATACATTAAGTGATACACCAGCAGTAATTTTTTTTGGAGACGGCGGTAGATTTGATTTTACTTTTGGTAATACAGTAACCGGAGAAGAACATCACGAAGAATATCTTAAAGTTATGATTACTGATCAAAATATAGAATCTGGATTAGAGAGACTAGAAATACACAAAAAAGACGTATTAGATAAGATAAGAGATGTCGGAAATCTAAATGGATACGGTGAAATATATCATGTGGAGTGGAGTCCACCATCAAGACATACATTAGGTAGAACTTTTTTTCTAGGTCAAGCAATTAGAGTACAATTTCTTGTAACTAATCCTATTTAAGTATGATACAATAAAATTAGGAGTTAAAATATATATATGAAATTATTTCGCGCTACTGTAGGCATGAATTTTCCAACTGATATCAAAGTATTACAAAGGATGGCAGCAGGAGAAGACGTGTATCCAGAAGAAAGAAATGAAGTTAGATATGAAGAAGGAGATATTATAGAAGAGAATAAAATTCCTGCTTCTATTTTAGTAGATCTTTTATCTCAAAACTATTTAATTCTGGTTGATACTAAAAAAGAAGTCTCTATTAAAATAGAGGTTCCTATTAAGGAAGACATAAATGACTAGATATACAGGCGCTGATGTAGGTTTTTTCTATGTTAGTGGATACGAGCTTAGAGGGCTTACAACTAAGGTTGATATAAACGTAGAGGGTATGGTAGAAGACACTACTGCATTAGGAGATACTTATGCAAAGATTCTACCTGTTGGTTTAAGACAATTTAATTTATCTCAAGATGCTTTTTATGATGATGCTGCATTAGCAACTAATGCAGCTTTAGTAAGTACAACAACACAAATTGGTATATCAAGAATAATATGTATTGGTTTAGAAACAAACACAAGTCCAACAGTTACAACAGGCGCACATAAAGGTTTTATTGGTTTTGAGGGTCCGTTTGAAGGAAACTATGATAGAAAAGTATCAAGGGGAGCACTGCATAAAGTAACGGCAAATTATGCTGGTAGCGGAACAGTAGATCAAGGTGACTTATTATTAGCTAATAGTGTTAATCCTGGAGCAACTGGTAATGGATTAGGCGCGGACAACGGAGCACTGACATCAAATGGCGGAGTTGGATATTTTCAAGTTAATTCATATACAGCAGGCGGCGCTTCTGGTTTAGTAATGAAAATACAACACTCAGCAACAGACGGCAGTTATGCGGATTTAGCTACTTTTACTACTGTTACAACTGCCCCAATTGCTGTTAGAGTAGCGGTTGTTGCTGGCACTCAGGTAAATATATGGGTTAGGTGTCTTTGGACATTTACAGGAGGTTCTGGTAGTTCAAGTTTTACAGGAATGGTAGGGTTTGCTAGAAATTAATGGCTACATATACTAGTGCTAATTTAAAAATAGAATTTGATAACGCTACTGGAACTTTAGTTGATATGAGTAATTATATTATTTCTACTAGCGGATTAAGCGCTACTATGGATTTAGACGAGATTCATGCATTCGGAGATTCGTGGGTGGAGAGAGTAACTAAAGGAACGTTTAGATTTGGAGACATAACTTTATCTGGACTTTATGACGACGCTTCTCCTTCTGGACCTAATATTATATTTAACGATATTCTTAATCTTAAAACAACCGCTGCTGGAACAAGAACACTAAAAATAACTTGGGGTGGTTCAAAAACAAGTACTGTAGAGACTTATATTAAGTCCTATAAATCATTGCCTTCTCGTGGAGAAATAACAAAATTTGAAGTGGTGTTAAGTACCACTGGAACAGTAACAGAGGTTTGATAAATGGCTACATATACTAGTGCTAACATATCCATAATGTACGACAATTCTGCTGGAACCCCAATAGAAATGAAGGGATTTATCACAGAATTCAATGGGATACCTATTAACGCTATGATAGAAGAAACTCATACGTTTGGAGATCAGTGGGTAGAAAGAACTTATGCTGGAGTAAAAGACATCGGAGAAGTCTCGTTTAAGGGTTTTTTCGATGATGTTACTAATGGACCAGATGCTGTTTTTAACAGAGTAGGAAATTCTACAAATGGCACTTTAACTATTACTTGGGGTGGTTCAAAGACTACATCTTTTGAAACAACAATTAAGAGTTACAATAGAATACCAGGAAGAGGACAATTAACAAAATTTGAAGTAGTGATTGTCCTTTTGTCTGGGACAGTAACAGAAGCTTAAGGATAATACAATATGGCTTACTATAATTCTGCTAGTGTTAGAATAGATTTCGATAGATCTGATGGTTCTACTTTACAAAACATGTCTGCTTATATTACTGAGTGTAATGGAATAAATATTACTGCTTCATTAGAAGACAGTCATACTTTTGGAGACTCTTGGGTAGAAAAGCTATTTGCTGGTCTAAGAACAGTAGAAGAAATAACACTAAAGGGTTTTTATGACGATACTGCTGTAACTGGACCTAATGCTATTTTTAATGATGTAGGTAATCTTACAACTGGTATTTTAAGAACATTTAAAATAACTTGGGGTTCTATAAAAAATACTTCTGTAGAAACAATAATTAAATCCTTTAATAGACTTCCATCAAGAGGAGCACTAACTATGTTTGAAGTAGTATTAGCTCCCACTGGTGCTGTTACTGAAGATATATAATGAATAAGAACTTAAGAGTCGAATAACTTAATTCGACTCTTTTCAATTTTTGGAGGTAAGAAAGAAATGGCAAAAACTAAGATAGTGAACAAGAAACCACCTATTAAGCCAGTAGATTCTGGTACATATACAGTAGAGATAGATGGAGAAACATATCACCCACACTCTGATGAAACTGTAACATTCAGATCTAGAGGAAATATAGAACACATGATGCTTTCTATGAGACTATATGGACTAAGTTCATTAGAAAACACTGAGGCAGTTAAATCTATGGAAGAAGGCGGGGTATTTGATCAAGTTATTGAACATTTATCTTCAAATATTTCTGCATGGACATGGACAGACGATAATGGGGACTTATATTTAAGTCCACCAGATGTTAAAACAATCAGAAGTCTAGAATTTACAGAAATTGGTTGGCTACTTTCTAATCAAGGTGCTACTAAGCCAGCAGAATCGATTGATGAAAGAAAAAACGACTCCGAAACTTCTTCGACTACCTAAATGATAAGGAGGAGGCTAGTCCTCCTCCCGAATGGTATTTAGGTATATTATGTGAAGAGTTTCATGCACTACCAAGTCAAATAAAACAAGAAGATTCAGAAACACTACAGAAAATAATGGAGTATAGAAGATTTCATAGAGCTAAAGATATTATTGATAACAATGGCGATATGGAAACAATAGACGAAAAAACTAAAGAAGAAGCCACTTATTTAATATTTACAGACGCAGAAAAAGCAATGGAAATAATTAAAAAAAGAATGTCTAAGGATGAATCTGATAGATTAACTTTCCAAGAAGGAAATAGAGAAGAGAGTACTTTTGGGACGGGGATCGACCGCTAACCTAAACATCAATGTAAAGGCAACCAACAGCACTGGATCAGCAATGACAAGAGTTATTGCTGATGTTCTAGGCTTAGGCGACGCTTCACAAAGATCAGGTCAGCAATATAGTGATCTTACTCGTCGAGTTATTGAAGGTACTATAGTCTGGAACGCTTTTCATTCTGTTATACGCGGAGTTAAAACTGCAATAGAAGAAACAATTAAAGCCGGTATTGATTGGGAAGTCAATATGGCTAATATCAAGCGTACTGTAGAAGGCACTCCAGAACAAATAGCTAAGATTGGCACAGAATTGCGTAATATGGCAAAAGAAATGCCAGTTACTGCGAATGAGTTAGCTAAAATTGCTATGGTAGCTGGACAAATCGGTGTAGCCTCAAAAGATATAACAAAATTCACAGAAGTCATGGGTAAATTATCTGCTACTACAAATATTGTAGGGGAATCTGGTGCTGCTCAGCTTGCTAGATTTATGAACATTATGCAAGCATCTTTCGGAGATATAGATAAATTCGGAGCGGCACTTCTTGATTTAGGTAGAAAATCAGCAGCTACTGAAACTGAAATTCTTACTATGGCTATTAGATTAGCTGGTGCTGGTCAACTTATTAAAATGTCTGGTCAAGATGTTCTTGCTTTCTCTGCCGCTTTGTCCAGTGCTGGTCTTAGAGCAGAAATGGGTGGATCTGCAATGAGTAAAGTAATGATGGATGTTTCAGAAGCGGTGTTTAATGGTGGTGTAGAGCTAGAACAATTTGCAGAAATATCTAAAATGACATCGGCAGAATTTAGTAAATTATTCAAAGAAGACTCAGCAGCGGCACTGGTTAAATTCATTGTTGGATTAAGAAGTGTATCTGATGCTGGAATGAATACTTTCGCAGTATTACGTGAGTTAGGACAAGATGGTATTAGACTTAGGGCTACACTTCTTCAGACCGCAGCAACTAGTGATATTCTTACTAAAGCACTAAATGACGGTAGAACAGCGTATGCTGAAGGAACAGCACTAAATCAAGCTTTTGGTGATAAGGCAGAAACTACTGCTAGTAAATTAGCAACACTAAAAAATCAAATACATGATGTAATGATTGAAATTGGAACAGGATTAATGCCAACTGTTCTCTCTGTTGCATCTGCTTTTACTGCCTTTATAGAACATTTACGCCCCTTAGAACCGCTATTTGTTGTTATTGCTCAGGTTCTTCCAGAAATTATTGCTTTGTTAGTTTTAACTTTTGGAGCAGCTTTTCTTCTTCGCGTAGGAGAAAGTGTAGTTTCAATAATAAAGTTAACTATGGCTTTTATTACTCTTAGTCCTTCTATTAGTGGAGCAATAGTTCCTATGTCAGCTTTTGAGGTTAAATTACTTTCCTTAAAGTCTGCTATTGTTTCTACTCAAGGAAAACTACTAATTATCATAGCTGCAGTATTTGCTTTAGATCTGGCTTTACAAATATTTACAGGAAAAGGTTTATTTGCAAGAATATTTGGAGATGAACAAATAGCAAAAACTAATGTTAAATTATTAAACGAAATAATAGGGCGAATGCAAGAGTTGGATACAAGCGCACGGGTACCGCAAATATTGCTAGAAATAAATGCTATTTTAAGACAGCAACTTCAAATAAGAGCAGACATTAAAAGAGCAGAAAATAGAACTGGCGATGAAAGTCCGCCTAGAGTTGTGTTTGACAATTCGGCAATTCAAGGTCGTATAGAAATGCTTAAAAAACTGGATCTTAGTGCCTCAGAAGTAGCACTTACGTTTGGATCTAATTTAAATCCCGAATTCATAAAAATTATCGCACATGTATTTGACCTAGATGAGAAGGCTGTTAAAGCAGGTTGGGGCAGGGCTATGCAAGAGCAAGCTAGAGAGATGGAAGAAGGTCTTGCTTTAGTAAATAACGCTTTTAAAAATATAGAAGGAACCTCAACATTTACATTTCCCCCAACTAAAGAACAAGTAGCTGCTGCGAAAGAAGCATTGAAAGAAGTAGAAGGAGCTGTTGATGATTTCTTGCCTAAAATTGGTCAACCATTTAAAGAGTGGAAAAAAGAAATGGATATTTTCTTTGAGGCATTTAACAATCAAGCTAAAAACATAGATGATATATGGAATGTACTAACTGCTGCTGGAATTAGAGGAGTAGATCAGATAATAGATGGACTAAGAAGAGGAGGACCACTAGCTGTACAGCAATTTATGGAATTCCTATTCGATCATCCTATGGATATACTTGAAATGTTAGGACAGCAGGGTGCAGTATTAGCAGAGGCTTCTGGTGGTCTAGTTAGTTTAGGTGTGGGTGTGGGACTAGGGAATGGTGCCGCAGTAGTTTCTGCTGGTGCAATGAGTGGAATAGCTAATCCTATAGGAAATGTTCTTGATGGAGTAATAAGATATGCTGGTAGTGCTGCTAGAGTAATTACTGGTGTTATTTTAACTTCATTAAATGGTGATTTCCCAGAAGGCGGAATTACCCCATCTTCTTTTATAACAAGAGCGAAAACAATTCAGGACTTTTTAGAGGAATTCAATGCGGGTAAGACTACTAAGAGAACAGAAGAAAAGAATAGCGGAGGAGGAGGTGGCGGAGGAGGAGCAGCAAAAGAAATTAAAGAAGTATTATCATTAATAGATAGTTTTAATAAAACAATAGCAGAAAAAGCCAACTTTAGAGAAATGGTAAAAAAATTTGGCGATGGCGGAGCAAAAATAATGGAAGCATTTAATAAGGCAATTACTGCTGGTGTAGATGATGCTGAATCAGCCGGTGCAAATTTTGCTAACTCTATAGATTCTTGGATAAATGATGCAATAAGATCTAATGTACCAAACGCAGCAGATTGGGGAAGAAGAATAGTAGAAGCAGGAACAGCAGCTATTATAGAAAATACACCAGAAGCAAAAGCTGCACTAGAGAAACTGATGAAAGACGCAAATGAGGTATTTAATGCAGACAAAAATATGAAATTAACTGCTGGTACTTTTGCTGATACTTTTGCGAAAGCTTTTGCAGATGCCAAAATGGAAGCAAAAATTGGTTCTGCTGGTACAAAACTAATGGAGTCTTTCTGGAAAGCAGTAAATGAAGGTGGAGGAGATAACATTCGTAGATTTGCTGAAAACGCTGCTGATATGCTTGCTACCCTACAGAAAAAAGATATTGGTGCTGATGCTTTTGCTCAATTAAAAACTAACTTTACTAATGCACTTAATGACGTAATAAATAATGCTACACCGGCAAATATAGCTAAATTCCAAGAAGCAATGGCACAAATAAAAATAATAATGGACGGAGGCGCTTTAGCTGTATCCTCTAATACTCTTGTTATGGCAGAAGATATTAAAAAACTTGCATCTAATCTCGGTCTAAGTGCAGACGATATAATAAAAAACATAGATTTCTTTGTTAATACGGGATTATTTAAGATTCTTGATACACTAAAAGATCTAACTCCTGCCACAAAAGACGCTATTGAAAAAACATTAGACCAACTTAAAGCAGGTAAATTAACAATTGGACAAGCAGTTACAGAAATTTGGAATGCAATTGTAAAAGGCGCTTCTGCTACTAGTCCATTACAGAGTGGCACTGGACCAGGCGGTGGCGGTGGCGGTGGCGGTAGTAAAGTAGATCCTAAGACTATAGTTGGATCTATACCTTATCAGATTGAACAAATAAGAATTTTACAAGAAAAAGTAGACCTATTAATGGGGCAAAGCCATGGATTAACTTTGGCTGGTGTGCCTGTTCCTCAATCACTAGCTGCTGGTTTAGTTGGGGGATTAACTAGTCTAGATAGTATGAAGGATGAATTAAATTCTGATATAGAAGCCTCTGTTGCGGCTCGTGCTAGTTACGACCCTAACGCTATAGCCCAAGCAGAATTTGACACACAAAGTAGAAATTCTGCTGCACAAAAAGCAAAAAAAGAAGCTTTAGATAAAGCAAAAATGGACGAGTATAGAGCAAGAGTAAGAGAAATACTACCACATATAGTAGAAATAACTAAACAAATAAATAGTGGTACTTTCTCTTCTGATGCATTAGCTCTTCTTAAAGCTCAATTAAAAGACTGGAAAAATAAATTAGATAAAGCTAGAGATGGTCTAACTGGTGCTGGTTTTAGTAATGTAAGCCAAGATGGATTTAATGGTGTAGGAAAAATATCTGGTTTTGCTGGTGGTGTAAGAAACTTCATGGGTGGAATGGCGGTAGTTGGAGAGAGAGGGCCAGAATTAGTTAGATTACCAAGAGGATCTGATGTATATTCTAATAGTCAATCAAAAGGTATGGGTGGAGTAAATGTTCAACTAATAATAAATTCCCCTATTACAGATGTACAATCATTAAGAAGAGCTATACCTCAAATATCAGAAGAAATAAGAAGATATAAGGGAAGATAAACTATGACTGCAAGTGTGTTGTATATAGACGCAGACATAGATAATAATGATAGCTTTAGTTTAAGTCTATTAGATTATATGGTTGCTGAGTTTAGTGATGTAAATATTCAAAGAGGAATAGATGAAAATAGAGAATATCAATCATCAGAAGTAACATTTAAATTAACAAATAGATCATCTATATTTACATTAAATAATTACTCTAGTTCTATTTGGGGAAGATGGGGAATAGGAGTAAAAATAAGAGTAAATGCAACAAAAGATGCAGTAGTATTTAATTTATGGACAGGGTATATTACTAATTTAGATTATGAATATGATTTTCAAATAAAACAATATGTATGTTCAGTTACTTGTAATGATTTATCATATATATTAGATAAATACACTGAAATAAAAGTACCCTTTGCTCAAAATATTACAACATCAGAAGCAATAAGAAGAATAGCTATTTTAATACCAGATATTTATAATTTCGGTACTTCTTTTGTTTCTAAAGCAACAGATCCAGCAGCATTACCAGCAAGTACAGGAAACGCAGTTGCTTTTCATCCAAGTGGTAAATATGTAGCTATTGCACACTTTACTAGTCCATTTGTTTCTGTATATCCTTGGAACGGAACTACTATCGGAGCCAAGTTAGGAAACCCTAGTCCGGCACTTGCTGGGCAAGGTAATGGAGTAGCATTTAGTTCTGATGGAACCATTTTAGGAATTTCCCATAGTAATACACCATATTTTTCTTTATATGCCTTTGACGCTGTTTCTGGAGCTATTGGGACACGGTTTACAGACCCTACTACAACACCTACAGGAAAAGGTTTAGGCATAAGTTTCAGTCATGATTCTAAACTAGTAGCTATATCGCATGAGGTTAGCCCTTATATTAGTGTTTATCCTATTTCTGTTAATACTACTGCTTTTCCAGTAACAGTAACTGCTACCAATGGAAATTGGTCTAGTCCAGATAATATAAAAACAGATAACGGACTTGATGCCTCACAGACTTTTTCTAGCAGTAATTTTCCTTTAATTTGTAGGAATTATAGTTTTTCTGTTCCTTCAACCGCTACTATTTCAGGTATAGAAATAGAAATACAAGCTGGTAATACTTGGGGATGCAGAGTAGCTGGACTTCAACTATACTATGGGGGAGTGGTAGTAGGAGTTAAAAAAGAACCTAATGCTTTTTTGTCTGCAAATCAAACTGTTGTTTTTGGTGGACCGACAGACAAATGGGGATATGCATCAACATACTCTATAGTTAATGATGTTGGGTTTGGGTTTAGTTTACAAGCGTCTGGTATGTTAATAGATATAGACTATGTTAAAATGACAGTATATTACGAAGACAACAACATAAAAGCTATTGGCCTCAAAAGAGCAAATCCAACCACTATACCAACCGGAGATGGAAAATCTGTTTCTTTTTCTCCATCTGGTAATTATTTAGCTGTTGGTCATAATACTAGTCCTTATTTGTCTGTATATAATTGGAATAAAAATGTCTTTGGAACTAAAATAACAAATCCTGTCACAGCTTTAGGATCTGCGGCATTAGGGGTCGCATGGTCTCAAAGAGAAGATTATATTGGAGTATCTTTACTTTCTTCTCCTTATATTACTATTTATAATTGGACTGGAACTGCTTTCGGAACTAAATTAGCAGACCCCAGTACACTACCTCCAGGCCAAGGTAATTCAATATCTTTTTCTTTAGACAATAAACAAGTAGCAATAGGAACAGTTGCTAATACCTCTGTTTTAATGTATTATTATAATAATAAAGAGATAGGGCAAAAAATAACTAATGGATTAACATATTCATCAAGTGATACAAATGGAATAACTTTTGATACTTCTACTGGTGCTCTAGCAATAGCATCAAGTGGATCACCTTATTTGCTTGTATATAAAGGAAACAGTTTATTATCTCTTGAATCTGGAGATCAAATTATTCCTTACTTTGTTGATCCTGATGCCGGTTCAGTTTGGGAAATAATTAAAAAAATAGCATACCATGAATTAAATGGATTTTTATATATTAGTGGTAGTGGGCAATTAACTTTTAAAAAGAGATCTAGTAATTTATACTCTACTCCTACTTATTCTGTTGGTCCAGATTATGCTAATGATACTTCTCCTTATGAAGCAGAGTATGAATTAAGAGCAGAAGATAGAAAAACTAGATATAAATTAAATACTAAATCTTATGTTATTGGACAAGATGGACTTTTAGTATATGTAGAAACTAAAGGATCTGCTAAATCAGATAGTATTGAAATTGCACCATATGGTGTTTATGAAACTACTATTAAATACAATATAAATCAAGTATATAAAACTGAGCCATTACTAGTTGATGTTGATTACACTTTTGCATCAACAATAAATGGAACCAATAATCAAAACAACGCTGCTATAATAGATTTTTATGATTTAGGAACAGAGGGCAATCTTTATATATTTAATAACTCTGCTGCTATCATTTATATGACTAAATTTCAAATAAGAGGAACACCGTTAAGTTTACCTTTGAATGATAAATTTACAGAATATAATGAGCCACTAATTGTAAACACTACTACTATCTGGGGAACTGGGCAAACAGAAGAAGAGCTACTCTATTTGCCAGACTCTAAGGTAGTTACTGGTTTCTCCATTGGTAATTTCAAAACATCACGATATACTAATCCTAAATTAAATCTTTCATATAATTGGAATTCATCAATATCTACAGAAAATACTAAAAATTCATTTTTAGTTCAAACAGAATTATTTCAAACATTTAGATATGCAGACAAAACAACATCTGATGGTATGAACATAGACTATCCACTAAGAATAGTAGGAATAAATCATCAATTAAATATAGGTGAACTAATACAAACTACACTAACTACGTTGCCTTTTTGGACTAATAGAAACGTAGATAAAGTAGCTTGGGATTATTTTAAAAGAGGAAATTCTTCGTCACTAGGAAACTCTCCATCAGGACACGTTTGGTCTAGTGGATTGTCTATATTAAGTAATAAAGCACAAGGAAGTGCTGGTATCTTTACAATAGAAATAGCCACTTTAGAATTAACTACAGCTAAACAAGTTGTAGAGGTAATTGCTGGAGAAATAGTTGGTTCCGGTGGAACAGCTAAGGGAGGAGTGGTGTTTAGATATCAAGACTCAAGTAATTATTGGGCATTATATGTTGGGGATATAATTGGAACTACGTTTGTTTATTTAGATAAAGTAATAGCCGGTGCTACCACACATGTAGCAACATTAACTCCGTATACATTAGGCTCAGGAGTCAATGGATTAAGGGTTATGTGTTATGATAACTATATTAAAGCATACGTTGGATATAGAGAATTGTATTCTGGTACAGATAGTTTCTTAAATACAGCCACAAAAGTAGGCTTACTTAGTCAAAATTCAGCATCTAGTGGTGGAACACAAAATGATTTTACTAATTTTTACGCTCAAGGACTTTGATAAATGGCTAGACCAACAGTATTAATAGAAGCTGATTTTGCAGGGAACTCTACTTGGAACACTAATCTTCATGACTATATTATTGGAGTTGGTAGTGGTTTTTCTATATCTAGAGGAGTAGATGATAATTTACAATATAATACTTCTGAAATAAATTTCTCAGTAACTAATAAATCTAGAATATTTACTCAAACATTAGGTTCCAGCTCTTTATATGGAAAAATAGAAGTCGGAGTAAAGTTAAGAGTAAAAATAAATACTGTTATTGTTTGGCAAGGTCATATTATTAGTTATGGTTGGAAGTTTGATGCTAGAAATAAAGTAAATATTTGTAATATAAATGCACAAGATATTGGTGGAATAATAAATAAATATGCTAATATTTCTGCTGCATATAGTGGATCAATTACTGTAAATGCAGCTATGACACTAATAACTAATCAAATATTTCCTACTATTACTACAAGTTTTGATACCTCCACAACAACTTTACCTTTTTATTGGGCAGGAATAACAGCTAATTTAGCAGAACAAAGGATAGATACACAAGGAACAAGTGCTTGGGGTGCTTTACAAAACTTAGCTGATCATGATATGGGTGGAGTACTATTTGTTAATAAAAGTAATACATTGGTGTTTAAAAAAATAGAAAATATTCTTGGTGTTGCTTCTCCTAAATTATGGGGAAGTGGAACAAATGTTTTACCTGTATATGAAAATTATGAAATAAAATTTGAAGATATTGCACAAAAAGCAGAAATAGAAACAACAAATTATCAAGTAGATCCTGCTGGTACAGTAATAATGTATAGAGAGACTATAGATTTAATAAATGGAGGAGCAAGAAAAGTAGAAGCATATGAAACATATGAATTTACTGCTACTTATGATTATGTAGCTAGTTCTATAACAACACCGGCATATACTACTGATTATTTAGTTAATTCAAGTAATAATGGAACAGGCGGAGATAGACAAGCAGATTTAACATTTAGTTTTGTTAATAATGGAGCTAATGGTACTGTATTCTTTTACAATTTCTCTGCCACCCCTTTTTATATCAGTAAAATGCAAATACGAGGTGTACCAGCAAGTCCACCAACCAGTTCAGTAGTGTTTTCTAGAGAACTAGCTCCTCCCTCAATATATAATCAAATAGGGTCTATTAAAAAGAAATTTGATTTTCTTTCAGACACTTATATAGTTAGAGATTATATTTATTCACAATTAAGAATACATAGATACTCAAATCCTGCTTTAGAATTACAATTTAAGTGGGGAAGTGCATTAACAACAACAGAAGATACAGCAATAATTGCCGATATGATTGCATTAGAATTATATGATCTTGTTTATTATAAATCTATAACTAATACTGGATCCAATGTAGATGATTACTTTAGAGTTGTATCAATAGATCACAATATAGCAATAGGTCAATTGTTTGAAACAACAGTAAAGTTAATACCAAGTCATATGTTTAGAGATAAAAGTAATATTGCTTGGGACGATTTTGACAGACCAAACACAGCATCATCATTAGACACCTCTCCTACTGGTCATATTTGGACTAATGATGCTGGTGGATTTCATATAAATAACAATACAGCTACTCCAAATACTTCTAATAATGTAAGTTATTTTAATTTAGGATCTGTTGAACAAATAGTAGAGGTTTTTTTTAGTAATCTAGGAGTTACTTCTTCTGGTTTCGTAAAGATACTTTTCTCTGGCACTAATTTTTTAAATGATGTTTTTGAAGCTGCTTATGGATATAATCCCGTTAATGGACAAACAATTGCTTTTAGTCACAATGGCGTGTCCTTAAATACTGATATAGTATCCTATACACGAAAAAGTAATAATACTTTAGAATTAAGAGTAGTTAAAAAAAGCAATAAAGTTAAAATATTTGCAGATGGTAAATTAGTATTATCAACATCTCATATTAATTTATCTGCCGCTGGAACATATTGTGGTGTTATCTCAGACTCAAATACATTATTTGATAATATATATACACAAGGAATATAATTAATGGCAACACCAACAATACTAATAGAAGCAGACTTTCTCAATAACAATACTTATTCTACAGACTTAACTGGGTATCTAACAGGTACTGGTACATCTATAGATATAGATAGAGGAGTAGACGAAAACTATTTACCACAAGGATCTCAATTAACAATACAATTTTTAGATCCTTTAAGAGTATTTACTATTGAAAATAGTTTTTCTGTTTTATATGGAAAACTTCAACAGGGCGTAAAATTAAGAGTAAAGGTATCTGGTACAATAGCTTGGCAAGGCTTTATTTCTAATTATACTAATCAATACGATGCTCAATCAAAACAAAACAGTGTGTCAATAACTGCTGACGATATTTCTTTATATGCTAACTTTAGTACTCCCATATCTGTAGCAATACAAACAACATCTAGTGTAAGTGCAGCTATGGCATTACTATTAGGACAAATACCAACAATATCAGCAAGTAATTATACATTAGATTCTTCAGATAATATATTAAGTAATTTTTGGATAGGAGAACAACCTTCTTTTTCTTTCAAAGAAATTATTATAACTAAAAGATGTGGTGCAAGTGAAGATCAAGGCTCTTCTTGGGTTAATCCAACTAATGCCATACTAGATGATGCTGTTTATGCTACATGGACAACTGTTGACAATACCAGTAAAGAACAATCTTCTACCTTACGAGCTACTGATTTTCAGTTTAATATTCCTACTACTATCAATAATATTCATGGAATAGAAATATCAATAGAAGCTAAAGCTACAGCAGAAGCCAACATAAAATCAGTAGAATTAAGATATAGTACATATGGTTATGGAAATCTTGTTACAACTCCAATTCCTTTAACTACTTCTGATACTGCATATGTATTTGGTAGTAGTCAAAGTTTAGCTGGTAGTAATAGTGGACAGTATGAATCTATTAACTCTAATACTTTTGGTGTAGATATAATATTTGAAGACAATGCTGCTAATACTGCTATACAAACCATTAGTGTAGATAGTATACAAATAAGAATTCATTATGCTAGTAAGTATGGTGAGTCTTCTACTACCACATCATCAGAAATAAATGTTTGGCAACAAGCTAATGATGTAGCTAATCATGAACTAGCTGGGTTTTTTTATACATCTAAAGACAGTAAGTTTATTTTTAAAAAAGCCTCTAATATGATGGGTTCTACAGTAAGTAGAACTTGGGGACAAGGAACCTCTATTCTTCCTATTTCTGCAAATGAGAAATATAGAGTAGAAGATATGGCAATAAAATCAAAAATAAAAGTAATGAAATATGATTCGTCTCAATCTGCAACTGCTGTTATTTGGTCTGACCCAAGGGGGGCAGAAACCAATGATTCTAGATTAGTTCCAGAAAGATTTGGATATACAGCTTATATATATTATGAAACACTATCTACTCCTATTACACCAGTAGCTAATGTAGATTATAAATTAAATTCTCTAGCAAATGGAACGGGTACAGATTATATAATTACTCCTCCTGGCGCACCAATTACTGTTTCCTTTGGTGCTTTTGGATCTAATGGAGGAGTAATTGGTTTTTATCATCCTCTTAATCCTTTTTATATCACTAAGCTTCAAATAAGAGGAACTACCCCACTTGTGCAACCAAATGAAGAAGTATCTATAGAAAGAATAGAAAATACACCCATTACTTTTATTGGAACAGGAACAATAGATCATGATTTTTCTTATTACGGAGACATTCCGTTGATGAGAAACTACACAGTATCAGAATTAAAAAAACATAGATATTATACTTCTAATCTAATTTTAGATTTTCTCTGGGGTGATTATCATAATAGTACTTCTGCTGTTACTACTGATATGATTGCGTTGGAGCTAGGAGAACTGGTAAGATACAAAGATACTGGTGGTGTAGAAACCGGATTAGGAATAAATGAATATTACAGAGTAATAGGAATAAAACACCATATAGCTATAGGAGAATTATTTCAAACAGAAGTCACATTAACCCCATCTCATAATTTTAGAAACCCAACTGCAATTGTATATGATGATTTTAAAAGACCAGACATCGCAGCATCAATTGGTACTCCTCCTACAGGTACTGTCTGGACGGCTGTTGGTGCAGCAATGTCTGTATCTGGAAATAGAATAAAAGCAGATACTGCTGGTGTAAGCGTTGTTCATCAGACATTAGGTACATCTAATCAAGTAGTAGAAGCTAAATTTTCTTCTTTAAGTGCGAGCGCAGTAGAAACTGTTGGATTAACATTTAGTTATTTAAATAGTAGTAATTATTATTATGCTTATTGGGATGATGTAACAAACAGAATAGATATACAACGTGTAAGTGCTGGTGCTACTACTTATCCGGCTTTTGTTTCCTATACTCCTAATTCCAATGGAAGAATGGAGCTAAGAGTAATTAAAATAGCTGGGTTAATTAGAGTATGGGTAGATGGAAAATTAATCATAACTTATGAAGATGGAAGTCCAGTAAATGGAAATAATGCTGGAATATTAATATATAATACTACTTTAGTTTATTGCGATGGTTTCTATGCTCAAGGACTCTAGTTTTATAAAAAATAATATAAATTTCTAAAAAGTGTGATATAGTGAAAGTATGATTAAAGCATATAAATATAGACTATCTCCAACAGAAAAACAAAAAGAATTACTCAGTAAGCATTTTGGGTGTACTAGATTTATATATAATTGGGTAGTGATTCATTGAAGCAAGAAATCAACTTAGTTTATAGCTCATGATAGAGATCTTAGACACCACAAGCATAGTATTTACAAAAGAAGAATTATGGTTACTTCATAAATGTATTAGACACGAGTTACCTAATTTAGATCAAATGAAAAACCCACCATTTAATTATGAATTAAATGAAGCTATATCTACAGCAATATTATTTTGCCACGAAAATGAAGTAGACGAAGCAGCATTAATACTAAATATAAAAGATCTATTAGCAATAGATTCTACTACACCACAAGACGCAAAAAGTTCTAATGGAGCACTAATAGGAAAAAATATACTACTAAAAACATTCAAAGGACGAAAAGAACTACGCGGAGAAGAGTATAATAGTAGTATAGAAGTTGAACAAACGTTCACTAAACAAGAAATAACGGATGCGATGATAGCATTAGAGGAGAAAAGAAATGCCTAACCCAGTAATAACACCAGTAAAAACTACTCCCGGAGTTGAACCGTCGGAAGCACCATGGCACGAGAGATACACAGACCCCTCCAGGATCTGCCCACAGCAAGTCCGCGAAGGTGGTTCTCCTGATCTGGAGCCGTGATTTAGGTTAGATTTTTATTGTGTTTCTTGATATAGTGTGATATAATGTATATAGATGTTTGCAGAATTAAATCAACTACAACAATTAGTTTTAAGGTTAAGTGAGACAAATAATATGCCATTTTTTTGGGAATATATACCCCCTACTACGTCAACAAAACTAGACACTACAGCTAGAGCATATAATATTCAGGACTCAATTAAAGATAGACTATTGATTAATACACCAGTAGATTTAACTAATAGTGCAGAAATATCTAGAGGTAAGAGAATTAGATCTTTTTCTTCTACATTAGCTAGAACAGTTGATGGAAAACTATATTCTAAGGGTGTGTTTTTTACTGCGCTACCTAAATTAAATAAAAGTATTTCATATAGTGAACTATATAATTCAATAACAAAATCCCCTAAAATGATGGAACTATATGAGTTTTTATCTTGTTTGCCTTTAAGAATAGTACTTTATAATGTTCCAGAAAAAATAACTGAAATTCAACTAACTTCTAACTCTAGAGATCCAGAACTACATACGGCTTTACAGGATTTAGCTTATGAAATAAATGAAGACATACGTGAGGCGTGTTTTGCTTTAGACGATCCAGATCTTTATTATCCGGGTGTAGATGAGGGTATTGAACCAGTAACAGATGATCATATTAATTTAGTAATATGGGGAATGCAAAGAGAATTAAATAGAGAATTAAGAAGTCCATTAAATAGTTATGAGTCTACTAGATTACCTGCTGTTCCTTTAAATGAATTACCTTGGAATATAAAAAGAGCATTAGTAGAGCGAAGAAGATTAAGATATAAAGAATTTGGAATAACTAAAGAAAACTGGGAAACTGGTATTTGGTCACTATGGAATGTACCAGAAGATCCAAATTTTCTTACAAGAAGATCTGCAAGGATGAATAACATTGAACTTACTTAGTTTTATTTTAGGTTTTATTTTATCCCCTGTTTTAATTTCAGTTTATGTTATTTGGGACGAAAGAAAATCATCAAGACGGTTGCGCCCATGGCGATAGTTAACAACTGGATTACATGGGCCGAAAGAGTAGATGGTCATCCTGCAAAGATCTATACACAACCAAACTCTGGTAAGTGGATCACCGTCCACAGTATAGTAGGGAATTTACCTAATCACACCATACCCCCTCGATTTCTCAGTAATAATCGTAAGTCTGATGGTACTTTTACAGATGATGCTGCTGCTTCAGTAATGTTTATATTGTATAGAGACGGGCATTTAATTCAAATGTACCCAATTACAGCATCTACATGGACTAGTAGTACAAGAGAAGCAAATACTAATTCATGGGCAATAGAAGCAGAAGGTGGTTATCCTAATAATAAGGAAAAACTAACTGCTGCTGCTAGTAAAACATTTGTTAAACTAGTTAGAGAGTGGGAAGCATGGTCTGGTCAAAAAGCAATTTCAGGAGTTACATTAAAACAACATAAAGATTTTGTACAAACAGAATGTGCTTCGGATAGATACTCTGATGCATGGGCGGCAACGCAAGAAAAGGAAGATGAAATGACACCAGAACAATTCCAAGAGCAATTTTTACTTAATATGGGTAAATTTTTTCCAGCATATATTAAAGCTTATTATGAAAAAGGTTTTACTGTAGCCAATGGAATAGTAGATCCCGGAGAAGTCACAGATGATGGTCCCGTAAAACCGTGGCTAAATGATATGAAAAATAGATGAAGATATGATATACTTTAAAGAGAAGACAGCTTAAATGAACAATGTTGGAAAGACAAAAATGTCTGGAAAGCTTAACATGTCAGTAATAAGAAAATCTTCTAAACAAAAAAGAAATTTAATATCACGCACTATAGGATGGTTAAAGAAATGGCGTTAAATTATTCTCATAGCATCTTAGGTGCAAGAATGGAAAACGGAGAATTAGTAGTTAAAGTTATTGGTATAGCTTCTTTCGGAAAAAACTCTGACAGAACAGTATCTTCTGAGATAGTTGTTAACTTAGATCCAGATACTAAAGAATTATTATCAGCTACTTTTAATAGCATTCTCGATGAACAAGAAGAAGAGCTTATGGAAAGAGCAATGGAAACAGCCGGTGAAATGCAAGCTATGGCAAGACGGAGAAACGAATAATGTTATTTAAAAGATCACCTATTGTATTAGTTAAAGATTTATGGATACCAGACGAAGTTACCCAAAAAATCAAAGATTACACACCTAAATCTAACATAGGTCAATTTATTAAACTTTTAGCTGAAAAGCATTTACCTATAGAATTAGCCGCAGAATTAATAGAAAGATTCTCAAAAATAGTAGTAATAGAATCAAGTCTATCTTTAGTGCATATACATGGAGAATCAGGCAAAAAAGATGACTATGGTATTGTTAGTACAAAAGTAGTAACAAATGCTGGAGTAGCGTTCCTGGTAGATGCGTGGCAAAATATAGTAGAATTAGAAATTATGAAATATCATGGTTTAGGTACTGGTGGTACAGTAGAAGCAGTAGGTGATACTACACTTGTAACAGAACTAACAACTCAATATATAGTAAATAATACTAGAGCAACTGGATCATTAGCAGAAGCCTCTGCACCAGTATTCAGAACTATAGGTACCAATACAGTTGATGCCTCCGCTGCCGTTACAGAACACGGCATCTTTAGTACTGATACCTCAGGTGCTGGTGTGCTTTGGGATAGAAGTCTATTCAGTGTAATCAATCTTGCAAATGGTGATAGCCTTGCAAGCACTTATGATCTCACGGTGAGTTCGGGCGGCTGACAGTTACTGCTGGTAGTTAAAAGATTAAGGCGTGCTGATGTACGCTTTTTTCATTGCTACTAATTCTTTGCCGGTAAATCTAATAACAGGCAAACTAAAATTCTCTAAAAGAAAAGCATCTCTTTTAATATCTCTATCTTTGTTTTGATGCCACCTTTCTCCATCTGCCTCAAAAGCTAAATGATATTTAGGTAAATATGCATCTACTTCATACCTTCCGAATTTCTTATATTTTTCTACACAAGGAAATTCTCTAAGAAGTATATCAACTAGAATATTTTCTATTACTGTTGGGCTAGTTGGTACTTTACAAGCTGCACATAAACAACCAACACTAGTTTCTACATGTTTCTTTTTTGCTTCACTTATGCGCTGTAATCTTAATTCATTATTTGGATAGTTTGGTTTAATACCTTTTTTGCTATTACTAATTTTTAATTTTTGTTCACCACTCATTGCTTTTTCCTTATTAGCAGAAGGCAGTCATATTCTTGCTGTTCTTAGCTTAATTGCCATTTCTTCTGTTGCAGGAATACCTTTATTCCATGCAATTTTTCCTTTAGAAAATTGCCCAGAATTAGTTTTAAGTTCCGGTTTTTCTTCGTATGTTTTTAGTAAGCTTTGTCTTATTTTTTCTCTAGTTTCCTCTGAAACAATGTGTCCAAATTGTCTTCCTCTGGGCATTATTTAATACTCAACCAATTCTAGGGCTTCTCGTACCTCAATAGAAATAAATCCATCACTTAATGCTTCTATTATTATTTTCTTTTTTTCCCAATAATTGTCATAACCAGTATTATGATTATATGGTGCAAAAAAATCATAAAAAACTAAATTTCCACCTATTGCTGCATCTTTTTCATTTAGACTTCTGTTCTCTAAATAGGGTATAATTGCAAACAATCTGCCTTTAATTGTTTCTCTCCACTCTTCTAATGCGCGTTTATATTTTTCATTATTTAGTTCTACTCGTTCTTTTGCGTTTTCTATTTTTAAATCAACTATTTCCAGTAATTCATCTTTAGTAACATCATTTCTTAGTTTTGATGGGAATTTTGCTTCTATCATTTTATATTATTTCTATCTCCATGTGCTTAATGCTTTCATAAAAACTAGTGGACTGATTTTGAATTAATTTTATTCTTGATACTGTTTTAATTATTCTATGCATATCATATTTTAAATTATTGAATTTTTCCATGCTTAAAACTAAATTATAAGACAAGTTTGATTGTAGTGTGCCTCTAGCTAAAATGATATTTGGTCTATTGTTTAAATAACAATCTAGCAACTCTTCAATTAAATAAGTTAGTGCTTTTATATCAATGAAAGATGTGGTTTTTTCTACTGTATTATCTATGTATATATCAGGAAACTCAACTCGTAAACAAGCAATTAATAATTCATATTTATTTTCCAATTATAGATCAAATCCTATTTGTGAGCAAATTGTTTCTGCTAGTTTTTGATTTTTGTTTATCGCATTTTGCATAATATCCCCGCATTTATTTACATTAGTTAGCCATTCTTTACTACCAGATATTCCGGGATTTTCTACAATGAGTAACAACTCTTTTCTGTCTGGATTAACTTTATCTATGAATGCGCCAATGAAATTAATTGTTGGTGGATTTTCATATTCTATATAAGACTCAACTACTAATTCTAACGCGGGAAGATCTACAGAGAAACATAAATCAATAACAGATTCAGACATATAAGCATCAGGCCAAGCTCTTATTAATAAAGTACAAAAATCACTCATCCACAATTTTACTAACTCAGGCCATTGTTCTATTTCTAGTGTATTCATACCGCCACTCCTATTTGTTCGTTCATCTTTGCTAATAACTCTGGATGTTCTGTTTTAATAATATAAAGTAGTTCTTTTGCTATAATAAGATTTACATTATAGATATTTCTTTGATCTAATTCGAACACCAAACTGTATATTCCAGAGTGTATTTCTTTTCCTTTTATCGAGTATAAAAGAGGAACTGGTTTAAGTTTTTTCCAAGAAGTAATGAATATTTCAACTATATTCATATCTACAATAGGCAAAGCATCCAATATAGTATCGTGTATTATAACTTTAGGCCAAGAAGATCGCAAAAAATCAACTAAATAATTGTACTTTTCAGTCATTGTCTTTTTCCTAAACCAACATTTGTTAGACTATTGTTTGGGTAAATATCTAAAAAGTTATCATAAATTTCTTCTGTTAATCTATAGAAATCTTCTAAACTACATGTTATATCGAGAATGAAAACAATTTGACGTTTTTTTTGTTTTGTTTCCCAAGCAAAATATCTATCTTCTATTACTTTTCCCATAACAGAAGATATGTTGGGAAAATGTTTAAATTTCGCATAAATAGTAATAAAATTAAGTAAATCGTTTCCATAAATATTTTGAAATGATTCTAAGGTAGACTCTTCTATAATGACATTAGGCCAAGAAGATTGCAAAAAATCAACAAAGATATTATATTTGTCTGTAGTCATGTTACAATGGTAACACACGAACTAAAGAAAGTCAAGCGTTAGGGAGAAAGAAAAACGGTAGTGGGATCTTGTCCAAGATGTAACAGTCCAATAATAATGGATAGTGGGGCGTATTGGAGTATACTGCCACCGTCACCAAGAAAAACATGTAGTTGTTTTCCAGACAGTTACATAACCACAAATACAACAAATAATTCGTGATATAATTAATTGAGAGGTGATAATTAAATGGCGGGAATGAAAGCAAATGAAGGGGTAAAAGAAGCATCTTTTAAAGCAATAATATTAAGATGCACTTGTAAACCAGAAAAAATGAAACATTCTGGTAAACCTTGCCCAAGAGCAAAAGCTGTAGATTTAGGCGTAGTTAGTTATTATCATAAAAATCCAATTCGTAGGCTGATTTGGGAAGTAAAAAACAAATTAAGAGACAAGAAGGATTTTTAAAAAATGGCAACTGTATTAGTAAACTTAGGACACGCACTAACAGCAGGACAAGTAAGTGGTGTAACATCCGCAATACCAAGAAATATTGCATGGGGAACAGGAACACAAACAACAGCTTTAGTGAGTGATACTGGTCTTGGCCCAACAACTGTAGAAAAATTAGTAGATCTAACAACTAATGGAACTTCAGATAGAACAGTTGGTACTGCAACAAGAGTAACAACCACACAAACAAATGATACCTTTAGAACAACAGGAACAAGAACAGCAACAGGTGCTGGTGCTGTTACAGTTGCAGGTACATTTGATAATGCTTCTGGTGGTAACCTGTACGTAAAGGGAGATTTTGCGGCAATAAACCTTTCAACAAACGACAGCATTGCATTTCAGATCGACGTTAAATATTCGTGAGAGAATCACATAGAATAAGGTTACTTAAAAAGTAATTTTTTGTTTAACTTTTGCGAAAATAAAAGATTAAATAATATTTTTCTCCACTTATGATATAATAAAATAGATATTGTTTAGTTTTATTTTAAGAAATAGGTGTGTAAATGAATATAATTGGTTGGCGACTCTACTACGACCCTTCCGTGCACCCAATCGCGACTGTCGCGGACGGGGGGCTGTAACCGATGGCGCTCTACAAAATCTGGAATGGCCCAAGCCCAACAACGGCGTCGCAGATTGCCGTGACGACGGGCACAGCGATCAAAACAATGCTCCAGATTGTACCGTCTGCCACCCTTGGCGCGCGCGTCGTCGAGTGGGGGGTGTCCCTCGATGGCGCTGCGGCTGCGGCTGGCGTCCAATGTGAGCTACTGGAGACCGATGTTGCGGCCACCGTCACCGCGCACGTCGCGGCGGGCATTGTTAAATACGACAATGCGGCGTTGCTGGGCGGCGACCCCACTACCAACCTCATACAGGTTGGCGTGGCCGCGACCGGCTACACGGCATCGGCGGAGGGGTCAATTGCCGCCGTGCGAATGCTCGATGCGCAGTTTGTTCAACCGACGAATCAGTACCTCATTCAGTTCCCGCTGGGGCGGGATGCGTGGGTTCAAACGGGGAAGTTTCTGCGCGTCCGCGTGAAGGCGGCGGTAGCGGTCAATATGCTCTGTTACGTTCTGGTCGAGATGTAGCCTCATGGCGTGGGGCGTACCAAAAATCGGCGCATCACTGGTTGACGCGACTGGGAACTTCACACTTGCGGAACCCGCAGGCGTAGCACAGGGCGATCTGATGATCGCCTGCGTGGCGTGGCGCGGAAACGCCGCCATCACTCCCCCGGCTGGCTGGACACAGGTTGTCGCACCGCAAAACTCGGGAGATACCGACACCACCAACGGCATCGCAAGTGGCGGGATGTGGTACATCGTCCGGGGCGCGTCCGCTCCCGCGCTGACGTTCACGCGGACAGCGGGCGATGTTGCGATTTGTAGGATCGTCTCGTATAGCGGTGGAGCGGCTTTGCCCCTGGACGCCGCTACGGGCGCGACTTTGGGCGCGGCTAACGTCACCGTCACTACCGCCTCAATCACGACGGCTGCGGCGGGCGAGCTGATTGTCGCAATGACCTCGGGCGGGGACAACTACTCCGTATCGGCGTTCGATGCCGCGACCGACCCAACAACCGCTTCGGGCGCGACCGACACCACGACCACACCGACAGATGGGACTTGGCTAGAGCGATCTGACGTAACTACAACGACTGGCGCGGACGGCTCGCTCGGCATCGCCGACGCGGTACGGGCGACGGCGGGAGCCACGGGTACGATTCAAGCCACCATGTCGGGTGCCGGTAGAAGCGTGATGATTGCGGCGGCGTTCAAGCTGCAAGTCGCACCCACAGTCGCGCTCAACACTCCCAACGATGCGGCGACGGGCGTGAGCACCACCCCCAACCTGCTGTTCACGGGCACGGACACGAACGCCGACGAGATTGAGTACCAGGTTCAGGTACATACGGACAATACGTTTAGCGCGTGGAACGTTACCACTGCGGTCTACCTTCAAGAAATTAGCGTGAATGCTAAGGAAACAGACCCACAAGGTCTGTTCTTCAAACCAGACGGCACGAAGATGTACACGATAGGCAAGAATGGCGATACGGTTGACGAATACGACTTAAGCACTGCATGGAACGTTACCACTGCGGTCTACCTTCAAGAAATTAGCGTGAATGCTAAGGAGATAATCCCTACTGGTCTCTTCTTCAAACCAGACGGTACGAAGATGTACACGATAGGGGCGGATGGGGTCACGGTCGACGAGTACGACTTAAGCACTGCATGGAACGTCACCACGGCGGCCTATCTTCAAGAAATCGACGTGAGCGCTAGGGAAACAGACCCTCATGATGTGTTCTTCAAACCAGACGGTACGAAGATGTACACGATAGGGCAGACTGACGTCTCGGTTGACGAGTACGACTTAAGCACTGCATGGAACGTTACCACGGCGGTCTACCTTCAAGAAATCAGCGTGGCTGCTAAGGAAACAAACCCTACGGGCCTGTTCTTCAAGCCAGACGGTACGAAGATGTACACAATAGGGTCAAATGACGACTCGGTTGACGAGTACGACCTAAGCACACCGTGGAACGTTACCACTGCGGTCTACCTTCAAGAAATCAGCGTAGCTGCTAAGGAAACATCCCCACAAGGTCTGTTCTTCAAGCCAGACGGTACGAAGATGTACACGATAGGCAATGTGGGCGACTCGGTTGACGAGTACGATCTAAGTGCCGCCCTCATCAACAAACTCTCCGTCACCCCGGACGCCACATTTGCTGGGACGGGCGACCCGCACCCGTGGCCTTCTGGCAATCAGGTAACCTACACGGTTCAAGCGGCGGATACCCTCACCGCCAACACCACCTACTACTGGCGGGTGCGCGGACTTGACCCGTTGGGTAGCAATTCCTATGGCGCGTGGTCCGCGACGCGGAGCTTCACGACGACTGCTACTATCCATCCGCCATTTCCACGACGCATTATTACTCTATGGCGGTGACAAAAATCAATTGCGTTAATAGCTTATTAGTATGATAAAATTAAAATAGATGATATTTAAGGATTAAAAATGGCTCGTGGTGAATATTGGTTTCCTATTTCCGGTCTTACTGCCTTAACTGGTGTGCCTTTTGTTCAGATTTCTACACCGGCAACTACGGGAATAGAGATTCTTGCAATAGAATTAGGGCAAGAAACAAGCGAAACAAGTCAACAAGAAGCACTTCAACTTAATAGAAGAACTACTGCTTCTACTTTACCTATAGCTACAACACCACTAAAAACAGATCCCAATGATCAAGTATCAAAACTAACTGCTAGTACAACAACTAATGCTACAGGTATTGCTTCTGCTAGTGGTACTACAGGAGAAATTATTATTCTTCCTCCATTTAATGTTTTAAATGGTTTTATTTGGACTCCTTCCGCCAGACTTATTGTTCCTCCATCTTCATTTATAGTTTTAGAATTTAAAACTGCCCCTATTACGAATACATGGTCGGGTGGCATTATGATACGAGAGACTAGCTAACCCCTAGGTAAGGAGGTAGCTATTGCCAAATTCTTATAGGTTTAGAACATCGTTACCTTATAAAGGTAGACGTGTTAAAAATCCAGCTTTATTTCCAGCAAGTGGTGCTTCTACACCACAAGCATTAACTACAACAGTAACATCTACTTCATCTTTTTTGCGCAATGTTGGTAAATTATTAAATATAACAGGTGTTTCTATACCAGTAATAAGTAGGGTTGTTAATAAAACTTTATCTCTTATTACCTCTATCTCTACTCCGACAATAATTAAGTCTGTAGTAAAGCTTTTACCTGTTGTAACTATTACATCTACTTCTACTTTATCTAAACCAGCAATATTTGCAAAAACCTTATCCGTTACTATTGCATCAACAATATCTAGATTGCTTAGTGTTGGTAAATTATTAAGTATTACTTCTGCTTCCACTAAATCAATAGTAAAGTCTGTAAATAAACCTTTATTTTTAGTTTCTACTTCCACCCCTATTTTTATTAAAAATGTTGGTAAATTATTAAGTATTACTTCTGCTTCCACTAAATCAATAGTAAAGTCTGTAAATAAACCTTTATTTTTAGTTTCTACTTCCACCCCTATTTTTATTAAAAATGTTGGTAAATTATTAAGTATTACCTCTATCTCTACTCCGACAATAATTAAGTCTGTAAATAAACCTTTATTTTTAGTTTCTACTTCCACCCCTATTTTTATTAAAAATGTTGGTAAATTATTAAGTATTACCTCTATCTCTACTCCGACAATAATTAAGTCTGTAAATAAACCTT
>Ga0163151_10001424_pt1 | contig 40092 bp, 34 predicted proteins | sample OliLakLV19MP5IB2_FD_145596 | JGI IMG/M metagenome (GOLD analysis project Ga0163151, IMG submission 145596) | Freshwater microbial mat bacterial communities from Lake Vanda, McMurdo Dry Valleys, Antarctica - Oligotrophic Lake LV.19.MP5.IB-2 | ecosystem: Environmental > Aquatic > Freshwater >... | reverse complement strand
AAAACGGCGGGTTCCTCGCCGTGGTGGAGTTGGCGGCCACGCGGCCGCTCCTGCATCTTCCTGCCCTGCTCGGCCAGAACCTGGTGCGCGCTCACATCATCACGACCCGCGAAACCATCTGGCCGAAGCCCGACCTGTGGACGCCGAGGATCCTTCGCGCCGTTCGCGATCGCTGGGTCCGGCTGGTCACCTTCCGATTTTCGTCCACCTGGGTGCCGGCGCGAAACCTCGAGTTCCTCGGTGACGCCGCCAACCGGCTTCGCCAGCGGGGTTTCGAGGTCGGCGCGGCGGCTCCGCTGGCGCCCTGGCGCGAGCCCTTCGCGCGCGCCGGGCTGGCGGCGCTTTGCCTCGCCGTGCTGGCGCCTGCGGCGGCGATGGCGGGCCTGTCGCGCAGGAGCAATCGGGGCGCCCTCGTCCCCTACACGATCGCGACCGCCTGGTGCACGCTGGCGGGCATCATCGTGCACGGTCTGGTCGCGACGCCGTCCGCGGTCCTCGGTCTCGAGGCGGCTCGCGGCGTGAAGCTGCAGCTCGTGGCGCCGATGCTCCTGACCGCCCTGGTCCTGCTCGATCGCGAGGAAGTGGTGTCCTTCTTCCATCGCCGCGTTACCTGGGGGGAGGTCGCGCTTGCCGGCCTCTTTCTGGGGGGCGGCCTTGCCCTTTATCTCATGCGCAGCGGAAATGACCCCGTGGTCAAGGTCACCGACGCGGAACGCGGATTCCGAGACTCGCTGGAGTCGCTTCTCGGCGCTCGACCCCGCTTCAAGGAATTCGCGATCGGGCATCCTCTGTTGATCGCCGGGCTTTACCTTCGCGGGCGCGCCCGCGGCTTCTTCCGCGATGGCCGCGCTTTCATGCTCCTAGGCGCCATCGGCCAGATCTCGATCATCAACACGTTCGTTCACGCGCCGGCGCCGCTGGGAGAGTCTCTTCTCCGCACATTCAACGGCTGGTGGATCGGCGCGCTGCTGGCGCTTCCTCTGTGCCACCTGCTCAACCTCAGCCGGATGTTCAACGCGCCGGAGAGGGACGAAGCGCGCTGATATGAAAATCACGGTCGCGGGCTACTACGGTTTCGGAAACGTCGGCGACGAGCTCCTTCTGAAAGCGGTCCTCGAGGGCATTCGCCGGCGCGTTCCCACGGCGCAGCCCCTGGTGCTCACGAACAATCCGCTTCAGACGGCCAAGTCTCACGGCGTGGCGGCCGCTTCGCGGTGGAACGCGCTGTCGATCCTTCGCGCGGTGGGCGGCGCCGACGAGCTTCTTTTTGGGGGCGGCGGCGTTTTTCAGGACCGGACCTCGAAGCGTTCGCTCCTTTACTACGCGGGCCTCGTCATTCTGGCGCGGCTTGTGGGAACGCCGGTGGCGCTCTGCGGCGTTGGGGTCGACGAGATGCACCATCCGCTCACGCGCAACGCCCTGCGACTGGCGGTAGGTCGGGATTCCGTGATGATCGGCGTTCGCGACAGCACGTCGGTGGCCGCGCTCCAGTCCATCGGCGTGGATAGCCCCATCGGCCTGTTCGCCGATCTCGTTTTCTCGCTCGACATGCCGCCGCTGATCACGGGCGGCCATGCGGCCCTGGTGGTCCGCGACGCGCGCCAGGAGAACCGCAACGCGATGTTCGGATGGATCACCCGGGTGCTCAAGGAACGCGGGCTGCACGTCGATGCCATGTCGTTCCAACCTGGCACCGACGCCCGGGCCGCGCTGGCCGGAGGCGGCACGGAAGCGACGCTCGTCGACTTCAGCGAGGCTCCCGCGCGCGTGGGTTCGGCGAGCGTGGTGGTCTCGGCGCGTTTCCACGCGCTTGTGCTGGCCGCGCTGGCGGGGCGGCCCTTCCTGGGCATCGGCGAGCCGTCGTCAAAGATCCAGTCGATCTGCAAGCAGCTCCTGATGCCCTTCGTTCCGTGGGACGCCACGCGCGACCACCGCAATCGCGCGGCCGAACAGCTTTTCGAGGCCGCCGCTCCGGACGCGCGCCGCGTCGCCGCGCTCAAGCGCCGCGCCGAGGAAGCTCTCGACGGCGCGCTCCGCTTCCTGTGATGCCGTACCGACGGAATCACGTTGTATACTGGAGGAAATCATGGAAACCATTGAGAGACCTTCGAGCGTGGTGAACGTGGCCTCGATATTCGACACGCCGGCGCCGCACGACCGCCCGCCGCGGCGCTGGCCCTACCAACTCTGGCGCGGTGCCGTGGCTTTCCTGACCACCGCCGTGGTCGCATTCACGCTGTCGGGCCTCGTCGCCATGCGCGACCGCCTCGCCGTCGGCTGGCAGGGGGCTCTCTCCGACTTTCGCTGGACGGTGCTCGTCACGGGCGACCAGGTGGAACTCGATGAGATCGGGCGCTATCTCAAGCAGCTCGACGGCGTCGACGAGGCCACGTTCCTTCCGTCGGCCGCCATCCTCGACCGCCTGAAGAACGAGCCGCTTCTCCAGGACCACCTGGGGGCCCTCGATCCCGCCCGCCTGCCCTCGCTGTGGCAGCTTTCGTGGACCCCGGCGCTCGACCTCTCCCTGGTCGACGAGACCGTCGCCGATGTCCGGCGCCTGCCCGGCGTCGTGGACGTTTCTTTCGAGCAGCGCGAGGTCGACAAGATTCGCCTGTTCCGCGCCGCGTGGTACAAGTCGCGGCTGGTCCTGTCGGGCGCCGTCGTGCTGGGCGTGTTGCTTGGCTCTCTTCTCCTTGGGCGATTCCTCTTTTTCACCGACCTGCGGCTGCTTCGGGCCAACCGCGTCGCGGAAGTCGTTGCGATCGGCATGGTCGGCTGGCTCGCGGGGCTTGTCATGGCAAGCGAGCTCATCGGCCCGTTCTCCTGGCACCTCGCCTGGGGCGGTCTGGTGGCCGGCGTGGCGCGCCTGAGCGCGGCCCACACCCGGCGGTTCGAGTGAAGCAGGCCCGGCGGGCCGCACTTGCCCTGTCCTTCCTGTTTCTGACGTGGCCGAACCTCCTTCCCGCGGCCTCCCCGCCCAAAGAGATCAAGTACAAGAGCCGCGACCTCGAGCGAATCCGCGACGAGATGAGCCGTAAGAAAGAAGAGAAACAGCGCCTCGAGAAGCAGGTGAACGAACTATCCTCGTCGGTTGAGAAGGACCAGACGAAGATCCACGACGTCGAGCAGTCCCTTCAATACACCCGCCGAAAGCAGTCGGACGTTCAGCAGCAGATGGCCGTTTCCAAGAACAGGCACGACGATCTCGTCGGAAAACTCCAGGACTGCCAGGAGGCGTTCCAGGATTCGGCGCAGACTTACGCCGTGGCGATGATCCTCGGGGGCCCTCACGGGCTCGCCCCCATTTACGCCAAGCACGCGGTGATCGCGCGATCGCGCGACGCGCGATCGACGCGAGAGGAGACTTCGGACGCGAAGCGATCGCTTCAGACGCTGGTGGAAACCCAGTCCATCCTTCGTTCCGAGGTCGACAAGCAGCAGGAGAAGCTGGGCGGCATTCGGTCATCCCGGCGAGACAAGGAAAAGCAACTCACCAAGACGCAAAGCCGCCAGGAGATCGTTGAAGGAGAGATCCGGGAGCTCCGGCAGAACGCCGAGGAACTCGCCTCCCTGATTGAGGTTTTAAGGTCCAAGGCCAAGCAGGACGCCGATGAAGAGAAACGCACCCGGAAAGAGAAAGAGATGACGGGCCGTTCGCCCATTCTGCCGCGCTCCCTGCCGTGGCCGGTCAAAGGCAAGGTCGTGATGCGCTTCGGTCGGCAGGAGCACCCGGAGTTTCACACCCCCTTTGTTTCCAACGGGATCGTGATCGAGACGCCCGAGACGTCGGAAATCTCAGCCGTGGCCGACGGAAAGGTCCTCTATTCCGGCGAGTTCATGGGTTATGGCGGGATGGTCGTGGTCGAGCACCCGGGTGACTGGTATTCAGTCTACGCGCGTCTCGCCGGTTGGGTGGTGGAGAAGGGCCAGCCGATCAAGAAGGGAGACATGGTGGGCCAGTCCCGTTCGAAGTCCGGCGGCGGGGGAGCCGAGTCCTATTTTGAGCTGCGTTTTTATGGAAAACCAACCGATCCGATGCCCTGGCTGGTGGCCCGGCAGTAGCCCCGTTCCGGGGACGAAACGTCATCAAAACACTTGCCGAAAAGACGAGTGGATGATAAGTGTATGAACAGATTTCCAAAGGAGTCGCGCCCATGAAATTCGCCTTCCGCTCGAGCCTCACCCGCCTGTCCGTCATCGCCGCCTTGACCGTTTTCGCGGCCGCCCCCGGGTTCGCCGCCAAAAAACCATCCGAACCGGAGAAAGCGCCGAAGACCGTTGACCAGACCTTCGAGCAGATCAAGCTCCTCGTCGATGTCTACCAGCAGGTGATGCAGAACTACGTTGAGGAAGTCGACTCCCAGCAGCTCATCTACGGCGCGGCGTCCGGTCTTGTGCAGACCCTGGACCCGTTCAGCCAGTTCATGGTTCCCGAAGCGCGCGAAGAGATGCAGACCGTCACCGAGGGCCAGTTCGGCGGCCTCGGCATCCGCATCATGATGAAAGACAATTTTCTCACCGTGATCACGCCGTTGCCGGACACGCCGGCCTACAAGGCGGGCGTGCTGCCGGAAGACCGCATCGTCGGCATCGATGACCAGTCGACGCAGGGGATGTCGCTCCAGGACGCCGTCAAGAAGCTTCGCGGCGCCCCGAAAAGCCAGGTGAAGGTCACTCTCGCTCGCGAAGGTTCGAAAGAGCCGATCGCGATCACGCTCACGCGTGAGAGCATCATCATCAACAGCGTTCGCGGCCGCATGCTCACCAATGACATCGGTTACGTCCGCATCAGCGAGTTCATTGAGCCGACGCTTCGCGACCTCGAGAACAATCTCAAGATGCTCCAGAAAAGCGGCATGAAGAGCCTCGTGCTCGACCTGCGCAACAATCCCGGCGGCCTTCTCACGTCCGCCGTCGACGTGTGCAAGGAATTTTTCGGCGATCAGAAGCTGATCGTGTACACCGAGGGCCGCGCCCAGCCGCGCCAGGAGTTCCACGCGGGCGTTACCGCTCCCTTCAAGAAGCTTCCGATGGTCGTTCTCATCAACCGCGGTTCCGCTTCGGGTTCGGAGATCGTCGCCGGCGCCATGCAGGACCTGAGCCGCGCGGTCCTCATCGGTACGGAAACGTTCGGCAAGGGAAGCGTCCAGTCCGTCATCTCGCTCGAGGACGGTTCGGGCCTGCGCCTGACTACCGCGAAGTACTTCACACCAAACGGCCGTTCCATTCACCGTGACCAGAAAACCGGCAAGGGCGGCATCCAGCCCGACATCGAGATTCCCGTTGATCGCGAAACCGAAGTGAAGCTTCAGGCCCAGGCGGAAGAGATATACGCCAAGGGCAAGGAGTCGCATTCCGCCGTCAAAGATCCGGAGAAAGTGAAAGACGTCGCGCTTGACCGAGCCGTCGAGATTCTGAAGATCCGGCCTCTGATGCTGGGTCAGAAAGAAGGGTGAAGAAGCTTTTTCTAACCCTCGTTCTCGTCAGCATCGGGGCCGCCTCGTGGTGGGTCCTCGCTCGAACCGCGCGTTTCTCCATCAAGAAGTGGGACGCCAAGTTCGAAACGGTCCTCCGCCACAGCCTCGACGGCTTCGGCCTGACCACCGCCGAAATTCTTTCCAGCGTGCATGAGGTCCGCAAGGACCAGGGCGGGGAGTGGATCGTCCATCGCATGCGCGTCCGGTTGTCCGATCCCGGCCGCCGCAAGAAGCTCGAAGAAAAGTTTCGGGAAGCCGGCGCCGACGTTTCGTTAAAGTCCGGCGAGGAACCGATCCTCGATGTGCGCCGCGGCGGCCGCCTCTACCAGGAAATCCAGCTCGCCCACTAGCCGTTCCCTTATGAAAATTCTCGCCATCGAAACGTCCTGCGACGAGACCGCCGCCGCCGTCGTGGAGAACGGTACGCGCGTTCTCTCCAGCGTCGTGGCCACCCAGATCCCTTTCCACCGGCCTTACCAGGGCGTCGTCCCCGAACTGGCCAGCCGCGCTCACGTGGTGACGGTCAACCGCGTCGTAGCCGAAGCCCTGCGCCAGGCGCGGATGTCGCTCGCCGGGAAAAACCGTCCGGATGGCATCGCCGTGACGGTCGGCCCCGGACTCGTGGGCGCCCTCATCGTCGGCCGGATGGCGGCGGAATCCCTGGGCTGGACCCATGACATCCCCGTCCACGGCGTGAATCATATCGAAGGCCACCTCCTGTCTCCGCTTTTGGCGGTGGGGGGCTTCAAGCCGCCCTTTCTGGGCCTGGTCGCCTCGGGCGGCCACACGGAATTGATCTACACCAGCGCGTGGGGGCGCTATGCCCTCGTTGGACGCACGCGCGATGATGCGGCAGGCGAGGCTTTCGACAAGGTGGCCAAAATGATGGGCCTCGGTTATCCCGGCGGACCGGTGATCGACCGGCTGGCCGAACGAGGCGACCCGAAGCGGTTCGCGTTCCCCCGGCCTTGGCTTCCCGGGACATGGGACTTTTCTTTCAGCGGCCTCAAGACCGCGGTTCTCTATAAGCTTCGAGAGAAGAAGAGCTGGACGCCGGCCGAGAAACGCGACCTGTGCGCCGGCTTTCGCGCCGCCGTGGTGGAGGTCATCGTCGGAAAGACGGTGGCCGCCGCCCGGACCCTCAAAACGGCGTCGGTGGTCGTGGGCGGCGGCGTCGCCGCCAACGCCCTGCTGCGCCGGGAACTCGCCCGCGCCTGCGCCGCCGCAGGCCTTCGGTTGGCCGTCGCTCCGCCGGCCTTGTGCACCGACAACGCCGCGATGGTGGGGGCCGCGGCTTACTACCAGATCCGCCATGGGCGGGCCAAGAACGACCTTCGGGTCCAGTCGCAGCTTCATGTTCCCTTTCTGACTGGAAAAATCGGGGTGTTTCGCTTACCCTGATAGCGTCCGGTTGGACAGAAAATGACACTCCGCCGCCGTCTGGCATCTTTCATCTTCCTGATGATGGGACTTCTCGTCCTGTTGGGTGGCCTCATGCTGTTGGGGGGTCCCGCCGTCATCGGTTCGTTTCGCCATTCGATGGAGTCCATGAACGCGCTCAATGCCATCCGCGAGCTGCGCGCCAACGTGACGCGACAAAGAATCTCCCTCAATCGCTATCTCCTTCTCGATGCGCCTGAGGAACTTCTCAGTTTCGAGGAAGCCAGCCGCGACGTGCAGACCAATCTTCGCGCCATCGACAAGAGCGGCATGCTCGCGAAAGAGTGGTTCCCCGAAATTAAAAACCTGGCCGGCGAAGCTCAGCGGTCGGCCGAGCGCGTGAAGCAGATGTACGCCAAGGGTGAGAAAATGAAGGCCCATGAACTGGCCGGCGGCATCTATGACCGGTTTCTGGACCGCGTCACCGCCATCGAGCGGGAGCGGAACGCCGAGGCCGTCACGCTTTACAGGCAGGTGGAACTTCTGACCCGGCAGGTCGAAGTGGCCGTCATCGCGACCATGGCGCTCGCTTTTTTCGCCGGCATCATTCTCTTTCGGTCGCTTTACCGCGCCGTCATGATGCCGCTGGAGAAACTGAAACATGGGGCCGACGAATTTGGGCGCGGGCAGTGGGACCACCGGATCGACCTGCCCGGCGGCAACGAGTTCGGCGCGCTCGCCAGTTCTTTCAACACAATGGCGAGTAACGTCAAGCAGCTCAAGCTCCAGGCGGTGCACCTCGATCGCATGAGCGCCGTCGGTCAGCTTGCCGGCGGCGTGGCGCACGAGATCAACAACCCGCTCACGGCCGTCCTCGGCCAGGCGCAGATCCTGCTCGCGCGGCTCCCGGAGAACGACCCGTCCCGGGCGCAGATCAGCAAGATCGAGCAGGCGGCGCTCCGATGCAAGAAGATCGTCCGCGGTCTCCTCGATTTCTCGCGGCCCGGCCAGGCGACCTTTGAGCCCGTCGACCTGGGCAACATCCTTTCACTGACCGTGGAGTTGTGTGAAGCGGACCTGAAGCGCGGGCGGGTCAGCGTGGAACGGCCGATAGGCTCCAAGCCCCTGCCGAACGTGATGGGCAACGCGTCCGAGCTTCAGCAGGTGTTCATCAACCTTTTCAATAACGCCATTCACGCGATGCCGCGTGGAGGAATCATTTCCGTTGACGGGCGGATGCGCAGCGAGCCGATGTCGTTCACCGACCGCAAGACGGGCGTGACGCGGGAAGCGCCGGGCCCCTGGGTGGAGATCAGCGTGAAGGACTCCGGCATCGGCATTGCCAAGGAGCACCTCGAGCGGGTGTTTGAACCTTTTTTCACCACCAAGGAGATTGGAAAAGGGACCGGGCTCGGCCTGGCCGTCTCGGTGGGAATTCTTCAAAAGCATGGGGGGGACCTTCGGGTGGACAGCGTCGGTCTTAATCGCGGGGCCACCTTCACGATGATCCTGCCGCTCAAGAAGAGCATGGGGCCGCAATGAAGGTTCTCCTGCTGGAAGACGATGAAGACGTGGCCGATACCGTGAGCTCGGTGCTGACCTCGTTCTTTCCCACGGTGGACATCGTCCACATTTCCGATGGAGCCGAGTTCCGCAAGGGCGCGTGGCGCGCCGGAGGCTGGGACCTCGTGGTGATGGACCTCATGATGCCCGGTGTGACCGGCTTCGAGGCCTGCGAGGCCATTCGAGCCAACCGGCTCACCTCAAAGGTCCCAGTGCTCGCTCTGACGGGCTATGACACGCTTCAGAACGAGGAACGGATCAAGGCTGCGGGCGCCAGCGGTTATATGGCCAAGCCGTTCGAAGTTCCACAGCTGCTGGTCGAGCTCAAACGCCTTCTGGGGAACGCGCATGGACTTTAAAGAGATCGACGCGATGTTCGAGGGAGCGTTCCAGCGCCTCGGTGCGAAGGCGAACCCCGCCGCGCCCTATGGCGAGCCGCCGCTCGCGTCTGACCATTTTCTCCTCAAGCGCGGATGGGAATACTTCCGCCAGCGCGCCGCGGCCATGGAAGCGCAGTGGAAACAGATCCTGGGCGCGAAGGACGACGAGATCAAGGCGCTGAAAGAGCAATTGCGCCTTCGCGATGAGCGCCTCACCTCTCTGGAAGGGGACACGCGTGAATCCGACGACATTGAGCAGGCCTTCGTTCGCCAGCAACTGGCCGAACAGCGGCAGTTCTCGGATGACACCCGGAAGCTTTACGATACGTGGGAAGAGGAGCGCGAAGCGTTGATCCGAAGCGTGGAGGAGTCGACCGCCCGCGTCCAGCGGATCCGCGCCGAGGCGGAGCATCGGCTCAAGTCCGCGGAGAAAGAAGTGGAGAACATTCGCGTTTCGCTCGATAAAGCCCGCGCCGAGATCGGTCATCAGGCCGACAAGCGCGTCGTTTCCGACGCCGATTCATCTCGCGGCCTCCTGGCCCGGGACGAAGTGATCCGGTCGATGGAGTCGAAGATCGACCTCCTTCGAAGCGAACTGGACCGGCGGGAAATGGGCCTGAAGGACCATTCCGAGCGGACGGAAACCCTCCAGCGGGATCTCGACGAGGCGGCCCGCCTGGGCGCGGCGCAGGCATCGGAACTGGGCCGGAAGTCAGAGCGAATCCAGTTGCTCGAGGAAACGGTGGCCGCCGTCCGCCGCGAAGCCGACGCCCTTCGGGCCTCGTGGAAGAACGAGCAGGCCGAATGGAGGGAATTGTGGGACCGTTCCCGCGAGATGTGGGGAAAAAAGCGTGGCGCTCCCGGTTTTCCGTCGGAGCCAGAGGGAAAATAGTTTTTGACACCTCTCCTGAAGCTGTATTAGAATCTTTTCTACTTCACACCTACCTATGAGCGAACTCCAAGTCACCGATCAGAATTTTGAAAAAGAAGTGCTCCAGGCCACGGGCCCCGTGCTCGTGGATTTCTGGGCGCCGTGGTGCGGACCGTGCCGCATGCTTTCTCCCATGATCGCCGAGCTCGCGACCGAGTACAACGGTCGCGCCAAAGTCGTCAAACTCAACACCGACGACAATCCCAGCACCGCGACCCGTTACCAGATTTCCGCCATTCCGGCCCTCCTCTTCTTCAAGGACGGGAAGCTCGTCGAGCAGTTGACGGGCGTTCGTCCGAAGCCGGAACTGAAATCCATTCTCGAAAAGCTTTTCTAAGCTCGTCCGCGCCACCGGCACCTGCTTCTCAAGGCTGCGCCGGACAGGTCAACCCAACATTAAAACCCTAACGAAATATCTCCGCCTTTTCGTCGCCATCGGTCTTGTTGGCGCGGTTCTCGTCACGGCCTGCTCAAAACTGTCCAACATGGGCAAACCGAAGAAGGTTGCCCGCGCCAATGCTTCGGCCTTGTCGGGTTCGCCGGCCCCGGATTTCACTCTTCAGGACGTCAACGGCAAGCCGTTCACGCTTTCAGAGCAAAAGGGCAAAGTCGTGTTTCTCGATTTTTGGGCCACCTGGTGTCCCCCGTGCCAGATGTCCGTTCCCGAGCTGATCAAGCTCAACAAGGAATATGGGGGGAAGAACGTCGAGATCGTGAGCCTCAGTGTCGACGACAACGCGCGAAAGGTCGTTGAATTCGTCGCCGCGAAGGGGATTGAGCACCGCCAGTTGATGGTGGCCGACAGCCAGATCGATCGCGTCTATGGCGTCCGCGGAATCCCGATGTTCCTCGTAATCGATAAAGAGGGAATGATCCAGAACCTCTGGACGGGTTTCACGCCGTCGATGGCCGATGAATGGCGTTCCGAGCTGGACCGCCTTCTCAAAGCCTAAGCGCCACCGACTCCGCCCACCGATCTCGTCTTCTCCTTTTTTCCGGACGTAGCCTCCGTCAAACTCAAACGATTTCATGCCCAAACTCTGCCTCTTCGACGCCAGCAACTACATCCACCGCGCCTACCACGCGGTCCCTCCGCTCACCACGTCCAAAGGCGAGCCCGTCAACGCCATTTACGGCTTCGCGCGCATGCTTTCGAAGGTCCTCAAGGAAGAACGGCCGGATTATCTCGGTATCTGCTTCGACACGCGGGCCCCCACTTTCCGCGACGAAATGTACGCGGAGTATAAAGGGACGCGCCAGAAGACCGACGACGCCCTGATCTCCCAACTGCCTCTCGCAGGCGACCTGGTTGAAGCCTGGGGCCTTCCTTGCGTGAGCAAGGACGGATTTGAGGCCGACGACGTCATTGCCACGCTGGCCGTGCGTGGCGCCAAAGCCGGCTGGGACGTCCTGGTGTTCAGCGGCGACAAGGACACGCTCCAGCTCGTCAATGAACGGATCACCGTCCGGGACGAAATGAAGAAGGTCGTTTTCGATCCGGCGATGGTCGTTCAGAGATACGGGCTCACGCCTGGGCAGCTGGTCGACTACTTCGCGCTGACTGGCGACAAGGTGGACAACGTCATCGGGGTGCCGGGCGTGGGGGAAAAGACCGCCACGAAGCTTCTTCAGGCGCATGGGTCCATCGAAGGGATTTACGATCACCTGGACGACACGCCGCTGTCGGCCAAACTCAAAACGCACCGGGACAAGGTTTTTGAGAACCGCGTCCTGGTCCGACTGAGAGACGACGTTCCGCTCGACCCCGCCGCCGCCGACCTCACCATCAAGAAACCGGACCCCGACAAATTCCCAGACCTCCTCAAACGCCTCGAATTCCGCGGACAGCTCTTCGGCATTGAAGAATCCGCCGCCCGGACCGACCTGAAGGCGAACCATACTCGCCAGGTCGTCATCGTCCTCGATGAGGCGGCCCTCGGGGCAATGGCCCGCGAGATGACCTCCGCCAGAAGGTTCGCTTATGACCTCGAGACCGACGGCCTCAACTCCCGCCAGTGCCGCATTGTCGGTCTTTCCGTTTCCACGAAGGTGGGCGCCGCTTATTACGTCCCGGTGGGGCATCACTACATGGGAATGCCGGCGCAGCTTTCCTGGTCTTCGGTGGCGGCGGCGGTCAAGCCCGCGTTCGCGGACGCCTCGATAACGAAAGTCGGGCAGAACCTTAAGTTTGACGACACCATCCTCCTGCGCAACGGCGTCGCCGTAGCGGGGGAGAAATTCGACACGATGGTCGCCGCGTATTGCTCCGACCCATCGCGTGCGAGCTTCGGCCTCAAGGACCTCGCGGCCGACTACCTCCAGGAAGGAATGGTTCGGATCGAGGAGCTCATCGGAAAAGGCAAAGACAAGACGTTCGTCGAGGTGCCGATTGAGCAGGCCGCGAGTTACGCGGGTGCCGACGCCGAAGTCACTCTCCGCCTGGCCGACCTTCTGACGGAAAAGCTTCGCAAAGCGGGGCTGTGGGCCCTGTTCCACGACCTGGAAATGCCGCTCGTCGACATCATTCGCCGTATGGAAGGCGCGGGCATCGCGGTCGACGGGGACCATCTGCGCGAGGTGGGAAAGAAGTTCGCCGAGCAACGCGTCGAGCTTGAGAAACAGATTTACGAATGCGCTGGAGAGTCGTTCACGCTGAACTCGCCCAAACAGCTCGGCCGAATTCTTTTTGACGTCCTCAAGCTGCCGCCGGGCAAAAAGACCAAAACTGGTTTCTCGACGGATGAAGAGGTGCTTCGCAAGCTCGCCAGCGAGCACCCGATCTGCGAGAAGATCATCGCTCACCGCGAGATGGCCAAGCTTTCCTCCACGTATGTGGACGCCCTTCTGACCCTCTCCGATGAGGGGGGCCGCGTGCACACGAGCTTTCACCAGGCCGGCACCATCACCGGGCGCCTCAGTTCGACCAACCCCAATCTGCAGAACATTCCGATCCGCAGCGAGAACGGCCGGCTCATCCGCCGCGCCTTCGTGGCGGCCGCCGGTAACGTCCTGGTCTCCGCGGACTACAGCCAGATCGACCTGCGGGCCCTCGCGCACATTTCCGGCGACCCGGTGCTCATCAAGACGTTCCTGGCCGGCGGCGACATTCACGCGAGCACCGCCGCCGAGATCTTTCACGTGCCGCTTCACGAGGTGACGAGCGACATGAGGCGCAGCGCCAAGGCCATCAATTTCGGCATCGTCTACGGCCAGCAGGCCTTCGCTTTGTCCCAGATCCTCAAGGTCCCGCTCGAGACGGCGCGCGAGTTCATCACGAAATATTTCGAGCGCTACGCCGGCGTTCGCGCCTGGATTGACGGCACCCTCGAGGAGGCGCGGCGCTCCGGCTTCGTGGCCACCCTGGCCGGGCGGCGGCGCAGCATCGACGACATCAACGCATCCAATGCCTTCACCCGGGGCTTCGCCGAGCGGGCCGCCACCAACACTCCGATTCAGGGAAGCTCCGCCGACATCATCAAGCAGGCCATGATCCACGTCGACCGGGAGCTCACGTCGTCGTTCCAGACGCGGATGCTTCTTCAGGTCCATGACGAACTGGTGTTCGAGGTGCCCCGCGCCGAGCTCGACCTGGTGGTGCCCATGGTCCGCAAGGCCATGGAGAGCGCCTACGAGCTAAAGGTGCCGCTCATCGTCGACATTAAGATGGGGCTCAACTGGAACGAGATGGAAAAGCTATCGCTAAAGAAGGTCGCGTGACGATTTTTCGAGGCGCCAACCCGTTCGACCGGCTCACGCCCGTGGTCAAGGGACTGGTCATCGCCAACGTGGCGATGTTCTTCCTTCAAATGGTCGTGCCCCAGGCCATCATCACCCAGCTCGGGCTGCGGCCCGTCGATGTCGTGCAGAACTTCAAGATATGGCAGGTCGTCACTTACGCCTTCCTTCACGGCGGAGGCTGGCACCTGTTCTTCAACATGTTCGCGCTGTGGATGTTCGGCCCTCACGTCGAAGGTATCTGGGGAAGCCGCCGGTTTTTCCGCTACTATCTTATCTGCGTCGTCGGCGCCGCCGTCGCGCAGTTCGCCATCGCCCCGGACACGCTGGTCGTCGGCGCGTCGGGCGCGGTCTACGGGGTTCTTCTCGCCTTCGGCCTCCTCATTCCCGACGCCGTCATCTACCTCTTTTTCTTTTTTCCGGTCCGAGCGGTCCAGGCCGTTCTTTTCATTGCGCTTCTCACGCTGGTTTCGGCCATGAGCGCCGGCGGGTCCCGCGTCGCGCACTTTGCCCACCTCGGTGGAATGGCCACGGGGTTTCTCTATTTCCGGTTGCCGGAATGGGCCGAGCGCTTCCGACTCTGGCGCGCCGCGCGCCGCTTCGCCAACCCGGCCGTGCGAAACGCGCGGCGACCTCAGAGATCCCAACTCAATGATCTCTCTACCGAAGTGGACCGGATCCTGGAGAAAATTTCAACGAAGGGTGTCGACAGCCTGACGAGCGACGAGCACGACACCATGCAGCGCTATGCCAAGCGCAAGCAGTAAGAAGCGCCTGGTCCGCGTCGGCCTGACCGGCGGGTTCGGCACGGGAAAGTCGACGGTGTTGGAGATGTTTCGGGCCAAAGGCGCGCATGTCATGGACGCCGACGACATCGTTCACCAGTTATTCTCGAAGAACGCTGCCACGAAGCAGGCGATTATCCGGCGTTTTGGACCGGAGAGCGTGAGCGCCGGGGGCGTGGTGAACCGGAAATATCTAGCGAGGCGGATTTTCACCAATGTTCGGGACCGGCGCGCTCTGGAGAAGATCCTCCATCCGACGGTCCGGCGGAGATACATGGCGGCGATGAATCGCTTGCGGAGTGGTGTCGCGGTGGTCGACATTCCTCTGCTGTATGAATCGGGGCTCAGTGAAAGATTTGACGTGATTGTGGTGGTGGCCGCCGGCCGGAAGCACCGCATCCGCCGATTGGTGGAAAGGGGATTTTCAGCACGCGAATTTCAACGCCGCGCGCGTGCGCAGTGGCCGTTGGCGAGGAAAAAACGTCTGGCCGACATTGTGGTCAACAACGACGGATCCAAGGCGCGCACGAAGAAACAGATCGATGAGATCTGGCAACGCTTAACCAACCACGACGCGTGGTGAGGGGGAAGAATGGACACACCTAACGAACCAAAGACGCACACCGACAAGCCGCACAACGAGGCTCCGCGCCACGACGGACCGCCGACGAGCGAACACCGCCCGCCGACTCCGGTGACCACATCCACGCCGCCCGCGACGCCACCGGCGACGCCGGCACCGGCGCATGGCCATCCGCCGGCCGGAGACCCGAATCATCCCCAGGGCGCGAAAGGGCAGCTGGACGCGGGCACGCTCGCCAAAATGCACCTGGCTGATCTCATCAAGCTCGCGCACGAGGCCAGCATTGAGAACGTGACGGGCATGCGCAAGCAGCAGCTGATCGGCCGCATCCTCGAGGCGCGCGCCAAGGACTCGGGCGTCATCCTCGGCGTCGGCGTCCTGGAAATTCTACCTGACGGTTTCGGGTTCCTGCGCTCGCCCGAATACAATTATCTTCCCGGGCCCGACGACATTTACGTGTCTCCTTCCCAGATCAAGAAGTTCGCGCTTCGCAAGGGCGATACCGTCGCCGGCCAGGTGAGGCCGCCCAAGGACCAGGAGCGTTTCTTCGCGCTCCTCCAGGTCCGTACGGTGAACTCCGAGCCCGTCGAGGCGCTGCGAAACCGCCAGCTCTTCGACAACCTCACGCCGCTCTATGCGCAGAAGCGCCTGCGGCTCGAGACCAAGAAGGAAGAACTCAACACTCGCGTGCTCGACCTGATCGCGCCGATCGGCATGGGCCAGCGCGGCGTCATCGTGGCGCCCCCGCGGACCGGTAAAACGATCTTCCTCCAGAAGTTCGCGAACGCCATTTCCATTAATTTCCCGGAAGTGGTGCTCATCGTTCTGCTCATTGATGAACGTCCCGAAGAAGTGACCGACATGCAGCGTTCAGTGAGGGGAGAGGTCATCGCCTCGACCTTCGATGAACCAGCGGAGCGGCACGTCCAGGTGGCCGAGATGGTCATCGAAAAGGCGAAGCGCCTGGTTGAGATGAGGAAGGACGTTGTGATCCTGCTTGACTCAATCACCCGCCTCGCTCGCGCTTACAACACCATCACGCCTTCGAGCGGCCGCGTCCTCTCCGGCGGCCTCGACTCGAACGCGCTCCAGCGCCCGAAGCGCTTCTTCGGCGCGGCGCGCAACATTGAGGAAGGCGGAAGCCTCACGATCCTTTCCACGGCCCTCGTGGAAACCGGTTCGCGTATGGACGACGTCATCTTCGAAGAGTTCAAGGGAACCGGCAACATGGAGGTTTACCTGGACCGCAAGCTGGCGGACCGGCGCATCTTCCCGGCCATCGACATCACGCGATCGGGCACGCGCAAGGAAGAGCTTCTGTTGTCTCAGGACGAGCTCAACAAGATCTGGATTCTGCGGAAGGTGATGTCGTCGCTCAATCCCATTGAGGCGATGGAACTGCTGCTCGAGAAGCTCGGCGCGACGAAGTCCAACAAGGACTTCCTGAAGTCGATGGAAGTCTCGGGGTAAATCCTCATTCCCGCGGAAGCGGGAATCCAGCACCTGGGCCCCCGCTTTCGCGGGGGCGACATCTCTAGGCCTGTCTTCCGACGAGGCGCGCGATCTCCGCGGCGTCCTCGAGGCGATCGGGCCGGATCTCGACGGCGAGCAGGGCGTTACGGATTAGCACGTACACCTTGTATCGCTCGAGGTCATTGATCCCTTCCATGAAGCCCGGCGGCAGATCAAAGCCGTTGGGCACGATCAGCCGGTAAGCGGCGCGGGCGAAGGCCTCGCGCACCGCCGGCGCGCTCGATCCCTCGAGCGTTGACACCCGGTCCGCGACCGCGGACTGGATCCCCGTCATCTTCAAGTCCGGCGACCAGGGAAGTACCGGTGTCGACGATCCAAATTCATTCTCGATGGCCGAGGCGTCGCCTTTCACCACCAGGGCGACGCGCTCGCGTCCGCGCCCCGCCATCGCCTGGCGCGCATCGTTCAGTCCGTTTCCGGCGGTCGCGTCAATAAAGCGCACGATCACCGTGTCCTGCACCAGTTCCGACGCGGCGTCGGCCTCGCGCCGCAGGGTCAGCGCCAGCGCGTCCTGCGATTGGAGCGTCAGCCCGTCCTCCGCGCGCCCGGTCGCCCGTCGGCGCAGTTTTTCCGAGAAATCGTTCCATTCCTTCCGCGATTCGTCCGCGTCGATGAGTCCGCGCCGTTCCCACTCACCGAGCTTTCCGTGAACCGTCGTGGACGCCCGCGCGAACGCGTTCTGGTTCGCGTCGAGATTGGCGACGCCGAGGTTGAGAGGGAGGCTGTCGATGAGGTCTACAAGCGATCCGCCGCCGTAGGCGCGTAACGCTTCGAGTCCGCGCGCTTCCTTTCTTAAGGCGCGCAGCGAAAAGTAATTGCCGATGCCGTGCGCGATCGCGCCCGCGGCCGCGCCCATCCAGAGGGAGTCGAACGCCAGCGATCCGGCGACGAGGGCGACGCTTATGAGCAGGCCGGTTCGCAGGATCGCCCAGCGTTCGTCGGCGGTGCGGCCGGGATGCGTCCGGGCGAAAAGAGCCGAGGACACGAGGACGGTGACGGGCGCGAGAACGAGGCCGCCGTCGAGCGCCACGCTGGCGATGACGGGGAGGAAGAACACGAGCTCCCAGTGCACCAACACCGTGGAGTAAAGCGCGTAGAACCAGTGGTCGGCGCCGAGCCGGCGAACGAGCCACCGGTCGATGATCGAGGCCATCGTGGGCGACACGAGCGGCGCGTTGGCGTCGGTGGTCAGCGCCAGCGCGTCGTCCGGCTTGGCGAGAACGAAATAGGGCTCGCTCGCGATTGCTTCAAGCTGGGACAGCGCCTCGTCGACTTCCGGCGTCGTTCCCCAGTTGTTGAGATCGCGGACGGCGCCGTAGTAGCGCGTCACGATGGACGAGGCCGTCGGCCGGAACGCCGGCGCGCGGAGGGCGGGATTGGTGAAGCCCTGCCGGATCAGCCGGTTGTTTTCCTCGTTGCCGGGCGCAAGAAACCCCAGGGTGTCGTAGTAGCGGAAAATCGTCTCCAGGGGTTTGCGTGCCCGGTCCACCGAGCGCATTCGTTTGACCGCCGCGGCCACGAGCTGATCGGACGCCTCCTGCGGCGTCGCCGCCGACGCGACGATGGTTTCGATTTCGGCCGGAGAGAGGTTGTCGATGATGCCGTCGGTGAGCTGAAGCACCCAGGTTTTCCCGCCAGTGGGAAGCGCGACGCGAAAGATGATGGGAAAAAAGGCGGACTCCCCGATGGAATTACGAACGATGTTTCGATGGTGAAAGGCGGCGATCTGCTCGGGCGTTTTCATGAGGTAACTGTCGAAGTTCTGGGTGGCCCGCTGTTCCGCTTCGATGGCGGCGAGGGCGGGAGCGAGCGGTAGGTCGCGATCGATGAGGGCCGCCCACGGTCCCTGGAGGTCTTCGATGATGTTTCCGGCCGGAACGTTGTTCTCGTCGAGATTGTCGATCGTCACCTTCGTGAGCTTGCGGATGCCGCTGGCGTTTTCGGTGTACAGGTAGGTGCCCGCGTCGCCCGCCTGCGCGATCCAGAGCTCACGTCCGAAAATCATCGCGACACTGCCGGCCGACGCGGCCGTCATGGAACGCTGGAGAGACGCGACAGTGGCCATCAGCATGCCGTTGCGCATGAGCATGAGCCGGTCGTTGACAGTGAAGACGGCCGGGCCGCTGACGCTGCGGGCGTCGAGCGTCATGCGGCTGCGCGCGCCTCGCGCTGCCCAGCGCGAGGAGACCCGGCCGATGCCGAGCCCGCCATGGCCATCGATGACGCCTCGGACGCTCACAGCGAGATGGGGAATGTCGAAGGCCAACGGCGTGTCCTGGTTTTCTCTCGGGTGGTTCGGGTTCGCTTTGGTCGCGCCGCCCGCGGGCATCTTGAGGAGGCTCAGCCGCCAGGCGGGGGGAACGTAAATATTCCAGAGCATGTGCATGAGAAAGGCGGAGGTCAGCGTCGGGAAGAACTCCTGGAAGCTGGAGAACAGGAGCATGTGGTCAGGCGTCATGACCGAGTAAAGCGGGAAAAACGCGATCGACAGGATCAGAAGCGACGCCGCGAACCGAACGCTCATGCGCACGCCGATCCAGTCGGTCCAGGGACCGGGCGGATCCGGACGAGTGATGGGTCGGCGAAGAATGTAACGGAACAGCAGGCGCTTGGCCCACGCCATCATGACCGTCAGTTCATGAAACAGGACCATGATGAATGCGCCCACCACGATGGCGCCGAGCGGTCCGATGTAATTGTTGAGGAGGAGAGACATTCCGGGAAGCAGGATGAGCTCGCCGAAAGCGACGCCGGCCGCCAGGAGGATGAGAGACTCTTCCGCTTTGGCTTCCGCCCAGGCACGGGCGGTCACCTCATCGGCGTTCCGGTTCACCAGTCGCCTGTAAATTTGCATGAGCATCTTCACGACGGTGGTGGCGGTGTCGTCATGACCGGGGAAAACCAGTTCGGCGCGGGCGGGGACGCGATTGAACACCGGCGCGCGGTGGTAGGCGCCCGTAAGGGGGTCCGCGTGCACCGCCACTTCTTCCACCGGCGTCTTGCGCGGCTTCCAGGAATCTTCCGCCGTTTTGGCGACGTTGGCCAGTTCGTCGGCGTCCTGCAGCGCCAGCGCGACGGCCAGGACCGGGTCGTCCTTCTTCAGGTAGCGGGCGCTGGTGGCGGCCACCACGCGAACCCTCATGCCGGGGGGAATGCGGGCGAAAATATTCTCGAGAAGCTCCTGCCGGGGGGCCCCGGGCTGTCCCTCATACACCAGGTTCTGCGGAAGCACCACGGTGACGTCATCGCCGCCGAAATAAAACCGGAGGACCGCGCCCGCGCCAAAGGTGTCTTCGAAATACGTCCGGATGTTTCGGAGCGCGTCCGCGAACGGGTCGAGACCCTTGTCGCCGAGAACGAGGCTCTCCTTCGAGAATTTCCGCTCGAGCGTGGCGTCGTCGGCGGCGCGCGCGACCGCGGTGAGGCGGGCGGCGGTCGATTCGAGCTCATTGAAGATGAGGGCGCCGAAGCCGCGGAAATCGACGAAAAGCGCCGCCGTTTCCTGGCGCGGGGCCAGGGGGACGGAACGTCCATAGAAATCGAACTGCGAGCCGAGGAATGGCATCCGCGGGTCGCGGCTGAGCGCCCGGTCGAGCTGGGGACGGAGGGCCGTCCAGTCCGACTGCCGGTTGGCCCGGGGATCGAGCATCGCGTCGAGCGCGGCGATCGATTCGTTGACGTCCCTCGCCACGTCTTCGGCTTCCGGTCGTTCGCGCGTGCCGACCCACGGCTTGATGCTGTCGAAAGTCGTGAGGACGCTGATGTACTTCTTGAGAAGCTTGAGGGTGTCGGCGAGTTCACCCCGGTCGCGCCAGGCCCGCTTGTGGAGGAGCTTGGCCAGCACCTTGATCATGGCCTTGTCCTTTTTCTTGCGGATGGCTTCGATCAGCGGGCGCGGCGCGAGGTTAAGCGTTCCGGCGGCGGTGGGCGTCGGAACCAGGACGCCGCGGGACGTCAGCTCGCGGTTGAGCTCATCGATCGTCAACAGATTCGCGCGCAGTTCGGCCAGTGTGAACGATCGGCCCAGACCGCGTTGGTCTCTCGGCATCGCGCGAACCGTGTTTATGGCGGCCGTGGCCTGGGCGTCGCGCACGAGAGAATCGTCCAGGTTTCCGCGTTTCGCTTCGGTGCTCAGGCCCCAGTACAGCGGGACGACCGTGATCTTCTTGGGAAGCTTGCCCTTCGCCTGGGCGATGCGCACGGCCGTGACGATTTCCTTGTTGGCCACGCGGGTCGAGCCTTCGTTGGCCACCGTGAGCAGCACCTTCAACGCCTCGGAGGATTCGCGCGTCACCTGGTCCATGCGTTCGTTGAGGGCCCGCTCAAGTTCGGCGGCATCGGGATAAATCTGTTCGAGGGCGTCCATGTCGAGTGCGAAGCGGAGCGACTTGCTGTTCGAGCCGATGAGATGAACGACCGGGCGTCCGGCGCGCGCCCCGAGGTCGGCGAAAACCTTCTCGGCGATGCGCCAGGTGACGCTGTTGCGATTGGCGAACACCACGTTCATGAGGCTGTAACCCACCGCATCGTTGAAATTCTTGAAGCCAGGCCCTTCCCCGCCGCCCGTCGACCCGGGCTGCATGATCATCGCCAGCCGGTAGCGGCCCGTGCCCTCATCGTTGAAGCGGACGAACGATGCGAGGTCGTTTCGCGTCTTAAGCGTGTCGACCAGCAACTCGAGCTCCGCGGGAGTGGGTGGCGCCAGGCTCTCGGCGATCTGGATGATCTTGATGGCTTCGTCGAACTGCCGTTTCTTCTCCTCCGTCGCCCGGCGGCGCTCCTCGTTGACGCGCCGCTCGCGCGTGAAGCTGAAGATCACGTGCGGAACGATCGCCGCGATGTAGGTGAGCGTGATGCCCACGCCGGCCGCGGAGGCGAAGAAACCAAGCGTCGTGGTGGCCGCCACCATGTTGGCTCGGAAGTAGTACCGGTCAAGATCGCGAAGGATGTAGGGCCCAACCTTGATTTCATAGTCGCGCGCTACCTCGCCGGGTTCGGCGCGTCGGAAATAATGAACGACGTCCCACTGGTTCTGGTCCGGGTTCCACCAATAGACGCCGTAGTAGTAATGGAACGCTATCATCAAAGTCACCCAGCCCAGCAGAGCGGTGATGGAAAAGGGGAAGAGGACGGCGATGGTGCCCGCGATGGCGCCTTCGCCGATGCCGGCGACGAGCGGCCGCAACTTGAGCGCGTTCTTTTCTCCCAGATACTTCGACAACAGATTGATGGAGCCCTGCCAGGCCGTGGCCCAGGCGCCGGGCGTCACCCAGTCATCTTTCTCAACGACGCGCGTTCCGGCAACGGGCGCGGGGTCGACGGCGCGGTAGCCAGGGGGCAGATCGAACGCGACATCCACGTTCCGACCGTCGACGGACGTCCGGATGACGCCGTCGGCGAACGTTTCCACGCTCACGCCCGCGTCCTTCGCGATCGGCAAACCCGAGCGCGTGTCGAGCGCGGCGGCGCGGCTCAGGAACTCCACGCCGGAAGCGACCGACTCGGCATTCGAGCCGCCAAGAACCGTCGCGGCAGGGTTGATGGTGAGCTTCTCGCCGGCGAATATTTTCTCGAGCGGCGTCTTCTCGCGGGTGAACACGTCGAGGTAAGCGGTGGGGGAAGCGTCGGCGCGCGTCACGCGCGGCGACGCGACCGCGTAGGGAACGCCTTTCTTTCGAAGCAGGGCGATGAGGGCGGGCGTGTGAAAGCCGCCGATCACGAGGATGCGGGCGCGCCGGTCGGCGCCCGCCATGGCGCTCGCGGCCAGCGACGCGGTGCGCGCATCGGCTTCCCGGTAAAAGCTTTCGAAGCTCTCCAGCCGGGCCGCTTCGCCGTTGGGCAGGTGGGAGAGCTCGCGCGGCCACCGGGCCCATTCCGCGGGCGTCAGCTCAAAGCGGACGAGGCGGGAAGCCAGGCCCAGGGCGCGGTCTTCGCGTGCCAGGGCGCGTTCCGGTTCGCCGGTGGACAAAGAGTCAGACAGGCGGGCCTCCGCGGTGTCGAGCCAGGCGAGGAGGCGGGTCGCGTCGATCTGGTCGGACAGAAGAACGTACCGGAGATAGTTCCGAAAAGCGGGGTAAGCGTCGAGCGGGACGCGGTGGCGGAGGCATAGGCGCTCGAGATCGCGGTAAAAATCGGCGAAGCCAAGTCGGCCCGCGCGAAACGCCAGCCCGGCGTCCATGAGCGCCCGCACTTCCGTTTCCGTCAGCGTCGAGGTAATCCGGCCAAGCACGGCCCGCCGCTCGGCTTCGACGCGGGAAAAATCGATCGAGGTCGCGAGGGGGTAAGCCGACAGAAAGGTCGCGACGTCCGCCTGCCGTTCGAGCCCCAGTTCGGAGAGGGCCGAAACGTAGGCGCCGAACGACATCCCGCCGGTTCGGTGGGACTGAACGAGGCGGTCGAGCTTCTTGAGGGCGGCGCCGAAGATTTTTTCCTTTCGCGCGTTCACGTCCCGTCTCTCGCGCTCGAGCCGGTCGAGGGCCGCCGCGCGCAGCGGCGCCGACGACTGAATGGCGGCGACGTTCGCCCGGTAGGCGCGCTCGTTGTCCGCGCCATGAACGTCCGGAGCGTGCGCCGCCAGCACCGCGGCGGCGGATGGACCGCCGAGCCCGTTGCCCGCGACCATGGCGGCCGTCAGGCTTTTACGCGTCTCGGAGGAAAAGGCCCGAAAGCGGGTCAGGTCGAGCTTCCCAAACGCGCCCTCGAGGTGAAGAGAACCGACAAGGCCCGAAGCCAGGAGCGAGGCCACGGCTGCCTCGAGGTTCGCCTGCGCTTCCGGGTGAAGATGAATGTCCTGAAGGATAATGACCGGCGGGCGGGCGCCTCCTTCGCGCGTCTCGGACAGCGTGACGCGGTCATTCGGCATCGCGGAAAGAGGTTTCGAGAGCGCTTGGCTGAGTCTGGCGATCCGCGCGGGGAGCGGGCGTTCCCGTGAGGGCGACGCCGCCGAGATCGCGGGCAAAGCGAAGGGGAGCGACGCCAGTAGAGCGGGCGCCGATTTCTCCTGGGACGCCCGCCGCTCTTCCCAAAGTGAAGTTTGGGACAGCTCGCCGAAAGCGCACTGGGTGCAGAAATACGTGAGGGCGACGCATCCTGCGATCGCCTTCTGGAGGCCAGGGATCTTCATCTCCCTTAATTATGAGGATTTCATGTGAAGAACTCGTGTCGGAAGGGTTAATTTTCACGTAAATCGAGCCCTTGCCCAGCCGTCAATTTGGCCTTATTTTACGAGGAGAAAAACAGCCATCCTGAGACGAGCCCTTCCGAGGTCTTCGCGCGGTCCCGTTTGCGCTTTTCGGGGGAAGAAAGGTATAGTGGCCGCCTTATGCAAACAGGAATCCACCCAAAGTACGACGTTGCGAACATTCGTTGCGCGTGCGGTAACGAGTTTCAGACCCGCTCCACCGTTGGCACCATCAAAGTCGACATCTGCTCCGCTTGCCATCCGTTCTTCACCGGCCAGCAGCGCCTGATCGACTCCGCCGGACGCGTTGAGAAATTCGGGAAGCGGTTCGCCGCCACCGAAGGAAAGACCGTTGTCCGCAAAAAGATGGTTCAACAGAAGATCGCCAAGGCTATCCCCAAGGTCGCCGGAAAGATTCTCTCAACCACTCCCGTCGCCGCGAAGAAAGAAAAAGAGAAAGACAAGAAGAAAGCCTAGCCCGTTTGAGGGTTTGGCCCTTTCCCGTCGTATCTCCCACAGGCGTTTCGCGCTGGTCGTCCGTTTCCCGGGCCCGAGTCAATCGGCCTGGGTTTCGACGTTTAAGCGCACAAACTTTCTTCCGTTGAGACCATGAGAGACAAAGCACGTGAACTCATCGACTCCTTCCGGACGCTCGATCACCAGATGGCGGGAACGCCGTCGACGGATCCGGGGAAGCTCGCCACGCTCGCGAAGGAACGCAAACGCATGGAACCCATCGTGCAGGCCGCGCAGGAATATCTGCGTCTCACCGACGAACTTAAGTCCGTTAAGGAAATGATCGGCGGGAACGACGAGGGTATGGCGGCGATGGCGCGCGAGGAGGTCAAGCCCCTGACCGAGAGTGTCGAAGTCATCACGGCGAAGCTTCACGAACTTCTCACGCCGCGAGATCCCATTTTCGACCGCACGGCCATCGTGGAAATCCGCGGCGGTGCCGGTGGCGACGAGGCCGCCCTCTTCGCGGCCGAACTCTTTCGCATGTACGTCCGCTTCGCCCAGCAGAAGGGCTTGAAGACCGAAGTTTATTCCTCGAACCCGACCGGGATCGGCGGCATGAAAGAAGTGGTGTTCAGCGTCACGGGCGACAACGCCTACGGCTGGTTCCGCTTCGAGCAGGGCGTTCACCGCGTCCAGCGCGTGCCGAAGACCGAGGCTCAGGGGCGCATTCACACCTCGACCGTGACGGTCGCCGTCTTGGCGGAGCCCACGGAAATCGAGGTCAAGGTCGATCCCAAAGATCTGAAGATCGACACGTACCGCTCCGGCGGCGCCGGCGGCCAGCATGTCAACAAAACCGAGTCCGCCATCCGCATCACGCACCTTCCGACGGGGATCATCGTGGCGTGTCAGGAAGAACGCAGCCAGGGCCAGAACAAGCTGCGCGCGATGACCGTGCTGCGCGCGAAGCTTCAGGAAGCCGCCGAGGAAAAGCAGATCAGCGACCAGAAGATCATGCGAAAGAAACAGGTCGGGACCGGCGACCGGTCGGAAAAAATCCGCACCTACAATTTTCCCCAGGACCGCATCACCGACCACCGGATCAATTTTTCCGTCCACAACATTGAAGGTTTTCTCAGCGGCGACATGGACGACATGATGAAGGCGCTGGAACTCCGCAACAAGGAAATCACCGGCGCCGACCTGCCGGCGCTGTGACGCTGGCGCCCGCCACCGTCGGAGCCGCGCTGCGAGACGCGGCCACCCGCCTCGAGATGGCGGGCCTTGAAGATTCCTACCGCGAGGCCGTCGTCCTGCTCGCCCGCCACCTGAAGTGTCCGCCGGCCCTCGTTTACGTGCGCCGTTATGACCCGCTCTCGGAACCTCTTTTCACGCTCTTCCTCGCCGATGCCGACCGTCGCGCCCGGCGGGAGCCCACCGCCCTCATTCAGGGGGAACGCGCGTTTTTCGCCCGGGAGTTTTTCGTGACCAGCGATACGCTCGTGCCGCGCCCGGAAACCGAACTGTTGGTGGAAACCGTTCTAGAGAACGCGAGAGAAGGAATGACGGTGCTCGACATCGGCGCCGGAACCGGGTGCATCGGGGTGACGCTGGCCGCCGAAAACCCGGGCCTTCTGGTCACGGCCGTGGACGTTTCCGAGGCCGCCCTGGCGGTGGCCCGCCGCAACGCGGAAAGGCACGGCGTTTCAGGCCGGATTGAGTTCTTAAAGTCCTCATTGTTCGATACTTTCACGCCGGCGGGCGGGAGGTATTTTGATATTATCGTGTCCAATCCGCCTTACGTTTCGACACGGGTCATTCCAACCCTCGAACCTGAGCTGAAATTCGAACCAAGGATCGCGCTGGATGGCGGCGAAGACGGTCTGGATGTAGTCAGGCCGCTGATCGCTGGCGCCGTGGAGTTTTTGAGGGGCGACGGTGGATTGTTTCTGGAAATTGGCTTTGATCAGGCTGTTCGCGTGAGCGACCTGATGTCCGCCGCGGGTTTCACCAACGTCGTCGTCAAGCAAGACCTTGAGGGCCACGATCGAGTCCTATCGGGAGTGAAAAGTGGATCAATTTGAAATTCAGGGCGGCCGTCCTCTCAAGGGCCGCGTCACCATCTCCGGCTCGAAGAACGCCGCGCTTCCCTGCCTTTTCGCGACACTGCTGACCGACCAGGTTTGCACGCTCGACCAGGTGCCGGCGCTGGCAGACATCGAAACGGCACTCAAGCTCCTGGTCACGCTGGGCAAAAAAGTCGACCGCGTGGGGTCAAAGGTCGTCATCAGCAAGGGCCGGCCACTGACCGGGAAAGCTCCCTACGAACTCGTTCGCCGCATGCGCGCCAGCGTGCTCGTCATGGGACCGCTTCTGGCCCGCCGAAAGCGCGCACAGGTTTCCATGCCGGGCGGATGCGCCATCGGCGCCAGGCCCGTGAACTATCACATCGACGGCTTTCACCGAATGGGCGTTGAAACAACGATCCATGAAGGGTACGTCGACGCGCGCACCAAGGGTCTCAAGGGAGGACTGATTCCGCTGCCCTATCCCAGTGTCGGCGCGTCGGAAAACCTGCTCATGGGCGCGGTTCTCGCGAAGGGAACGACGATCATTCAGAACGCCGCGCGCGAACCCGAAGTCGTCGACCTGGGGCGCATGCTTCAGAAGATGGGCGCGTCGATCCGCGGCCTCGAGACGTCCGAGATCACCATCGAGGGCGTGAAGTCGCTTTCGGGCACCTCTCACACCGTCATTCCCGACCGCATCGAAGCGGGGACTTTCATGATCGCCGCTGGCGTCACGAAGGGCGACATCCTCATCGAGAACGTCAACATGGCGCACCTCGGCAACGTGGTGCACTCGCTCAAGCAGGCGGGCCTGAGCGTCGAACCGGAAGGCCGCTCGGTGCGCGTGACCTACGTCAAGAAACTTAAGCCGGTCAACATTGAGACCGACGTGTACCCGGCGTTTCCGACGGACATGCAGGCGCAGTGGATCACGATGATGGCGCTGACCGGGGGCCGTTCCCGCGTTCGCGAAACTGTTTTTGAGAATCGTTACCTTCACGTGCAGGAGCTCCTGCGCTTCGGCGCCGACATTTCCCTGGCCGGTCGCGACGCCGAGGTGAAAGGCGTGGCCGCCCTCTCGGGCTGCGACTGCATGGTGTCCGATCTCCGCGCCGGCGCGGCCCTCGTGCTGGCCGGCCTCGCGGCCAAGGGGAAGACGACGGTCCTGCGCGTCTACCACCTCGACCGCGGTTACGAACGCATGGAGAAGAAGCTCCAGGCGCTCGGCGCCCGCATCAAGCGCGTCTCCGCTTAGCATTCATGGCCTCCGCCCGCTCGACGACGCAAATCGTTTCTTCGATCATTGCCGACGTTCGCAAGAACGGCGACGTCGCGCTCGTGCGGCTGGCCGCGAAGTTCGACAAGGTGAAGCTGACGCCTCGAACCATCCGGGTTCCATCGGAACGGTTCAGGAAGGCCTTCAACGCGCTGGGCGATGACATGCGCAAGGCGCTCGAGTCCTGCGCCCGCCGCATCCAGGACTTCCATTACCAGGAGAAGAAGCACGTTCCCGAGTCGTGGACCTACGTGAAGGATGGCGTCCGCCTCGGCCAGATTTACAGCCCCATCGAGGCCGTGGGGATTTACGTTCCCGGCGGCCGTTTCTCCTATCCGTCGACGCTGCTCATGACGGCGATCCCGGCCCGGCTGGCGGGCGTGCGCCGCATCGCGGTTGTCACGCCCGAGGGAAAGCTGACCAATGAGATTCTTGCGGCCGCGCACGTCGCGGGCGTCGAGGAGCTTTACCAGGTGGGCGGCCCGGCCGCGATTGCCGCTCTCGCGGTCGGCACGAAGTCCATCGCCAAGGTCGACATCATCATTGGCCCGGGCAACGCGTTCGTCACCGAGGCGAAACGGCAGCTTTTTGGCGAAGTGGGCATCGACCTGCTGGCCGGTCCGAGCGAACTGGCCGTTCTGGCCGACGACACCGCAAACGCCGCGCAGGTGGCGGTCGACATGGCCGCGCAGGCCGAGCACGATCCCGACGCGCGCAGCTTTTTAATTTCTCTCTCCAGGAAACTGGTGGCCGACGTCCGCGCACGGCTTCCCGCGGAGCTTCTCGTGCGCTGCGTGCTGATCCATGAACCGGACCGCCGAAAGGCGATCGAGAAGGTGAACGAGCTCGCCGCCGAGCACGTGCAAATTTTAGTGCAGCGGCCTCAGGATTGCCTGGACACGATCAAGAACGGCGGCGCGATCTTTCTGAACGAGTGGTCGCCCGCGGTGATGGGGGACTACTGGGCCGGTCCGAGCCACGTGCTCCCGACCGGACGTTCGGCGCGCTTCGCGTCGGGACTGTCGGTCATGACATTCCTCAAGCGGTCGAGCCTCATTGAAATTTCGGGCGGCGCCTACCGCAAAGGTTGGACCGCGGCCCACAAGATGGCGGAGTCGGAAGGGTTGTCCCAGCACGCGCGCTCGATTCGAAGCCGCGTCGTGGACGAGGAGTCGGTGAAAGGATGAAGAAGCGCATTGCCAAACGGCACCGGGTGACGAAAGAAACCAACGTGAAACTGTCGATCAATCTCGACGGCAAGGGAAAGTACAAGGTCAAGACGACCCTGCCTTTTCTCGACCACATGCTCGAACTTTTCTCGAAGCACAGCCTGATCGACCTCGACATCGACGCGTTCGGCGACACCCACATCGACGCGCACCATCTGGTCGAGGATATCGGGCTCACGCTCGGTCAGACTCTCGGCGACGCGCTTGGGAACAAGCGCGGCATCCAGCGATACGGCTTCTTCCTGCTGCCGATGGACGAGTCGCTGGCTTACGTCACCATTGACCTCTCCGGTCGCGCCTGGGTGGACTATGAGGCGAAGCATTTCAAGTTTCCTTGGCCGACGTTCGACCTTGACCTGCTGGAAGACTTCTTTCAGGCGCTCGGGACGACGGCGCGCATGAACCTTCACATCAAGATCCTGAAGGGGCGTAACAATCATCACATGGCCGAGGGCATGTTCAAGGGTTTTGCCAAGGCGTTGTCGATGGCCGTGTCCAAGGACAAGCGCTACACGGGTATTCCTTCGACCAAGGGATTCATCTAGATGACCAAGGCCTCACCCAAAGTCCGGGTCGGCGTCGTCGACTACGAGATGGGCAACCTGCACAGCGTCGCCAAGGCGCTGGCGTTGCAGGGGGCCGATGTGACGATCTCATCGGTGAAAGCCGAATTGCGCTCGTCCGACATCCTGTTGCTTCCGGGCGTCGGCTCCTTCGGCGCGGCCATGCGCAACCTCGCTCGCAACGGCATGGACGACTTCGTCAGGCAATGGACGATCGAGGAAGGAAAACCCTACCTCGGGTTCTGCCTCGGTCTTCAGCTCCTGTTCGAGGCGAGTGAAGAATCGCCCGGCGTTCCGGGCCTCGGCATTCTCAAGGGAACCGTGGACCGCTTTCTGCCGAAAGATTTTTCCGGTGGCGACTACCGTGTTCCGCACATGGGTTGGAACACCCTGAGCGTTCTCCCTCCGGGCAAGCCTTTCTTCAAGGGTCTGTCCGCGAAGGATTTCGTCTACTTCGTCCACACGTTCTACCCGCGTCCGGCGGATGAGAAAGTGATCGCCGCCACGTCCGATTACGGCCGCACGTTCTGCGCCGCGGCCGCCAAGGGCAATTTGTTCGCCACGCAGTTTCATCCCGAGAAGAGCGGGGACGTGGGTCAGAGAATCATCGCCTCTGCGCTTCAAGCGCTCGGCAAGGAGACCGCTTCATGCTGGTTGTACCCGCGATCGATCTGAAGGATGGCGAGTGCGTCCGCCTGCGCCATGGAAAGGCCGAGGAGAAGACTACCTACTCAAACGATCCGGTGGCGATGGCCAAGCTCTTCGTTGCCCAGGGCGCCAAGCGCCTCCACGTGATCGACCTCGACGGCGCCTTCACCGGTGAGCCGCAGAACCTCGATCTGGTCCTCAAGATCAAGCGCGACGCCGGCGTCGAAGTGCAGATGGGCGGCGGCATCCGCACCGCGGCCGTGGCCGAGCAGATTCTGGGCGCCGGCATCGATCGCGTCATCATCGGCACGATGATCGTGGAGGAAGCCGGTTTCGTGAAGGAGCTTTTCGACAAGCACGCCGAGCGCATCATGGTCGCGCTTGACGCCAAGGACGGCCAGGTGGCCGTTCGCGGCTGGAAGGATGATTCCGGGTTCCCGCTCGACGAAGCCTTCAAGATCGTCACCAAGCTGGGCGGAAAGGAAGTCATTTTCACCGACATCGGGCGCGACGGCACGCTCGAGGGCGTGAACCTGCGCGCGGTCACGAAGGTCGTGACGCAGCAGCCTGTCAAAATTTACGCGTCCGGCGGCGTCACGACCATCGCGGACATCCAGTCCCTCAAGTCCGTGGGTTGCTGGGGCTGCATCGTGGGCAAGGCCATTTACGAGGGGCGCATCCAGTTGACCGAGGCAATCAAGGCCGGCGGCAACTGATGCTCGCTCGCCGCATCATCCCCTGCCTGGACGTTGACAAGGGTCGGGTGGTGAAGGGAACAAAGTTCCTCAACCTCGTCGATGCGGGCGATCCCGTCGAGATCGCCAAGCGCTACAACGTGGAAGGGGCCGACGAGGTCGTGTTCCTCGATATTACAGCGAGCTCGGACGCGCGCGCCATATTTCTCGACACCGTCACTCGCACGGCCGAGCAGGTGTTCATTCCGCTGACCGTCGGGGGCGGGGTCCGCACGGTGGAGGATTTTCGCATGCTGCTGTCCGCGGGCGCGGACAAGGTGTCGGTGAACACGGCGGCCATCAAGACGCCGGCGCTCATCTCGGAGGCCGCGGAGCGATTCGGCAGCCAGTGCGTGGTCGTGGCCATCGATGCGAAGAAAGTGACCGAACACCGCTGGGAGGTGTTCACCCATGGCGGCCGCAACGGCACAGGACTCGACGCCGTGGCCTGGGCGCGCGAAGCCGAGAAGCGGGGCGCGGGAGAAATTTTGCTCACCAGCATGGACGCCGACGGAACGAAGGCAGGTTATGACGTGGGGCTCACCCGGGCCGTGGCCGCGGCGGTGAGAATCCCGGTGATCGCGTCGGGCGGCGCCGGAGAGATGAAACATTTTCAGGAAGCCTTCGAATGCGGCGCCAGCGCCGCGCTGGCGGCTTCGCTTTTCCATTTCCGGCTCATGGGGATCGGCGCGCTGAAGACGTTCCTGGCGCGCAAAGGTATTCCGATCCGCCAGGCGGGCCAAAAACGAACGACGAGGAGACGAAAGTGACCGAACTCAACAAGACAGATCTCTCAGGGATCAAGTATGACGCCGACGGACTTGTGCCGGTGATCGCGCAGGACCACAAGGACGGCACCATCCTGATGATGGCTTACATGAACGCGGAATCGCTTGGCCTCACGCTCGAGAGCGGCAAGGCCGTTTACTGGAGCCGCTCGCGCAAGAAGCTTTGGCGGAAAGGTGAAGAGTCCGGCAACGTGCAGACCGTCAAGGCTCTCTACAAAGATTGTGATGGCGACACGCTCGTCATCAAAGTCGACCAGATCGGCGGCGCCGCCTGCCACACCGGGCATCGTTCGTGTTTCTTCAGTGAGCGCGACGGCAATGCCTGGAAAGTGATTTCAACGCCCGTGTTCAATCCGGCGGAGGTCTACAAGAAATAGTGTTTCCCACGTTCGAGGAATTCAAAAAGCTTTCCAGGAAGGGCAACCTCATCCCCGTCTGCGCCGAGATTGTCGCCGACGCCGTGACGCCGGTGTCCCTGCTCGCGTCCGGGTGGAACCGCAACCGCTCCTGCTTCCTCCTCGAAAGCGTGGAAGGTGGTGAGCGGCTCGGCCGTTATTCGATCGTCTCGCTTGAGCCCGAGTTCATGCTCGAGGAGAAAGAGGGCGTGAGCGTGATGACCGACCGCAAGGGCCGCGTGGTCTCGGAGACCGAGGAAGCCGCCGTCGACGCCCTGGCGCGCCACATGCGCGCCCTCAAGGCCGTCGACGTTCCGGGCCTGCCGCGTCTCTTCGGCGGCGCCGCCGGTTTCTTTGCCTATGAGACCGTGCACAACTTCGAGCGCCTTCCGCTGACCAAGCCGGACCGGCTGGCGTGGCCGCGCGCGCAGTTCCTCATCGGCGGGGACTTCTTCGTCTTCGATCATCTTCAGCAGCTTTTGAAGATCATCACCTGCGTCCGCGTGGACAGCCCGAAAAAGGTGAAGAGCGCCTACGAACTCGCCCGCCGCCGCCTCAACCGGAACATCGAGCTCGTCCGCGCCCACCGGGCGCCCTCGCTTCCGGTGAAGAAGCGCCGCTCGAAGCCGGCTGCGTTCGTGTCCAACATGACGCGGGACCAGTTCATGAAGATGGTCCGCAAGGGCAAGGAATATATCGGCAAGGGCGACATTTTCCAAGTGGTGCTCTCGCGCCGCCAGCAGAAGAAGACGGCCGCCACGCCGCTCGACATCTACCGCTGCCTGCGCGTGGTCAACCCGTCGCCGTACATGTACCTTTTCAAGTTCGGAAAGAAGGCCGTGATCGGCTCGAGTCCGGAGGCGCTGGTGCGCCTCGAGAACGGCCAGGCCATGACGCGCCCCATCGCGGGAACGCGCCCGCGAGGACTCAATGAGCGCCACGATCGCGCGCTCGAGAAGAGTCTCCTCGCCGACCCGAAGGAGCGCGCCGAACACCTCATGCTCGTCGACCTGGGCCGCAACGACCTGGGCCGCGTGTGCCGCTTCGGAACCGTGAAGGTTTCGAATTTCATGACGGTGGAGCGCTACTCGCACGTCATGCACATCGTTTCCGAGGTCAACGGCGAAGTGAAACCGGGCCGCGACGGTTTCGATCTCATCCGCTCCGCTTTCCCGGCGGGGACGGTCTCTGGCGCGCCCAAGATCCGCGCGATGGAGATCATCGACGAGCTGGAGCCCGAACAGCGCGGCCCGTACGCCGGCGCCACGGGCTATTTCTCGTACACGGGCAACATGGACATGGCCATCACCATCCGCACACTCCTTTGGAACGACGGCGTCGTTTCCATCCAGACAGGCGCGGGCATCGTCGCGGATTCAGACCCGGCCACCGAGTACGACGAGACCGAGAGCAAGGCCGGCGCGATGAAGCGCACGGTGGAACTCGCGGAATCGGGCGCGCTCTTTGGAGGACGCCGATGATCCTCATGATCGACAACTACGATTCGTTCACCTACAACCTCGTGCAATACTTGGGCGAGATGGGGCAGGACCTGAAGGTCGTCCGCAACGACGAACTGACGGTCGACCAGATCGAAGCCCTTCGCCCAACGCACATCGTCATCTCGCCCGGCCCCGGGCGGCCGGAAGACGCCGGAATCATCGTCGAGCTCGTGAAGGAACTCGGCGGAAAGGTCCCGATCCTGGGCGTTTGCCTGGGCCACCAGGCCATTTGCCACGCGTTCGGCGGCAACATCGTCCGTGCCAAGCGCCTGATGCACGGCAAAACGTCGGAGATCATCCACGATAAGAAGGGTGTGTTCGCCGGGCTCGACCAGAAGTTCACGGCGACGCGCTACCATTCGCTCCTCGCGGAACCGTCGTCGATCAAGGACGAATTCGTGATCACCGCGCGCACCGACAAGGGCGAGGTGATGGGCGTTCGCCACAAACGGCTCAAGGCGCTCGAGGGCGTGCAGTTCCACCCGGAGTCCATCCTCACGGAGGGCGGCAAGAAAATTCTGCGCAATTTCCTGAAGATGAAGGCACGCGCGTGATCAAGGAAGCCATTTCGAAGTTGATCGACGGCGGCGACCTGAAGCGCGTCGAAGCCTACGAGGCGATGAAGGAAATCATGGGCGGCGCTGCGACACCGTCCCAGATTGCCGGCTTTCTCGTCGCTCTCCGCTCGAAAGGGGAGACGCCCGAGGAAATCGCGGGCTGCGCGCTGTCCATGCGCGACGCCGCCACCACCCTTGCCCTGAAGTCCAAGCGCATCGTCGATACGTGCGGCACCGGCGGTGACGGCAAGTCCGCCCTTAACGTGTCCACCGCCGCGGCCTTCGTGGTCGCGGGTGCGGGCCTCACCGTCGCCAAGCACGGCAACCGCGCCATCTCGTCGAAGTGCGGCAGCGCCGACGTGCTCGAGAAACTCGGCGTCCGCATCGACCCGCCCGCGGCCGTCGTCGAGGAATGTCTCAATAAGCTCGGCATCGGATTCATGTTCGCGCCCAATTTCCACCCCGCGATGAAGAACGCCATGCCGACGCGACGCGAGCTCGGCGTGCGGACCGTCTTTAACCTCCTCGGCCCTCTCACCAATCCCGCGCGCGCGAAAGTCCAGCTCATCGGCGTTTTCGACAAGGCGCTGTTGAGGCCCATCGCCCAGGTGATGGGACAGATGGGTCACCTGGCCGGTCTCGTCGTCAATTCCAATGGCTGGGACGAAGTGACGCTCGACAACCCGACGGACGTCGCCGAGGTGTTCAAGGGAAAGGTGAAGACCTACCGTTGGACCCACAAGGATTTTGGCCTGCCCAAGGTTTCGTCAAAGCACCTGGCCGGCGGCGATGCGGAAGTCAACGCCAACCTGATCCGAACCGTGCTCAACGGCGCCCGGCACCCGTCGCGCGACGTGATCGTCGCCAACGCGGCGGCCCTCATATGGATCGCCGAGCGCGCTTTCACGGGGAAACCGTTTTCCCTCAAGGACGCCGTCGCGAAGGCCAACCAGTCCATCGACTCCGGCGCCGCGCTCGAGAAATGCGTCCGGCTGGCCGAGACCTCGCGGATGATCGAACCGTGATGACCGACACGCTCGAAGACATTCTGGCGCACCGGCGCAAACGCCTGCAGGAATCCATGGAACGGGTCTCCCTGGCGGAAATGGAGCGCCGCGCCTCCGGCATGCCCGCGCCACGCGACTTCGGCGGCGTCCTCGTCCGTCCCGGGTCCATCAGCCTTATCGCCGAGATGAAGAAGCGCAGCCCGTCGGCCGGCCTCATCCGCGAGCACTACGACCCGGGAACGATCGCTGCGGCCTACGAGCGCGGCGGCGCCGCCGCCATTTCCGTCCTGACCGAGCCCGACAGTTTCGGCGGGGAGCTCGTCGACATCGCCCGCGCCAAGACCGCGTGCCAGCTTCCTGCTCTACGCAAGGACTTCATTTTTGAGTCCTACCAGATCGCGGAATCGCGCGCGATCGAGGCGGACGCCGTGCTCCTGATCGCCGACATGCTCTCGCCGGGCCAGCTAACCGAGCTCACGGCCTGCGCTCGGCAGTTCGGACTCGAGCCGCTCGTCGAGATTTTCAGCGGGGAAGCGCTCGAGCGCGCGCTCCGCACGGAAGCGCGCCTCATCGGCATCAACACCCGGAACCTTCGGACGCTGGAGATGCGGCCCGACAACATCATGACGCTGTCACCGCGCATTCCCGCCGACCGCTACATCGTCGCGGAGAGCGGCATCAAGACGCCCGCCGACGTCGCGCGCCTGCAGTCGATGCCGGTGTTCGCTATGCTGGTGGGGGAATCGCTGCTTAAACAAACGGACCTCGAGAAGGCCACGCGTGCGCTCGTGAACGCCGGCGAGGGGAAGGACTAGATCCATGAAAGTGAAGATCTGCGGAATCACGAACAAGGACGACGCCACCTGGGCGCTCAACTACGGCGCCGATTTTCTGGGCGTTAATTTCTGGAAAGGCAGCAAGCGCTACGTCTCGCCGACCAACGCGGAGGGCTGGGTGCCCGCGCTACCGACGTTCGCGTCGGTCATCGGCGTCTTCGTCGATGCCGACCCGGGCGACATTGCCAGCCTGGCGGCCAAGCTCAATTTGCGCGGCGTGCAGCTCCACGGCGCCGAGACGCCGGACTATGTGCGCCTGCTTAAAAAGGCGCTCGAGATCAACGAAACGCCTCCGCTCATTATCAAGGCGATTCGCGTGAAGGGTCCCGATTCGGCCGCGGAGCTTGCCGCCTTCGCGCCGCTCGTCGATTATTTTCTGCTCGACAGTTTCGTCGAGGGCGAGCCGGGCGGGACCGGCGCGACATTCGACTGGGCCTGGATCGAGCCCGCCAAGGCGCTGGGCAAGCCTGTTTTCCTCGCGGGCGGCCTCACACCCGACAACGTGAAGGATGCCGTGAAGAAAACCATGCCGTTCGCGGTCGACGTCGCTTCCGGCGTTGAGAAGTCTCCCAAGCGCAAAGACCTTGAGAAAATGCGCGCGTTCATCACCAACGCCAAGAAATGACCATGAAGAAGAAGCCATTGATTACGAAACTTCCTGACAGCCGCGGCTACTTCGGCCCATTCGGCGGCCGCTACGTCCCCGAGACGCTGTGGGCCCCGCTGCAGGAAATCGAAGACGGCTTCGAGCGGCTGATCCGCACGGAGTCCTTCCGCAAAGAGCTTCGCCACTATCTCGAAAACTACGCCGGTCGGCCGTCGCCACTCTTCGAAGCGACCCGCCTGACGAAGGCCATCAAGGGCCCGCGCATCTTTCTCAAGCGCGAGGACCTGATGCACACCGGTTCGCACAAGATAAACAACACGCTCGGCCAGTGCCTCATCGCCCGCCATCTGGGCAAGCCGCGCGTCATCGCGGAAACCGGCGCCGGCCAGCATGGCGTGGCCACCGCGTCGGCGGCCGCTCTGCTCGGCCTCAAATGTGAGGTCTACATGGGTTCGGAGGACGTGCGGCGTCAGGCGCTCAATGTGTTCCGCATGCGTTTGCTCGGCGCGAAGGTCTCGCCCGTGGATTTCGGAAGCCGCACGCTCAAGGACGCCATCAACGAGGCGTTCCGCGACTGGGTGACGAACATCCATGACACTTTTTATTGCATCGGCTCCGTCGTCGGTCCGCACCCGTTCCCGAAGATGGTCCGTACGTTCCAATCTGTGATCGGTGAGGAGTCGCGCCAGCAGATGAAGGCGATGCTCGGCCGCCTTCCGGCCGCCGTGGTGGCCTGTGTCGGCGGCGGTTCCAACTCCATCGGACTCTTCGCCCCGTTCTACAAAGACCGCGCCGTTCGCATGATCGGCGTGGAAGCGGGCGGCTCCGGCCTCCTGTCGGGAAAGCACGCCGCGACGCTCTCCGGCGGCAAGATCGGCGTTCTCCATGGCGCGCGCAGCTACGTTCTCCAGGACGCCGACGGCCAGGTGGCCGAGACCCACTCGATCTCCGCGGGCCTCGATTACCCGGGCGTCGGCCCCGAGCATGCCTTCTACAAGTGGAGCGGCCGCGCCGAGTACCGCGCCGCCACCGACGCGGATGCCATGCGCGGTTTCAAGCTGATTTCGGAAACCGAGGGCATCATCCCGGCGCTGGAGTCATCGCACGCCATCGGCTTTGTGGCGCGCCACGCGCGTCTTTTTAAGAAGAACGAGCCGATCATCGTGGCGCTCTCGGGTCGCGGCGATAAGGACGTGGCCGAAGTCCAGCGGCTGCTCGACGGGGTAAAGAACCATGGTTAGCAATCGCCTCGACGCCGCCTTCGCCCGCGTTCGCGGCCGCGGACGCAAGGCTCTCATTGCCTACCTCGCCGCCGGATACCCTAAGTTTTCCGAGCAGACCACGCTGGTCAAAGGCATGGTTGAGGCCGGCATCGACATCCTCGAGGTCGGCATTCCGTTCTCGGATCCGGTGGCCGACGGTCCTACGATCCAATACGCCTCCTACCAATCGCTCGCGGGGGGAACCACGGTCAAGAAGACGCTCGCCTGGGTGAAGACGCTCGCGACGCAGGTGGACATCCCGATTGTGTTCATGACCTACATGAACCCCGTGCTGGCCTACGGCCTCGAGAAGTTCTCCAAGGAAGCGGCCGCGGCCGGCGTCACCGGGATGATCGTTCCCGACCTCGTCCCGGAAGAGGCCGCCGAGATATCAAAGGCGCTCACCTCGCGGAACATCCACCTCATCCATCTCGTCGCGCCGACGACGCCGCCGGCGCGCCAGCGCCTCATCGCCAAACAGACCAGCGGATTCCTCTATGCCGTTTCGGTGACGGGGGTCACGGGCGCCCGCCGTCACAAGGTTTTTTCCGCCGCCACCAGGCGCTGGCTGCGCTCGCTTAAGGACCTCTCGAAGGTTCCCGTGTGCGTGGGGTTCGGCATTTCGGGACCTGAACAGGTGAAGGCGCTGCGGAAATCCGTGGACGGCTTCATCGTGGGGTCCGCGTTCATTGACATCATCAGAAAATTTAAGGCCGGCCGCCGGAAGACGGAGCTCAACCGCTTCGTCCGCGGACTCGCCAAGGAGTGCGCTCATGGCCGCTGAAAAGAAAAAGAAGTCGATGCCCGAAGGCCTCTGGACCAAGTGCACCAAGTGCGACCAGATCGTCTACAACAAGGAACTGATCGCGAACCTGAAGGTCTGCACGAAGTGCGGCAACTGCTTCGCGCTGAACGCCCGCGAGCGCGTGGCGATGCTGCTCGATGAGGGGTCCATCAAGGAGCTCGATGCCTCCATCGAGTCCGCTGATCCGCTCGACTTCCTCGACGGAAAAATTTACAAGGACAAGATCAAGAACAACCAGAAGAAGACGGGTTCAAAGGACGCCGTGTGGTCGGGCCGCGGCACGATCGACGGCCTCGACGTCGCGCTCGGCGTTATGGACTTCTCTTTCATGGGCGGCAGCATGGGCAGCGTGGTGGGCGAGAAGCTTGCGCGCGCGGCCGAGCACGCGCTGGCCAACCGTATTCCGCTGATCATCGTCTCCACATCCGGCGGCGCGCGCATGCACGAGGGCATTCTCTCGCTCATGCAGATGGCCAAAGTGAGCTCGGTGCTCGCCCGGCTCCGTGAGGCTTCGGTCCCGTTCATCTCGGTGCTTGCCGACCCGACCACCGGAGGCGTCACCGCCAGCTTCGCCATGCTCGGCGACCTCATCTTTGCCGAACCCGGCGCCCTGATCGGCTTCGCCGGACCGCGCGTCATCGAGCAGACCATCCGCCAGACGCTTCCCGAGGGTTTCCAGCGCTCCGAGTTTCTTCTCAAGCACGGCATGGTGGACCGCATCGTTCCGCGCGCCGAGCTCAAGAAAGAGCTGAAGCGGGCGCTGACGTTCCTTCAGCCGGCCGCCAAACGCGCCTGAACGTCCGCCTCGAACTCGCCGCCATCGCGGCGCTGGGGCGCGGCGGAGGGATGATCTTCGACCTGCGCCGCATGACGACCGTCATGGTGGCGCTGGGCAACCCCGAAGAACGTTTTCCTGCCATCCATGTCGCCGGCACCAACGGCAAAGGCTCGGTTTGCGCGCTCCTCGCATCGGCCCTCCAGGTGTCCGGACGCCGGACCGGACTTTACACCTCCCCGCACCTCGAACGCCTCAACGAGCGCTTCCGCGTCGATGGCCAGGAGGCGTCGGACCGCGACATCGCTCGCCTGTCGCACCGGATCACTCGGGCGCTCCGCTCCATTCCTTTCCGCCTGACCCAGTTCGAGTTCCTCACTGCCCTGGCCTTCGCGTACTTCGCAGAGAAGAAGGTGGACGTGGCCGTTGTGGAAGTCGGCCTCGGCGGGCGCCTCGACGCCACGAACATCCTCCCGCACGTCGCAGTGAGCGTCATCACCAATATCGGCCTCGATCATAGGGAATGGCTCGGTTCCACCGTGGAGGCGATCGCCGGGGAGAAAGCCGGCATCGTGCGCCCCCGCGTTCCGGTGGTGACGGGCGCGGACGGCCGGGCGCTGGGCGTCATTCGCCGCCGCGCGGCCGCGTTGCGCGCGCCCCTGACCGTCGCCGCGCTGTCCGGAGCGCCCCGGACCACTCTTTTGGGTCCCCACCAGCGCCGGAACGCCGCCGTGGCCCTCGAAGCCGTGAAGGCGCTTCGACGGCTCGGGTGGGCCCTGCCGGACGCAGACGTTCGCAGGGGATTCGCCGGGGCGCACTGGCCGGGACGTTTCGAGTGTTTCACTTTACCGGCCGGAGAAAATAGAATCAGATGGGTGCTGGACGGCGCGCACAACGTGCCGGCGGCGATCGCGCTTCGCGGCGCGATCAGGGAAGCGAAGCTGGGACGCGTGGACCTCGTGTTCGGCGCGCTTCGCGACAAGGATTTTTCCGGTATCGCGCGCCAGTTGGCGCCAATCGCGGCGCGCGTCAC
>Ga0163151_10001423_pt1 | contig 40127 bp, 57 predicted proteins | sample OliLakLV19MP5IB2_FD_145596 | JGI IMG/M metagenome (GOLD analysis project Ga0163151, IMG submission 145596) | Freshwater microbial mat bacterial communities from Lake Vanda, McMurdo Dry Valleys, Antarctica - Oligotrophic Lake LV.19.MP5.IB-2 | ecosystem: Environmental > Aquatic > Freshwater >... | reverse complement strand
GCATGGGGGACAGCATGGTGGGGGACAGCGTGTGGGCCAGCGCGCCTGCTAGCGTGGGGGCCAGCGTGTGGGACAGAGTGAGGGCAATCGCGGGTCCCCGCGTGGGGGCCAGCGGCTACGGTCAACACGATGCCGGATGGTTGTGTTTCTACGAATTCGTCCGAGAAGTACTTGGCCTGAAATCTCAAACCGAGAAACTATCTGGACTGACCGAGATTGCGAAATCCGCTGGATGGTTTATTCCGTGCGCTAAAACGTGCTTTGTCAGCGAACGTCATTCTATTCTAAATCTCGATTCTCGTGGACGGCTCCATTGTGATGACGGATACGCTTTTGGATACCCAGATGGGTGGGGGGATTATTTCTGGCACGGAACTCGCGTTGACAGGGCAATTGTTCTGCATCCAGAATCTATTACCATCTCGGAAATTGCGAATGAGTCCAACGCCGAGTTGCGCCGGATTATGCTGGAACGCTATGATACACTCCGGTATCGTGGGGCTTATATTGTAGACAGCGGCGCGAAAGTCATTCATCAAGACGAATGCGGAACACTGTATCGCTCAGACCGGAACGGTGATACCCCGCTGCTGATGGTGAAGGTCTACAATAGCACGACTGAGTCTGATAATACTCAACGCGAGTTCTTCCTGCGGGTTGACCCAAACCTTCGCCCGATGGAACGTAACGCGGACGGCGCGATGGTATTTGGTCAGCCACAAAGAATGACGGCTCGTAACGCGGTCGCGTCCAGCTTCGGGCTGCGCGGTGAAGAATACAAGCCGGTTATCGAAACATGAAACCATGTCCTCATTGCGACGATGAGTGGGAAGGATTTTTGGTTCTAGCTCCAATGCGCGGAACGTCAGTATTGTTTTACGACGAGAGGGGCAAGTATCAGGAACAGTACCTCGACCGGACATATTCACTTCCTGGTAAAACAATTCGCTGTGCCGGGTGCGAAAAAATCCGGCGCGATGTGGTGCTTGGAGAGAAGGGGATTGTGGAGAAGTGAAGGTACGCTCCCTGATCCTCAACTCACAAGAAGTCCTCGCGGTGCTGAACGGCAGCAAAACTCAGCATTGTATTCCTCTCCGCGTACAGCCAATTGACATACTTCCGATGAAAGTCTATAACCAGTGGGACACACTACAGACTCTTGATCCAAACCACGGAGATGTTATCTGGTGTAGATGGGGCGTTCCTGGCGATAGGTTGTGGGTGAAAGAGACATTCATGGTGCTGGATAGCAACACGCTCTATCGCGCCGACTTTGGAACCGGAAAGCATGTCTCGCCGTGGACTTCCGCCGGGAAGATGCCGCGTAGTGCTTCTCGCATTTTGCTAGAAATTACTTCTGTAACTGCCGAGCGATTGACTAACCTAAGTCAGTTAGATGCTTTGGCAGAAGGTATGACTATTCAAGATCACGAACAAGGCACTGTTGTACTACGCGGCGGTGGAGCGCCTGTGTTGAAAACATCATTCGTGGATAAGTATATTGGCTATTGGGAAAAGAAGTACGGCAAGAAGTATCCGTGGCATTTTGACGTATTCGTTTGGAAGTTGGAGCTTAAGCGATGTCAATAGGCGATCAATGCAACTGTGTGGTTAGAGGAGTTCGGACAATCCATCTGCAGGGGTGTCCGAATAAAGTCAACAGCCGGTATTTAGATTTTGAAATGGAAATCCATCGAAACGGTTGGGAAGGCCGCGCAGGGGAAGATGATGTGTCTGATGAAGGCGAGTCAACGCTCTTCGATGTGGATGAGGCACCATGACCATCAACACGCTGCCATATCTGTGTGCCTGCGGGGAGCGTTTTACCAGTAATGGCTTTTATCAGCATCGCCAAACCTGTTCCGTTGAATGGGTAGAGCTTCCGGTTGACCCGTTTGATCCGCAGATGATGACCAGCGAGCAGCGGCACTATTACGGCGCGGGTTACGAGCGTGCCCTGGAAGTTGTGAAAGCCGAACTTGAAGCGGCCCACGCGCTGCTGCGGTGGGTGGCGGCGGCTATCGAGCATGACGCTGCCTCTGATTGGCTTGACATTCAGGGGTCTATCGCCGACGCCCTGGACGGCAAGCCGCATGCGGCGGCACCCCGTCGGCGGCTTGCTGCGGCTTGCCGTGATTGTGGTATGCAATATCCATTCGGGTTAGATGCCGTGATGCCTAATGACCAATGGTCACTTATTATGGGCCAGCCAGAGAGCAAATATGACCCCGGTGGACTGTTGTGTGCCACCTGTATTTGCAAGCGCGCTGAACAGCTACCAGACTTTGTACGTGCGCGGCTGGTGCTAGAATGAATGGTGGCCGACGTGGTGGCGGCGGCACTGCTGAAGGCGAGCATGAGACGTTATAGCGCCCTGGTGGACGTTGACTGTGCCGAGAATGGCGGCGCTGACGAGCTGACGGTTTCAGCGCAATACAGCAAGCTGCACGCCGCCGATGATGAGTGGGTGAAGGTAGCCGAAGCCTACGGCGACGCAGTCGCCGCCCAGGACGACCAGCCATGATCGCCGCTGCCCACGCTGGCCGAATTGCGTACCCAGGAGGTTAGGTTATGCAATCTGGCAAGATTGATTGGCCGCGCGTAAGTCGAATCAAAATCCTGTGCATAGAAAGCGACTATGTCTAAACAAGAGTTTCTGCCTGATTGGGCCTCTGCACCAGGTGACACAGTTAGTGACATTCTTCAAGAGCGCAATCTCACCGAGTCGGAATTTGCGCAATTAATCGGATACACACTTCAGTTCACGATGGACCTACTTCAAGGACGTGCTGCAGTTACACTTGCGGTTGCGCGGCGGCTCACACAGTTTCTTGGAGGATCCGTGGAGTTCTGGATGTCCCGCGATTTTCAATTCCGTCAGGACAGCGCAAGGCAAAATGCGGCAAGGGTGGAATGAACACCAAGTTTGAATTCATCCACTTTGTACAGCGGCCAACGAAATCGCCCGCGGCCGTAACAACGGCCTGGGCCTGTCTCAACAATCGCACCAATGACCAACTCGGGACAATAGCGAAGTGGCTGGCACGGGAAAGCGAGAGTGAGCGGTGACAATCGTGTTTACGGTGATGCCGGAAGAGTGCCCCTGGTGCGACTCTGTCTTGATTGGGCTGCATGATGTGATCGGCCTGAAGGTGGCGCGCTACAACTGCGGTACTCGGATTACCAAAGCCCCCAGTCAAGATGTTTGGCGGTCGGACAAGGTGTGCGATTACGGGATGATTGACATGAAGCTTGTCGATCTTGCTAACGAACGCGGCCGGGACGGCGCTGACGCGGAGGAACTGCTGAAGTGAAGACACTATGTACCTGGCTGTGGCGCTTGTCAGAGTTTAGCGGCATCGGCTTAGGCCGGTTCGCGCCTGCCGTTTTCGAGCGCATGATCGGCCACAAAGGGAAGCGTATTCGGTGAACAACTGTACCGGGTTTCTTGTGACGCGCCGCCTTCTCCGCGCCGCCGCCATCCTGCTCGTGCCGCTGTCGGCGGTGCCGGGCTGGGCGCGGGGCTACGGCCTAGACGTTGTGTGGCGCGGGCCGATGGTCAGGCGGGTAAAGCTGTGATGTGGTCGCTCTCCAACCGGGCCGACCGAGCTGCGCTGCCACTGGCCGACCGGCATTACAACCGCCAGAAGCCCGGCACGCCGCAGTTTGTCCCACCGGGAAGATGCCTTGTCTTGCTGGCCGACTTGGCACTGTGGGTCACGAGTTGGCCGATGGCTGAGTACACCAAGCACGACTGGGCCGGGGCCTGGGTCAATAGCCTGTTCCGGAAGGAGTGCGCCGGATTGGCGTCGGACTACATTCTCGCGGCCGTCGCCGCTACGCGCTATTACTACCCGGACGTGCCGAATTTGGGCATGATTACATTCATTAATCCCAGGCACGTTAAGCCGATTATGCGCCGTGGCGTGCCGGTGTGGGGATACTCGTATCTTAAAGCTGGTTTCCAAGCGGTCGGAACAACTAGGGGCGGCCTGCTGGCTTTTCAACTTCTGCCGGCCGCTATGCCTGCTCCGCTCCCGGCGGGCAGAACTCAAATGGAGTTTGCACTGTGATCACCGCCGCCCTGCGCGGCCTGGCGCGGCTCGCCGCCATCCTGCTCGTGCCGCTGTCGGCGGCTGCCGCTGTATGCGCTGAACGCTGAGATTGTGGCGCTGACAGAAGGACGTTGATAATGGATAAGTGTGGAAATTGTGGGGCCATCATTAGACACGCGCCGGATTGCCCACTTGACCGATCTAAACCCGCCGCAAGCCACGGGATTTCTAATCCCGGTGGTTAGGCGACAGACCACCAAACAACTGCAACTCGGCTCGGACGGAGCCGTTGGGAGCTAACGTAGTGGTAGTCAACACATGCGTTTCCCAAGAAGCCACGCCACTTTTAGTGGCTGTGGAGCGTCACGGACACGAAATGATCCGGATTTTAGAAGGCGTTGCGCTCGGCCAAATGCGTGCCGATAGAGCGTTGTTGTGTGAGTATTGCGCCAGTGGCAATCAACCGAATGTCGTTGACGGCGCGTGGATTCATGGTGTCTCAGGCAAGAATATGATTTGTCCTGTCGGAAAACTGCACGCGAAGATTAGGTCAATCGAGATTCAGAGATACGGAGAGCCAGAATGACACAGATGTGGTTCATTACGCATGATTATCAAGGAGCATAAATAAAATGGGTATACCATACGGCTATCTCGTGGTAGATCAAGACATTGGAAAGGCTGATCGAATGGCTATCACGGAAGCGTGGCGGAACGCTATCCACAACGGACAAATTCCAGTAATTACCAGCAATGCCAGGTATGTCGAATTTACTTATAACCGAGTCCCTAATGCGTTCTGTCTTTACTGTTCCAGCCCTAATCTAAATTCGTCAATGTGGTGTTCGCAATGCGGAGCGGTGTTGTTGTGTGAGTAAGAGTCGTTACCCGCCCATTACATACGACGCCGATGGAAACGGACTCTGCCGAGGTTGTCAAGGCCCAATACCTAAAAATAGACAGACATGGTGTTCGGCAAAATGTTACAAGAAATACGAACCACGCAGCGTCCGTATATTTGTCTACAAGCGCGACGAACACAAATGCCAGCTATGCCAAGTAGATATTGAGTGGTTGATTGCGGAGTGGTGGAGAGAGCTGCGTGAGTGGAAGAAATCAGATGATCCCAATAAGCCGCGTTCGTTTCGTGACAAGCCCCGCGCCGAGTTCGATCACATAATCCCATACAGCGAGGAAGGGTTGACTGTCGCGGAAAACATGCGAACACTGTGTCAAGGTTGTCACAAGAAGCGAACAAAGGAATGGCATAAGGCGAGGAATAACCCGGCCAAGCGTGACGGCACGACGAAACAGCAAGGCCGAGTAACTTAGAATACCAGACAGCGCGGGAGTTGTGAATAGGACAATTGTACCGCTTGCGCCGGGATTGATTTTAGACTAATCTAGTGCTTATGATCTTTCCAAAAGTCAAAATCTACACTGACGGGTCGAAGTGGACAGGCCATGAAGCCGGGGGGTGGGCGGCGATCCTTCTGTTTCCAACTAAATCTGGAATCCACCAGAGAATTGTTACGGGACAGGTCTTGGAGCCGTGTACCAACATACGCTGCGAAATGCTGGCGGCGATCAACGGACTGCGGGTGCTAAAAACCAAGAGCGATGTTCTGCTTATCACCGATCTCCAAATGCTCTGTTTTGGTCTAAATATTTGGATGCTGGAATGGAAGAAAAACGGTTGGCGCAATGGAGAGAAACGTCCAGTAAAAAATGTTGACCTCTGGACGGAATTGTACGATCTTGTTCAGAAGCACACCTTCCGCGCAGACTGGACTAGAGGCCACATTGGAAATGAGTACAACGAGTTGGCCGACGAACTCGCTGGACTGGCGCGACAGGGCGATCTCACAAATACTACCAGACTGATCGAGGCGAAATGAATAACAAAATATACATTGTATTCAGGCGTTATGGTCAGTAAGATGTGGAAGAAAAGTTTTCGTACAAAACAAGATCCAGCGCCGAGTTATAGTCACTACACCAGCTACTGTGTCGAAGAAATAGAACTTGACGGGAGGATGGCATGAAACAAGACTCATTTCTAGGAACGGCTGATGCTCCCAAACTCATAATCGAGCGTAACTCTATCCGCGTGTCTGAGTATCTCACGAAACCGAACGGCGACAAGTGGTACGAGATTCGCTACGTCACGCAGAACTTTTGTCACATCTCCTATTTGATTGACATTCACACCGCCGACCAATCTCCCAATAACCTACTCGCACTCGCGATGGGAAGGTTCAATCTGTAACTAACCGTTTCTTAACAAATTACATATCTGCATTTACATAATATGACACTTTCTATATCAACCAAGTCTGCTCAGTCAATAGTTGGCACTAACAATGACGGCAATCGTCCCAAAGACGACTTCTATCCCACTCCTACAGAAGTAACCAGGGCATTGCTGCGTGTAGAGCCGTTTGTCCCGCCAATGACCATTTGGGAACCGGCTTGTGGGAACGGCGCGATGAGTAAGGTGCTTGAGTCAACCGGATTGAATGTATTTTCTACAGACCTAAATAATCACGGCTACGGACAGACCGGTGTAGACTTTATAGACACAGATCACGGGCTTATGAAAGATTTTGGTTTCTACAATCACGGTACTGCCATTGTAACCAATCCTCCATTCAATCTCGCGTACGAGTTTATCGAACACGCTATCCGCGATCTGCAAGTCCAGAAATTGTGCTTATTGATGAAACTATCCGCGCTGGAAGGGCGAAAACGCGCAACGCTTCTGGAAGAAACGCATCTGTCGAGAGTCTGGGTATTCAAGAATCGCATCCAACTCACACGGAACGGTGAGGAAATGCGTAGCGGCGGAATGATGGCCTTCGCGTGGTTTGTTTGGGAGCGCGATTGGGACAAGAAGCCTGAGATCGGCTGGATTTGCACAAAGGAATAACATGATTACGATTAATCTTCCCGACAACACTCCTTCCGGCGTCTACGAGATCATTCCGCAGGTGCTTGAGTTGCCACACGATCCAGTTCCAACGCCCGCTCCGCGCTGGCCGATTGGAAAGGGTCTATATATATGGGTACTCAAGAACTGTCGCGGCGGATCGGTTTCCGGTATTGTAGATGCATGTCTCGAACTCAAAGTGGCGTGGGTGACTATCAAGGTCAACAATGGCCCCAACAACTACAACACCGACGCAAAACTCGATTCAATCATTCTCGCGCTGAAAACTGCCGGTATCAAAGTCTGGGGATGGGGATACGAGTTCGCTATTCTACCGACCAACGAAGCTAAGAAAGCCGCCGAACGTATCAAGACTCTCGGACTTGAAGGCTACATGATTGACATTGAGTCCGAGTACAAGAACAAGCCGAATGAGTCTACAGCTTTTTGCGACACTCTCAGGGCGGAAACGGATGCTCCGCTGGGACTGGCGTCGTATCGCTACCCCAATATGCACGGCGAGATTGCGTGGAAAACATTTACTGATATTTGCGACTTCCACAATCCGCAGGTTTATTGGATGGGAACCGCGTTGCCGCAGCAGCCGTCCGCGCAGTTGCGTAAATCAGTTATCCAGTTGAAGGCTGTCAGAGACATTCCGGTTATTCCTATCGGCGTAGCTAGTCCGAACGACAACAGAACGTGGTTTCCAACAGTAGCGCAGATCAATGACTTCGCCAGGGCGTGCTGGGAAGATCAGTTGCCAGGGTACTCATATTGGTCATTCTCCCATGCAGACGCAGTACCGGCGTGGCGCGATGCTATAGCAGCACAGACCTGGGGCTAATGCCTGATATTTTACTTGCCTTCGACTCGGACGAATCGGGCCAACAGGCCGCGCTGGATGCAATCGAGCGTCACTGGCAGACATTCTTTGATGATCCAGAACTCGACAACTATCACAATCCGAGCTGGGTCAAAGAAGGTGAACTCTATCAGCAATTCCTACACGACCTAATGACATCTGTTTTCACCTACCAGCGCAGGGCGCAGGATAAGATTGATCCGAAACAGTGTCGCAGATGGCCCGCCCCTCGACTCCTGTATGTATTGAATTGCTGGCAGCATGTCATCTACAAAATTGTCGGGTTTGGTAATTCCTTTCTGCTCGAATGGGCGCTTCCCATCGCGCGAGAATGTGAAGGCCTTATCATCAAGGAACTCTCGCGCAGGGCTACGCCCAAGAAGAACATTCCAGAACCGCACATTCTTGAATCCTTACGCGCCGATCAAGTTATCAAGAAAGTAATCTGCCAATCCGTGTTCGAGCATTATCTAACCAAGAAGATGCGTATGGCCGGTGACGAGCTGTATTCTATCTGCCCGTTTTGCGACGGCAGTAGAGAGAACTGGTCGGCCAATGTCAGAACTGGCCTGTATCGGTGCAAGGCTAAATGCGGTCGGGCGGGGAGCGTGTTTCAGTTTGTGATGGACATTGAGAAGATTTCTTTTCCTGTCGCTGTGAAGCGTGTCGCTGAACTGGGAGGAATGTAATGCAAGCCACTCTTGAAATTCGTAAGCTCAAATCCGCCGTAAAATATTTGAAGCAAGTTGACGACCTTCTTGCGCCGTTCCCGTACGAGAAGAACATCGAAGCCGCTATCCTCAGCGCGCGTAGGGCGTTGATGGCTTGTCAAAACAGACTCCTGGTTCTGGCAATCGCTGATCCGGTTATCAGTGGCAAATGAAACCCAATCCAGTCTGGGATTTCACTGTAATATTCGTGCGCGACTTTCTAGGAGAGACTTCGTTTGACTCGCGCAAGCATTCACGCTATCTGCGCGAGATGAAGCGGTTTATCAATCCCGACAACGATGACGCGCCGATTGAGGGAAATGATGTAATTGGGTGTCTCAGAGCCATGAAATCTGGCCTGTTCAACTTCGACGGCGAAATCAATTCTATCTGGTGCATTACATACGGCGAGCCAGCGTATTTGCAACAGTATTTCCAGTGGAAAAATGAGCCTCCGCCGTTCTACAATGTATCTGCCGTAAGGATGTGGGAAGAATTAACTGGTCAAACCGCCTTCCCTGCAACACCCAAATCTGCTATAATGTTTGTTCCCTCCATGCCTCCAATTTAGGTTTATATGATATACAATTTAGACACCAAAACCCCCGCGCTGAACTGTTGTTTCTGGCGTGTGCGATAACTTCGTTCGCGCAATCAGTCAGTTCTCGGTTGTAAAAAGATTTCCCCTTAAGTTAGAACTCGATTTTATAGAAACGATTGGGACAAACGGCGGCGTTACATCCAGTCGTTGTTGAATATAGAGATTGTATTCGCAAAGCAATCCAAGCGGCAAACTGGGAGAGAGTATTATGAACGATCTTGACAAGAGTGTAGTTACGCTGGTTGGACACGGGCATACCGAGTCGCTGGCAAAATCCGGTTTCGATATGGCCTATATCGAAGATAGCGATGCACGCGCTATTTATCGTTCGGCAATTGATATGCTTCATCGCGCTACCCCAGTCAAGCCAAACAGGCTCAATCTAATGTCCGCAACGTTTGGGGAACTGGTTGATCCAAACGTTGTTAAGGAGCTACTGTCGTTGAACGGGAGTGGCGATGCCGCTCCTGATATTGTCGCCAGAAAATGCCAAGATAGACATTTGCTTACTCAGGCAAAAACCGTCCTTGAAAAATACGGAAGCCTTGTAGTTGCTCGGCCTCGCGACATACGCGATTGGCTACCAACTCTTGCTGCCGATCTTGAGTCAGTGGCAACGAGTGGCGTGGTTTATAATCCGAACCCCGAAGCGCACAAGGGGTCTATCATCGCGCCAGTTTTATTCCGATCAGAACTTAAAACATACAATAAAATGTTCGAGGGCCGCGCTGATGATGGCGGTGGTTATCGGGCTGGCTGGTGGATAGTTTGGCTTGGTCTATCGGGACACGGCAAGACGACCCACGCCTATACCCAAGCCGTAGATGCTATCAAACAAGATCGTAGAGCCGTATTTATTTCCAAAGAGAACCAGAAAACGATTCGAGGTAGAGTTCTAATCGGACTTACCGGACTTACCATCAAAGAGATCGAGTCCGAAATTGCCGAAGAACAAAAAATTATGCATGGCCCAGATGGTCAAGTTGCAACAGTTGAAGGACTTGGGCCGTTCCACCTAAAATCTGTGCGCCAAGAATTGCTGAACGGATGGGTGGCAAAGATTCAAGACGGAACGCGCCTTCGACTTTATGACTGGACATTCTTTAACTCAGCCAGAATCAAGCGAATAGTTAGAGATGAATTGCCGGATCAATTGCATATAGATTATATTGATCCAAATGATATTCCTGGCAACGATAAGATTAGCGGGCTTGGCAAGATTTCTTCACAACTAGAAGCTATAGCCCATTCATCGCAAACACATCTAAGCGGATATTTTCAGGTATCCGCCGACGAGAAGAGGAAGTATGAAAAGAGCGATGAGCATGAAATTGGAAATCCATTCGGCAGTTCTATGGTAACTCATACGTCAGACCAACAGTTTCAGACTAAGAAATGGCGTATGCCCGATACACAGCACATGCGCCGAACCAAGTGCCGCGCCGGTGGGCTGAACGAGGAATGGCGAATGCGATTCAACCCTGAAACATGGACGTACATTGATCCGTTCTAGTACCCTCGTCCTATTGTAATTTGTCAATAATTCGCGTAAAATATTTGTATGAATTCGTTTCCTCGCAATTCCCGCTATCTTGATCACATGATCTCGGCGCTGAATAGGCGCTATGTTTGTTCTGAGTGCGGCGCAAATCTAGTTTGGGCCTGTGGCTCCGACACCGAAACACTTACGTGTATCAACAATCAACTGCATACCGGACTGTTGGATAACAAAGATCAACTCGCCAGGGATCGTGTCGAACGTGACTCTACCCTTAGACGGGTTGTTGAAGTTGTGTCCAACGCATCTGTTCTGGGAGATGAATTTGTGCTACTAATCGAGTCTCGCACGCGCCGCGCACTGGTTTCGCTGTGGGGAGTAGAATAAATGTCAGACACGAACGAAGTTACGCCAGTTGCAACAGTCCAGGGGTTTAGTCCGTTCCATTCTGTTTCGTATGTGGATGTCGTAATCTCTGCCAATCCAGATGATCGCGAGGTCTACAGGCAGGGCAGCGTCAAAACTAATAGCGGGTACGAAAACACCTTCTCGCTATCATACGTCGCATTGTCGAAGTTGATGAATGCGGCGGGCATTGAAGAGGTCGCTAACCGGCGCGTAGACGACCGTTCGCATCCCCACTTTTGTTCGTGGCAATTCTCCGCCAAGTGGACTCAGCCAGATAGTACCGTCTTGGCTTACAGCGGTGACTATGAGTTAGACCTACGCGACTGGATTGACATTGGCGGCGGTCAGAGAGTAATGGCAGCTAGGTTTGAGAAAGTCGTTGCCGATGAACGCCAATCTATTGTCGAAAAGAAGTTCCCCGCCGATATTGGGCAGTTGAAGTATGACGCCAAGACCGCTAAGTGCGATAGTCTTTTTGTTGGACTTTCCGAGGACGACAAGCGTGACGTAACCGATCTCGCGGAGGCGAAGGCCATACGGGGCATTGTGCAACGGCGTCAGTTTATTGTCCAACTGGCGCAGACCGGCGCGATGGAACGCACCATTCGGAAGATGCTCAATCTCAAGTCGCAATATACCGCGAGTGAGTTGAAGAAGCCGTTTCGCGTGCCTCGCTCAAGATTTGATTGGGACAGAGTAGACACTGTTTTGGGCCAGGGGCTTTCTCTCGAAATGCGCCAAGCACAGGCGATGAAGCTGTTGGGGCTTACGTCCAATGACTTGACCCAGGCCCGCCAACTCGCTGCCCCTGTCTTGAAGTCGAACGTGACTTACTCGCAGTCCGATGATGACGGTGAAGCCAAGTTAGTAGAAACCAAGACTCTTACGCCCGCTGTAGCATTGATTGACAACTGGGTTGAAGAATCAGAACTCGCGCCGGATGAATTTATGTTCCGTGGAATTACTCGCAAGAAGAATGATATTGTCGGCAAGTCTCTGACGGATTCCAACGAGCTTAAAACATGGTTTATGGAGAAGGTGGTCAAGGGGCTTGCCCCTGACGCTCACTACAAAGCACACCTGAAAGATCACTTCTCCAAAGAGTCGGCTATCAATCTGACGTGGGAAGAACTTGACCTGCTGAGTCGGCATGTGGTTGAGAAGTTGGAATACCCCGACAAGTACAAGGGCAAGCAAAAGAAGGCTGTCAAGCCCGACAAGAAAGAAACGCTTGCCGCCCGCGCCAAGAGACTAGGCGTTGATGTGATTTTCGACAAGACGATCAAGGGGACTGTGTTCGAGACTGACAGCGGACTTGCTGCCGACGCCAATCAAATGCTGGTAGATACTTGCGATGCTGTTGAAGGTGGAACGTCTAACTTGGCAGAAATCGAACAATTCCTCAAAGAACAGTTTTCCAAGTGAGCGACATCCAAACAGTCCCCCCTGACTGGATTGCCGATATTAGGTCGGCTATCGAGCATCCAGAACAATTCAAGTACGCCGGTTGGCCTCGCGCTGGCGACCCGCACCTAGCATCCAAGCGTGAGTTTGACAGAATCATTCCGACTGTCCTAATCGACCAGTATGATCGCTTTCATTCGAGAGCGATGATTCACTCCAAAACAAAGGGCGAACACGAAGCTGCCGGACTTCTGAATTTTTTCATCGTCTGGAAGTTCAAGTTGTGGAGAGCCGAATATGAGAATTGGGGCGACTATGTTAGAGATGTCACTAACATGCCCCACGCGATTTCAGCTACAAGTCTCCATCAAGGCGTTGGAACGATCAATACCTTTATTGAGAAAGGCATGACAGTTGATCACGTGATTGGCGTGATGGGGCTAGTGCCTACTGCCGGAATGCTGTTGAAAAACGTTGATGTTTCTCAATTACCTGGCGGAGATATAAATAGTGCCGCCGAGATGATTATTGAGCTTGGCCCTGGCGAGGCGATTGCTGCGGTAAACGATTGGACGGGCAAGGCAACATATACTGGATTGTCTGCGATCCACGACAAGTCTCAAGAAAGACTCTATTTGGAAGTCCGCAGAAGCAGAGTTGACGGCGCGTGGGACAGAATGGACTGGATGATACAGTCAATAGATGCCGAGGCCGCGAATTGGTTTATGGAACGATGTGGCATCCGTGGAAGCAAACGGGTTTTCAAGTAAATGCGAATCCTAATGTTGGCCGATCACGCCTATAGAGACACTCCCGGCTTGGCCTCCATCAAAGTTGAGATCGAGAAGATTTCCAAGTACCAAGTCCGTATTTGCGATATTCACTTATTTAGCCAAGTCGCTAATTTATTCAAACCGCACTTGGTAGTCATCAATCATCTGCACGACCGCAATAGAAATCGGATTGTGGATGAAATCAGACGGCGCGGGGGGCTGTGTGCTGTCCTGCCGACTGAAGGGCGACCAAATACATTAGGACAGTTGGAGTGGGCTGGCAAGGACTTTGATGTTTCGCTGTGCGACCTATTTTTGTCGTGGTCGAAAGAGTTTTCCAAGTATCTCGATCCAAATGTCAAAGTAGCCATAACCGGCTGTCCCAGGTTTGATTTCTACTCCAAGCCTATATCGAGATCACAGGTCGCGTCGTTCTACGGACTCGATCCCGATAGACCAATTATCACGGTTGCTTCTAGTTTCCCACAAGCGAAGTTTGCTGGTTTTGCAGAGGACTTTTTGGTAAACGACTGGAAGAACTTGGGAGTTACTAAAATTCCCGGCAGAGAAAATCCAGGTGAAGTTGCCAGGGTAGATAAGATTGCGTTTGATAAGTTTATGAGTTGGATTGCCGCGTGTATTCACGAGTATCCTACATACCAGTTTGTAATCAAGCCGCACCCTGCCGAAAACACAGTACCGTGGCAGGAGTTTTGTGCTGAACACAATTGTACTTTGATGCTAACTGACTATGCGGTTAACCTACTAGGAATGAGTGACCTTCACCTTACTCGCGTCGGCTGCCTTACCGCAATTGAAGCGTGGCTGTCTGACGTAAACAGTATCCAGTTGCTCTGCGGCGGCGATTTTGTAGACGGGCCTGCTAGAGAGGGAATTGAGGCTGGGGAAGTGGTCGCTGATTTGAGAGAACTGTTGGATAAACTTGTTTGGGTTGGCAAGGATTTTGACATGACGCCAGTACAAAGCGCCTACATCGAGAAGTGGCTAGGCGAACTAACGTGGTCTGCCGAACGAGTCGCTCTGGAAATCGTTGTGTTGCTGAAAGACAAGAATCCAACGACCGTGTTTGATTACACGCTTCCAGACCGAATCAAGATGATGCAACTGCTGTCGGAACACTCTAAACAAAATGCAGAACCGAAGCCGGATTACCTGAATCAATTCGGGAAAACAGTTACATTGGCAGCGATTGATGACTGGCTGAATCAACTAAGGAGTTAGTCTGTGAGAAACACCATTGTCCACGGCGACTGCCTCGAAGTTTTATCGAATATTCCGAGTAATTCCATTGACCTAATCTCAACCGACCCGCCATACGGTATTAAATATATATCAAATTCTCAAGGAGTTGATCGCAAGATTAGAAATAAAACGAATAAGTCAATCGTTGTGCGTGGCGGATATTTCGGAGAGATAAACAACGATTCAGTCGTTCCGCTAGAATGGCTAGTCGAGGCATATAGAATACTCTCGCAAAACTCCGCAATCTACATTTTTTGTCGCTGGGACAAGTGGGACATCCTAAAACCCGCTGTAGAAAAAGCCGGTTTCTCAATTAAGAACATGATTGTAGTAAACAAGTCTAATCATGGCATGGGTGATCTAATGGGCCAATATGCGCCCAAACACGAATTGCTTATGTTCGCCGCGAAGGGGAGGCACATCCTACGCTTTCCGAATGGTAGAAAGTCTGATGTATGGGACTTGCCGGTTAGATTCTCTGGGGCTAAACGGTTGCATCCGAATGAGAAGCCTGTTTCATGGTTTGATAACACAGTTTTGAACAGCTCCGATGTTGGAGGATTAGTACTAGACCCGTTCTGTGGTAGTGGAAGTTGCCTAAAGTCTGCGAAGAATAACGACAGAAGTTACATTGGCGTGGACAGCGATCAGAAGTGGATTGATGTTGCTACAGAGAGATTGGCAAAAATGGAGTTGGCATGAAGCAAAAGAAGCGTGTTGCGGTAGAATACCTGCTTGAAACATACGCGAAGGCTAAAAAGACGTTCGAGCATGACGGCAATTTCACCATCGCGGTTGTGAAACTCGGACGCAAGCAAGCAATCGGCGTTGCGAAAAAGTGTCCATCCGACCCAATCGTTCAGGAACGCGGCGAACAGATCGCGCTTATCAGAGCATTGCGTAAACTCCACGAACTCAAGTGAGAACATTAGTCCTCTTTACGGCTATCTCGAATAGCATGATTTCGATTGCCTATGACGCCCTAGATTCTAGGCCGACAATTTTTGCGGATTTGGATGACGGGATTCATAGCCAGTTGAAGTCGTTGGGTATTTCTTCGACGCCGATTAGAATGCCGGGAGATCATTCGTGGGCCGTTAGAGATACTGAATTTGCCGGATATGCTATGCCTGGAAGCCTTGATTTCGAGTTTCAATGCACTACGCTTCCTGCATGGAAAGTCTTATCTCTGGACAGATTTAGCTTCTGGTACAGAGGCCGTCAAGCAAGATTAGAATATGAGGCCGTCATGGGACTAAATTGGGACAACGCTATTGTTCCATTGAGTCTACACCATCCTCTACCGTGGAGGATCGCCAAAGACAAACCCGTTATGGCAGTTCAGGTAGAACCTCTCAGAACAAGAGCGTGGAGAGATTGGCTGTCACGTCCCGTGCCCTACACGAAAGTCTTTGTGTCAAGCCAGAGAGATGCTGACTTTATCAAGCAGTTCTATGTGGGAGAGATTCACTTGATACCCGCTGGCGATAATCCTGTTGGAACTAAGGTTTCGGCGGACGAGAAGAAGGAGGCGCGCAAGGGACTCAATATCTCGGACGGCGCGCGCGTGGGGTTAGTCTTGTTCGACTCACAAACCGAGTGGGAGTTCAGAAAACATCTGGGCGAGATCGTGTCGGTCTACAACCACTTACTGATTTACCCACTTACCCAAAACGACAGGCGCAACCTGAGAAGCATCGGCGTTGTTAATCAAGCCAATATCCGTATTGTAGACAGCCTCGCAGTTGAACCGGCTGCCGACGAAGTAATCATGTTCCGGTATGATGACAGAGTTATTCCGTCGCGCCGGGTTCCAGTAAGGATAGTAGATTCGAGTGAGCGTTGGGACTCGGCTCTCCTGGCACAATGATAAACTCAATCATTCACGGCGACTGCCTTGAGGTGATGAAGTCAATACCGGACGGCTCGGTAGACATGATCTTGGCCGATTTGCCGTATGGAATAACGGCTAATAAATGGGATGCAATTATTCCATTTGACCAACTTTGGCTTGCCTATCACAGGATCGTGAAGGCAAATGGAGCAATTGCGCTAACTGCGACCGAGCCGTTTTCAAGCATGTTAGTAATGAGTAACATGAAACGGTATCGTCACAAGTGGGTATGGAACAAAAACAACAGCGCGGGCTTCGTCAACGCCAAGCGCCAGCCGTTCCAGATCACCGAGGACGTTTTAGTATTTGGCGTAAAGGGTGTCAAGTATTATCCAATTATGGAAGAACGCGGGAAGCCTCGCAAAAAGGGTGGATACTCTTCGAGTACAAATTACTTTATCAAGCCAGATGTTTCGACTAACAATTTGTACTATCCGAAGAATGTTTTGATATTCCCGAACGCTGGACATGCCAACCGACTCCATCCCACTCAAAAGCCACTGGCGTTGTGCGAATACCTCATAAGAACCTACACCCGCGAAGGCGAACTGGTACTTGACAACACCTGTGGCTCTGGCACAACTTGTTTAGCCGCAAAGAATACCAACAGAAATTACATCGGGATCGAGATGGATGACAAGTATTTCGAGATTGCAACGAATAGACTAAATGGCTAAGATATACGTTTTCGCCGGGCGAGTGCATCATGTCGAACGACTGAGTTCTGTCGTCAATCTGCTTATCCAAAAGAAGCACGATGTTCACTTTGTAACATCCGACAACTATCTCAACATTGACCCGAATACAAGTCATCTGATTCAGGCCGGTATTCCGTTTATTCACATTCTAGATTATCTGCCAACGGGCAACGGCGCTCAGTCTATGACTGCCGACGCTCTGCGTAGAATAGACCATATCGCGGATTTTGTAGACCCGTTCTATCTGGCGGGAAGCGTGCGCGAGGCATCTGAATCGTTGCTTGCGTTTGCATCACTCCTGACAAAAGAGAGTCCCGATCTAGTATTAGGACTTCACGAAAACAACTTCTGGTACAGGATGCTGGCGTATTTGTGTAGCCGATGCAATATTCCAAGTGTGTCGTTTCAGGAAGGCACTTTGAGACTCAGGGATGAAAAGACGCAAGGCAAACAAAGTATCGCGGCGGACTATTCGACCAAACTAATGTGTTGGTCTGATATGTCGAGAATGACATACATCAACGCCGGAGTAAATCCTGACAAGTTAGTAGTTACTGGTATCTCGCATCTCGATCCATACATGCAACCGTACAACAAGCAGCAACTTGTATATAATCTAGGATTTGATCCCAACAAGTCTTTGTCGTCATTCCTGCTTCCTCAAACGCACAGATACGATGGCAACTGGAAAAGTGCAATCAGCGAGATGGTTGGGTGGGCAAATAACTCAGGTAATCAACTTGCCCTCCGGTTTCATCCATTCGAGGACGAGAGTGTTTCGGAGAATATCAGACCTGTCGGTAAAAATGTCCGCATCGTGTCTGTCAATACGCTGGACTTGATTCGAGCGTCATCTATGGTAATATCTCAGCATTCGACCGTGGCCGCTGAAACGATTGCTCTAGGAGTGCCATTGGTCGAATTAGACTTGGACAATTTCGGCGTATTGGAGAGTCTCGCGGAACAGGGTGTAGCTACACTCATCCGCGCCGGAGAGATTAGTAAACTCACGGATGTGTTGACTGGAAAGATTGTCGTTGATGCAGACAAGTTGAAAGCGTGGTCACAAAACAATCTAGGGCCACTGGACGGACATTCAACCGAGAGAGTCGTGGAGCAATTGGAGGTGCTACTGTGAGTGAGAATAACGTCTATTACTACCTTGAACAGATTGAGAAACTTGGCGCTGATAACGAAAGACTTTTTCGTGAACTGGTAGATGCCAAGAACGAGATCAACTGCCTTGAGCGAGAATTACAAGAGGCGTGGGGCGAAATCAAGGCTGTTGAACGCGACCGCAGAGATTTCTAATGGAGGCCACAATGTGTAACTGTTTCGCAGACGATAACGTAATTAGAGGGAATAGACTTGCAATTGAAATTCTCAATAAGGGGAGCAAGGAGAATCAAACACTAATCCAAGAGCGCAATAAGTTGGCGGAAGAATTGAAGATTGTCAGGACTGAATTGCGGGACGCAGAAGCGGCAATCCGACTTATCGGACACAATTTTCAAGAAGCACGCTAATGGAGGCCACAATGCGTATCGTCAAGGAGGGCAAGTTGATTGCCTGGTGGGCCGGACGTAAGCCGGTCTGTCTCACATGCAAAACCAAAGCCGAACTCAGCGCGGCGGACATTCCGTTTCGTAGCGAGAACGACCGGCATGACGGTCATCATTTAGCCGTGTTTCCGTGTAAGAATTGCGGAGCCGACATTACTGTAATCAAGCGATAATGCAACTCTCGTATATCATTCCTACCCACGGTCGCGAAGGCGTCTTGCTTAAGCACCTCGAAATGCTCGAACAGCAAACACTCTCGCGCAAACAGTTTGAAGTTATTGTAGTTAATGACGGCGGCTTGGCGATTGATGTCCCAAAGACATCGTACAAACTAACTTCTTTGGGACAGGAACAGGCGGGGCCAGCTACCGCCAGGAACACCGGAGTCAAAGCGTCTACCGGCGACGTGGTATTATTCGTCGGAGATGACTCCCTTCCGCATTTTAACCTTCTATACCGACATTGGCTGATGCACTTATCAAATAAACCCTGCGCGGTACAGGGATATACAGGTTGGTATTCACAGCTGCCGCCGCTGGACTTCGAGAATTTCCTATACGAGTCTGGGCTACAGGCTAATTGGGCATCTCTCAAGAACGAAGATGGCAGTTGGAAGCGTGATGGCAGCGGATATTGTCTCACAACGAATTACAGTATCCATCGCGAGGAAATTGACAGACTTGGCGGTTTCGATCAGGAGTTCCCCGACGCGGCGTGGGAGGATATATCATTAGGATTTCGAGGAACTAAGCACGGACTGATGACCTTGTTTGAGCCGGATGCGATAAACTATCACGCTCACAGACAGACTCTTGACGGGTTTGTGAGGCGGCAACAGACGGAAGGCCGTAGTCGTTTGATTTTGTGTGCTATTCATCCAGAACTGTCCTCTAGCCTACTTGATCCAGTCGCCCTGAGAGACTTTAGCCAGGACAAGTTTCAAGCCGCAGTCGCGCTGGCTAGGCAACTTCACTACAATAGCGATCCAGCAGTTAGAGATGCCAGAAATCAGCGATGGACAGAAGCCTTCAAGTATGCAAGTTTGAGTTGTATCACGGACGGTATCACTAAACGCTCAAAGAAATGCAAGGCATGGCTGGCAATTAAGCATCTGCATATTCCAGAACACTCGCACTTCATGGTGTCGGTAGCAAGTTGTATCGAAAAGGGCGACTTCGGATTTGCGAACGTCAATATCGAATGGGCGCTCCGCGAAGGACAAGGTAATTGGGCGATCTGGGCCGCCAAAGGCGAGGTTGAACTAGCCTCTGGTAGAAAGCGTGAAGCCCTGCTTGCATTTGAGAAGTCGGTTACATTGGGGCCGGGTGAGGAATGGCCTCTTGGACGGATGAAGGAGATTATTAATTGAGCGCCTATGAGATGGTCAATGGTGAATACTACGAGCAAGGCTCTGATGAGTATTATGCGGCGCTCAACGCCGCAAGCGAACCAACTATTCCGCTGGGTACGTTTCTCGGACGATTTCTAAAAGCCAACGGTGTCAAGCCGGAGTCAAGAAATGGTGTGCTTCACGCTGGCAAGGCAACCGCGATTGTTCTTAGTGCATTGATTAAGGCTCAGTCATGACCTGCATTGTTGGCCTTGTCAAAAACGGTCGAGTGTATATGGGCGGAGACTCGGCGTTTGTAAGCGATTGGGACATGACTATTCTGCCAAATCAGAAAGTCTTTATTCGCTCCGGCGCGGTATTTGGAGTAGCCGGAAATCCGAGAGCATTAAACCTGTTGCGTTATCACATGCAAATTCCTCCGACGCAAGAAGCCGATCTATTGTCGTACATGGCGACAAGTTTCCTGGATGCCATGCGGGAGTGTTTTAAGTCAAACGGATACGCTGTCAAAGACAATGAGTTTGAGTACATTGGCAGTAATATCTTGGTCGGATGCGCTGGAAAGTTGTTTAGCTACGATTCTAACTACTACGTTTCGGAAGTGTCGGATTATACCGCTATCGGAAGCGGGGCAGTTGCCGCGCTGGGAGCTATGTATGCTACCCCGAAAGTTAGTCCTGCCAAACGAGTACAAATTGCGCTTGAGGCAGCAGAGAGATTGAGCATTGGCGTCCGTGGGCCGTTTCAGATCGTGAGCATTAGGTAGTCAAAATGAGCAACTTGTGGCCCTTCGACAACCTCGATGTAATGCCGTATCAGCGGTACGAGTGGAACGACGAAGATAGAGAATATTATAAGAATATTCTGGATTTGGAGGCCATGAAAAACGGGCTAACTGCCATTGCGTATATCTTTGGCCGTGATGAAAGCGGTAAGCCCGTAGCGGAATTTATTGATATGTCGCATTATTTTGTAATGAAGCACACCAAAGCGATTATCGAATGAAAATTGCCCATATCTTCGCTGATAGCCAAACCGAGAACAATTCATCTATGTTTAGAGGTGTCTATCTCCTAAACGCACTTCAACGCGCCGGACACACGATTGCCTATTCCCACATAGACGCTTGGATGAAAGACCAGAAGCGTTCCGATCTCGCTGATGCAGACATTATCGTAATCGAAAGAGTCTTGGTCGAAGAAGCGGTTGATCGTGTGAAGTTTTGGAAAGAACGTGGCAAGGCAGTTGTAATAGATATAGATGACGCCTATCAACTTCTACAGCCCTACGAGGAATCTGGTAATCAGGCTGCTAAGTTTTGGCAGAAGGGCGAAGTAGAAATTTCGTATCCTGGCGGAATCAAGGTAACAAAAAAGCTAGAAGTCTCTCCGCTGGAACAATTCAGGAAGGGGCTTCAATACTGCGCCGGACTTACGATGCCTTCGCATATCCTCGCGGAAGATTGGAGTCCGTATGCTAAGTGTTGGTATGTGCCAAACTATCTAAACCAGGACAACTACCTACCCCATCGCCAAGATAAACTGCCTCATCGCAAGGATGAAATCGTAATTGGCTGGGGCGGGAGCATGAGTCACAAACTTAGCTTCGAGAAGTCCGGTGTTGCGACAGCCTTGAGGAATGTATTACAGAAACGGCCTCAGGCTAAATTCATGCTGTGCGGCGATCAACGCATTTTGGATATTGTCAAACTGCCGCCCCAGCAGGTAATTTATCAGCACTATGTAACATGGAACGAGTGGCCTAGATGTTTGGCGAGATCTGATATTGGCATCGCGCCGTTGCACGCTCGTTACGATAGTTCCAGATCGGCCATAAAGTGCGAGGAATTTTGCACAATGGGCATTCCGTTTATCGCTACCGGATGCGCTACCTATATTGATTTTCAACGCGCCGGAGTAGGAAATTACGTCGAGGACGGCCCGGACACGCCCCAAGCCATTCAGGGACGCGCAGACGAGTGGGAGCGTACATTACTCGGAATTGTAGACAACTACGCCCAGGCGCGTTCCCACAGCCTTGACGACCTATCCTACGCCCATAACTGGTGGGCGGACAACAACATTGGCAATATTGCCGCGACGTATGAGAGCATTATCGCGTCGAGTAAATAGGATAGTACATATATCCCATATCACAGATTGGGATAAGTTGGGATAATAGATAAATATGAATAGACCGAGTCGAGCCGCGCTGATTTTGTTTGACCATTTTTACAAGAATTGTAGTACGGAGGTATCTATGGATAGAAAGCGGAACAAGGCGTTGTCAATTTTAGAGACAGAGAAGTGGTATGGCTAATTCATTACTCATAACTGGGATGACCGGATTTATTGGTTCATTGTTAGCCAGGAGACTTTATAATGATCCCGCTTATGATCGGATTGTTTGTTTTTCAAGGGATTGGCACAAACAAGAAGATTTGCGAAATGAATTGGGGAACAATCCGAAGTTCAGGTGGTTTATCGGTGACATTCTCGACAAGCAAAGACTCTTGCGGGCAATGAATGGGATTGATTTTGTACTCCATACCGCCTCAAACAAGTCAATCGTGGACAACTTCTACAGCCCTCGCGAGGCTGCGCTTCTAAACAACTGCATCGGTACACAAAACGTGGTTGATGCGGCGATTGATTCTGGCGTCAAAAAAGTCCTATTCATCTCCTCGGACAAAAGTGTGGCTAGTTCAAGCGCCTATGGCGCGTCCAAATGCCTCGGAGAATATCTTGTCATTGCTGGCAACTCTTATTCGCCACACGGCACAAGGTTGTCAGCTTCCAGATATGGTAATGTGCTTAAGTCGTCAGGCTCGTGCGCTCTTGTTTTCGAGAAGCAGCGGGTCGGTGGCGTGATTACAATTACCGATCCGACAATGACGAGGTTCTGGATTACAGCCAACGATGCTTGCGTGTTCGTACTTAAGTGCTTGGACGAAATGCTTGGAGGGGAGGTCTTTGTTCCAAAACTTCCAGCCAGCCTTGTAATTGATCTGGCAAAGGCGATTGCCCCTGATGCGAGAGTGGAAATCATAGGAATTCGCCCCTCCGAGAAAATTCATGAACTCATGCTCTCTGACGCGGAAAGTTGGCGCACTAAGGAACTCGATTGGAATGCCTACCGTATTGAACCGGCCATTAAGTTCTGGGAGTCTGCCGTTGGGTATCCAGGCGGCTCTCCCGTTCCGCAGGGCTGGTCTTACTCATCGGCCAGCGCGACTCGTCTGACAGTCGAACAGTTGCGGGCGATGCTCTAACGCAATCTAAACAAATTACAGATTTGTAACTACATAATATGACAATATGAATACATATCCTGTTTCTCCTGACCGATCTAAACCCGCCGCAAGCCACGGGATTTCTAATCCCGGTGGTTAGGCGACTGCGTAGCGTCTCGAATGGCTTCAGCCGAACCGTCTCGGTGTATAATCACAGGCCACCAAACAACTGCAACTCGGCTCGGACGGAGCCGTTGGGAGCTAACGTAGTGGTAGTCAACACATGCGTTTCCCAAGAAGCCACGCCACTTTTAGTGGCTGTGGAGCGTCACGAGGAAGATTGAATACCTTGTCGAAGGCCAAAGCGTGTTCGATCCATCCCACATTCGCGAAGGTGTCTGTATCCGGGTCGAACACGCTAATGAGCATTTCACCTTGAAGCACAAGTCGTGGCTGTTCGGTGCGCTTGAGGGTTACTTGAAAGACAAGGATGAAGTCGTTGACGCGGAGGAAGCGGCATGATTAGGTATCCCTACGCTACGTCAAAGTTGGAACAGTTAGATCGCGTTGCCGTAAATCGTGTCCTCGACCGCAACTACCTCACTCGCGGCGTTGAAATGCAAGCCCTCGAAGAGCGCATGTGCGATATTTCCGGCAAGAAGTATGCCGTCGCGATGTGTAATGCAACAGTGGCATTGTGGGCCGTTGTGAAAGCACTTAGCCTGAATAAGTTGTGGACAACCACACTTACATATTCTGCCATTGGAAATGCCGCCGCGCTGGCGCATCAACCGTATATCAGATTTGTAGACGTTGATGTAGATACGCTATGCGGTGTCATGCCGGAAACCTGGAACGGTGTAGACGATGCAATCTACGCTCCTATGGACTATGCTGGTTATCCGTCACTGGAAAGGCCAATTCCCGGCGCGTGGAAGGGTGACGGATTGACTTACAGCGGATCGTTTACGTTGTTGGATGCCGCCCATTCAATCGGCGGAAAGTTGGCCGATGGCAAAAGTAACACATACTACGCAGACGCCGCCGTGTATAGCTTGCACCCATGTAAGCCGATAACATCTGGGGAGGGCGGAATCGTAGTCACTGACGACCAGAATCTCATGCTCGAACTCAAGCAGTTTCGCAACAATGGATTCAGGCCTGGAACTCATACACAGACAGGGGTAGGGATCAATGGGCACATGCCGGAACTCTCATGCGCCCTCGGCCTGTCCCAGTCGCTTCGGCTTAACAGCCTGATTGCGACTCGCCACGCTATCGCGCAGGTGTATTATAGTCACTGGCAGAATGATCTTAGAGTAATTCTGCCAGCGTATCATTCCGGCCACGTTTTTCACCTGTACGTTATTCGGTTATCAGAAGCGGTTGACTGTGACATTGAGACATTCCGCGCCGAATTGGAGAAGGTTGGCGTAGGCACTCAACGGCATTACCGACCGCTTCATACCCAGCCGGTTTATCGTGTTACCGATGACATTAACTATCCAATTGCACAGCACGCCTACAACCGCATGATTTCGATTCCGATGTACGTTGGGCTTGAACTTAACGATATTCGCTTTATTACCAACTCGATTGATCGTTTACTGGATAAATATGCAACTCGATAATATCGCAATCATTCCGGCGCGGGGTGGAAGCGTCGGCCTGCCTGGTAAGAATATTCGTATGTTGGGCGACCGGCCTCTTATTGCATACACAATTGATGCTGCTCTGAGCGCGCAATGCGTCTCAAAGGTCTTTGTGACGACCGACGACGACGAGATTGCCGATGTCGCAGAATATTACGGAGCCGATGTTCTTAGACGCCCAAAAGCATTAGCTACCGGCGATGTGCAGACCGGAGAGGTGTTTTTATATACTCTCAGGCAACTCCGCGCCGACTACGACATTTTCCCAAGAGTCTTGACTTTACTACAGCCAACGTCGCCCTTTCGTACCGCGCAAGATATTGACCAAGCGCATGATAAACTCTCCGATGAGGGATGCGTGATGTCCGCTTACCAAAGCCGGAAATTCCACTGGCTGATGGACGAAGATAACGATTTTGTACCAATCAATCACGATCCTATTTTCAGAGTTGGCAGACAGTGGCGCGATCCAGCCGGTCTTTTATACGTCGAGAATGGCGCATTGTATATTTGCTCATCCGAGACTCTTGCAAGATATATGACCTACAGGGTCTATCCATTCGTTCCGCACTTGATGTCAGAAGAATGTTCTATTGACGTGGACAACCTGGCTGACTTTGAGGCGTGCGAGAGATACTTGCCGACGTTTACTGGTGCAAAATGAAAGTCGCACTCCTCGCTAACACTAGAAACAAATACACCAACGCGGTTTGGAAAGCCATCTCGCTGGTAGATGAGGTCGAGTTGAACCCACCGCTTGATGTGTTGGGTGAATTCGATTACGGCGTTTCTTGGTTCTACAATCTGATTTTGAAACAAGAACACATTGATGCAGTCAGGTACGGTATCGTAAATAATCACATCGGACGACTTCCAGCGGGAAGAGGAGCAGCGCCAAACGTATGGGCAATTGCATACGGAGAACCGGCCGGTGTTACTATGCACTGGATAGACGCGGGCGTGGATACGGGCAAGATTCTGTTTCAGGCCAAAACCACTTTGCTGGCAACAGACACAGGCGAGACGCTGTATAACAGACTCGTTGACGATATGTTCGCGCTGTTTTGCGAAAAGTGGCCGATTATTAGAAACGCGCGATTGGCAAGAGGCAACAGCGGAAAACTGCAAGTGGGGGATTATAAAACTTACAAGATGCGCGACTTGCAAGAGATGGACGATCTTGAGGGCTGGTTTGGAATTGACATGGCAAATAATTTTGTAGACATTCTCCGTGCCAGAACCTTTACCGGACACGAATCGGCCTACGTTCGCGACGAGAGTGGCAAAAAGGTTTTCGTGAGAGTGACTTTGGAAAATGAATAGCCCCAATCTATACTTGCTGGCTGGCACGCAAGGTCTCGGACACATCATGCGCTCACTCACAATCGAGAGTGCATGGAGAAGCATGTTCAGTGACAAAACCCTTCGCGGAGAAGTCCTTTCCGAGAGCGGTATTGTAGTAGTAGATAATTACGACATCGGTGATCGCGAGTGTCATGGGTATATGAATCACGGGCATTTGGTAGTTAGATATACCGATTTTACCGATAGTCTTGTCGGAGATATTATCGTCAATCAGAATCTATCAGCGAAGAGCTATGATCTAGGAGGACGTAAGAACTTGCTTGGGACTCGGTACTTCGCTCTGCGCGAGGAATACATTGGACTCAGGGTAGATACTTCTGATGGAGTATTTGACGCTGACGCCGAGAAGAGAAATCTGCGTCCATTCGAGTTTTCGTGTAAAATGGCGTCTGCCGGTGTAGTGATTACTGCGGCTGGAACTACCGCTTACGAAGCAATGTATCTAGGCAAGACCACGCTGCTGAGGTGCATTGCAGACAATCAGGAGTTAACATATAACAACCTGATCGAACAGGGCTATGCGTTTCCCGCGACGGACGAGAACATTAATAAGGCTAATGGCGGAAGAGACTTTCAGACTCGGCGCGACGGTAGATTTCTAGTAGACGGACTTGGCGCTGGTCGAGTGTGCCGAGAGATGATGAATATGTGGAGAAATCAACATGGTGGCTAAGACCCTATTTGGAATTGTAGGCAGGGCTGGTGGATGGATGTTTTACAATGACGGAAAGATGGCGTGGTTTGACGACATGCGGATTGCACACATTACCGCATCATCGTTTAATGATACAAGGAGCGGTGGGCCGTACACCGTAGTAGAGATTGGGTTGGATGCAAAGCCTGTCAAGCGTAAGGCTGTAAAATGACAGACATCATTGCCGAGATCGGCAGTTCGCATAACGGCTCTAAGCAAGCCGCTTTAGACCTCATCAAATACGCCGCCGACGCGGGTGCTGACTGGGCTAAGTTTCAGTTGTTTTCAGGCGACGACTTGTGGTATCCAGGTGATGACAGACTTGCTCCTACTCGCAAACTTGCGCTTCCCGAAGTCTGGCTTCTTGATCTAATCGAGTGCTGCGAGGCCAATAAGATCAAGTTTCTGTGTACGCCATTCAGTATCCGCGCCGTGAATGTTCTTGAATCGGTCGGCACTACTGCGTACAAGATTTCGTCTGGTGATATTACATATATTCCTATGCTGGAAGAAATCGGCAAGACTGGCAAGCCGGTGTTTTTGTCAGTCGGAGCCAGTGAATTTACCGAAATCAATACAGCACTTGAGCTATTGCCGCAAGATGTAGTTCTGATGCACTGCATTCCCGGCTATCCTGTCAAGCCGTCCTTTGCGAATGTCAAAAACATCTTCGCGCTGAACGAGTATTACTTTATGCACAAGGGCTGGCCTGACAGTCTTAAGCTAAAGTTGGGCAAGAGAGATTTCCCAATCGGTGTTTCTAGTCATCTAAGAGAATACTATGTTGACGCGGCGACTGTTTTATACAGGGCGCACACGATTGAGAAGCACATTGATCTTCCTGGTCGGCCTGGGCCGGAAGCGGGACACTCGCTTGAACCTGATGAATTTAGCCTGTTCGTCGCGATGGTCAGAGATATTGAAGCAAGTCTGACTCCAAGAGTAGATTTCACCAGGCAAGAGATTTATGCGAGAGAGCATTATAGACGGAATGAAGATGACTGGCTCCGACCATACAAGAGGGACTAGCATGAAAAACGACGACGACAGCAAGGAATTTAAGTGGTACGTCGCGCTGCAAATCCTCAAGATAGCGGCGCTGCTGGGCGGAATACTTATCATATCGCATGTCATCGAACTGTTGCGAGGAGGGTAGTGTGAGACATATTAAGATGGTCTGTGAGGAAGGTCTGAACCATCAAGGTTCTCTCGTTATTGCCTTGCAACTAATTGACATGGCGAAAGATGTTGGCGCGGACTTCGTAAAATTCCAATGTCGAACGCCGGAACTTTCAACCCCCAAGTCAATGTGGAATACGCCGCGTACTTGGCAGGGCGAGCAGATGACCTATCTTGAGTACCGCAAGCGAGTCGAGTTCGGCAAACTTGAATACGACGAGATTGACAGATATTGCAGATCAATCGGTATTCAATGGAGTGCTTCGGTGTGGGACATGGGCGCACTCGACTTTATGAGCCAGTACGATGTGCCGTGGATAAAAATTCCATCTGCCAAATTGACAGACCTGAGTCTTATCAAGGAGGCTACTTCAATGTATCCGGTAATTGCCAGTACCGGAATGTCTACCTTGCAAGAGATCACGGATGCCGTCGCGCTGATTGGGCATGACGAAGATAGTATGCTGATGCACGCGCATTCATGTTATCCGGCGCCGGATATAGAACTTTCGCTACCGCTTATCCCGAAACTAGAAGAAATGTTTGGAATGCCCGTTGGATACTCGTCGCACTCATCCAACCCTTATCCGGCTATTTATGCTGGGGTCTTGGGTGCAGTTGCAATCGAGGTACACGGCACATTGTCTAGGACGATGGAAGGCACTGACCATGCCAGTTCTCTTGAAAAGAGTGGGCTGCAACTTCTCAGGCGCGAACTCGACCGTATTCCGCTGGTGATGTCGAATGACGAAAAGATTGTGTGGGAGTCTGAGTTACCGGCGCGACTAAAGTTGCGGGGAGTCTAAATGAATAACATTGATAGATACATCAAGATCGGCGCGAGAGTGTTTGCGATTGGCGGCTGGTTGCTGTCAATCGTGTTCAGCGCACAGGGGTTCGGCTTCGAGGGCGGCGCGATGTATATTCTTGCGGGATACTTTCTCGCGCTGCTGGTGACACTGTTCGAGGTCGTACTGAATAGGTTTGGTAGCCAATTGCCCAAGACGCTTGCGCTGATTTGCTTCATGGCCTACGTTTTTGGGATCGTGACTAACTTCGTGGGCATCTATATTGGCCGTGGTTCTGGCGGACACATAACCGACTACGCGATTGCGATTGTCCTGGGCCTCATTCTAGAGCTTTACCCGGAGCCGTTACTGCTTTTCTCGCTTGGCATGAAATCGTCCGACCTACTCGAAACATTGACCTCACTGTTCTCGCGCCGGAAGCGTCAGCCACAATATCCTTCCAATCCCGAATACTCGCCCCCCAACAGTAATGTCAGGGGGCGAGTGGCGAGACAGAACGAGGGACGGCGCTAATTACTGACCGTATCCCTTATACATAGCTGTCCCGAAGCCGGTTCCAACCGTTCCGCGCAACTCATAGCGAAGTGACGCGAAGCACGCGCCTGTCCCAAAGTCAATCGGGATAGACTCGTTTGCTCCGGCAAAAACAACATGCGCCAAACTCGTGCCGCCGTTGAGGACTGCCATTTGAGCGCCAGCAATACCCCCGCAAGTAGCCGCAACGAATTTGTAGATAATACCAGACGCAACGGTAATTGTATTGGTGGAACCAGTCAATGCAATAGCGACAGAGGATAAACTGCTCATATAAACTTCGCCGCGATCTGAGCCTCTGACGTGAACGGCATTCTGCGCCGCCGTTACGCTCGCGTTGGACGCGAAGTGTACCATTCCTAGCATCCCCACGCCCCCTGTTAATTCCACCTGACTTCCTGCGCGGTGAGTGCCTACTTGGAGTGCCGAAACGATTTTACTGCCTACAGTGCGGCTCCCAATGCCAGCGGGGAGTGAAAAATCGAGCTGCGAGGTGGAAACGTCAATCCATCCGGCGAAAGACTGGCCCCCCGCCGACTTGGGGAGGCTGTCTGACATTACAAAGTTGGTTGTCATGTTATTTCCCTAACTCCTTCTTATTGCGACATTTCGCAATAGTACAATCATTTTGCCAATAATAGCAAGCACTCCGCGTATATCTATAATCGCCTGCGCGACTGTCTTTAGTCCAACTTTCATACCTGCTACGCTATTTGGAAGCGCGTCTATGTCGGCGTTGACCTGAACAAGTGTCTTGCCATTCAGTACCGCGTTGGTGATATTTAACTGTGTTTCGGCGGGTGTCCATGTAGCATAGTTGGGCAGATTTCTAAATGAGACTCTCGCAACAGAGGCGTCAATTTCGTCCTGTTCCAATGGAAACAATCCAAGTGGATTATGTGCAGCCACAACAGAAAGTGCTAGTATCTGTTCCTGCGGAGCAAGCGCACGAGAGTAGTCTATACGACCATCTCCTGCTACTCCCTCAACTGGAAGTCCTGCCTGTTGAAGTTCCCACGTTAGCAAATCTAATCTCATGCTCGTATATTCCCCTCAAAAAAAAGAAAGTTGAAGCAAGCGTTTGTCGCTCCAAACTCCATTCCTGTAGCTGTGTGATACCCAGGCTGTGTAAATTGAGGCGCTAGTGTCAATGCCGGAATGCGAGTAGCAGTAGCGACAGCGGTGGATGTTCTATAAAATTCTGGCGTATTATTATCAACCCCTATGCCGGTATTGGCCGTAGATGATCCGCCAGTTATAGGAATAAGTATTGCCATCGGAACGGCTGTATCTTCCAAAAGCCCAAGAACAAACTCAAGTTGCGCCGATGCAGTTGAGTTATTGTAGTTTCTCCACGACGTAGTACCATAGGTATGCCCAGAGAAATTCACAACATACATTTCACGCTGTACGCGATTGTAATTGTTCCAAACGTATCTGCGATTTAGACCATCCTCGGTCTGGGCTGATGTTCCTGTTAGTCTTATAGTTCCCAGTAATGCTCTTGTTCTATTAGACGCCTCGCTCTGAGTTCCATCTTGAGCAGAAAGCCCCATGACCCTAGAGGCCCCATTGGGATTCCACTTACTTGTCAATAAGCTTAATTCAGATACATTTTTGTATCCCCACACATCGTAATTAGTATTGGGAGAAAGTCCGGTCAGCGCGAGGCTTGCAGCATTAAATGTTACCGTGTCCCAGACGCTTGCCGGAGTATATAGGCTGATTTGATTCCCGTTGTAAGGCACATACCAAATTGCACTAATGCCGACTTTATCAGTTGTTGTAACTGCCGCATCGCCATCGGCACTCAACCTGCCGTTAAACACTCTGCTAACAATAGTCGGCGCAGGCGCTCCGCCGAAATCATTATATTCTATCCATTTAGTTATTTCAGCCAATCCACCAACGCCGGTATTGTTTTTCAGCCAATACCTTTCATTGGGCATAATCAATGCAGTTGCTTCGCCGGTAACAGATGCCCCTAGCCCGCTTGCGCCCGCCAGTCTAACCACTTCTGTGGTTGGAGGAGATGCGGCATCTGCTCTAAGGGATACTTCGGCTGGCACTGTAACAGATGGTTTCAGGCCAACTGAAATCGCAACCATCCTGGTAAGTGAGCCGTTTGTATAAACTACATCAAATGCTCTACTAGGGACAGCAGACGCCCACCCCGATCCCGCCATGCCAACGGTAACGGTTCCAAGAGGGGATGTTTCAACGCTCGCGCCGGTTCCCGCTACAAGAGAAAACACGCCCTTGTGAACATGATCGCCTCTGGTTGCCGATGCCGAAATCCCAGTTATTCCAGATGCGGATATATTAGCCGGAGTAGCTGGATCGAGCGTTGCTCCACTTCCAATTGCAACACCTGGAATCCATCTTCTTGTGGCTAATTCAAATACAAGTGCTTGTGAGTCGGTCGCGCCGCTTACGGCAACATCGAGTAAGTTGCCAATCCTGTTTTGATAATCACTCGCTGTATTTAGAGCCGCGCCAGTGAGTGCTACAGACGGATCGTTGCCGCTAAGACCTTCGAGTTGTGAAAGTCTGTCAAGAATATTCTTGACCGGAAGTCCAACATGAAGCCTGCCGTCACCGATGTTATTGGATGTGGTTGTCCAGTCTACAGACGTAGTGGTTGCTTCAAGGAATATCCATCCCAGCGGATATTCGTTTCCGCTTGGAGAAGGAACATCCTCGAATGTAGGATATAGGTCTTGTGCAGAGCCAACGACATACGGAAGTCCAGGTCTATAGACAATTGATTTAATGACTGGATCAAACGCAATTAGTACATAAACCTTATTCCCAGTGGCAGGCTTGAATTGAGTCAGTGAGTCAGATGTAGCGCCGTCGAATTTTCCATAACCATTGTAATGGTATATAAATGGTTCGATAATTACCTGCATTGAAGGAGTGGTTGTCGGCTTTATAAGTCCGGGCTGAAACAACCTACTATCAATATCAACCTCATCTCCTCCGCCAAATTCGTGTTGCTGATGATGGGCCGCAGTTGTTGGAACTGATGTAACGGGAGTGTTGCCGCCAAGCCCTTCGGAGTAGATTCTTAAGACTTGTTCAATGTTGGGTTCTTCATCCGTATATCCCAACAATACTGGCATATCGTGAACTAATGGAACGCCAACTCTATTGAGGATGGGATAATATATTTTGGATTCAGCGGTGTCTCTGGCCCACGCATAATCGGGAGCGTTGGGAACTTCGATATTAATATCCGCAGTCCCATGACCGTCCCCCAATACGGCGGATCGAGTTCGTCTAAGAACGGAGAAGTTAGACTTGGCTTTAAGCCATGCTCTACGGGCTTCTTTTACGCTCATGGAACAGTCCAATTAGGCACAATCATCACACCTCCGGCAGCGTCCCCGACACCTCCGGTAAAGTTACCCATCGCAGAACCCCAATCACCTGTTTTATCAGCCCAGGTAAACCCGCCGTCTACCGATGCAAAAATAGCACCGCTAGACGGGGTTGTGAGTTCAGCGATTCTCAACCTATATGCTATTCCACTGTTATATGGAAACCCACCAAAAGCTCCGCTCGATGAAAATGTTGAGCGTAATGAAAAACTTGTCCCGGCGTTGGTAGAATAGTAATACTGATAACCGTCTGTCACAATTATTTTTTGTCTGTCGGGCGTGTAGTCACCAAGCCGCTTTGCAACAGCCGATAGAGTGGACGGATTCAAGCCGAACCCACTTGGAGTTATCGTTGTCCAGCTTCCGCCCTGATCGGTAGTTCGTACTACGGCGGGATTGCCAGCTTGTCCAGGGTATCTGTCGGTTACAATATATCCGACTTGATCTGTTAAGTTATCGTTGTAAGGAATAAGAATTTCGGCAATAGAAGTATCTCCCGAACCGGGGTTGTAGTATAGGCCAAATGTATGCCCGCCGTCAGTTGAGATTTCAGCTACAGCATGTGCGCCATTCGTTTGATAGCCGGTCGCAACAACATTTCCGTTATGCTGTCCAACTTCGAGCGGATTGACTGCAAAATCAATCCCTGCTGTTTGAACCGTAATCCATGTCCACGTTAGTCCGTTATCGTGCGTATGCCCCATCACGATATTGTTTACTCCAATCGTGTACGCTGTGACAAAAAACAACCCTTCTACCGCGATGGTTCCCTTGATTCTCGCGAACAGTGCAAATGTTCCACTTCCGCCCCATTCGGACATCATGGCGGTAGACGATTTCTTAAGCGCCCAGGTTGGAGAAGATGAATTAATGTTTGTTGTTCTGTAAATCCCGGTATCTGTAACACACCAAGCATTGTCCGATGGATGGTAAGGGTCTAGGATAAAGTCGTGCATCGGGCCTGATATACTACCTTTGACAGATTGATAATTTGGATTTGCAGCGGCGAAATTTCTAGTTCTGCCGATAGCAGTTCTTGTCATTACATATACCAGGCCGGTAAGGGTGGGCGTTGTTCCTCCACCTCCACCGCCTCCTCCACCGCCCCCTCCGCCGTTGTTTCCCGGATTCGGAAACGTAATTGCGCTTCCACCCATTCCGTTGACAATAGACTCCATTACAATTTCTGAATTGGCGTACATTTGACTGTTGTAGTTAATAGTTGTTTCGGTGGGAATAAACGATTGATCCTCCCACGCGATTTGCCGTCTGTTGTCCACCGCCGATACACTCATTGTGACACGAGACTGTGGTACAGAGTCTAATCTTATGTTTCCCGTAAGCCCGGTCGAGACCCTTTTGTAGGGATTGTTTTCTCGCGCACGGACGTTTCCAGACCATGTAATTAGTGTTTCTTGATCTGCCACAAGTAGATTTCGTGTGACTTCCTGTTTGCCGCCATAATAGCCCTGTCTCTGGCCGGGACTTTCAGCACCCAACGGAGAGGCAGTACCACCCTGAATGGCATACAGTCTGTATTGAGCATTAGTGTCTACATGCTCGTGTTCGATTGTAGTTGCTTCTAATCTTCTGGCCTTTGTGACAGCCATAATGTTTGGAAGGTTTGCCGATAAACCAGTAACTTGAGTATCTAAGCCTGCCCAAATAGTACCCTGTAAATCAGTAGCCACTATTCCAAACGCGGCGTCGTAGTTGTAATTAAGTTGCTCCCACAAATTGCCAGCCGGTAGACTTCGATAATAGATTTCGTTGTCCTTTGCGGCTCCCAGCGCGGGGTGAACATCTGTGATATTGGCAATCGTGCTTCTGTATTTTGTTAATGCTAATGCGGCATGGTCTAGTGTCAGATTGGAGGCCATGTCCCACGACGAAGCATTGGAAGCGCCTTCCAAAAACAAGTCATACGCATTGGACTTTCTCAACTCAGAGTCAATGGTTTCAAGCGTAAACGAGAGTTCTTGAGTAAATGGTTCTATTCTCATGCTCTCGTTTAACACACGACCGACCATTACAATGTTGTCGCGGCTGTAATAGTTTCCGCCGACCGACGATGCAATTGTTCCATACGATGCTCTCTCAAAAATTACAACTTGTGCGCCGTCCATAAGAATTCCAGACGGAGCGGTATCATGCATCACGAATCTAGTTCTATACCCACCCGACTTAAGCCCTCCGGTAATTGACTCAAACGAGACTCTTGCTGGTTTTTGGTTGATGCCGCTTCCAAATACCCATGTCAGTCTTTGGCCGATATGCGAGGCCCCATTGCCGTCTGTTACCGTAAGTGTATGATAACCACCGCGATGACTAGCATTAATATAAGTCTTTGTGACAGGGGCCGCCGACGATCCCAAAGCACTCGTAACCGTTTGGCCGTCTGGAAATAGCCACGACTGAGAAGTGATCGAAGCGCCTTCGGTATGCGAATACGATAGATTCCCAACGTAATCTATAACCACCTTTCCGCCGTCCAGCGTTCCAACCGCCGGAGGCCCCATGATGACTTGAGGCCCGTATTGACTCAGTTGCGAAGTATATGTTTTAGTGTCCACCAACCAGCGCGATGTGGCTGTATCATATGAGTGGTGGATCGGCCATGCTCTGTATTCTTCTATGACAGTGATACAGGCATTAGTTCGCCAATTGACAAGGCCCGATCCAAACTCTGCTACCTTGATAACCGACCCGCTGACATAATCTTCTCTGACCCTAAGCGTTCCGAGATCGGCCTTGTTAGACTCTGTTCCCAGCCGTAATGTCATACCGGCCTTGATTACAGACAGATTGTAACCAGCGACAACCGATGTAATGTTGATTTGAGAGCCGGGAAAGTTGTTCGGCAAGGCTGCTAGAATGCCGTGCGTGATAATACGCGGGGTGTGAATAGCCGCATAATATTCCACGCGCTGAGGATGCGTGTCAAGAATTTGTAGCTGGCCGGTGGTGAAGGCAGTTTTCATTATTATAGTGGTACGATGCCTGAAATCAATACGCTAAAGCTAGTTACGTTCCCCGCGTCAAATTTTGGACGTTGAGAAATTGTAAGATACATATTCGCGGTCGAGTACACAGTATAGCTCCCGCCATCAATATTAAGCCCCTGGAAAGAGGTTAAAGACGTACCGTGTAACGCGGAAAACTGTTTATACTTCACAACAGTAGTTGCACTAAAGTCTAGCTTTGCAAACTTAGTAGCCGCGAACACGGGACGGCCTGTATTGTCGTTGCCCGTTACAATGTCGCCCCACTCTTGATTGAACGGATCAATTCCCATCACGACTGTGTTAAGTTCGTATCCCATGAAAAATTCCTATTCTGCCATCACTTCTGCAAACACATTCGCCGCGCTGTCTCTGACCATCTGCGCCAACGCGCCGTCGCCCCTGATTTCAAGTCTCACAACTCCAATCGTCTTTGGTTCGGTTGTAACAGTATCACCAGCAAATGAAGTATTTGGCACACAGCGGCTTAGATTGTAGTCCCAATGATTTCCAGGCAAGCATGGATGCGGACTCGTGCCGGGATGTTCCGGGTCATCCACTGGATCGCTGGGCTGTGGAACAAACGGCACTCCGCCGAACGGAATCCCGCCGATGTCGCTAAACTGGCTTCTGAGATCTTCAATAGATACAGTACCAGCCTGTAATGCTCGCAAGATATTCTCGTTGGTCTTGAAGAAGTCCAACAGGTCTTTTACTCTGTCGTCGTAGGCATCTCGGTAGTCGGTTTGAATCAGACCTAGTTGTTCCAGAATAATTGCTTTTTCAGCATCATGGTTCGCCTTTAATTCAGCCGCCCGCATAATGCCGTCGTCCTGAATGTCTTGGAGCCTTTGATTCATCGCGGTTTGGGCGTCGTCTCTCTGCCTCTGCGCGGCGACTCTGGCATCTTCTCTGGCACGCTTGGCGTCCTTCTCGATTTCGTCTTTCTTATCCTTCTGGAAATCTGCCAAATCTTCCAGTTTCTTCTTGTAGTCTTTTTCCTCGTCCTCGCGCTTGTCTTTATTAGAATCCTTAGCGTCCTTGAGGTCGGAATCTCTCTGCTGTTCGGCCTCGAACAAAGCCCTCGCATCCAAATCTATGAGTGCGCGAAGTCTCGAAAGCTCGAACTTCCGCATGATCTTATCAATATCTCTTTGATAATCACGCTCAATGTCAATCATCTTATCGGCGTGCTTTTTAGACTCGTCTGCACCCTTCGATGTGGATTCGTTCGCCAAATCTTCAAGAGCGCGAGTGCGGTCAAGTTCAATGTCGAGCAAGTCTCTTGTTAGTTCTAACTCGTCCTTCGTCTTTTCATCTTGAAAGTCAGCTTGTACCGCCAGTCGTTTCTTAGTAGCCTCTTGGTCAATTTTGAGTAAATCTTCACCCAGCTGTATCCACATCGCTTCTATTTTAGCAAACGCAACCGGCGCGAAGGCTTTGCGGAACTCCTCCATTGTGACTTCGCCATCTGCGGCAGCGGCCTCAATATCAGCCCTGAATTTTATAATGCCGTCATCCAGCATCCCGAAGTTCTTTTGCATGTCAATGATTTCGTCGTTGGTAGCCTCAAAATGGATAGCAGCATCAAGCGCCGACTGCGCGGCCTGGTCGAAGCTCAGTTTATCCACCGTGGTAACAAGACCTTCATAACTGGCGTGAAGCGCCTTCAGCGCGGCGGCCTGATCGGCAAGAATTTTATTCAACTGTTCGGTGTGTGCGCCAGCGGTCTTTTGCGCCTCGGAGAGTTCGTGGGTGGAGTTGACTACCGCCAATTCGCTTTCAGTCAATTTCGCGTTTGCCAGGATAAGCGTTTCGACTCCAAGCGCGTTTCGTTTTACCCAGTCACCGTTTTCATTGATGGCATGTCCGTATTCAGCGAACATCCCTATTACCCTATCTACTTCTGTCGTGTAGTCACTGTAACTCTTTGAGATATTTTGAATCTCTTTGATATGCGCCTTAGTTATATCAATCGCGGTTTTTTCTGAGAAGAATCCAAGAAAGAACAAATCAGACAAGTTGCCAATCGGCCCAGATGCGGCCTCCTTAGCTTCGTTCGCTGTATCTTGGATGGCCGCGGAAAGTCTCTCGAATTTCGTGGCGTTATCAAAAACTATTCCGCCAGTTTTACTAAGGAGTTTATTGCTATCCTCAATAATAGCATTTGTTAACGCTATTCTCTTTTCGGCCTCAGTCAAGTCGTCGCCGGTCTTGCCAATCGCCGCGCCGTAGTTATTGTAGGCAGTTTCGGCGTCAACAATAATACCCAAGTCGTCCAGGATACGAGTCGAAAGACGGCCAATACCAAGCACGATACGGTCAAATGATTCAGTTGTAGTAAGACCTAATGCACGGCCTCTAACAGTCGCAACTTGCATTAACTTAGCAAGTCCCTCTACGTCCGACGCAACGCCTAGCATCAAGGCTCTGTTTGTCGCCATGAGTGCTTGCTGTGTAGTAATTGTATCGAGGGACGCAGACTTGATCGCGGCGACGGCTAGTACCATGTCTACGCCGAACTGTTTAGCTAACTCAGTACCGGAGACTCGCAGGCGTTCGAGATTAGCACCTTCTTGTCCGAAATCAAATGCTTTCTTGGCAGCTAGGCCAATGGCGGTAATTGTAGCAATGACTGGCCCCCACGAGGCAATAAACTCCTTGCCCTGCTCAATCATCTTGTCGAAGCCACCCTTTTGAGCTTCGGCGTTGGCCTTCCTGACGGCCTCCGTTGCTTTCTCTTGCGCCTTAGCAGTTTTCTCAAGTTCTTTCTGCTTGCTGCGCTCAGACTTCTCAAGCATAGCGTTGTTTCTGATCTGGATACCGGCAACTTGAGCATCTGCCTTAGCAGCATCGCCAATAATCTTGCCGACTTTAGACGCACGATTGAGTGCTTCGTCAGCAATTGCTTTAGATGTTCTTTGCTCCTCTGTCAGTCGTCTTTGATTGACAAGTGCCGTTTGCGCGCTGACTTGAGAAATTTGGGCTTGTGATTTAAGCAGGACGGCGGCGGCACGTTCCTCCTCGGTAGATGTCTTGGCAATTGACTGTGCCGCAATGCCAGCGGCCTTCGCTCTTTCGGTGTCGGATTTAGCAGCAATAAGTCCGATCTTCGCGGCGTCTGCGGCGGCTTTCGATGCGTCCTTTTGAGAAGTAACCTGTTCTTTTTGGGCAGTAGCAACCTTGCCTAATGATTTCTCAAGACGAGTGGCTACCCCAGCCAAAATAGACGTATCTTTGGCAATAGCCTTGAGTACGCCGCTGGCGTCGTTAACCGCCTTGATGATAATAGAGACTTCGTTATCTTCGGCCATTAGGTCTTTCCGGTATTTCTACTCTGACCTCGAACGGGTCTGGATTCTTAGATTCTTCGTGCCGGATTTCTCTTAGCAATTTAGCCTGAGCCGGATGCTGCTTGTCCCACTCGTTCTTCTTCTTCCACGCCTTTCGATCCGACGCGGAAGTGTAGACATTCAATGCTATGTTGATATTGCGGATTAGTCTTGGATCAAGTACGTCTAGTCCAAACTTATCAGGCGTACACGAATATCTCTGACAATGCAATCCGACTTCCAGAAGGCGGGGCATTGGCGCTGAATCCTTCTCAGCAAAGTCCAGCGCCGCCCGTGCTAGTTTGGGTCAGTTCTATTGGTTTCGGTGTAGAGACTAGAAACGCATTCCACAAGAAACGAAACGAGCGCGGCCGAGGCGGGAAAATTACAATAGTCTACCTTGATCGGCTTGCCTTCCTTGTCGAGAATCGGGCTGCCATCTTCGTTCTCGTTCAGTCCGATGATGTGCCATTCCTCTACAAAACTAATCGCGGCAGGAAGCATGGACTTGTAGAACTCGCCAATACCAACGGACTTCTTGAGCGACTTGGTAGTATCAATCGCCTCTTCCCAGGATATCAAAGCTGGAAATTTCATGTAACTTGGCATAACAATGTATCCCGGCCAGCGCGGGTTGTTGGTTTCTTTACGAGTAGTCATTTGCTATTGTCCTTGAAAATAAAACGGAGCGCATATCCCGAATGGGTTTATATGCGCTCCGTCAAGCAGAGTCCCAGTATTCTTTTTCAGAGGCGACGAAAGGAATTGAACCTTCAACCTCACGTTTACAAAACGCGCGCTCTGCCGATTGAGCTACGAAGCCATTAGGCTGTGACGCTCCACAGCCACTAAAAGTGGCGTGGCTTCTTGGGAAACGCATGTGTTGACTACCACTACGTTAGCTCCCAACGGCTCCGTCCGAGCCGAGTTGCAG
>Ga0163151_10001419_pt1 | contig 40162 bp, 31 predicted proteins | sample OliLakLV19MP5IB2_FD_145596 | JGI IMG/M metagenome (GOLD analysis project Ga0163151, IMG submission 145596) | Freshwater microbial mat bacterial communities from Lake Vanda, McMurdo Dry Valleys, Antarctica - Oligotrophic Lake LV.19.MP5.IB-2 | ecosystem: Environmental > Aquatic > Freshwater >... | reverse complement strand
CCCCCCATGACCATTGGGCCGCCTGTCTCGCACCGTGATGCGCCGGATGAACACCGCCTCGTGGAAGTCCACAACATCGTTGCAGACGAGTTCGAGTTCCAGGCGATGGTTGACGAGCCGCACCTCCGTCACCAGCGAGTTCTCGCGGTATCCAAGGTGCCGCTCCCACGACGGGTCCTCGATCCACGCGAACTGGCCGTCGGCCCAGACGCCGAACCGCTGCACATGCCCCGCCGTGTGGTTGAAGCGCCCCACGTGCGGGTAATAGAGATCGCGCACGCGATAGAACTCATCGAAGTTGATGAGCAGGTCGCCGTTGCCAACAGGAATGTCACGCGGCATGGCTTGGCGGTCCCTGTGTCCGGGCGGTCGTGGCGCGGCCCCATCTGAGCGGGCGGAAGGGTAATCATCGGCAGATTCGCGCTGCCGGTCGCGGGAGTCGCGCGGCCGGGGTTGGCATCCTTTGCAATGGAACTTACGCCGCCGCGGCCAGCCCATCGCTCGGCGCGCCGGGCTGCGGCACAGTTCCGGCGACCAGCGGCGCGGGAATCGCGGCATCGCTTCGCCTGTCTGCCTCCGCCGGCTTGCCCGCGAGGGCATCGATGCGTGCGCGGAGGTCGCCGATGAACGAGACCCGGAGCCCGAAGTTCTCGCCCACCTTGACGGCCTGGCCGGTGCCGATGGGCTTGTTGTTGACCTGGAGAGCCAGTTCATCCTCCGCGTTCTTGGGGATCTCGATGATCGCCCCCGGCACCAGGTGGACAACCTCGGAGGTCTTCATCAGGCGCTCCCCGAGCAGGACGATGATCGGGACCTCGAGGCTCAGGATGGCGCGGATGTCCGAGGGCATGGACGTGTTATCGGCAACCGCGGGGCAGGGTCTGGAGGAGCAGGTGCTGGGAGGGAAAGCCCCGGCGTGATGGAGCCGGAAGCACTACTGATAACGCCCGATAATCAGCGTCACGTTGTGACCGCCGAAGCCGAAGGTGTTGTTCATCACATACTCGACGCGCCGCTCTTTGGCATGGTGGGGGACAAGATCGAGGTCGATCAGGGGGTCGGGGTTGTCGAGGTTGATGGTCGGCGCGATGACGCCCTCGCGCACGGCGTGGATGCACGCGATGGTCTCGATCGCGCCCGAGGCGCCGAGGCCGTGCCCGTGCATGCTCTTGGTCGAACTCATCATGAGTTTCCCGCCACGGCTCCGCAGCGCGTGATCGCCAAAGAGCGAGGAAACCGCGAGCGTCTCGGCGGTGTCGCCCAGCGGCGTGCTGGTGCCGTGGGCGTTGATGTACCCGATCTGCTCGGGGTTCAGGCCCGCGTCCTCGAGCGCCCATCGCATCGACCGGATGGCGCCCTTGCCCGCGCTGTCGGGAGCGGTGATGTGGTAGGCGTCGGCGGCATTGGCGTGCCCCACCAACTCCGCGTAGATCGTCGCGCCCCGGTTGCGCGCGTGCTCCTCAGTCTCGAGCACGAACATCCCCGCGCCCTCGCCCAGCACAAAGCCGTCGCGGTCCTTGTCGAAGGGGCGCGATGCCTTCGTCGGCTCATCATTTCGGGTTGAAAGCGCCCGCATGACCATGAAGGCCCCCACGCAGATGGGGCTGATGGCCGCCTCCGCCCCGCCGGCGAGCACCACATCGCACTTGCCGCTGCGGAGCAGTTCCATCGCATCGCCCATGGCGTGACCGGAACTCGCGCACGCGGTCGCATGAGCCGTCGCGGGGCCTTGCAGGCCGAGCAGGATCGACAGGTTCCCCGCCGCGGCGTTGACCATCAATCGCGGCACCGTAAAGGGGCTGAGCCGATCAGGGCCACGCGCGAGCATCACACCCACGCCCTCCTCAATGGTGATGATCCCCCCGACACCCGACCCAATCACAACGCCGCAGCGCTCCGGGTCTTCCTTGGAAAAATCGATCCCCGAATGACGGGCCGCCTGCACCCCGGCGCAGACGCCGAAGTGGCTGAAGCGGTCCATCCGCTTGGCCTCTCGATGTTCGAGGATGTCCGCCGGCGGCGTCCATCCGTGGATCTGCCCCGCGATCTTGACCGACCATTTGCCGTCGTACCTGGCAAACTCGGGAAGGTCGATCAGGCTGATGCCGCTGCGGCCCTCTCGCATCCCCTCCCAGGTGGACTCGGCGGTGAGGCCAAGGTTGGTGAGGGCCCCCATCCCGGTGATGACGACACGGGCTGGATGGCGCGGGCTGGGCATTTGTGTGACTGAGAGAAGCAACCCGCAGAGCGGAGAGGGGGGCTGCCGGAGGGTTTAGCCCTCCTTGCCCTGCGCCTGCATGATGAAATCGATGGCCTGGCCAACAGTCTTGATCTTCTCGGCCTGCTCGTCGGGGATGTTGGTCTCGAACTCGTCCTCGAGTTCCATGACCAACTCGACGGTGTCGAGGGAGTCGGCGTTGAGGTCCTCGACAAAGGAGGTGGCCCGGCTGATCTGGGCCTTGTCGGTGCCCATCTGGTTCGCGACGATCTCGATCACCTTCGACTCAATCTCTTGGGGCGTCACTGGGCTTCTCCAAAGGCCACCGACGTGGCTGGGTGATCCAACATCTCGTTTCCCACAACCCCGGGGAACCTGACAACGCGCCGTGCCGGGCGGGTCGTAGCCCGTTTGGTCGGCACGCGGAACGCTGCCAAATATAGCCAAGTTGACCGCCGATCGCCAAGTCGCGCCCAAACCGCCGCACACGCCGTCTTCGCAAGGGCACACCAAAGTCCGGCGGACTGACGGATGCGAGTGTCATCCCCCGGAATGAGTATCGTCCACGACCGCTCGTCGAACACACGCGGAACACAAGCGGTCATAGCCCGACAGACGAGTGTATGGAGTTCTCGGCTCCAAGTGGACTTCGCCCCATCAGCGGTCGATGGATTGAGTCTCGCCCTGCTTTCCTCCACCGGCTCCCTCGAAGCGACTCTCGTCACTGCCAGACCCACGACCGGCGACCCGACGTATACAGAAGTGCGTTATGCCACGAATGCCCCACGAGCCCGAAGCCTTCGCCGAGACCGTCGCGGCCATGCTGCGCCGTCAAGGCCCGGAGCACTCCATCCAGTTGGTCGGGCCGCGAGAGATGGTGGTGGACGGTCGCCGCCTCGACCTTGAGAATCTGTTCCGGCTTGTTCGGCACGACCCGGACCGGGGTACGGAGATTGTCGAGCACTACCTCGACAACCTGTTCAACTCCGAGACGATCCAACTCGCCGGAGCGAGTTTTGACTTTGTGCGCCCGCGGATCATGCCGCGGATCCAGCCCGAGACGATCTTCCAGCACCTCTCACGCGAGCAGGTGGCGTATGTGCCGTTCGTCAATGGCACGGTGATCGTGTTCGTCATCGACCTGCCGCAGATGACCGTGAGCGTGACCACCGAGCAGATGATCCGGTGGAGCGTGACCGCCGAGGAACTCGAGGAGATCTCGCGCAAGAACCTTGACCAGTACCTGCCGGAGTTGAACTTCCAGGTGGTGCAGAGCAAGGAGGGCGGGAAGGCGGCGATCCTCGCGGAGCAGGACGGCTACGACGCCGCACGCGTGCTGATGAGCCGCCTGTTCGAGAAACTCGCGCCGCAACTGGGCGGCGATTTCTACGTCGGTCTGCCGGCGCGGGACATGTTCGTCGCGCTCACGGGCGGGCCCGAGCCGTTCATTGATCGCCTGCGCAGTCGCGTGAAGCAGGACTACCGGCGCTTGCCCTACCCGATCTCGTCGGAACTGTTCTATGTCACGCGCGACGGCGTGGCGGGAACGCAGGCCGAGGCGGCCTGACGGCAAAGCAGCAAAGCAGCACCAGAACCTATCGGCTGTGCGGCTGGTCGATGCCTGTTGTTGCGCTCGTTGGGCTGAAGAGGTCCAGCACGAGTGTCTCCTCGATCGCCTCGGCCGAATGCGGGACATTCGATGGCAGGTGAATGGCCTGGCCGCCCACCAACTCGACGGTGGAATACTCCGGCGACCCCGCGGCACCGATGCCGAAGCGGATCCGCCCACTGAGCACCATCGCAATCTGCTCATTGGCGTGGCTATGCGTCGCCACCGCGAAGCCCTTGTGCAGCAGCACCTGCGAGATCATCATCTGCTCGCCGATGATCCGCTTGCGGTCGATCCGCGGCATGGGCCGGTCCTCGGGCTGCTCCGACCACGCATAGACCGCCGCGCCGTTGACATTGTGCATGGGACTCTCTGTTGGGCCGTGACTTTCGCCAGCCGTGTTTTCATATCGAATGCGCTCTTCAGGCCGAAGGCCCGAACCTCAATAGCCGGGGCGTGTAGCGAAGCGACACCACCGGAATGGGATGCAGCAAGCACTCCGACCCCAACGGGGGTCGGCCTCGGCTGCCACAGATACCTCGATGACCCCTTCGGGGTCCGCACATCACGAGCCGTCCGGGGGTCGCACTCGAAGACTCGTTCGACCCCCTGATATTGACGATCAGCCCTTCGAGCTGATGACCTCCCTTTCTCACCTACTGCTTTGCTGATCTGCTGCTTTGCTGCTTTGGGTACCCTTCCGGGTGATCCTCCTCATCGACAACTACGACTCCTTCACATACAACCTCGTGCAGCGGCTCGGGGAGATCGACCCCTCGCTGGACCTGCGGGTGGTGCGGAACGACAAGGTGACGGCCGATGAGGCCGAGGCGCTGGCGCCGACGCACGTCATCATCTCGCCGGGGCCATGCACGCCGCGGGAAGCGGGCGTGTCGAGCGAGATCATCCGGCGGTTTGCCGGGCGCGTGCCGGTGCTGGGCGTGTGCCTGGGGCACCAGTGCATCGGCGACATGCACGGCATGACCGTGACGCGCCACGCCATCCCCATGCACGGCAAGACCTCGCCCGTGCGGCACGACAATCAGGGCGTGTTCGCAGGACTCAGTAACCCATTTGTCGCGACGCGCTACCACTCGCTGGTGGTGCTGGCAGAGACGATCCCGCCGCCGCAGGCCGATGGCAGTGGATGGAACGTCTCGGCGTGGACCGATGAGCCCGTCGATGCTGACGACGCCGACGGGCCGATACGCCGCGTGGTGATGGGACTGCGGCGAGTCTGGGCACGGGGCGAGGACAAGGCACCGCTGGAAGGCGTGCAGTTCCACCCTGAGAGTTTCCTGACCGTCGAGGGCCCGAAGTTGCTGCGGAACTTTCTTCAAAGCAATGAGGCATGCTCGCCCGCGCCGAGGATCTAGTTCCCGGCTTTGTGGGGCTTGCTCGCCGCGGGTGTCGGTACCTCTGATGCTTTGGCTGCGGCGCCGGGAACCTTCGCGAACACATCCGCGATGCCCTGCCGCGCAAAGTCGATTGATTCTCCAAGAATTCTCGCAGACTCCTGCGGGGCGTGGAAGCCCATGGAGTTCTCGGCCGACACGAAGTCCAGTCGCCACTGGGCGCGACGATGCAGTTCGCGGGCTTGTGTCAGCGCTTTGTCTTCGGTGCCGAGCGTCATGGCCGCCTTGATCGCCTGGATGAGCTCGAAGTTGGCTTGCTCGCCGCGACGCAGCAGAGAGGCCGTGCGGTCCTGGATTGCCTCAACGCGGCCCTTGATCTCGTCTTCGCCGTAGTTGTGGCACGTCTGGCATGCGCGCGCGATGTTGAGCATGGGGCTGCGGATGTGATGGTCGCTGACCTTGATGGCGCCCTCGCGCTTGTACGGCATGTGGCAGTCCGCGCACGCCACGCCGCTGCGCGCGTGGATCCCCTGGCTCCACATCTCGAACTCGGGGTGCTGCGCCTTCAGCGCATCTGTCCCCGAGTCGGCGTGCTTCCAGTCGGTCCAGCCGACCTCGTTGTAGTAGGACTCGATGTTCTCGACCTTGAGGCCCTTGTGCCATGGGTGGGTCACCAGCTTCTTCTCGCCGGCAAAGTAATACTCCACGTGGCACTGCCCGCAGGCCATGCTGCGCATCTCCTGGCGCGAGGCATCGGTGTTGGGGTCGTACTCGCGCGGGCGGCTCCCCGACCGCCACCGCCCGATGCTCGGAAGGTGCGGCACGGGTGAATCGGATTTGGCCAACGCTCGGATGCCGTTGATGAATCCGGGCCTTGTCACCCGCAGCGCCATCGTGTCCGGGTCGTGGCAATCGACGCACGCAACCGGGTGCGCGGCGAGCTTGGTCGCCTCGCCGTAGGGCATCGCGCAGACCTCCTCAAAGCCCTTGAACAACTGGGCATACCCGTTCTCGCTCGTGACTGAATCCTTCAGCGTGCCGGGCGCTCCGGCCTTGATCCCGACCTCGCGATAGGCGAGCGTGTTGCTCGCGTGGCATTGCAGGCACGCACCCGGCTGGGGCCTCTGAGTCACCCGTTCGGTCTCACGCTGGTCGCTGAGCATGTACGCGTGGCCACGCTCTTCCCGATAGTCGATGGCGAAGGCGTACCCGTTGAAGAGTGTTCGCCACACCGGCAGTTCATCAAGGTGCTGGAAGGCCTCGCTCCCGCCATGCCGGGTGCGCACGGTGTCCACCGTGCGCGTATAGCCGTCGTACTGCCGCGGGTAGTTCTTCCCCCAGACCGCCGGGTCCACGATGGTCTCATCGATATCGACCACACGGAAGACGGTCTCGCGGGCCTCGCGCTTCCGCTGCGATATGTTGTCGCGCAGCAGCATGACACCGGCCGTTGCTGTCGCCACCACCACCGCCACCGCGAGATACGCAGCCTTCCTGCCCATCGCTTATCTCCTCGGCCCGTGGCCGATGCCGGCGTGGCAATGCACGCAGTTGTTCTCTTCGCCTGCGCCCATATGCGCCGTGATCTCGCCCACCATCTCCTGATGGCAACGCACGCAGTTGTCCTGCACCACCGCGAGGCTTGAGTCCTTGATCTGGATCGGCTCGTGGAAATCCTGAAAAGTAAATCCCTTGCTGTGCCTGAAGCCGTGCTCGGTTTTCACCCAGTATTTGCCAATCAGGTCCTGGGGCACATGACAGTCGTTGCACGTTGCGCTCGCGTGGTGCGGGCTCTTCTGCCAGCTGTCGTGCTGGTCGCGCATGATGTGACAGTTCACACACGACGCGGGGTCGTTTGAGAGATAGCTGGTCCCCTCGGCATAGTGGAACGTGTTGACCGAAACTCCGATCAAGACGCCGAAGAGCGCGGCCATCAGCACGCCCGCCATGCTCAACTCCGCGATTGTTCCGGCCCTGCTTGCCATGCGAGTTCCGAAGCGAAATCGATTCACCCCCAGAGCACGGGCATCATACCTCCGGCCGCCCATCGCTGCTTGCGGAGCAGTGCCCCCCCACCGCATTCGCCATACGCTTGACCCATGCTCCACCCCGCCCCCACCACGAAGATCGCTCCCACGCTCGCCCGCGGCGAGTTGCAGGCCATCATCGCGCCCACCGTCACCCGGCCCGGCTACATCGTCATCGAGTTCCCCAACTCCAGTTACCAGATGCACCTGATCCCCAAGGGACCGATCACGACGCCCATCGGCAAGCGGATCATCGGGACCATCCGGGCCACCGCTCGGCGCGTGGACCTCGTCGAGACCGGCGGCAAGTACGTCGAGCCGGTATTCGGGCACCCGCGCCGCGTGCAGGGTTCTGTGATCGGCGCGGATCACCGCTCGCGCGTGCTGGTGGTCGATGCCGGGATGCCCATCCACTGCACCATGACCGATGCCCGCCAGGACCCATCGCAGTTCGCACCCGGCGACATGGTGAGTTTTGATGTGATGGACGGGGCCACGTTCAGCGCGGAGTGAGCGTTGGTGAAACTCTTTGATTCCCACTGACCTGAAGGTCAGTGCCACTTCACTCGATCCGCGGATCGACCCACCGGTACAGCACATCCACCGCGAGGTTGAAGAGGATCAGCATCGTCGAGTACACCAGCACGACGCCCATGATGAGGAACAGGTCCTTGTTCAGCACGGCGTTGACGAAGTGCTGGCCCAGGCCCGGCACGGTGAAGACGCGCTCGACCACGAACGAGCCGGTCATGGCCGCGGCCGTCGCCGGGCCGAGGTAACTGAGCACCGGCAGGAACGCGTTCTTGAGCGCGTGCTTGAGCACCACGCGGTACTCGGGCAGGCCCTTGGCCCGCGCGGTGCGGATGAAGTCGGCCCCGAGGTGCTCGAGCATCCCCATCCGCGTCAGGCGGGCGATGTACGCCGCGAACGGGAGGCTGAGCGTGACCGCGGGCAGCACCGCTGTCTCGGGCGCCCATTGGCCCACGGGGAAGACCGGCAGCCACACGCCGAACACCAGCAGCAGAACCGTGCCGACAACAAAACTGGGCAGACTGATACCGATGAGCGCGATGGCCAGCGTCCCGACATCCGCCAGCGAGTTCGGGCGAACCGCCCCGATGACCCCCGCGCCCACACCCAGCACCAGCGCAATGAGCATCGCCGTTGCGCCCAGCGCCACGCTCACCGGGAGCGCATCGCCGATGATCTGGTTGACGCGCCAGTCCTCGTACTGCAAACTCGGGCCAAGGTCGAAGATGCGCCGGACGGGCGGTGCCTGCCCCGCCGCTTCCGCCGCGGCCGTGCGCTCGGCTGCGCGTCCCGACACCTGCTCGCGCGCCCACTTCACGCCCGTAGCGTTGTCGAGGTATGAGAAGTAGAACCGCCAGAAGGAGTCAAGGTTGTACTGGCGCTGCATCGCCTCGATCACCGCGGCGGGCGGGCGGCGGCCCTCGGGGTTCTCGATCGGGTTGCCCGGCACCGCCCACGCCAGCGTCAGCGTCAGCGTGTAGATCACGCCGACGATGAGCGGCAACTGCAGCAGGCGGCGGGCGATCAGGCCGAGCAAGGGCGGCCCTCCGGGCGAGAGCAGCAAAACAGCAAATCACCAAAACAGCAAATGCGGAAAAAAACTTTGAGTTTGTCCTCCGGTTCTATTTGCTGCTTTGCTGCTTTGCTGCTTTGTTCCTTTGAGGCTCTCCTGCCTTGCTGATTTCTCTTCACCCTTCCCCCTCCCGCCGGGAGCGCACGCGGTTTCTCGCTCCCCTTCCCGTCTCCCAGTATGTCGATCAGGAACAGGTCCTGCTGCTGGCGCGGGTGCGACGAGATGCCGCTGACCTTATGCGGGTCGAACAGGTACACCTGCACATACTGGAAGATGGGGATGAAGGGCAGGTCCTCCTCGATCACCAGTTTCTCCGCTTCCGCGAGAATCGCCAGTCGCGTCGGCGCATCGGCCTCGTTCGCCGCACGTTCCATGAGTTCCTCGTATCGCGGGGAGCAATACTTGCGGTCGTTGTTCCCGTCCTCGCATCGGTTCAGGTCCAGGAACGTCGTCGGGTCGCCGTAGTCGCCGAACCAGCCCGCGCGGCTGATCATGAAGTTCTGGTTCTTCAGGTCGTTGCGGAAGACCTTGATCTCCTTTTGCGCCAGCAGGACCGGCACGCCAAGGTTCTCCTGCCAGTCCTTGGCCGCGGCCTGCGCGATCAGGTCGTGCCCCGAATCCTTGTTGAACAGGATTTCGACGGTGATGAAGCCCTTGCCACCGGGATATCCCGCCTCGGCGAGCAGCGCACGGGCCGCGACCGGGTCATACGCCAGCCCCTTGGGCGACTCGTACCCCGCGATCGAATCGACCGGGATGAGCGTGGTCGCAACGCGCTCGCCCGTGCCGCGGACCTTGGTGGCGATGCGGTCCTTGTCGATCGACATCGTGAAGGCGCGCCGGACGCGCGGGTCCGCGAAGGGGTTGTCGCGCCCGTCCACGAGTTTGGGCAGGCAGTTGAAGTTGTAGAAGTACGTCCCGAAGGCCGGGAACGTGTGGATGTTCTGGCGCTCATCGGGGGGCAGGCGACGGTCGATCTCCACCGGGTCCAGGCCCTGGGCCAACAGCGCATCGTGCTCGGCCTTGTGCTCGGCGTAGTACGCCTTCTTGTCCTCGACGATGAAGCGGCGGTAGGGCGCGGCGACATCACTGACCCAATCGACCGCCCCTGAGTTGAAGGCCAGCACCTGGGCGTTGGGGTCCTCGTTGCTGGGGATCAGGATCGAATCGACGCCGATCGAGGCGTGGTCCCAGTAAAACTCGTTCTTCCTGAGGCGCAGCTCGCGCTTGAACCGCCACGACTCCAGAGTGAACGGCCCGTTGCACACGATCGTCCCTGCCATCGTCCAGCCGGGCTGCTGATCGAGGCGTCCGGTGCGCGGGTCGGGCAACTCGTACTGACTGACGAGCGCGGGGTACACGGGGTAGAAGACCGCGAACGCGCACAGGTCAAGAAAGTACGGCGTCGGGCGCTCGAGTTCGACTCGGAAGGTCCGGTCATCGACAGCGCTGATGCCGACCATCTCGGTGAACTTCTGTTCGGTCAGCGCCCACAGGCCGCGCGCCCGCTCGGCGAGTTCCGGCCCCGCGTGTGCCTCGGCGAGTTCCTTCAGTTGCGCGCTCCGCCAATCGGCAAAGGCCTTGGCCCCGCGGATGAGTTGGAACTGCCCGGCATAGTCGCTGGCCGTGTCGGGCAGGATGCCGCGCCGCCACGCGTACACAAAGTCATGCGCTGTCAGCGGCACGGACTTTCCGTGAACATTCCACGCGGCATCGGCCCGCAGGTGGAAGGTGTACTCGCGGCCGTCTTTGCTGATCTCCCATCGCTCCGCGACGCCCGGCTTGATGGCGTACTCGGGGTCGAAGACGTCGTTCTTCACCAGCCCCTCAAAGAGCAGGCGGATGACCCGCAAGTCCTGCATCCACGAGGCCTTCTGGATGTCGAGCGTGGCGACATCGCCGCGATTGATGAACGTGAAATCGGCGCGCGGGGCGGGGCGGTCGGTCGCGACGATCACGACGACAATGGCGACAAGGAGCCCGACCGGGAGGAGAAGCCTGCCCATGGGCGGAGGGTACGCGAATCAAAGCCCGGAGCGCGAGCGACGAGTTGCGCCCTTGGCACCGACGAGGCCCGACGAGGTGCGCCGGTTCGACACTTGTCCACTCGCCACTCGCCCTCGGCCGGATCAAGGCGCGAGAAACCGTTCCTTCTTGTGCCCAAACGGCGGCTTGACGAGGTCGCCCTCGCCGCCGATCACGTTCATCACATCCTGGAAATACTTCTGGTCGTTGTCATCGGCCACCTGCTTGTTCAGCGTGTACGACTTGGGCGGCAGGCCCAGCAATGTCCCGGACACCGAGACCAGGTTCTGTGCCTGCCCGACCAGCACCGACAGTTGCTGGCGCTCGGCATCGCCGGTCTCCCCGGCCCGCAGCCGGCGGAGCGCATAGCCCATAAGGTCGCCGCCAAATCCGCCCGCCTCGCGCAACGTGTCATTGGCGGGCTTGCCGCCCCCGGCCGGCTGCGTGAGCGTGTCGAGCACCGACTTGCTCGCCCGCAGCAGCGCGGGCACCGCGCTCGGATCAACCTGCTTCTGACGGACAATCTCACCAAACCGGGTCGCCACGCTCCGGATCGCGATGTTCTGCGCCTCGGGGATCGCGCTGGGGATCTGCATCGCCGACTCGTACGCCATCGCAAAGCCGTCAAGGACTTCGGGATCCTTTTCGCGCGCGAGTGCTGCCGCGAGCCTTCCCTCGATCTGCGCGAAGGGCACGGGCTGGATGGTTGGCGTCGTCCACAGCACGGAGAACGTGCGCGCCAGGCCCGATGCGCCCATCATCCGCACACCAGCGCGGGGGTCATCGAGCGCGAGCACGCACAACTGGGCCCCGTCCGTCGTCCCGATCTCACCCGCGATGCGGATCGCGTTGATCGCGATGTCGTCGCTCGGGTTCTTCACCAGCGGCGTGATCACCGGGCGGAGAGCATCGGAATACGCGAGACGGAAAAACACCGACACGTTCTGCCCGCGCAGGGGCGTCAAAATCGCCTGCCGAGCGGCGCGGATGGCGTCGTAGTCGCCCTTCAGGCCCGGCGCGTTGCCGTCCACGCAGGCCTTGACGGCCGCGGCATCCACATCGGTTGGCGTTCTCGCCGCGACAGTCGACTCGGGCAGGTTGCAGGTGCCCTGCGCGCACGCGGTCGCGGCGGCGGATGCAAATGCCCAGGCGGCGAGCGTCATGGCAAGGAGCGCGGTCAATGGTCGGCTGGTGATCATCTTCTAACGTGCTTCCCGGGCCGCGGCCCTCTCCGTTGCTCGATCCGCCGGATAGCCCGGGGATCCCCGAGCCGCTCACGGCACCAACTCAATCAAAGTGACCCGCTGGGCAGGAACGTAGCCGACCCGCACACCCCAGGTCAACCGCCTCCCCCACCCGGCCCACCGCCCGGTCCTCTAAGCCCGCTCATCTTCTGCATGGCGATGGTCAGTTCCTTGTTCAGGCCGATGAGCATCGCGTCCGCGTCGGCATACTCCGCTGCTGTCAACCGCTGGGACACCTTGGTGAAGGCCTCGCCCACGGCCTTCATGGGCCCGAGCATCGGGGCCATCGCGGCGAACCCCGCGAGTTGGCCGCTCAGGTCGATCTTCCAATCCCCGCCGGCCTTGGTGAACTTCACCGTCTGCGCTGCGCCGCCATCGGCAGGAGCAGGGAACGCAACCAACGCCTCCGTTGCAGAGACCGGGGTGACCGGGAGGCCCGCCACGCCCGACGCATCAAGGCCGGCCGGAGTGATGCTCATGCTGCCCATGGCCTGCTTCATCATCGCCAGCACCGGGTGGGTCTTGATGGATTGAACGGAAGACTCGTCGATGACCTGCTGGAGCGGCTTGGCGTACGCCGCGATGCACGCGGCGTTAAGCCCCGCGGGACCGGCGAGAATATCGAGCAACTGATCGAGCGCGGGCCGGGCCGACTCATCGGCGATGTACAGATATTCTCGCAGCGCATCGAAATCCGACGCCTTGCTCGCGCCGGCAATCTGCTCCAAGGTCGTGCGGACCTCGGCCTCGACAGCCCCGAGGTCGCCGCTCGCCCCCGCGGCAGCCATCGCCCCGGCATCCGCGGCGGGCGGCGCTTCGGCCGTCGGCGTGCCGCCATCGGGTGCATCGGGCGCGGGGGCGGCACCCTCGGTCGGCGCGGGCTGCGTGCCCAGCAGCGCGTTCATCGCGACCTCCAGCGCCTCCAGCCGGTCCTTCGTGTCGCCAGAGGCACTCGCCGATGTGTAGTGATCGCGCGCGGCCAGCAAGGCCTCAGCAGCAGCAGTCCGGGACGCCTCCGCCGCCGCCGTTGCCGCAGCGGCCCGAGTCGCCAGTTCCGCCGCGCCGGGAAGCGCGGGTGTCGCCCGCGCGAGCGTGCCGATCAGGTCGGCATACGCCGCCTGGCCCCGCACCCGTGTTGCCAGTGTGTCGGCCATCGCGTGCTGGTAGTTGCCGGCGGTCATCGCGCTGTGAGCCTTGGCATCGCGCGAGCCCTGACCGGCCTTGCGCGCTGCGCCGACGGCCTTCTCGTACGCGCCCAGCGCGGCATCGGTCGGCCCGTTGAGTGACTCGCGCACCGTGTCGAGCGATGCGAGCATCTGAGCCAGGCGCGTCGCCGCGGTCTGGGCCTCGTCCCGCGCCCGCTTGGCCGCCGCGGCCCGCTGGTCGGCCCGCTGGCGGAGATTGTCCTTGTCCGTCCGAAGCAACTGGATCTGCGTGGTCAGTTCGTCGATGCCCCGCTGCTGCGTGTCGGCCTTGGGCTGCTCGAGCGCAACACGCGCCAGCAGATTCGCCGCTTCCTTCTCAACCTGGTCCGCCTCGCGCCGGATGCGAGTGGCCTCGGTGATGAGTTCGAGGCGCGCCGTCTCGGAGACGCTGGTCGCGCGGCCGCGCACCTGGGCCTCCTGCTGGCGCATCGCCTTGGACCGGTCGGTCAGTTCCGCCGCCTGCTTCTCGATGCCCGAGATCACCGTCAGTTGCCGGTCCTTGCCCGCGCGGGCATCGTCCGCGAGTTTCTGCTTCTCGCCGATCTGCTTCTCGATCTGGGCGATGTCGGACGCGGGGTCGTAGGCCGCCAGCGCATCGGCCGCGGCGTTCTGCGACAGCCACTGATCTAGCGCAGCGCGGATCGGGGAAATCTGGAGCGAGGCCCCCGCCTCCAGCCGCGCCGCCTCCTGGGCGGAGATTTCGCCAAGGCCCGCGTACCCACGCGCCAAGAGCAGGTTCGCCGCGGCGGCCTGACCGGGGTTGGACGACTGGATCGGCGCCGTCCCCGGCGCGGCGGCATCGGCCACCTGCGTCGCCGGGCGACCGGGATCGTCCGGTCCCCTCGCGCCAGCCGGGCGGGCGATGTCGGAGGCGATCGGGTCGCGGGCGCTCGCCCGGCCCGACATCCGGTCGATTACCCACTGATAGACCGTCCGGCGATGGTCCACGGCCTGGAGCGCGGTGCTGCCGGAGGTGCTGATCGCCCCCAGCCCGGTGCTGACCCGGTCAATTTCCTCCTGGACCGGGTCCGACCGGCCGCACGAGGCGAGCGAGGCCGCCAGAGCACAGGCGGCAAGGAGGGCGGCGGTGCGGGAAACTCGGGAGACTCGGCTGGTAATTTTTCGGGTCATGCGTCGATCCGGTGCCATTGAGAAGGCCCCTTTACCCCATCCGGTGCAAACACCCGCCCGGTTTCGGCCGCGCGGGACAGACACTCTATCAGGGTTGGCCGGCAGAAGATGGGTCTGCCGGAGTCCGGGCACGCTCACGAGCCGCGGTCGGTTCCGCGCGAGGCGAATCAGTCCCCCCGGAACACGAAGATCGCCGGCACGCCGCAGGGTGGGGGCGACCCCTCAACGTGTTTGAATTGCGCCGCAGCATTCCGCGCCTATCGCGGCGGAAGTTCCCCGCCCCCCCCGTCGCTCCCGCCGCCGCCACCGTTGCCGGCATCCGGCCCGGCTCCGCCCGCAGGCGCCGCGGCAGGCTTGACCGCCGGCGGCGGCTCGAAGGGCTTCATCGGCACATACGGAAACGGGTACTCCGGGCGCGGCTTGTACACCGAGGCAATCCACTGCACCGACTTCTCAAACAAGCGGTCATCGGTGTCGCGGAAGACGCGCTTCCAGCCGTCACGCCCCGCCCCGCCCAGCGGCGACTGCGGGTGCGGGAAGAGCGAGTCCTCCCGAGGTAGCGCGAGTTGCAGCAGCAGCGACTTCTCCGGATTCTCCCAGTCGAGAAGCGGCCGCCCGTCCCGGGTGCGGTACTTCTGAAGGATGAACAGGTTTGTGTAAACGGTCTGGTCGTGGTTGGGCCGGCGATGCGCCAGCACCAGCCGCCCGGCATCGTTGCCGCCGTGGCACATGTTCGTCGCGCACGAGTTGAGCAGCCACGTCGCGTGGACGCTCTCGCGGAACGCTCGCACCGAGGTCGGCATGTCGAGCACCTGCACCTGCGCGTACAGATCGCGCGCCTGCAGGCGGAACATCAGGTCCAACAGTTCCGCCGGGTTCCTGCGGAACATCGCGTCCCGGCCCTCGCGCGTCACCGGCACCAGCGGGTGCCCCGCGTGGTCGTCCATGAGGCGCGCGATCGTCTCGCGCGCGATCACCAATCGCGGCCGGTCCGCAAGGTCCACCTCGTAGACCTTCATCAGGTCCACCTGCGCAGGGCTGAGCAGCGGGAAGTCCGTGATGCGGGTGGTGCGTGGGGCGGCATCTCCGCCGCCGGGAGTGTCCCCGGCATTCGCTGGCGCGTCCGGCACGGGCTTGGGGGGGGCGGGGGTCTTGGACTGCGACTTCAGCAGGATCTGCTGCTCGAGTTCAACCTTCAATCGCAGGCACTCGCCATGCTCGGGGCTTACGACCAGCGCACGCATGATCTCGGCGAGCGCGAGTTCGTGCCTGCCTCGGTCCCGCAGCCATTCGGCCAGGTCGGCGATCTGCACGGGGTCATCGCCCACCGCCGCCCGCAGTTCGGTGTACCGCTCCATGAGCGGCGGGAGAAACTCGTAGCGCTCAACATCCGCGATCGGGAACGATGCGTTGATCCCCGAGACCTTGATCGTGATGGTCTTGTCGGTCGCCGCCGCGAGCAGGCCGGTGATCCGTTGCCCGCTCCTGAGGATCACCAGCACCTCGCGCTCGGGATCGACATCCGGCTCGGCCAGGGATGGCACCGACACCGGGACCACCTGCGCCGAGGGCGAAGCCGCAGTGGTTCCCGCGGGCTGAGCGGCAGCGCCGCCCATCCAAAGTCCGCCCGCACCCGCCGCCACGAGCAAGGCCACGCAGAAAGAGGAGCGAGTAGGACGGACGAAGAGTGGGAGGTGGAGGCGTTGGGGCATCGCGATGAGCATTCTGTGCGAACGAAGGGGTGTTGTCTAGTGGCGTGTCTGACGGATGCCTCGGGCACCCCGCCAGTCCCCCGCGGGCTTGGTTACGCCTCGGAATCGCACGCCGCGGAGCGGCGTGGCACGCAGGAACCGATCCGCAACGGACATCGCGCTGGTTCGCATAGATCGGACTTTGGATGCCGCATGGACGAAGCGCGCGTCCCGCCGTAGAGTTGCAGCCGTTCCGGGCTTGGCCCGGGACGACCACCCGCCCAGGTGGCGAAATTGGCAGACGCACTACCTTGAGGTGGTAGCGCCCGTAAGGGCATGCAGGTTCAACTCCTGTCCTGGGCACTTGTTTCACGCCGCGGCGGCCCTTGGGTCGCCGTCTTTTTAGTGCTGCAGGCTTTGCCTTACCCTGGAAAAACCTGAGGCTCTAGCGAGTACCGGACACGGCTCATGTTGCAGGTGAGCAAGCGATGGAGCCCTCCCCCTTGCCCGGTATGTAGACTATAGTCCGTGGCGGCTTCCGCCGCGTAGACCATAGTCTGCTCGCGATGCCTCTCACGCAGCGTTTCTCCATCGCACTCAGGCATTATCGCCAGCTCGGAAGATTGAGCCAGGACGAGCTCGCCTTTCGGGCAGGACTTGACCGGACCTACATCAGCCAACTAGAACGCGGTGCGAAGAGTCCCACGCTGACGACTATTGAAGCTCTCTCGCTCGCACTAGGCGTCGACCCCGCCTTGCTGTTGAAAGAGGTTCGCCTTCAAGTCGGCCCGCGCACTCCCACGGACTAAGCCCTTGGCCCGCGCGACCAGATCGACGTCCAGTGTGCGGGGCGGACCGTCCACCTGCCCGCTGCGGTGCTGACTTCGGCGATCAACACGACCCATGAGTTGATCGACGAACTCTACAGCGTCAGCCTCGACATTGCGGCGGTGCTCGGGATGCGCAACCTGAGCGCGTTCATTGGAGAGTTGGTGTCCGCGGCAATTATCAAGAATGCCGACGGTGTCTTTCGCGCCAATCCGCACCAGGATGGATACCCGGACCTGCTGCTCATGGATAAGCCCGGAATGGAAGAGTGGGAACGGTTGGCGATCCGGACGGGTGACAAAGCGCCGTTCAGCCCCTTCCGCTGCGGGGGGATCGAGGTCAAAGCGACCTGTGGGAGCGTGCCATCGCCCGCTGTATACCGAAAGCGCGACAAGTCACGACCCGCGCTGGGCGCCACGCGCGCACCCCATCTGAGTGGTTATGACTGGAAGGCGCATCATCGCGACACAAACAACCTCGTCGGGGTTGTCTGGGACTTTGTCGACGGTCGGCCACGCGTCGCCGCGATGTTCTATTCGAGCGCTCTGACGCGGGACGATTGGGGGAGAATCGTGACACCCCGCGATGGTGGCGGACGGACGACGAGCGTTTCCATCATCGGAAGGTCAGGCATCCGTAAGATGTACGCTGGATGGGTCTGCGTGCTGAAAACGGGCGGCTACGCCGAGTTCTTCAACAAGCGGAACGAGGCTCAACTCATTCCAACGGGCTGAGCGGCAAAGAGGAACCCGGCGTCACGCACGGCCGGGAAGCTTCCCCGATGGACTCGATTGAGGTGCTCAAGAATGCACTGTAGTCCTGCGGGCGGAACGCTCTCTCCGATTACCTCGCGGATCGTCTTGTCCGAGACTCGCCTCCCGTCCCGCCGCTTCCATTCATAGTCATATCTGGAGATCGTGTGCAGCTCGAACGCCTCATGCAGCGAGAGCACCCGATGCTGTTCGGGATGCAGCTTGTTGTCGCTGCACGCGTACGAAAGGTTGCGCGTGAGAGCGCTCGCTGGCCGATCAAACGACATACGCTTGTATGCGGAGGTGAATCCCCGCATGATGGAAGGTTGCCCCGCCCGCTCGACGCTCGGGCGCGGCAGCATCTTCCCGCAACGCTCGCAATACAGCGGGGTTAGGGTCGATGCCCGGTTCACCCCGCTGGCGTCGCGCCCCGCGATGTGCGTCGGATTTCTGTCCCACCCGCAGGACACGCACTGATTGTCGAACGCGCTCCGCTCGGGCTTGGTGTTGCACACCCACCAATACTTGACCGCGTCGAGTAACGGCACTCGATGAAACGGGAGCGAAGACTTTGCCGCGACCCGAGTGGCAGCATCGAGCGGCGGCAGGCTACCGATTGCTTCTCGCACGCTGACCCAGCGCCGCGTGCCGTCCCGTCCGGCCTGACTGTGGGTCGGCGCCGGCAGAAACGACCTCTCCGACTCCCACCATCGCCGCATGCACTCCGTGCGCGAGAAGATAGTAATGAGCCGTTGCCGGCGCTGGGGCACGCCATAATCGGCAAACTCGACGGTCGCGGCCCCGCCGACGTATTCCGGCCCCAAAGTACGCCTGATGAGTTCGACGATCTGCACCGCCTCGCCGTTGCCATCAACGACGATTGTGTCGGCCATTTCGGGCACGTTCTCGAAGAGCAGCACCTCGGGGCGAAGTCGGCTTGCCAGTTCCATCGTCGGTACAATCAGCCGATTTCGTTCGTCCAGCGGGGGCTTGCGCCCGGCGCGGACCTCGCTGAGCAGCTTCCCTCGCCCGTTCTTGGACATCCCTTGGCATGGCGGGGTCGCGTACAACAAGTTGAGCGGCTGGCCTTCCAGTCGCCGACGAACCGCGCTCTCAATCCGGTCCACCATGCTCCAGATATCGCCAGTGAGCGATTCTGCTTCGGGGAAGTTGTACTTGAACAGAGAGTGTCGCTCTTCCAGCAGCTCGTTTGAAACGAGAATCTCATAGCCGGCGGCGCGCAGTGCAAGATCGCCAATCCCACCCGATGAAAATAGACTCACTGCTGTTCCGGGGCGTTGCATATGAATACTATAGTCTACATCATTGTCGCTCCGCGACAAACTCTTCATACTCCTAACGATATCCTACTCGTACAAACAGCATCGTCAACGACACCTTTCGAGGCGGTTTGCTACTCGGGCTTGGCGGCAGACGCGCGCACGCGGGGTACTTCACCGTCCGCGACTGGTTGCGCGCGTCTCGCCGGGCTCCTAACTGTCCTCAAATCACGTTGAGCCTGTACCTTGACCGAAGATTCAGTTTCCGGTCCACGCCTCCCGACCAGGACGGTCGGGTGCGCGGCCGGAAGGCCGCCCTTCTGATAAGGTCCCGGGGGCTGGGAGGCTTACGACACGGAGGCTCGATGGACGGGTACATGGCGACGTTGCGCATCATGCGCGCGGATGACTCGCCCGCTCTGTTCGCGGCGGGCGCACTGGGAAACCTTCAGGGCGTGAAGCACGCCACGGTGGACCGCGTCAGCGGCCAGGTGCTCGTGCGGTTCGACCGGGCGACGGTCTCGATCGGCGACCTTGTTCGCTGGATCGAGGACCAGGGCCTGCGCGTGGCGAGCGTCGCCCAGCAGCGCGAGGCCGCGACGCAGTCTCGCGCTGCGACGGCCTGAGCCATGACTTTCGGCGCGGGCGCTTGATCGTGCAATACCCTTTGGGCATGAGCAGTTTTCTGCGCGCCGTGTGTGCGATCGTCATTCTGGGATCGACAGTCGTGGTCGGCGCGTGCGCGGGCACGGGTGGGCCGCGCACCGGCCCTGACACGGAATCCAAGTCGATAGGCGCAAGCACGGACTTCGCCGCGAGGTTCGCGCAGCCGACATGGCCCGCGCCCAACGACATGCGCAACGCAACGGGCGCGCCGGGGCCGGGGTACTGGCAGCAGCGCGCCGACTACCGGATCAGCGCATCGCTTGACGCGGAGGCGAGGACCGTGACCGGCCGCGCGACCGTCACTTACACCAACAACTCGCCCCACGCTCTCGCGTACCTCTGGCTGCACCTGGAGCAGAACCTTTTCCGCGCTGACAGCGATGGGGCGCGCATGACCGGCCCCGGCGACCGCTTCGGCAATCGGGACGGCTTCGAGGGCGGGCTGGAACTGCTGGGCATCTCCGGCGCGGCGACCCCGGACGGTGCGCCCGATCCGGCGAGCGCTCTCGCGCTCAACGTCTACGGTACTGTCGCGCGACTGGAGTTGCCCGCGCCGGTCGATGCCGATGGCGGGCAGGTCTCCTTCACCATCGCCTGGAAGTTCAAGGTGCCCGACTATGGGTCGGACCGCATGGGCATCGACGAGGTTGCCGATGGCCCGATCTTCCAACTCGCGCAGTGGTTCCCCGCTGTCGCCAAGCACGACGACGTCTATGGCTGGAACACCCTTCCCTACCTGGGCGCCGGCGAGTTCTACACCGACTTCGGAGATTACACGGTTGAACTGGATGTTCCAGTCTCGCACCTCGTCGCGGCCACCGGCACGCTCGAAAACCCCGAGGACGTGCTAACGCCGCAACAACTCGAGCGGCTCTCCGCGTCCCGCGCCTCATCGGAGACCGTCGCCATCCGCGCGGTCGATGAGGTCGCCACGCCCCAGTCGCGCCCCACGGGGACCGACGGCCGCCTGACGTGGCGCTTCGACGCGGAGAACGTCCGCACGTTCGCGTGGTCGAGTTCCGCGGCGTTCGCGTGGGACGCCTGCTTCCTGCCGGGCGTTGGCCCCGGCTCAGACGGCGAGAATGGGAAGCGCGGGGCGGGGGGCACGCTCTGCCAGAGTTTCTACCCGCGCGAGGCCGCCGGCCAATGGAGCAAGAGCACGCAGATGGTCCGCGACTCCATCGACCACTACTCGCGCAGGTGGTTCGCGTATCCATACCCGACCGCCACAAACGTCAACGGCATCGTCGGCGGGATGGAATACCCGATGATGGCCTATTGCTCCGAGCGCGAGGACGAGCGCGGCCTGTGGGGCGTGACCACGCACGAACTCGGACACAACTGGTTCCCGATGATCGTCAGCACCGATGAGCGCCGGCACGCGTGGATGGATGAGGGCTTCAACACCTTCATCAACTACTACCACCAACTGGAGCGCTACCCCGACGACCTGCCCCGGCGCGGCCACCCGCGCCGCTGGTCGCGCGAGAACCCCAACCCCTTCTCCCAGCCCATCGACACGCCCGCGGACCTGCTGCTGCAAGGGACGCTGGGCGCAACGCAGTACGCCAAGACCGCGGTCGGGATGGTGCTGCTGCGCGAAGGCATCCTCGGCGAGGAACGCTTCGACGCGGCGTTCCGCGAGTACACCCGGCTGTGGGCGTTCAAGTCGCCCCGGCCGTGGGACTTCGCACGCGCCATGGAGAACGCGGCAGGTATGGACCTCGGCTGGTTCTGGCGCGGCTGGTTCTACTCGCCGGGCGTGCTGGACCAGGCGGTGACGACGGTGATGCAGCCGGGCGGTGGTGACGGGGAGGAGAGCCGCAACGCACGGGTGACGTTCGAGAACCGCGGCGACCTCATCATGCCCGTGGTGTTCATGGTCGAGTACACCGACGGCACGGACGAGATTCGCAGACTGCCCGTGCAGGTGTGGGCGCAGGGCGATTCGTGGACCACGACCTGGAATTGCAAGGGGCGGAAGATCCGGAGCGTGACGATCGACCCCGACGAGCAGTTCCCGGATGTCGATCTGGGGAATAATGTTTGGAATTGAGGTGCGCCCGATCAGTTCAACTTATATAGCCGCTTGAACCACTCGACGAATGTCGTAGCGATGTCGCTCTTGTGATCGAAGTACTTGCGGCGAAGGGCGTGGCCATAAGACATGCCTGGCTCCTTCTGCCAACCAAGCCAACTGTGAAGTTGACCCTTCCGCTCGTCCTTCGGCTGTATGGCTGGCTCGTCGGGCGGACGCTTGGCACTGATTGCTAGAGCTTCGGTCGTGGCCCGCTTTGCCAAGTCGAAGAGCGCTTCACCAGTCGGTACCAGCGTCGCCAGAAGGTCCTCTATTTTGCCGTAGTCGATGCGGTTGTTTGGCATGATCCAAACCCCGACGTTTCGCTCGAACCTGTCGGAATGTGCAACGAAACCTGCGATCGGCAACTCGTCTGACCATATGCCGACAGGGCTTGCTGGCACAACCTCGACGGCAACGAGTTTGGCCCGGATCTGGCCCCACCGCCTTTCTACCGTGTCATCGGAATCTACGACGAAACCTACGGGCTGCCTTCCGCTTCCCTTGACTGCCACGCTGATGGCCTCGACAACTGCGGAGTCTGAGCCTTTGCAGTGGACTCGAAGTGGGCAGTCTTCATCGTGGATGTGAATGCCGTGCAGTGCCAAGAGCTGCTTGACGGCGTGCTCGTCATCAAGGCCTTCAACGAAGAGGGCCCCTTGTGGCATCTGGTCAGACATCACCGTATCTCGATGTCCTGCTTGATCGCGGCCAGAATTTCCTCTGGCTCGAACGCGACGCTGTCCTGCTTGTCGGCCTCGACTCGCTGTACAGCAAAGACCTCTTTCATGTCTGGCCGGCGACGGAACAGCTTGGCTAGGCCGAAGATGCAGTCGTAACTGTGGGTGGTGGCAAAGACCTGAATGTCATAGGCGTTCGCGGTTTCGATGATCAACTCCCACATCTTGTGCATCACGGAGTAGTGCAGACCTGTGTCCACTTCGTCGATGAACAAATAGCCGCCCCGCGTTGTGGACAGCGCGGACGCGAGCGTGAGCATGCGGCGCATGCCTTCGCCAAGGCTGCCGAGCGGCACCGGCCGTTCCAGCCCTTGGAGTTTCGCGATTACCCCGCCCTTGCTGCCCCGAAAACCCAGCGTCGACGCACCTGACAACATACGAGCGTACTCAAGCTTTGGGTCCAGAAGTCGCATGGCGTCGGCGAGCGTCGAATCCCGCCCGAGCATCGCCACCTCGTCCATCATTAGCGCGAGGGACACGGAATCAACCTGATCGGTGCCGATGAAGTATGAAGGCGAGCCTTGGAAGCGGGACATGCGGTCGATCAGCAATCGCTCGTACCCCTCATATCGCCACGGCGCGGGGTCTTCCATTTGGACCACGCCATCGCGGGTAAGCGGATAGATGCGTGGCTCTGGTGAGCGCTTGCGACCTCCGTCAATCTTGATGGCGAACTGCCCGACGCGCCTTGGAACCTTGGGCACCTCTTCGCCCTTCGCAGGTGAATCATGCAGCGCAATGATTTTCACGGTGACAGGCGTGTACCCGTTGTTGCCTGTGATGGAGAAGTCTCCATCGGGCTCAATTTGGTGGCCGTAGAAGAAGTGCGCGATTTCAACCAGTGTCGGCGCGTCGGGTCGTCGCACAACTACTTCTCCGCGACGGATCGCAGACTGAGCGAGCACGGCGGGATCACCTCCCGAAGCCAAGAACTGGATGCCTTCGAGGAGGGCAGTCTTGCCGCTATTGTTCATCCCCACGAATAGGTTGACACGCGACAAACCCCGAACCTTGTAGGTCTGGAAACCGCGATACCGGGCTAGGTCAACGTTTGTGAGCATGGAGCGTGCACATCGCCTTTACTACTAAGTCTAGGGGATCGGCTGCCAAGCTGTCAGAGCATTCGTTTTTGGACCAACAGGGTTGCACCGGGAAAGGTGGCCCCGCGGGTCGCAAGGATTAGGCTGACTATCCGGGCCACTCGTCTCTTACGGGGGGAGGTCGCGTGGCCAGTTGGCACGAGTTTGTTAGTCATCCCTTGCCCTTCCCCATCCGCTTCCTCGACGTCCTGGCCCCGCCGCCCAGCACCCCAAAGTCAAACAGCACCGCGACGACAACCAGCGCCAGGTACAGGCCGCTCACGCTGCCGCTGTTCTGGTTCATGGCAAACGCGTACGCCAGCAGCGTGTACGGCATGAACAGGAAGCCGAGGATCGGCCACAGAACCTCGTTGTTGAACGCGCGGCCGATGTAATCCGACAGCAGCGCGACCAGGATGATCGTGATGCGGGGGAAGAAGAACGCGAGTGCGGCAACGAAGCAGGGCATGACAAAACTCCAAGAATTGCCAGATGGCAAATTTCCACATTGCCAAATCAAGGCGAGGCACCGAAAGCAGCCCCTGGATTATTCCGACCGCTGACGTCGGAGTTTCATCGCGGCTCGTAGTCAGTACAACAGCCGCGTCACCAACTGCACCACCACCATCGCCTGCACGCCCGCGACCAGGTCGTCGAGCAGAATGCCCCACCCGCCCGCGACCCGTTGCAGGCCGTTGGCCGGCGGCAGTTTCAGGATGTCGAACACACGAAACGCCAGGAACACCAGCAGGAGCGTTACGCCGGTGTGGAGCGGAGTCGCCGTGGCGATGGCCGGCAGGAACATCAGCGGGATGCACACGCCCGCCGTCTCATCGGCGCACACGCTGCCCGGGTCCTTCTTGCCGAAACGCGCCTCAGCGGCATCCCCAAACACGACGCACCCCCCGCAGAACAGCAGCAGCACCGCGCCCAGCGCCGCGTGATACACGCCAAAGCCGGTCCACCCGGCCGCGGGTCCGACTCCGATCGCGATCAGCGCCCCTGCCAGAAGCACCGGCGGCATCGACCCCCATGTGCCCGGCGCGGGGCGCAGATCGCCAAGCCCGCATGTGGTGACCATCGCGCGCCCGAGGGGCGAAAGTGTGGGGCCGGTGGGTTTCGCCGGATGCGCGGAGTCGCTCATGTCGCCGCCCCCCCACTCCCTGCGCCCCCATCATTTTTCTTGATTGTGCCCGGCCGCAAGATCGCAATCGCCCGCAGCACATACGGCAACCCCGACCACACGGTCGCGATTACGGTGAACCACACAATCGTGTCGATGGCCAGTCGCGCAAACGGCGGCGGCTCGGCGACGTGCCGGTGCGGGAGCGGCGTGGCGGGGTTGGCCAGCGCGATGAGCAGCAACACCGCCGGCACGCACACCGATTGCAGGATCATTTTGAGTTTGCCGCTCGTGGAGGCCGCGAACGACACGCCCTGCCCCTCGAACACCGCGCGGATGGACGTGACGAGCAACTCGCGCCCGAGGATCACCGCGACCATCCACGGATAGACGCCGCTGATCTGCTCCGCGGGGCTGCCATCAGTGGTGAACCCCGGCCCCGCGAGATAGACAAACGCGCCGACGATGAGCAACTTGTCAGCGAACGGGTCCATGATCCGCCCGAAGACCGAGGTCTGGCCCCACCGGCGCGCCAGGTAGCCGTCGAGCGCATCGGTCGCTGCGGCCACACCGAACACCGCCGCCGCCACCAGCAGCAGCCAATCCGCGCTGGAGAGCAGCGAGCCGTCACGCTCTGGGGGCAGGGCGATCGGCGCGCGGTGGCGGTACCACGAGAGCAGCGCGAAGAACACAATCGCCAGGACCACGCGCCCGGAAGTCAGCAAGTTGGGCAACGAGCCACGAAGCCGGCCGACCGCCGCCCACCCCCCCGGCGCGGCGGGGTCGGCGTGCGTGGGACTCTTCTGCGGACCTTGGGCCGGACCTGTGGACATCGCCCCGATGGTAACGGACAGCACATGGGCGCGCCGGGCGTTCCAAACCGGAGAACACGGGCAGGATGCCCGTGGCACGAACTCCGTGTTGATGCCCCGAGATCGATCCTCTATCCTGTGCGTCCCATCGGGAAGGCCGATGGGGGCTCTCGGGCGAGAACCGCCCAAGCCGTCGAGAATCATGACCGCAGATTCCTGTCGGCCGCGGAGCCTTTTCCCTTGCAAGGCCTTGTCAGCCCGATCCTTCTCTACCTCGGGTGTGCGGTCGGCGCGATCGGCATCGCTGTCTCGTTGCCGCGTAGGGGCATCAACCCGCAACTCCTCGGCGCGCTGGTCGCGGCGATCGGTGCCGGGGCGGTACTCCTCGGTATCAGCTTGCGGGCGGCCCAAGCCGATGCTCCGGGCGGGGGACTTCCCAACTTCCACTTCTACCTGTTCAGTCTGATCGCCCTCGGCGCATCGCTTCGGGTGATCTCGCACCCGCGCCCGGTCTACTCCGCGCTCTACTTCGTGCTGACCATTCTCGCCAGTGCCGGCTTGTATGTCCTGCTTTCCGCTGAGTTTATGGCATTCGCACTGGTTATCGTGTACGCCGGTGCGATCCTCATCACCTACCTCTTTGTCATCATGCTGGCGACCGAAGCGCCAACGGCGGATGAGGTGGAGTCGTTAGCGGATTATGACCGCTACGCCCGCGAGCCGGCACTCGCCGCGCTGATCGGCTTTGTCATGGTCGCCGCGATGACAACCATGCTCGCCCGCGGCGTGCAATCGCTCCAAACACCGGCACAAGTCTCTACCCAGCAGCAACTTGCACTTGTCCCCGGCAAGGTCGAGAAGGCCCTGCGCGAGGCCCGCGTCATCGACAATACCGAGACCATCGCCCGCGGCCCCGAGCGCGCTGACGGAAGCCCCGGCGCGCCCATGATCGATCTTTCGCCCGGCGGCTACGGCGTGCAGGTCGCGTACGGGCAAGGCCAAGTGCGGACGGTCACTCCCGCCCACAAGAACTGGCCCGCCGACCTCTCCATCAGCAACCCTGAGGGCGTCGGCTTCTCCCTGCTTTCGGGTGCGCCAGGCGCGATCGAGGTCGCGGGCGTGATTCTCCTCATGGCGATGCTCGGCGCGGTCGTGCTGGCCCGCAAGAAGGTCGAACTCGACGACGCGGCCAAGTTTGCCGCGCAGTCGCGGATGCTCCCGGACGCGCCGCTCTCGCCGGGTCACGCCGCAGGGGGTGGGACATGAGCGCCACCGCAGCGGTTATCGCTATTGCCTCCTCGGTCCTGGCCCAGCAGGGCTTCCCCGCGCCGATGACGCAGGCGACGCTGTACCACTATCTCGTCGTCTCCGCAATGATGTTCACGATCGGCCTCATCGGTTTCGTGACGCGCCGGAACCTGATCATCATGTTCCTGTGTACGGAGTTGATGTTCCAAGCCGCGGGCATCGCGCTGATCGCCTTCGGTCGTTACCACCTCAACCACACGGGCGAGGCGTTTGTGATCTTCGTCCTGACCATCGCCGCGGCCGAAGCCGCGCTGGCCCTCGCGCTGGTGGTGCTCTTGTTCCGCCGGCGCGAGACTCTCGACGCAACCAGTTGGTCGGAACTCCGCGGCTGAGTTTGTTCGTCCTTCCTCTTTCACTGCCTTGCGATCCCGATGCGAGCATGACGGAACTCCTGACACACCTCGGCTCGATGATGCACAGCGCACCGGCGTTCGCACTGGCCACACCGCCCGCTCACGGCGCGCTGGGCGGCGGCGATGTGCTCGCGGCGATCCCCAGCGGCGCATCGCTGATGATCTTCGTCCCGCTGCTCGCGCTCGCCGGGTGCGTGCTATGCGGCCTGTGCGCCGCAGCCCGCGTCAAGAGCAAACTGCCCGCGTGGATCAGCATCGCGTGCCTGGCAACGGCGTTCGCGCTCACGCTCAAGACCTACCTCGACATCGGCACGATGCCGCACATCGCGCACGCGTGGGACTGGATCACGTTCCAGTACGGCCCGACCGCCGCGCAGACCTTCGTGGCGAACTTCTCGTTCTACATCGACTCGCTGACGCTCCTCTGGATGCTGTTCGTCACCGGGCTCGCCACGCTCATCGCAATCTACGCCAGCGAGTACATGGCGCACGATGTCGGCCAGGGGTACAACCGCTTCTTCGCGGCGTTCTGCCTGTTCGTCTTCTCGATGGCCTGCCTGGTCATGGGCGACAACCTGCTCTTGCTCTTCCTGGGCTGGGAGGGCGTGGGCCTGTGCTCGTACCTGCTGATCGGGTACTTCTACAAGAAGCCCTCGGCCGTCGCCGCGGCCAAGAAGGCCTTCATCATGAACCGCGTCGGCGACCTGGGCTTGTCCCTGGGCGTCATGCTCACGTTTGTGTATTTCGGGACGATCGAGTACGCGTCGCTGTTCGGTGCGCCATCGGGCGGCCTCGGCGGCGAGGTCTCGCGCTATCTCTCGCTCGCACAGGAGGGCCGGGTCGCGGAGATCCCATTCCTCGTACAACTCATCCCCATCCTGCTGATGATCGGCGCGTTCGGCAAGTCCGCGCAGGCGTTCCTGTACGTCTGGCTGCCCGACGCGATGGAAGGCCCGACGCCCGTCTCCGCGCTCATCCATGCGGCAACGATGGTGACGGCGGGTGTGTACCTCGTTGCCCGCTGCTTCCCGATGTTCCTGTGCAGTGAGTGGGCGCTGCCGATGGTCGCATGGGGCGGTGCGATCACGGCATTCTGGGCCGCGACGATCGGCATGGCCCAGTTCGACATCAAGCGGATCATGGCGTACTCCACGGTGTCGCAACTGGGCTACATGTTCGCGGGGCTGGGCGTGATGGGGGCCGCGGGCGGCGCTTCGCACGTGTTCACGCACGCGTTCTTCAAGGCCCTGCTGTTCCTGGCGTGCGGAGCGGTGATGCACGGCTTTGCCGGCCAACTCGACCTGCGCAAACTCAGCGGTGTGGGCCGGATGAAGGGCTGGGGCATCGTCGCTGCCACCATGCTCATCGGCTGCATCAACCTCGCGGGCTTCCCGTTCATTACCGCGGGCTTCTACTCCAAGGACATGATCATCGCCGATGCCCTGGGCAACACACACATGGCAGCAATCGGCTGGCTGCTGCTGCTGACGGCGGGCATGACGGCGTACTACACCTTCCGTGTGTTCTTCCGCGTGTTTGTCGGCCCGGCGCAGTTCGAGGCGGGGGATGAACTCCACGCCCATGATGAACACTCCGCCCACGCCCATGATGAGCCTGCGCAGCTCGGACACGGGCAAGATGCCCGTGCTACGAAAGACCACGCGCAGCATGGCCATGCTGCGTTCCACCCGCACCCCCCCGGCCTTGCCATCAACTTTGTGCTTGTCGCGCTCGCCGCGCTCTCGTTCGTCGCGCTCGGCACGTTCTTCGTCCACACCGACCAGCATGGCTGGGCCGGGATGATGGCCCACCACTCGACCGCGGGCGTCGATGTCGGGCACCACGAGCACGCACGACCGCTGGGCATGGATGCGCACACGCTGGCAATGTTCGCCTCGATCGCCGCGAGCATTGGTGGAATCCTGATCGCCGCGTATCTGCACGGGCCGGTGGGGATCGGCGGCCTGTTCCTGGGCAGCCGCACGTCCGCCGCCACCAGCCGCGCCGACCGCATCGACCTCGGCCCCCTCACACGCGGTGCCCGCAACAAGTGGTATGTCGATGAGATCTACGACTGGGTCTTCGTCGTGCCCCTCTGGGTCCTTTCGCACGTCCTGCACGCCATCGACAAGGTGCTCGTGGACGGTCTCGTAAATCTGTTTGGCTGGGCGCCGCGCGGCATCGGCAGCGCAGCGCGCGGCTCGCAGACCGGAGTCCTGCACGACTACGCCGTGCGCATGGCCGGCGGCGTGGCCCTCATCATCGCGCTCGTCCTCATCATGCGGGAGGTGCGGCTATGACCGGCACGACCGCGCTCATGCTCCTCCTGCTTGTCCCGCTCTTCGGGGCCGCGGCGGTCGCCTTATCCCCGGCCAAAGAGGCGAAGAATCTCGCTCTGGGCGCAACGCTTATCCCCGTCGCCATCTTCGCGTGGATGGCCTGGACCTTTGACTGGGCCAGCGGCGCGGCCGACGTTGCCTCCTTCGGTGCCTCCATCAACTGGTTCGAGCCGCTGGGAATGCGCTTCTCCCTCGGCCTCGACACCGTGAGCATGTTGCTCGTCGGCCTCACCGTCCTGCTCGGGCCGATCTGCGTGCTGGCCTCCTTCAGCGCGATCACCGACCGCCTTCGGACCTACTACCTCTGGCTGCTGATCCTCCAGACCGCGATGACCGGCGTCTTCTGCGCACGCGACGTGGTGGTCTTCTACGTCTTCTTTGAGTTCACGCTGGTCCCGCTGTACATCCTCATCAACCTGTTCGGATCGACCAACCGCAAGGCCGCGGCCACCAAGTTCTTCCTCTTCACCTTCACCGGCTCGCTCGTCACGCTCGCGGGGCTGGTGTATGTCGCGTACCGCCACCACGCCCTCACGCAGGACTGGACGTTCGATTTCGCCGCCCTCGCCCAGACGTGCGCTGCGCTCCCGCTGCACGAGCAGGGGCTGGTTTTCTGGGCGTTGATGTGCGGGTTCGCCGTGAAGGTGCCGCTCTTCCCGGTGCATACCTGGCTGCCGCTGGCCCACACGGAGGCGCCGACGGCGGGCTCGGTCATCCTCGCGGGCGTGCTGCTCAAACTGGGCACCTACGGCCTGTACCGCTTTGCGCTGGGCATGTGCCCGGTCGCGGCCATCCACTACGCCCCGGTCGTGGGTGTGCTGGCGGTCATCGGCATCATCTATGCGGGGCTGATCTGCTGGGTGCAGAAAGACGTCAAGAAACTGGTGGCCTACTCGTCGGTCAGCCACCTGGGCTTCTGCGTGCTCGGCCTGTTCGCCCTCAACAGCATCGGCCTCACCGGCTCGATCCTGTACATGATCAACCACGGCCTCTCGACGGGCGCGCTCTTCCTGCTCATCGGCATGATCTACGAGCGGTACCACACGCGCTCGCTGAACGAACTCGGCGGCCTCGCGGCCCGGATGCCCGTGTGGTCCACGTTCATGGTCTTCTTCGCGATGGCCAGCATCGGCCTGCCGGGCCTGAACGGCTTTGTCAGCGAGTTCATGTGCCTGCTCGCGGCGTTCCAATCGGGCGGCAACACCTGGGAAATCCCCGGCGCTGTCTACATCCAGGCCGGCGCACCGGCGCTGCTCCCAGGCGCGACCGCCGGCGAACTTGGCCCTTGGTTCGCGTTCTTCGCAGCGACGGGCATGATCATCACCGCGATCTATCTGCTGTTCATGGTCGGCGCGATCGTGTGGGGACCGCTGAAGGAGCCGCACGGACATTCCCCCGCTCATGGGCACGCACAGGGGCACGGGCAAGATGCCCGTGCTACGTTGCCGACGGACCTGAACCTGCGCGAGATCTTCACGCTCGCGCCGCTCGCGATCCTGTGCCTTGTGCTGGGGCTGTATCCGCGCCCGCTGCTGCAGGTGCTCGAAGCGCCGACGCAGCAGATGAGCCAGATGCTCGATGATGCGCGCAAGAGCCCCGACCTGAACCGTTCACCCGACACGACAACCGCCGCCGTTCCCTCCCCCGCGATCCCTTGATCCCCTTCCCCTTCTTTCTTTCTCCTTTCTGCTTTCTGTTCTCCGCTCTCTGATTACCCATGATCGACAAAGTCGCCCAACTCTGGCCCGAGATCGCGCTCTTCGTCGGCGCGTGCGTCGTGATGGTCATGGGGCTTTCGCGCGACCGCACCACCCGCCGTCAGTGCGGCCTCCTGTCTGCCGTCGCGCTCATCACCGCCGGCTTCCTCGCCTGGTACACCACGCCCGTCGGCAACGGCCCGCTCCCGCACATGGCGATGTATGCCAAACTCATCGTCGCGGCGATCGGCCTCCTCCTGCTCATGCTCTTTGAGGGCGGCATCGACCGCGACTACGAGGCCGCTGTCAACCGCGGCTCGACCTTCGACCCCATCCGCTCCAACACCGGCGAGTTCTGGGCCTTCGCGCTCTTCTCCCTCACCGGCGTCATGCTCTGCGCGGGGGCCGATGACCTGATCTTCCTGTTCCTCGCGCTCGAACTCACCTCGCTCCCGACGTACGTCATGGTCAGCCTCTCCACCGGGCGGAACCGCTCGATGGAGGCGGGTGTGAAGTACTTCTTCCTCGGCGCGCTGGGCGCGGCGATCTTCCTCTACGGCTTCACCATGATCTTCGGGGCGACGGGCTCCACCAGTTTCGCCGAGATCCACCGGATGCTTGGCACGGGACCGGTGAGCGACCTCGCCATGCTCGGCCTGCTCCTGAGCGTGCTGGGTGTGTGTTTCAAGATCGCCGCGGTGCCGATGCACTTCTACACGCCCGATGTGTACCAGGGGGCATCGTCTCCGGTCGGTGCGTTCCTGGCGTTCGTGCCCAAGGCCGCGGGTTTCCTGGCGATTATGAGTCTTCTGGGCTTGGTCGGCTGGAGGTTTGGCAGCAACAGTGAGAGCCTGCCGGAGATGCTCCGGATTGTCCTGTGGGCGCTCGCGGCATTGACGATGACCGTCGGCAACGTGCTGGCGCTCCTGCAGAACTCGGTGAAGCGCATCCTCGCGTATTCCTCGATCGCGCATTCGGGCTACATGCTCGTGGGCGTCGTCGCCGGTCCCGGCTCCGGTGAGAGCACGCTGGCCCGCAACGGCCTCGCCGCGGTCCTGTTCTACCTCGCTACTTATGGCATCATGACGCTCGGGGCGTTCGCCGTCGTTGCCTGCCTGGAGCGGAAATCCGCCGAAGACGGAGGAGAAGGTGTCGAGGAAGCCGAGGATGTCGAAGACCTCCGCGGCCTGTGTGGGCGCGACCCGCTGCTCGGCTGGACGATGGTGATCTCATCGGTCGGCCTGCTCGGCCTGCCGCCACTTCTGGGGTTCTTCGGCAAGTTGCCGCTGTTCACCGCGGGCATCGGGGCGGGCGAGGTGCCGCTGGTGTTGATCCTGGGCATCAACTCCGCCATCGCCGCGTACTACTACCTGCGCCTCGCCGGCGCTGCGCTGCTCGCGGACCCCGAGGCCCGGGCCATCGCGCCGCGCATCGTGGGGCACGGCGCACGCCGGATCGCCGGGGTGATCGCCGCGATCGCGGTAGTAGTAATAGCCGTGACGGGTGCAGGCTCGTGGCTGGGCAAGCAGGCGGCCGCGGCGGGTAAGTACGAGCCTCCTCCTGGTGGACCGGCACTCCGTGTGGACCGTCCGTAGGGCTTTCTTCAACCTGCCCCAAGGGGGGGGTGTTCAGGGGCCGGATTCGCAACCCCCCGCTACGCTCATCCGTACAGCGCACCGCCGCGCCGGGGCTTGGCACGCGCCCGCAGCCTGGCGGAGGTGCGGGGGGAAGGGGCAGAGACACGACCGGAGACGATCCCATGAAGACGCCCGCACAGGCCCGATCCAATCGCCGTTCACATGCCCCTGCCGCCGCATTCGGTGCCGAGACGCTCGAGCCGCGCCAGATGCTCGCGGCGGACCTGGCGGTGAGCTTTCAGGAGTTCACACTGCCCGCAACGCTGGTTCCGGGCGATCGCTTTGTCGCGGGGATCTTTATCGACAACAACGGTCCCATGGCCGCGAACGGGCTGGTATCGATCAACTTCTTCCTGTCGGCAGATGTGAACTTCGACGCGGGCGACACCAACATTGGCTCGTTTCCGGCCCAGCCGATCTTCCTGGATTCGGAGGGAGAGAACAGCTTTGGCGACTTCGCCGATCAGGTGTACATCCCCCCGACCGCCGTAGCGGGGAACTATTTCCTGCTGGTGCGCATCACACCCAACGCCCAGGTCAACGACACGAACCAGAGCAACAATGTCGCGGCAACCGAAAACTTCCACCCTCTCGAAATTCGCTTCGGCGCGATCCCCGGCCGCACCTCCACCGCCATCCTCGAGCAACTCGACCCCGAGGGCACGGTCGTGCAGTTCCAACTGTTCGACGGCGGCTCGGGCACGATCGTCCGCGGCAAGGACGGCAGTTTCGATGTCAACGTCACCGGCTCGGGGGCCAACTCGCGCCTGGGCATCGCCACCAGCGGCGGGGACGGCATCGTCGATATCGACGACATCACCGTCGCCGGCTCGATCGCCTCGATCACCGCGGCGAGCGCCCGCCTGCGGGGGGACGTGGCGGTCTCGGGCACGCTGGGCTCGCTGACGCTCGGGGATGTCGGCCGCACAACGGGCCTGGCCACCATCAGCATCGGCCTGAGCGGCGTGCAGACGGCGATCACGCTGGGCACTGTCAGCAACGCGACCATCACCACGCCCGGCGCGCTGGAATCGCTGGAGGTCGAGAGCTGGACCGACACACCCGCTTCCTCAACGGACCTCATCAGCGCCCAGTGGATCACCACGCTTACCTCCGAAGGGAACTTCGGCGCAAGCCTGCTGCTCTCGGGCCACTCGGGCGGGGCCACGCTCGGCACTGCGGATATCGGCGGCTCGCTCACCGGCGGCTCTTGGCTCATCAACGGTCGCGGCGGCTCGGTCGAGGCCTTCACCACCACCGTGCAGTGGAGCGCATCGTTCGCGCTCCTGCTCACTTCCTTCACCACCGAGCGCACGTTCCGCGGCACCCTCGCCGCCAAGACCATCCAGTCCGTCGTCATCGGCCTGGACCTTGCCGGGGCGCGCATCCTCGCGGGGGCGTACCTCGGGTCCGATGCGCGCCTGGGCGGCACGGGCGAGGCAGCGGACACCTTCTCCTTTGGCAACATCAACATGCTCACTGTCGCGGGAAAGGTGAAGAACACCATCGTCGGCGCGGGGCTGGACCCCGTGAACGGCGTCCTCAACGACGGCGACGACCGCATCCGCAATCCCTTCAAGAGCAAGATGGGCGATGTGACCATCGGCTCGACGATGGCTCCCGCGGCCCGCATTGTGAGCGGCAGGTTCATCGGCGACGTGTTCGTCAACGGTGTGCAGCGCGACCCGGCGACAGATGCCCGCTTCCGCATCCGCGACCTCGCCCCGCCCAGCGCGGAGTTGCTCAGCGCCGATGTGTCCGTTGTCCCGTCAATCATCCGCGTCAACTTCGGCGACAACGTGGCGATCTCCCGCGCCAGCATCGGCAACGGGGACATCCGCATCGATGCCCCGGGCAACGCCTTCTCTCTGTTCGTCGAACTGGTCAGCATCTCCCGGGCGACCGACGGCACGCCGATGGTCGCCACCTACCGCCTCACGCCCCCCGGCGGCACATGGGACGCCTTGGAGAATGGGACCTACAGCGTTGTGCTGCTGGCGGGAGCGGTCACCGACTCGTCCGGCAACGCGGTGGGCAGCGGCGGCCCGGTTGCCCTGGGCACCTTTGAGGTGCTGGTCTGACCAACTGCATTGCCCCTTTGGTGGCACCGTTCGCCAGAGCGGTGATTGCCCTCTGAACAAGTGCCCGCCCGATCTGCTATTGTGCCCTCCCCATGGCACTGGCGATCCTGGCCCTGCTGATCTTGGTCAACTCGCTGTTCGTCGCGGCGGAGATGGCCCTGTCCGCTTCCCGCAAGTCCCGGCTTGAGGCCGCGGTGCAGAGGGGCGGCAAGGGAACGCGCGGGGCACGGGCCGCGCTCAAACTCCACGCCTCGCCCACGCGGTTCCTCTCGACCGTCCAGATCGGCATCACCCTCATCGGCATCACCTCGGGCGCATTTGGCGAGGCCTCGATCGCCGACCGCCTGACCCCCCGGATCGAGAAGATCGAGGCGCTCGCGCCCATCGCCGCCGAGATCTCGCTGACGCTGACTGTCCTGGGAATCACCTTCGTCACCATCGTGTTCGGCGAGTTGGTGCCCAAGCGCCTCGCCCAGTCGTCGCCCGAGCGATTCGCGGCGTTCTTCGCGCTGCCGATGACGGTGGTCTCTCGCATCGCCGCCCCCGCGGTGTGGGCGCTCTCGCACACAACGGACCTGATCCTGCGACTCCTGCCGTTCAAGGCGGTCGCGGACCCCGAGGCCGCGGAGGAGGAGGTCCGCTCGCTCATGCGCACCGGGGCGAGCGAGGGCGTGTTCGACGAGTCCGAGCAGCGGATCGTGGAGCGGGTGTTCGCGCTCTCGGACCGCACGGTGAAGTCGCTGATGGTGCCGCGCCCGGACATCGACTGGCTGCCGGCCGATGCGAGCGTGCATCGCGTCCGCGTGGCGGTGGCGACCTCCAGCCACTCGCACTTCCCGGTCTGCACTTCGGGCCTTGACGACCTTGTCGGCGTGGTGCATGTGAAGGACCTCGTCAAGAGCGGCCTCATCAGCGACGAGATCCGGCTGTCCGAACTGGTCCGCAAGCCGATGTTCGTTCCCGAGACGCTCCCGGGCCTCAAACTCCTGAAGATGTTCCAGCAGCGCCAGGACCGCATCGCGTTCGTGCTCGACGAATACGGCGTGCTCGAGGGCCTCGTGACGATGAACGATGTCGTCGAGGCGATCGTGGGCGATGTGACCAGCGCGGGCGAAGCGGACCCCGAACCGATGGTCGTCCGGCGCGCGGACGGTTCGTTCCTGCTCGACGGGATGCTGCCGGTTGATGAACTCCGCACGCTCATGTTCGGCGACAAGGGCGCGGGCACGCCGCTGCCCAAGCAGGACGAGGCGGCCTTTGAGACCCTTGGCGGCTTTCTGCTCGCCTACCTCGGGCGCATCCCCGCGACGGGCGACACGTTCGCGTTCGACCGCTTCAACTTCGAGGTGGTGGACATGGACCGCCACCGGGTCGACAAAGTCCTGCTGAGCATCCGTGCGCCCAGCGCGACCGACCTTGACAACAGCGTGGGGGAGTGACCCGAACCGTGCGGACCGTGGGCGCTGCGGGATGGAGGATCGTCACCGCAAGAGGCGCAGAGAACGCATCGGGACATCAGAGCCCGGAGCGCCCCCTCACGAGCGACGGGTTGGGCCCTACGCGTTCGATGGAAACCCGAGGGAAGATCGTGTCTGCGACACCTTTTCGGAGGCGTTCGGCACAGGCCGCGCAACCCGTCGCTTGCGCTCCGGGCTCTGACAATCTGTCCTCCGCGCCTCTTGCGGTGATCTTCTTCACTTGGGCGCGACGGTGCCCTGCGGCGCTTCACCGGGGTTCTCGCCGGGCCCGAGCATCTGCTCCCGGAACATGTTCAGCGCGCTCTCGGTCATGCCCTGCGGCATGGGGAACCAGAAGTCAAAGCCCGGCGCGCCCGCCTGCTGCGATTGAGCATCCAGGCGCGGCTTCATCTGGCTCCGCTCCAGCAGCACATACGCCCGCGCCTGCAGGTCCCCCGGGGCACGCCGGTACATCAGCGCACCCTGCGGTACGCCCGCGTCCTCGGCCAGCCCGGCGAGCACCGTCGCGGCAAACTCGTCGAAGGGCTTGAGGCCCATGCGCCCCTCCTCGCCCGCGACGCTCGTCCGGAAACTCTGCTCCTTCTGGTAGGTCCGGTGGAAGAGCAGCGCATACTCAAAGTTGTTACGGAAGAGTTCGTCATCGTCGCCCAGCAGGCCCGAGATGTACGCCGCGAGCAGCGCGCCGACGATCTCCTGGATCGCGACACCGGGGTTCGTCTGCCGGGCGTCGCGTGTGATCTCCTGCTCGACGAACTCGGCGATCGGGACGGTGATCTGCGCCTTGAGTTCGGGGTTGTGGGTGTTGAGCCCTGGCCAGGTGCGGAGCAACTCGTAGTACTCCGCGGCGCGTCCCCTGTCGCCCCGACGATAGAGGAACCGGATCGAGTCGCGCAGCAGGTTCTCGTAGCCCGCGGCGTAAAAACTGTACACCTTGGTCTTCGAGTCAAAGTCGGAGCGGGCGGTGAGTTTGTCGAGGATCTGCCCGTAGATCGGAACGAACTCGGGGTTCGGCAGCGTCTGATAGAACGACGGGTTGGCGACATCAAAGAGCAACCACCCCGAGCGGTAGAGTTCCTGAATGGCTTGGATCGTCACCCGATCGGTGTTGAGGAAATCGTAGTTCTTGCGGTTCTTCTCGGTCATCCGGAGGAGCGCTTCCTCCGCGCCCCGCGCCGACCAGTACACCGAGTGCGCTGCGGGGTGGCGCCAGTCCAGCGGGCCGTACTCGCGCGTGTACCGGACCATCCGGTCCGGCTCCATGTGGTACTTGTCCACCAGCACACGCTTGCGGACGTGCCGGAGCAGGTGCGGCGCGCACTCGTGATACTTCGGGTCGGCCGAGAGTTTCACCAGCGCATCGGTCGAGAACCACTGCGGGACGATGCCGACATCCGCCGCGTAGCCCGCGTAACTCTTCAGATTCTCGTACGCCTCGAGCAGTCGCTCGTCGAGGTCCACACCGACATCGGCCCTGATCTTCTCGACGAGTTCGCGGGCCTCCGGGTACCTCGCGTACAACTCATCGAGCGTCTCATAGGCATCCGCGATCGGCCCCACCCAATCCACGATGTACATGTCGCGCAGCGTGTTGCCCTCGGCCCGCTCGCCCAGCGGGACCGTGGGCGGCGAGCCGAGCACGATCGCCCATTCCCGCGCGTGCTGGACCTTGTAGTACTTGTGCGCATCATCGGTGTACCCCTGCACCTTGTGCAGGTAGATCCACGCGAGTTCCCTGTGGAGCAGAATGTCCGCCGGGTTGGCGGGGATGGCCTCGTCGCGCAGCAGTTTGATCCCCGACTGCACCCACTGCCAGCGTTCCTGGCGCGTCTGCGTCGCGACCGAGATGTTGTACGCCAGGTTCCAGGCATGGAACGCCCACACCCGTGGGAAGCGCGGCTGGAGTCGCGTGATCGTCTTGGACAGGTCGACCGCCTCGTAGTACTTGCCCGCCTCCTTGAGCGTGTTGGCCCGCATCCACAGGAAGTTGACAAACACGCCGCGGAACGCCCCCATCGCGATCCCCAGCGCGACCTCCGGCGGGTCGCCCTGCTCGGCGCTGTCGGCGTACACCAGTCTGTTCCGGCCGAGTGACGCCGAAATGTGCATCGCCAACATGCCCTGCGCGCACAGGAACAGCACGAGGATGCTCGCGGCGAGAAGTTGGATGGTCCGGTCACGTCGCATAGTGGTCCAACATTGGTCCTGGTGGCACACCTCTCCGGAGCGGTGTGCGTTGGGTGGCACCGCTCTCTTCGAGCGGCGGGCCTATTGCCCGGAATACGTCGCCAGTTCCCGCCGACGAAAGATCAGCACTCCCGCGGCGAAAAGCCCGGACGTGAGCGCGCCGAGAATCGCGACCGCGCCGCCCACGGCGTTCCAGCCCAGCAGGCGGCCCTCGACCAGGTGCTGGGTGGGCCTCAGGTTCGCGTAGAAGTTGAACGCGTACGAGACCGGCACGGCGATGAGCCGCACGCCGACGCGGGTCCAGATGATCTCGTCCTTGTCGCCGGTGGACGCGTAGTACTCCAGCGACTCGGTGAGGAAGCCCGCCGATTCGGCCATGAGAAAGACGCCGAAGGCCACAAGGCACGCGACCGCGAACGACAGGTGCGTGGCCGCCCACACGCCCACCATCGCCAGGAACGCGAGTTTCATCCACAGCACCAGCACCACCCGAAGGAAGTTGACGCGGTAACTCGAGACCGGGTAATACACTTCGATGCCATCGGGCGGGAAGGCGATCGTCTCGGCGTTCGCCCAGTCGCTGTCGGGGTTCTCGAGGCCCTTGAGCGCATCGCCGCTGATGACCTGGATCACCAGCATCCCCTGGGCGTCGATGGACGCGGGGTTCAGGCTGAGGGTGAGCGTCTGGCCGAGGGGCACCTCCTGCATCACCGGCTGCATGTTCGGCGCAACGAAGGTGAGTTTGGCCAGCGCGCGAGGGTCGTTGCCACCAGAATCTATGCGATAGCGGAGTGTGAGGGTCTCGGCGCGGTCGCGCGCTCGCCCCAATCCTGTGAAGGCGTACACCTCGCGCTGCCCCGGCTCGATGGCCAGGAGCGCATCGCGATGCTCGGTCATGATGTCCGCCATCGCCCGACCCCGCTCCTGGGCCGTGTCCTGGAACTGCGGGTTGCCGATCCGCGCCCGCTCCATCCTCTCGTTGATCTCCGCGTCGACCGCGCCGGAGTCCATCGCGGGCAGCAGCGGCTTGACCGACGCACGCGCCGAGAGCACCTGCGTCTCCAGAACCTCTCGGTCCTCGGCGATCCACTCATCTCCGGCGGAGATGAACGGCTTGTACTCGCCCACCGCCCGCTGCTCGCGCAGGTAGCCCACGAACAGGAATACGCCCGTCGAACTCACCGCCAGCAGCACCGCCGCGACGCCCACCACGCCCAGCCATTTGCCCAGCAGGTACTGCCATGCGGCGACAGGCTTGGTCATCGTCTGCCAGATCACCTTGTCGCGCTGCTCGAAGGCGACGGTGCCCACCGAGAGGAACAACACCAGCAGCGCGATGATCCAGAACGCGCCGCCCGTGCCGTACTGCAGGAACGACTGCACGCGGTACCGCAGCGGCGTCTCCGCGTCGAGTTGCCCCGGGAGCGCTGCCAGCGCGAGCAGCAGCAGCACGATGAACACCAGCGACACCTTCATCCGCACCGCCTCGATCACCACGTTCCGCGCGATCGCCGTGATCGCCCATGGCCCGGAGAGCAGCAACTTGAGCATCTCCATCAGCACGATGAACGAGAACGACAGCACCCCGGTCGCACCGATGAACAGCCCCGCGCCCCGCCA
>Ga0163151_10001418_pt1 | contig 40213 bp, 37 predicted proteins | sample OliLakLV19MP5IB2_FD_145596 | JGI IMG/M metagenome (GOLD analysis project Ga0163151, IMG submission 145596) | Freshwater microbial mat bacterial communities from Lake Vanda, McMurdo Dry Valleys, Antarctica - Oligotrophic Lake LV.19.MP5.IB-2 | ecosystem: Environmental > Aquatic > Freshwater >... | reverse complement strand
TCCGGGCGGCGGTCGCACCTCCGGGCTCCCGTTTTACGCTCGGCGGGGCATCCATGCCCCCGGCGAGCTTGCCGGCCCTCCGGCCGGCGGTCGCACCTCCGGGCTCCCGTTTTACGCTCGGCGGGGCATCCATGCCCCTGGGAGCCGGGCTTTGCACGGCGACCGCAAGCCGAAGCCGACGCCGGGACGGCGGCGCCGGCGCGAAAGCAGATGCCCGTAGCGAACGTCCGGCCGACGGGGCACGGGCAACCCCTCGCCCCACGCGTGGCTATGCTTCTTCGCGGAGGAGTGCGGGGGGGGCTTCGAAGTCTTCGAGCTCGGGGGGAAGTTGGAGTTGTCGCATGGTCTCGTCGGTGCGCCGCATTCCTTCGGCCACCTCATCGACCCGCTGGGCAATGTCACTGATGTCGCGGCGAGCCACAGCCCCTTCAGCCAGCGCCGCAATTTTCGTTTCGAGCCGCTCGATCTCAGCCGCCACGACGTCCAGCTTCTGGCGGGCCTCGGCAATGTTCCCGAGCCGCTCGCGGGTAGTCCGAAGATTGTCTTCCACAGCTGTCCGAAGTGGGGTTGCACCGGCGTCTTGCGGGATGCCAGCCAATCGCTTCTCCAACTCCGTGACCCGTTTGCGGAGCGCCGCATCATCCGTGTGATCGAGAAACTCGGAGAGCTTGGCCGCGTTCCAGATCATTCGCAGATGCCCCCAGAGGAGCCGCTCGAGCGACTCGACGGCACTCCGGTCGGGGCCGGTGGTCTCGGGGCCCCGCATGCTCCCGGCAAGCTCGGTGAGCTTCTGGCAATGGGCGCGCAACTGATCGAAACGGGCAAGGATGGTCGGCGGAAGCTGACTGCGGATGCGGTCATAGGACGCCTGAGTGCCGGCTGTATCGGCCTGCCGACGGGCCTTGGCATCTTGGGCGTCGATGGCCGCCCGGAATCGGTCATTCGTCGTGAGGGTCGCGAGATACAGCATCTCTCCGGCCGCAACGAGCGGGAGCACGACGTCGGGACGACCACTGAGAAACGCCACCGCTGCTCCGGCTCCGACATAGAGCAAGTTCCAGTGGTAGGTGAAGGCGGCGTTGAGATATCGACTGATTTGTTGGAACATTGTTGACGCTCTGCGAAGCGGAGCCCAGCCCTTCATGATCAGCGGCCCGGAAGAGGCTTGGCCTCGGCCTCGATCCGTTCGATCCTCGCGTGGAGCCGCGTGACCTCGTCATTGAACCAGGGCTGCGACTGAGCCTCCCGAGCCGGGGCCGACGGAGGTGGCAGGGTGACCTCTTCGACAATTCTCCCGGGTGTCGTCGCCATGAGGTAGACCCGGTCCCCGAGGTACACGGCCTCCTCGACGGAGTGGGTCACAAACAGCACCGTGGCTTCGGCCTCCTGCCATAGCTTCACGAGCAGATCCTGCATGTCCAGTCGTGTGGCGGGGTCGAGCGCCCCAAAAGGCTCATCCATGAGAATCACCCGCGGCCGCAGGATGAGCGTGCGGGCAATGGCAACACGCTGCCGCATACCGCCGGAGAGCTCGTGGGGATACTTCGCGGCGTCCCGCCGCGGATCGAGCCCAACCCTCCCGATCCAATCGAGCCCCTCCGCCTCCCGCTCCCGCCTGGGTACCCCCCGGCACTCGAGGCCGAAGACCACGTTGGCGAGCACGGTCCGGTTGTCGAAGCTCGTGTAATCCTGAAAGACCATGCCCCGGTCGGCACCCGGCCCGATGACATCACGGCCAAGCACGCGGACGCTGCCAAGCGTCGGTGGAAACTGCGGTTCGAGGCCTGCGACCATTCGGAGGACGGTGCTCTTCCCGCAGCCGCTCGGGCCCAAGAATGAACAGAACTCGCCACGCTCATGGCGGTCTGGGATCGCGAATGTCACGTCGCTGATCGCGGTGACCTCGCGGGGCGTCCCGGGGTGATACACCTTCGTGACGCCACAGAGCTCAACAGCAGGAGGTCGGTCCGCCAGCGGCTCCGGTGCCACGGCGTGCGGGTCGGGCATCACGGTCTGCCCCCCACCGTCGCCGACTGCGTGCTGTAGAGGATGCGGTGCATCAGCCGCGGGAGCCGCCCCTTGCCGCCGTAGCGGTACGGAAACAGGTCGCACTGCAGCCACCACAGCGCCCGATCAATGGCGTAGGCCAGCATCGGAATCACGATGAGCACGATCAGGATCGGCTCTCGGTCTCCCCGCCGCTGCGACATGTTGATGAGGTCGCCGAGGCCACCGGAGTCACTTCCAAACTTCACGAGCTCTGCCAGCATCACGTAGCCGAAAGCAAGACCGAAGAGGAGCCGGAGCGAATTGAAAATCACGGGCGCTGCCAGCGGCACGAGCACCTTGAGGATGATCTGGAGCCGCGAGGCCCCGAGTGTCATCGCCGTATCGACAAACCGCTGCGGCACCTCAAGGACGGCGGCCGTCGCGTCACTGATCACAAACGCCACACTGGCCACGAAAAGAAACATGACCTTTTGAAACTCCCCAATCCCGAAGAGTGAAAACGTGAGTGGAATGAGGGCGGCCACGGGAATGTTGCGGCCGAAGATCGTCACGGGATAGAGAAACGCTCGCACCGCCGGGAAGCAGGCGGCCGCCACTCCAAAGGGGACGCCAATCACCGCCGCGAGCCCGAAGCCCATCACGACGCGCATGAGCGTCACACGGGTATTCGAGAAGAGCTTCCGTTCCGTGATCACACGGGGCACTGCTTCGAAGACGGCCCCCGGCCCCGGCAGCATCACCGGGCTCACGAACGGCACATACTCTTGTACCGGCGGCCGCTCGGCGACATTCGCCGCAGGCACGGGGAACAGCGGGGCCGTGGCGAGCCACCAGGCCACGAGTGCCGTGGCGATCGCCGCAGCCCCCCACAGAAACGAGGCCTCCGATGAAAGGTCGCCCCGCAGCGGCGGGGAGATTCGCACAGGCCTCCCACTCACGTTGACGGGCCGCTGTCCGGCGGCTGCTTCAGCAGTTGTGTCTGCCACGGGCGGTTACTCCTTCTCGGCGGAGTAGACCTTGATCTCCACGCGGCGGTTGAGCACGTGTTCGTCCGGCTGCTCTGGATCGGCTGGCCGATCCCAGCCGAGGCCATCGATGGCGAATCGATTCTGGTCGAAATCGAACTTCGCGATAATCTCATCCTTCACCGCCCCGGCCCGGGCGAGCGAAAGCTCCTTCACCAGCGACGCCGGGATTTGCCCCTTCATCGAGCCATCGGTGTGGCCCTCGATCACGATCCTCGCGTTGCCAAACTGCTGGGCGAGCGTAGCGACCTCCGCGAGGACGAGATCGGCCCGCGGGTCATACGGCTCCTCAACCTCCCGTCCATCTACCTTGCGGATGATGTTCTTCCGGAGATCGGCGCTATTGGGATAGAAGTGGATGACGACCGTATTCGTGAGGATCTCTTCGTTCTCGGCTCGGATCGCCGAGAGCGACTTGGGCGCGAGAACCCGGGCATACTCGTCCTTCGTCTCGGCGTATTTCGGCTCCTTGCCGAGCTTCTGGATGACTGAAAAATCCATCACCTGATCGAAGGGAACGGACGGGTGAGTGATGGTGCCGACGTTCCGGTAGAGCCGGTAGGCCTGCTTCCAGAGGTGCTCGAAGTTGGATGGATTGTTGCGATTGATAAAGAACTGGTAGTTCTCAGCCCAGTTGGTCGAATGAGCATCGGCCAGCATTCCGAGCGTGTCGGAGGCCGGGATGTTGTAGCCGTCGGCCATGAGCCCGGCGACCTTCGCCTTGGCTCCCTCGTTTTTCAGTTCCTCCATCGCATCGAAAATGCCACGGACGATCGCCTCGACCTTGTCGGCATGGTCCTTGGAGAAGTCGGCTCTCGCAAACCAGATGTCGGCGATGAGTCGATTCGCAGTCTGCGTCGTCACGAGCATCCGATTCCCCTTGGCCTTTTCGAGGTTGTAGATGTCGGGAGCCCACGACACGCATCCCGCGATGTCTTTTTGGGCGTTGAATGCCGCCGCCGCCTGAAACGCATCGTCGGTGTAAACCATATTGACGTCGGCAGGCTGGAGCCCGCCGGCCACGAGCATGTTGAGGGCAAAAAACTGACTCGGAGAATTCTGGGCGAGCACGATCTTCTTTCCAGCAAGATCGCTCACGGTCTTGATGTTCTCCCGCACGACGATGCCGTCACCGCCGTTCGAGAAATCCACCTGCTGGTAGATTCGTGGCATGGCCCGGGAGTCCTTCGGCTTGCCCGACGCGTCAACGAGCCCCTCGAGGAAGAGCGGCACCATGTCGAGGGTCGCCCAGCCGATATGCACCTCACCGGCGGCCCAGGCATCCCGCATCGTCACGGGGTTATCGATGAGGACGAGCTCGACTTTGAAGGGCTTCCCCCCTGGAGCCTGCCAGACCTTGCCCGGCTTGAAGCCTTCGTTGGCGTAGATGATCGGGGCCCAGCCGGCCCAGACATTGAGCGCGAAACGAACCGTGTCGTCCTCGAGAGGCTTGTATCCGGCGATTCCGGTCACCGGCGGCAACCGCTCAGCCGGTTTGAAGGCGTATTCCTGAACCGTCGTCGGCGCCATCTCGTCGGCAGCTTCCGTCGGGAGCTCTTCTTCGCTCTCGCCGCCGGCCTTTGTTCCCCCCTTGGCAGCCGGCTGCGCGACCTGGCCTCCGCCACCGACGCCAGGCTGGTCGAACACGCCCCACTTCCACGCCGCATAACCGACGAGGCCAAGGGCCACCAGCCACACGACTACCCAGAACGATGCTTTTGGTTCGCCTGCCATGGAATCGCCTCTCGCTTGAAATTATCGGACTGATCGGAACGTGATTGAACGAGTCAGTGATCGCGCCGAAGCATCAACCGCGGAAGACGGTGCTGGGCCGACTCTTTCCCGCCAGATGCATCGCCTGCATGAGGCCGTAGGAGGTTACCTCGCACAGCAGCTGCGTGACCTTCCCATGAGCTTCGTCAGACAGCAAGGGCTCGAGCTCCTTCATGAGCGAGACGAGCCGCTTTTCCTGGTCGGCAAGCTCGGGCGACGTGACCTTGCCATCAGCCACGGCGTCGCAGAAGGAATCGAGCTTGCGAGCATACTCTGCAAGGAGTGGGGCCTCGGTCTTGTCGTCGAACCATGGAGTCTTGGCGGACATGCGGATGTTCCTCGGGGTTGATGGTAATGGGCCTGGGCTGATCGTTTGGAGCGTATGCGGCAGCGCCGCGAGCTCATGAGCTGATGACCTCGCGGATCGCGGCGGCCCGCTCTTGCAACCGGGCTCGACCGCCGGGCTGCTCGATCGCCGCCCGCCAGTGTGACGGAAGAAACCGTTTCTCGGTGCACTCGAGGACCGCCACGATCTCCTGGAGCTCCTTTTCGAGCCCCTGGGCCGAGGGCATGAAGTCGTCGAGGGCAGCACGGAGGTCGGCTTCAGCAATCTCGTCAGGCGGTGGCTCGCCGGCTTCCGCTGCCCGATCGAGCCCCCGTCGCCGCGCCGCGAGGACCACACTTTCGATGTCCGCCCCTGAGAGCCCTATGTCGAGATCGATCGGGCCAGGCAACCCAGTCGCGAGCTTCACGCGAGCCTTGCGGGCCATCGCCGCGAACATCACGTCCATCTCCTCCTGATCGTGCGGATAGAAGAGAGGAATGTGGACCTCCGCCCTTCCCTGCCGCTTGAGGTCGATCGGCAATCGGTCGGGGCGGCTCGTGAGGAGCATCCAGACGATCTTGCCGCGGTAGCGGGTGTCGCCCATCTGGCGGGCAATCATCGCGAAGACCCGACCGCTCGTGCCCGAGTCGCCGGTGCTCTCACGGTTCCCGAGGGCAGCATCGGCCTCGTCTACCACGATCACCACCGGCCCGAGGCTTCGGAGCACACCGAGCGCGTGCTCGAGATTCCCCTCGGTCTCTCCGACATACTTGCTGCGAAAGTTCTTGAGGACGGCGCACGGTATGCCCACGGTCCCCGCGTAACATTCAGCAATAAAACTCTTGCCTGTTCCGACGGGGCCGCAGATGAGATAGCCCATCGGGGCCGTCTCGAACTGCCCGCGGCGGATCGCTCGGGCGTCAGACTCGAGCCTGTTCTTGGCCTCGACGTGGCCCGCGATGGCATCGAGTGTCAGCCGCGGCTCGATGAACTCCACCAGCCCGTGGCAGCTTCGCTCGATCAGATCCTTCTTCCTCGCGGCAAACTCGCGGCCATCCGGCGCCGTTCCGTCACGGGCAGCGAGCGTGATCACGCCGCGGAGGCTCTCGAGGGTGAGCCCCCCCGAGATGGCCGCCATTCGACGCACCGCCGTATCCTGGGCGCCCGGAATTCCTGCTGCTGCCGCGGTCGCCAGGGCGAACCGCTCCCGCTCGGCATGGTCCGGCATGGGGACATCAATCGCCGTCACCGCAGCGCTCGTCACCAGTTGGGGATGAACCTCGGAAAGGTTGTCGGCAATGAGAACAACCGCCACGTTGACGCGGCGGAGGAGTGGATTGCTTGCCCAGCTCAGGATTCGAACCAGCCGCGCAGCGGCCGACCGCGATCCGCCTTCGCCGGCTGGGACGAGATAGGCCGCATAGTCGAGTACCACAGCGATTCGCTTTCGCTGCTCGGGAGGATCGATCAGGTTCCGCTCGAGAATCGCATCGATCATGGCGATCGCCGCGTCAGGATCGCGGGGCCATGCGGGAGCGCTGCCTGCTCGCTCGGTGAGCCATTGGGCCATGGCTCGCAGCCGCACAGGGTTGCTCCCCGCCAGCGGCCGAAGCCCTTTGCCCACGTCGTAGGAGAGCACGATGTCCCAACCGCCAAACAACTCCCGAGAGAGAAAGTCGGAGACGGTCCCCCAGGCATCCACCGGATCAGGCCGACCCACGGAAGGCGACGTAACCGGCACCAGATCGCGCACGTTGCCATGGAGGAGAAAGACGCAACTCGTTCCGGAGAGGTACGCATCTCCGAGTCGCTCGGCCCAGCCGGGGCACCAGTCCGCAAGGGCCGCCGACGTACCGGCAGCAGCCGGAGCTGTGCCGAGCGAGGATGGTGCCGGGGCTCCTGCCGCCGCGGGGCGCTGGGCCGGCTCGACGGGGGTCATGGGCGTCGTCACGGAACGGGCTCACTCCCGACAGGATAACAGGGTTTGTTCAGACATCCGCCTGAAGGGGTCAGTCAGCCGTCTGGCTGATCTTCTGGGAACCTAGCTCTTTGGCGTCGGCCGTCACGCCAGCGGTCTCAGGCGTCACAAGCCCCAGCTCGACCTCGAATTCCCGAAGAGCATCAGCCGCCATCGTTTCCTCCACGACTTGCTCGCGCCGGATCTCCTCGAGTCCTTGCCCCGAGAGGTCAGCAGCCACACGAACCTTGGCCCGGTTCAGGCCGATCTTGTCCTGGATCACGTCCTCGATTTGGCCGAAGTCGGTCGTGACGTCAAAATTGAAGCTGTGAGCGAGCTTGGCCAGCTCCGCCTCGGCCCGCGAGAGCTTGAGCTCTGCACCGTACTTCTGAATCTTTGTCTTGAGGTCAGCAAGCTTCTTGGTGGCGTGCTTGATCTTGGTGACGTTGTTTTCATAGGCGGTTTCGTGAAGCTGGAGCTGCGCCTCGTTCTCGGCCAATTCCTTCCTAGCTTTCTGGAGCTCAAGCGCGAACTTCGCTGCCGTATCCCGCTCACCCGCCTTGAGGTACGCCTTCACGCGGGCCTCGAGAGAGGCGACATGCTGATAGTCCGTGGTGACCTGCCGAGTGACCCGCTCAACGAGTGCCCGGTACTGCTCGAGCCCCTCACGGCCCTCTTTCATCTGTTCGACTGCCTTGTCGTATTCGTACTGGAGCTGGGCGACCGGATCGGCCGTCCAAAAGAAGTTGGCGAGCTTGTTCATCTGTGCGGCGAACGCCTTCCAGATCTTGCCAAGGAACATGGTCGTGGACTCCGCTGCGGAACGGGTGGACTCGGGAACCGGGCCAACGTCGCGCGGCCCGGGAGCCCGTCGTGATACCCCTCAGGCGGGCTGGAGTCAAACGAGCGGCGCCACTGGAGTGACCGGCCGTCGCGCGAAGGCATTCCACGCAGTGGCCACAGGCGTTGCCGCGGAACGCTATCGCTCGATGACGAGCTGCGGGCGTTCGACAGAAAGCGCCGCGACCGCCTCATCGCCGACCGCTGTGAAGGCGAGCGATACGCGACGGAGCCTTGGGAGCTTGCCGAGTGTCACCAGGGCCGCGTCGCCGATCTTGGTTCCGGCAAGCGTAAGATCCTCGAGCCGTTCGAGGCCCGCGAGTCGCGCCACGCCATCATCGCCCACGCCGGTGTTTTGCAGGTTGAGCGACACGAGGCTGGTGAGCTGGCCTACGGCCGCCATGCCCGCATCGCCAACCTGCGTGTCCCACAGGTCAAGCGCGGCAAGTTTTGAGAGTCCCGTCAGGTGGGCCACGCCTTCGTCACCGACGCTCGTTTCAGCCAAGTCGAGGAGGGTGACTTCGCGCAGCTTTGCCAGGTGCGCCATCCCGGCATCACCGACGAGGGAGCCACGGAGTTCGAGTCGCTTGAGCTTGGTGAGGCCGGCAAGATGGGCCAAACCATCATCGCCCACAAACGTCCGCATCACGTTGATCTCGTCGATGTCGATCTTGGTGGCGAAGGGTGCCAGGCCGGCATCCGTGACTTGACCGTCCTCGGCCGCAAAGCCGCGGAGCTTCGGCAGCGTCGCCACATGCGCGAGGCCGATGTCACTCACGCTCGGACAGCGGAGCTTGACTCGCTCCAAGCTTGTGAGCTTTGCCACATGCTCGAGCCCGGCATCGCTCACCAGGGCGCAGCCCCGAAGGTCGAGCACTCGCAACGAGCGGAGCGGTGTCACGTGGGCGAGGCCGGCATCGCTGAAGTTGTTGTAGAGGAGGATGAGCTGCTCGAGGCCCTCGAGTTTTGCCACCGACTCGAGCGCAGCATCCGTCATGTTTGACGACCTGCGGAGGTTCAAGACCCGAAGATTCTCGAGCCTGGCAAGCGCCGTCGCCCCCGCATCGGTCACATCGGTGTTTTCGAGCACGAGCTTCCGAAGGCTCGTCATCCGTCCAATCGACTCCATGCCGGCATCAGTGATCTCGGCACCCCAGACATCGAGCGACTCGAGCCCAGGAAGTTCTGCGAACACCGCAAGGTCGTCGTCCGTTGTTGGACGGTTCGCCAGGGCGATGCCAGTCACGTGCCCGCCGCTGCCTTTCGTCGCGACCCCCCCGAGCCGCTCGACAGCGGCCGTCGCCGCGGCGTCCTGCGGTCCTGGCGTGTCCGCGGCCACTGCCTGCATCAGGAACGTACCGATCGTCAGCGCTCTCCAGACGTTCCTCATGGCATTCTCACGTGTCGGCCTCGGGCCGCTTGTGGCCTCAGATCTGCCAGCCTTCGCGATACGTCGGCCGCACGACATGCTCAACCTCGGGAGCGTTCGTGGCCACGAGCCGTACCGGATCCCACTCGATCTTCTTGCCCTGGGTTTCCGAAGTGTCGGCAGCCCACACTGCGAGGTTGCCGAGCAGGATGGTCTCAGTGAGGGGGCCAGAGTAGTCAGGGAAGTTGCTCCGCGCGGCAGCGCCGCCCCGGATCGCGTCAATCCACTCCCGAAAGTGACCCGGAGATTTCTCAAAGACGACGTCGGCGGCCTTGGCCCCGCTCTTGAGCTTGATTCCTTGGTCACAATAGTCACCCGGAGCGTAGAGGGAGTCCTTTTCACCGATCACGAGCACGCCCCGCGCCGCGACCTGAAAGGGCGTCTCTGCAAACGTGCCGTCTTCCTTTTCCTTCCGCTCCGCTGGGAATCCGGCGAAGACCGCCTGTTCGGGGAGCTTGCCGCCGTCATACCACTTCACCTTTACGGCCTGCCGCTCCCCGAGCGCCGGAAACTCGTAGTCAATGATCGACCACTTGGGATACGTCTCCTTATTGTGACCACTGGTGAGCGCCTGCACGCTCGCCGGGTCGCGGAGATTCAGGGCCATGAACGGCATGTTGAAGGTGTGGCATGCCATGTCGCCGAGGGCGCCGGTGCCGAAATCCCAGAAGCCCCGCCAGGCAAACGGGTGATACCCCGGGCCGAAGGGCCGCATCGGTGACGGGCCAATCCAAAGATCCCAGCCGAGGTTTGGCGGCACGGGCGCTTCGGCGGGCCGACCGCCGCCCTGCGGCCACACCGGCCGATTGGTCCAGATATGCACTTCGCGGACGGAACCCAGGCCGCCCGACTGGATCAATGCAGCAGCGCGACGCAACGAATCGGCGGCGGTTCCCTGGTTGCCCATCTGGGTGGCCACGCCCTTCTTGCGGGCGAGGTCGCCAAGCAGGCGGGCCCCGGCGATCGATCGTGTAAGCGGCTTCTGGCAGAAGCAATGCTTCTCGAGCCCGAGCGTCATCACGGCAGCGGTGATGTGGGTGTGGTCCGGTGTGCTGATGGTCACGGCGTCGATCTCGCCCGCCATCTCGTCGAGCATCTTTCGAAAGTCGTGGTAGAACTTGGCGTCCGCGAACGACTTCACAGCTCGCTTGAGCTGATTGGAATCGACGTCGGCGACCGCCACGACCTTCCCGCCTCGTGCTGCGTCGGCGGAGTCACTCTGTCCCTTCCCGCCAATCCCAATGCAGGCGAAGCGAATCTCTTCGTTGGCGCTGGTGGGCGGTCTGGCATCCTCCGCTCGCGCGACCGGTGCCACGAAGTAGCCCGCGGCAACGGTCGATGATGCCGCGAGGAACGAGCGGCGGCTGGTGGGCGGGGTGCGACGGGAACGGGACATGCGGGCTACTCCAGGGAGGGCAGACGGCAGGCGAGAGAAAATCGGGGGAAGAAAAAAGAGGGGTGACTGACGGGGCTCGAACCCGCGACCCTCGGTACCACAAACCGATGCTCTAACCAACTGAGCTACAGTCACCACGACGAGTCGGGCCCCTACTATAGCAGACGCAAATCCGCCTGCTGGCCCGCCGCCACGACAGGCCATGGGCCGCAGCGCGGCGGTCGAAAAACGCCTATCGCCGCAGGCCGTGGTTTTCTAGGATTCCTCGCGCCGTATGGAACGTCTGGCAGTGGTTTGAGGATACGCCGGCATGTCCCTTCCAACGATCTCGACCCAACCGCTGCCTGCTGGACGCGGAGTGATCAATGATCTCGCGATCCTCGGCCGTCGGGTTCCTCTCTTTCCCGTTGACTTCGAGATGCGGCTAGCGGACGTCGCCGCGGCCCGCGCCGCAGCCGCCCGGCGAGTCGGGTGGACCGCCTGCTTCATGAAGGCCTACGCCATCGTCGCCGACGAGATGCCACTCCTGCGAACCTGGCTCGTTGGCAGGTTCACCCCGCGGTTCGCCACGTCGAGTTACAGCGTCGCGTCGCTGGCAGTAAACCGCACTGACGATGGCGTCGATCGACTGTTCGTTCTTCGGCTGCCCGCGCCCGACATCCGTCCGCTCGACAGACTCCAAGCCTTCATCGACCGCCACACGGTAGAGCCAATCGAAGAGGTCTTTCGCCGTCAGCTCGAGCTCGAGCGCGCCCCCGGCTGGCTTCGGCGAAGGATTCTCTGGTGGAACATGCACTCGGCCTCGCCAAAGCGAACTGCCCGGATCGGCACCTTCAGCCAGTCATCGCTTGCAGGTGCCGGAGTGGGCAATCATTTTCATCCGACGATCTGCACGACGAGCCTATGCCACGGACCGCTCGATGACCGCGGCCGGTGTCGTGTGACGATCATCGCCGACCACCGCGTTCTCGATGGCATCACCGTGGCCAAGGCGCTCCATCGGCTCGAAGAGGTGCTTGTGCGCAACATCGCGACCGAGCTCAGGAGTCTGACGACGGCTTGGGATGTACCTCCCGCAAGCGCCGCCTGATCTCAGCGAGCCGCTCGCCGAGATCCCGTTCGAGCCCACGGTCGGTCGGCTCGTAGTAGTTTTTTTCGACGCCGAGGTAGTCCTGTGCCGCAATGCCGTCGGGATGGTCGTGGGCATAGGCGTAGCCTTCGCCGTGCCCCAGCCGTTTCGCACCGGCGTAGTGCTTGTCCTGAAGATGCCTCGGCACCGGGATCACTGACTTCTCACGGACATCCGTGCGGGCCGCGGCGATCGCAGTCGTGCAGGCATTGCTCTTCGGAGCAAGCGCCAGATAGATCACCGCCTGGGCGAGCGTCAGCTGGCTTTCGGGAAGACCCACGAACTCGGTGGCCTGCATTGCCGCCACGGCCATGAGCAGGCTCCGCGGATCGGCGTTGCCGATATCCTCGCTTGCAAGAATCACGAGCCTTCTGGTCACGAACCGGACGTCCTCGCCCCCCTCGAGCATGCGGGCGAGCCAGTAGAGCCCCGCATCGGCGTCGCTGCCGCGAATGCTCTTGATGAGCGCGCTGGCGCAGTCGTAGTGAGTGTCCCCGCCATCGTAGGCCAGAGCCTTCCGCTGCACACTTTCACGGGCCAATGCAAGCGTGAACTCAAGCGGACGGACGGGACTCGAAAGCACGCCCACTTCGAGGGCCCCGAGCGCCCGGCGGGCATCGCCGTCGGAAGTCTCGACGAGAAACGCGCGGGCCTGGGGGGCGAGCACGATCGCCTCTCGACCGAAGCCATGGTCTCGGTCGGTGATCGCCCGGTCGAGAATCAAGCCAACGTCGCTCGTCGAGAGTGAGGCGAGCTCGAAAATCCGGCTACGGCTCACCAGCGCGCTGGTGAGCGCGAAGAACGGATTCTGCGTCGTCGCACCAATCAGAGCGATCACGCCGTTTTCGACGTCGGGCAGGAGCACATCTTGCTGGGCCTTGTTGAAGCGGTGGATCTCATCAATGAATAGGCACGTCTTCTCGCCGTCGTCCTCGAGCCGTCGTCTGGCGGTCTCGAGCATCTCCCGAACCTCCTTCACGCCGGAGGCCGTGGCCGAGATCTCGAGGAAACGCCGCCGCGTTTCGGTGGCGATAATCTCGGCAAGGGTCGTTTTGCCGACTCCCGGAGGCCCGTAGAGGATCACCGAGCCGAGCCGATCGGCCTCGATCAGCCGACGCAGCAGTTTTCCGGGGCCGACGATCGCTTCCTGGCCTACGTAGTCGTCGAGCCGCCGGGGACGCATACGGGCAGCGAGCGGCGCGGCCCGCGCGACGTTGGCGGCGCGGGTCGCGGCAAAGAGGTCAGGCATGAGAATGGCTCACGGTGACGCCTCGCGAACGGAAGCGTCCTTCATCGGTTGTGGTTTGAGCTCGCCCAGGGGAACAGCCTCCGATCGAACGATCTTTCCGTCGATATCGCGAATGGCGAGGGTGACTGCCGGCGTCGCGCCGGCTGTCGCAGACTCCCAGTCGATTTCGATCGTCCCGAAGTTGGCCCCATGAAACCGCTCGCCGACCCGGTGACGGTTGGGTTCGTCATCCTTGTCTACTCGTTTCGGCTGGTTGAGACTGCTCGCGGTGAGGTCATACAGCGGATACGCGAGGGCATCGTCCGCCGCAGGGATACGACTGATCTCGGCTGCGTGCCTGTCGCCACTGACCACGATAATGCCGTTGGCTTGGGATTCGCGGATCGTTCCGAGAAGCTTGGCACGTTCCGCTGGAAAATTCCCCCAGTGCTCCCAGCCATGCTCGGTGCTGGCCACCTGGATGCTCGAGAGAATGATCCGGATCTCCGCCGGCTTCTGGAGGACGGCAGCCAGCCAGTCCCATTGGGCGCCGCCAAGCAGCGTGGCCTTGGGGTCATCGGTCGGTCTGTACGGCCCCTTGCCTGGCACCTGCTCCGCATGGGGGATGACGTGAAGCGGTGAGCGACGGAATCGCGTGTCGAGGCAGATGAACTGCACGCGCCGGCCAGCCGGCCCGACGGTGAGCGTGCGATAGATACCGTCACGCTTCCGAACCGCCGCGGCAGGTGGGATACCGAAGAAGTCGAGGAATATCTCCTGCGATTCATGCCGCATCGGATACTCGGCGCCGCCGTCGTTGACACCGTAGTCGTGGTCGTCCCACACGGCCACGATCGGCACAGTGTTGCGGAGAGCGCCGAAGCCGCGGTCGGCGGCCAAGAGGTCGTACTTTCGACGCAGCACCGCCATGTCTTCGGTGTCGCCATAGATATTGTCGCCGAGCATGAGGAGCACATCGGGCTTGAATCTGCTCACCGAAGACCAAACCGGCATGGGCCGATCCTGTTTGGCACAGGAGCCCAGGGCGATCCGCGACACCAGGAGCCCGGGCTCCGGCTCACCCGCCTCGGCCGTAGCGATTGCCATGAAGGCAGCGACGATCCAACCCATGACTCCGCATCGCATTGGCGGTGCTCCCAGTGTGGTGGCAGTCAGCCTGTCCAGATGAATTCGATGGCCGCATCGATCTCGGGATGGAGGCTCTTATGCACCGGGCAGGTGCGTGCTGCATTCTCGAGCACGCCTCGTGCCTCGTGATCGGCAGAGAGAGGGATTGTGATCCGCGTCTTCAGCGATGCGATCCGCCGCGGCGGCGTGGTCGTCATCACCTTCTCCGTTTCGGCGGTCATCCCATCGAGGGCAACGGCGCGTCGGTCGGCCACGATCGCCATCGTCGTCATGATGCAGGTGCCGAGGGCTGTCGCGACAAGATCGGTTGGCGAAAAGCTCTCGCCCTTCCCGTGGTTATCGACCGGGGCATCCGTGACGAGTGTCGTTCCTGAAGGGCCGTGGGCAGCCTGGCACCGCAGGCCGCCTTGGTACGTGGAGGTGATTGTGACCATGAAGTTGATCCCGTGGTTGGGTACCGCATCGAAAGTCTACTCGCCGCCCTCAGGGTCCGGGCACGGCGCGACCGGGCTGGAGCGAGACATTTTCATGCGGAAGCCTACGATGGGGCAACCGCCAGGGACATTCGTGCATGGGATTCCGCTCGCTTCGCGACTGTGTCGAGACGCTTCGCAACGAAGGGGCATGCGTGGTCGTTGACCATCCGGCTGACCCGCATCTCGAAATCGCCGAGATCCAGCGAAGGCTCTTTCGTGCCGGCGGGCCTGCCGTGCTTTTTACGCGGCCGCGAGGCTCGGCCTTCCCGATCCTCGTCAACCTCTACGGCACGAAGGAGCGGATCGCCCGGATCTTCGCCGACTCCCTCGATCGCATGCGACGGCTCGTTGAGCTCAAGATCGACCCCACGGCGGCGCTCCGCCAGCCCGCACGGTATTGGCGAAGCCCTTATGATGCCCTGTCGATGCTGCCCCGCATGGTGTCTCGCGGGCCGGTGATGGCGCACTCGGCTCCCCTCTCGAGCCTGCCACAGGTCGTGGCGTGGCCCGGCGACGGTGGCCCCTTTATCACGCTGCCGGCCGTCTACACGGAAGACCCCGCGCGGCCCGGCTCAAAACAGTCAAACCTTGGCATGTACCGAGTGCAGCTTGCGGGGAACGACTACGAAACTGGTCGCGAGGTCGGGCTCCACTATCAGATTCACCGCGGTATCGGCCTTCACCACGCCGCCGCCCTTGCTCGAGGCGAGCCCTTGAAGGTGTCCGTTTTTGTTGGCGGCTCACCAGCGATGGCGGTCGCCGCGATGATGCCGCTCCCGGAAGGACTCTCGGAGATTCCGTTTGCTGGCGTGCTCGCCGGGCATCGTATCCCGCTGATTCGACGGAGCGGCAGGCCGGCGATCTACGCCGATGCCGACTTCGTCATCGAAGGCACGGTGCATCCAGGCGAGAACAAGCCCGAAGGGCCCTTCGGCGACCACATCGGATACTACGCAAGGCGGCATGAGTTCCCGGTCATGCGAGTGGATCATGTCTGGCACCGCGAAGGCGCCATCTGGCCGATCACTGTCGTGGGCCGTCCCCCGCAGGAAGACACGCTTTTTGGATGGCTTGTCCACGAGCTCACCGGCCCTGTGATCCCGACGGTGCTGCCGGGCGTCACGAGCGTGCATGCGGTAGACGCGTCGGGGGTGCACCCACTTCTGCTCGCCGTCGGCAGTGAGCGGTATATGCCGTGGAAGCGATCCGATCGGCCTGCGGAGCTTCTCACCCAGGCATCGGCCATCCTCGGCCAGGGCCAGCTGTCGCTCGCCAAATACCTCTTCATCGTCAACGGCGGCGATTGCCCCGGCCTCGACGCCCACGACATCCGGGCATTGCTCGGCTGCCTCCTCGCCCGAGTCGACTGGCGACGCGACTGCCACTTTCAGACCGAGACGACCATCGACACGCTCGACTACTCGGGCAGCGGTTTTAATGTGGGCTCAAAACTCGTGGTCGCCGCCCGAGGGCCGGCGGTGCGCGTCCTGCCCGCGGAGCTTCCGGCAGGCGTCGCCCTGCCCGACGGCTTCGCGAAGCCTCGTGTCTGCCTGCCGGGAGTCGTGGCCGTCGAGGGGCCGCGGGTGGAGCCGCAGCCCCGGCTCGATGCTCCGAGCGACGCGGCCATCTGGGAGCCGGCGGCTGGAGCGGCATGGTCGGCCGACGTGGAACGGTTCTGCGGCGCGATCGGCCCCGAGCATCCTCTCAGGGCCTTCCCGCTCATCGTGGTCGTCGACAACGCCGATTTTGCTGCTGCCTCGATCGCGAACTTCCTCTGGGTCACGTTCACGCGATCGAACCCAGCGGCCGACGTCCACGGTGTGGAGGCGGCAACGCATCACAAGCACTGGGGCTGCCGAGGGCCGCTGGTGATCGACGCCCGCTTGAAGCCCCACCATGCACCGCCGGTCGAAGAAGATCCAGCCGTCACGGCCGCCGTCGACGCGCTCTGCCGCAGCGGCGGCCCGCTCGCCGGCCTGGGGCTTTGAGCGTAGCCTTGGCGGCATGGCCCTTGATCCACCGCAGCGACCGCCGTGGTATCGCCGCCCTGCCGTGATCACAGCGGCGATTGCGGGCGGCATTGTCTTCTCTGTGCTCTACGGGCTCTTCGGCCCTGAAGCTGCCATCATCGTCGCGGAGGAGGCTACCTCCTCTACGCGGTCGGCGAGAACGGCATCGACGATCATGGGACTTCCCAATTCTGTCTTGTCACAAACGGAGAATGGGAGCGCGAGCGGGAAGAGGCGAGAGGGAAGAGGAAGATTCCGCACTCGGGGACGACTACGTCATCCGGCTGCCGATGCCCTTGCCCTTGCCCACGATACTCGAGCAGATTCGCCGTGCGTCGGTCAGGCCGTGATGGCCGAGACGCGGATCTTCGTCGAGACGGCCCGGTGGCCGGTACGACGACGATAATTCTTCCGCCGCTTGAACTTCTGGACGTAAATCTTCTCGCCCTGCACGAGGCCAAGAACCTCGGCCTTCACCGTCGCGCCCTTCACCTTCGGCTTGCCGATCGTGAGCTGGCCCGACTTGCTGACAGCGAGCACGTCTTCAAAGACCACCTCACTGCCAGCTGGCAGATGGCGGAAATCGATCTCGAGCTCCTGCCCCTCCATCACGCGGTACTGACGGCCGCCGTCGACAATGACGGCATAGACATGGCCGGCACCGATCATGCTGGCAGAAGTGGATGAAGCAGTTGCGGCGGCGGCAGACATGGCAGATGAGAGAGGGGTTCGAGGTTGGAAACTGAGTCCGGTAAGGTAGCCCGGCGGCCGATTCAGGTCGAGTGCACCCTGATTTTTCGCCAGGGAAAGCCTGGATCGAGCCCCCGCCCGCCCCCTTCCCGTTTAGCCGACTTCCCAGCCGGCGCGGTAGCTCTTTCGCACGAGGGCGTCGGCTTCGGGGGAGTTGGTCACCTTGACGGCGGCGGCGTCCCATTCGATTCGCTTTCCCGCGCGGTAGGCCACGTTCCCAAGGAGCACCGCCTCGGAGAGGGGCCCTGAGTAGCCGAAGTGGCAGGTCGTTGGTGTGCCACCACGGCAAGCCTCGATCCACTCGGCGTAGTGGCCGATCGATTTTGGAATCGACTCGGGCGGCGGCGTGAATCCCGCGAACTTCTCCTGCGGAAAGAGACGGTAGGAGGTGTAGTCGGCAAAAAGCATTCCATCACTACCCACGAACATCACGCCACTGCCCGGCACCCGCTGGCCCTTGACCGACTTCGGCGTCATCGAGCCGTCGTACCACGTGAACTTTACTGCTGGCTTGTCGCCACGCGCAGGAAACTCGTATCGCACGACGAGCCCGAGCGGGCAAGTCTCAGGATGCACCGGCGGGCCTTCTGCTTCACATGCGATGGGAGAACCGAGATCGAGCGCCCAAAATGGAAGATCCATGTAGTGGCAGCCCATGTCGCCGAGTGTGCCATTGCCAAAATCCCACCACCGACGCCACTGGGCCGGATGGTAGCGGCCCGGCACATACGGCCGCACCGGCGCAGGCCCGAGCCAGAAATCCCAGTGCAGCGTCTTGGGCGGCTCCACGCCCCCCTCGGGCCGCTCGCCTCCGCCCCAGCCCTTGCCCACCCACACATGCACCTCGTCGATGGCACCGATGGCGCCCGAGCGAATGATCTCGACGACGCGACGGTAGTTGTCGCTGGCGTGGATCTGCGTGCCGAGCTGCGTGGCGATGCCCGCTTTTTTTGCCTCGTCGGTCAGCAGGCGGGCCTCGGCCACCGTGTGGGCGAGCGGCTTCTCGCAGTAGACATGCATCCCTTTACGGATCGCACGGATCGACGCGGGGGCGTGATGGTGGTCGGCCGTGCTCACGACAACCCCATCGACCTTACCCGCTTCCTTCTCGAGGAGCTCACGGTAGTCGTGGTAGATCCGCACGTCCGGAAATCGCGGCGGCTGCTGCTTGCCCGGGTCTCCCGTAGGCTTGGTGAGCCGGTCGAGATAGGTGTCGTCGATGTCACAGAGAGCCACGATCGTTTGGCCTGAGACCCCGCTCACCCCGCTGATGTTGTCGGCTGCGCGGTTGGCGACACCGATGCACGCGATCTGAAGCGTGTCATTCGCCGCCAGCGACGGACGCGGCGCAAGGCCGCTCCACACGCCCGCAGAAAGGCCTGCCGTCCCGAGTGAAAGGGACTTGATCGCCGTGCGCCGGCTCACGCGGTGGGAAGATGATGGGCGGGTCGCCATGACGAAACTCCGGGGCTTGCTTGCGGCCGTGCGATGGGCACCGCCCGAGTACCCGGATGGTATCCTCCGGGCTGCGTTCCACAAAGCATCGTCCATGCCCCGCATCACGCCTCACGTCAGGTTCACCATGCCTCTCGAACGCCTCGTCCCGCTCGTCCTCGTCATGGCCATCGGCGGCGCCGTCGGCCAGGCAGCGGCGCCGACGGCGAAGGCGCTCGTGGCCGCAGGCGCGAGCGTGAAGAAGGACTCGGCAGGAGCCATCGTCGAAGTTCGGTTCGCAGGCCCGGCTGTCGATGCCGCCGCGCTCGCCACGCTTGCCGAACTGCCCTCGCTCACAAGCGTTGTCCTCGCGGGCGCCGATGCCAACGATGCTGCCCTCGTTCACCTCGGGAAGATCACCACGCTCAAGAACCTCGATCTGCGGGACTGCCCCATCTCGAACGCTGGCCTTGCGCATCTTGTGAACCTCGAGAACCTGGCTGCCCTGCGTCTCTCCGGCAAATCCGGAAAGACCCTCGTGGACGACGACGGCATGGCGCACGTCGCCAAACTCAAATCCCTGCGGGCCCTCATGCTCGACTTCCTCTGGGTGAGTGAAGTGGGGCTCGAGGTGCTCGCCCCGCTTGAGAAGCTCGAAGACCTCACGCTCGCGCAAACCCTCGTGGGTGACGACGCCTTGCCCGTCATCGCCCGTTTTCCGAAGCTCAAGCGGCTCCGGCTCGCGAAGACGACCGTCACGGCCGCGGGCCTGGCGTCGCTCGAAAAGCTTCCTCGCCTCGTCGATCTCGATGTGAGCGAGTGTGTGTCGATCGACGATGCGGCGCTTGCACCCATTGGAACACTCATCTCGCTTGAACGGCTCAACCTCTGGCGAGTGCCGGTGGGCGACACGGGCGTGGCCCATCTAGCCCCTCTGATAAATCTCCGGTGGCTGAACCTCGACAACACGCAGCTCACCGACGCTGGTCTCGACGCCCTTGCCGGCATGAAGAAGCTCTCCTACCTCCATGTCGGCTCGACCGCCGTGAGTAATGCCGGGCTTGATCGGATCGCAACCCTCTCCGCCCTCCGCGAAGTGTTCCTCACACGAACATCGGTCGATGCCGAAGGCGCCCAAGCTCTGCGTTCACGACTGCCCGAAGCAAAAATCGTTGTCGAATACGGCAGCGAGTGAGCCACTCCCCAGGAGACTCTTGCGTCTGCTGCTCGGCCATGCGGGGCACCATCATCCCCGAGAGCACACTCGCAAAATCCGAAGGCTCGCGAGCATGTCACCGCCGGCGAACCTATGCGGCTTGCGTCGGAACCCCATGCATCAACCGTGCCGAACACGATTGCCATGGATGGCTTTGGCCACGGACAGCTAGTGCAGCTCGGTCAGCACCGGCCAGCCTGGGTATTGCCGCGGCTTGCCGTCCGGCCCCTTGTTCTGGAACCGCGGCCAGCACTCGAACGTGAGCGTGCCGGGCATCGCCTTTCCGGTGCCTGTCTTCGAAAACTCCCAGCGGGCGATGCCGTAGCCATCGCCCCGCTGCTTCTCGTCCTTGATGTCGCCCGGGTTTGCGTAGGCGATCATCGTGATCTTGTTGCCGAGGCCGTCTTCGTAGTCGCCTGTCCAGGGCAACGGACTGCCCGGCACCGGGTTGCCGCCTGCCTTCTCGTCGAGCGGATGCCACCAGCGGCCGTAGATCGTGTTGACGAGCGCCGGCGCCGTAAACGCCCAGGGACCGTCACGATAGGCGTCGATACCATGCTTCACGACGACGGCGAGGTGCTGGTCGCCGCAGAGGTGCGAGGCCTTGGCCGTGCCCATGATGCGCAAGGCTTCGTTCCTGCCGGACTGTGGCCAGCCGTTGCAGTCGAGATCGGCAAGCAGGCGGCTGTCGGGCGTGCCATGGAGATGCACCGCGCCGCAAAACGCCGTCTGCGAGAGAACCGACTTGGCCCGCACACCCTCCCAGTCGGTCGCCCATCGCGACAGCCAGTCGAGCTGCCGCCGCCCCAAGAGCTCGAGCCCCGGCAGATCGATCGCCTTGCGGTCGTACCCCGGATCAACGATATGGTCGGGCCGCGGGCCCATCTTCGGAATCGTGCCAAACGGTCCTGTCTTGAACTTCCGATCCTCAAGGATCGCGAAGTCGATGCCGCCGAGCACAAGCCGCGTGAAATAGACACCAATGCCCTGCTCCACGGGCGCCGGGTCCACCGGGTCAGGCAGGTGCCAGGTCTGCTGCCGCTGCACCATGTTCACGTACTCGGGCGGATAGAAGTAGCCGCCGTCGGCCCCGTCATGCCGTTTGGCCTTCTTGCCGTTGGAACCCCAGAGATTCGGATGGCCCACGTCATGGTCGTCCGGCAGCGTGACGGTGGGGCGATCCCGCATCACGTCGCGAAACTGCAACCCGAACTCGAGCCAGCCAACCGTGTGCTCGGTGTGGCGGTAGGTCTGGTCGCCGGCGAAAAAAAGAAGATCGGGATCGGCGGCACGCAGTCCATCGACAAGCTCCTGCCGCTCCCCCGGCGTCCGTGACGAGTTACACGAGAGCACGGCGACCGTGATCTGGTCGCTTGCTGATGGATCGGCCCGCACGAGCCCCTCGAACATGGCGGCCTCGCCATGCCGCACTCGATAGGACACGGCCTTGGATGCGTCCCAGTCGTCGACGCGGAAGTGAGCATCCCATCCCGGGTAGCGCACCTCAGATGTGGCCACTTCCTCCCAGGCCTCCCCACGCTTCAGTTCGAGCCGGGCCACCCGTGGCTCACCTCGCTTGAGCGGGTAAAGCTGGGTCGTGACCTTCAGCGTCGCGGCCCCTCCGGCGGCCTTCACGTCAACGGTATAGAGCGCGAAGGCCACGACATTGTCGCGGGGCACATCGAGCGGAAATGGTGGCGGCTCGGGCCGCTTCCCCTTCGGCCCGGGCTTGATCCTTATCCAGGGCTCGCTCCACCACTCGCCGACCACCCAGCGATCGAGCTCGGGATGGTCAGCGCCGAAAGGCGTCGGCGAAAAATCGTCGGCCGCAGCGATGCCCGCGAGCATGCATGCCGCGAGCGCGGCATGCATGACGCAAGCACAGAGCGACCACGCTCCGGATACGGTCCAGCCCGTGCGGCTGCCGGTCACGGGAATCGTACACTCCGGTCGCTCGAGTCCCAGGCTTCGAAGGCGAGGTGTTCCGGCTGCACGTCTTCTTTGCCGTCGACGTGGAGCTGGATGTGCGTCTCGTCTTCAAACTGGGTGATCTCGCGGCGCTTGCGGTTGTTGAGCCAGGTCGCCACGTCGTCATGCACCGTGATGTTGAGCCGCGCCACATCTTCCCGCATGCCGGAAAGCTGGAGCGTCCGCATCACCTCGATCGCCATACTCTCGGCCGTCTTCACCGTGCCGGTGCCATGACACGTCGGGCAGTCACGAAAGATGCTCTTTCGAAGTGATGGCCTGATCCGCTGACGCGTCATCTCAACAAGGCCAAAGGGGCTCGTGCGAAGGATCTTCGTTCGCGCCCGGTCCCGTTTCATGGCCTCGTGGAGCGACTTCTCAACGCTGCGGCGATACTTCTCCTTCCGCATGTCGATGAAGTCGTTGACGATCACACCGCCGAGGTCCCGCAGCCTGAGCTGGCGAGCGATCTCTTTGGCCGCGATGAGGTTCATCTGGTAAGCATTTTCTTCCGCGCTCTTCTCGGTGCGGAACGACCCTGAGTTGACGTCGATCGCCACGAGTGCTTCGGTCTGATCGATGACGATCGATCCGCCTCCCTTGAGCGGCACCTTCCGCTGGTGGATGCGGCCGATCTCTTCTTCCAGGCCGTAGCGGTGGAAGAGAGGCTCCTTGCCTTCATAGAGCTGGAGCCGCTCGACGTACTTCGGCATCACCATCTCGAGGAATTCACGAGCCCGCTCGTACGCAGCCGGCTCGTCGATCAGGATCCGCCCCACGTCCTCCGTGAACATGTCACGGATCGTGCGGATGATCATGTCGCTTTCCTGGTAGATATCGATCGGCGCCGAATACTTCCGCATCCGTCGCACGATGCTCTTCCAGAGCCGCAGGAGATAGGCCATGTCGCGAGCCATCTCGCTCTTGGTCCGCTCGGTGCCAGCCGTTCGCACGACGAAGCCCACGCCCTTGGGGGGCCTCAGGTCGAGCATGATGTCGCGGAGCACGCGACGATCCCGCTCGTCGTCGATTTTCTTGGAGATGCCGACCCGGCCGAGCGGCGGCATGAGCACGAGATAGCGGCCCGGAATTGAAATGTAGGTCGAAAGCGTTGGCCCCTTCGTGCCAAAACCTTCCTTGATGACCTGCACCAAGACCTCGTCGCCGCGCTTGAGAATGTCCTGGATCGGTGGCTTCACCCGCGGACGATCGCCAATCCGCGGCTTGCGGCGGGTGGCCGTGCGGCCGCTCCCATCGCCTTCGCTCTCCGTCGCCTTCACGGGCTCGGCATCGAAGGCCTTGTCGGGATCGAGCCCCCCCTGGCGGTAGTACTGCGGCTCCACGTCGCTGATGTGGAGAAAGCCATTGCGGCCCACGCCAAAGTCAACGAATGCCGCCTGGATCGACGGCTCGATGTTGACGATCCGGCCCTTGTAGATGTTGCCGACGTAGTTGTCCTGGCTCGTCCGCTCGACATAGAGCTCCTCGAGCACACCGTCCTCGATGATCGCAATCCGGCACTCCTCCGGCTGCGACACGTTGATCAGCATTTCTTGCTTCATGACTCTTCCATCGTCCTTTCGTTCGTTTCCGCCCACAGGCGGTGTGGCTGTCAGGCCACTGTCTCGGCGAGCAGGCGGCGGAGCTGGTCACGCAGGAAAGTCTTCACTTCCCGCGCGGCGTCCATCGCCATCGCCTTCTCGGCGATCAGGCGGCAATCGGCGGCCGAAACGCTTCGGCACGCCTGCTTGATCTCCGGAATGGCGCTGGGCGGCACGCTGAGCTGCCGCAGGCCCATTCCCAGGAGAAGCTGCGTGTACATCACGCTGCCGCTCATCTGACCACACACACTGGCCGGTACGCCGGCCTCGGCCGCCACGTCCAGCGAGCGGCGCAACAGCCGCATCACCGCAGGATCGCAGGCGTTGTACAGATCCGCAACTTCCTTGTTGCCCCGGTCGACCGCCAGCGTGTACTGGATTAGGTCGTTGGTGCCGACCGAGACGAAATCGACTTCCTTGATAAACGCGTCGAGCATCACCGCAGCCGCTGGTGTCTCCACCATCATGCCCACGGGCATGTTCCGGTTGAACGCGATGCCATGCTCGGCGAGATCTTCCATCACATCGGCAAGCACCATGCGCGCCTGCCTGAGTTCGACGATCGTGGAGATGAGCGGGAACATCACCCGCACATCCCCCAGGGCACTGGCCCGCAGAATGGCCCGCAACTGGGTGCGGAACATCGGGAGCTGCCGCAGCGAGAGGCGGATGCTCCGTAGACCGAGGCACGGGTTTCGCTCTTCTTCGGGGGTCCGCTCGGTGAGCATCTTGTCGGCGCCAAGATCAAGCGTGCGGATCACGACCGGCTTGCCGGTCATCGCCTTCACCACAGAGGCGTAGGCCTCGTAGTGATCTTCCTCGTTCGGCTCCCGGCGGCTCGTGAGATAGAGAAACTCGGTGCGGTAGAGGCCGATCCCGTCGCAGCCTCGGTCGATGCACTGCTCGACCTCACTCGGAAACTCGATGTTCCCCAGGATCTGGATTCGGTCGCCGTCGGTCGTCTCGGCAGGGAGATCGCGGAGACGGCTCAGCCGGGCCGCCACGGTCTTGGCCGCCTCCTCCTCGAGGCGATAGCGGGCGATCGTCTCCTCGTCGGGCTGGAGGATCACCACCCCCTGGTTGCCGTCGAGGATGACCGGCTCGCCCCCGGAGACGTCGGCCAAGAACGGGCCGATGCCGACGACGGCCGGGATTTCGAGCCCTTCCGCCACGATCGCCGTGTGACTGCCCGGGCCACCGAGCTCGGTGGCAAACCCCTTCACAAAACGGCGGTCGAGATTGGCCGTCTCACTTGGGGTGAGGTTGTGGGCCAGCACGATGACCGGCTGCGAGATGGCCGCGAGCGTCTCTCGCCGCTGCCCGAGCAGGTTTCGCAGGAGGCTCTTCTCGATGTCGTAGATGTCGTGGGCACGCTGCGCGATGTGGTTATTAAGGCTCTGAAACACCTTCGCGTAGCGGCGAAGCGTCCGGCTCACGGCATACTCCGGCCACCAGTTGCGGTCCCGCACGGCGGCCGTCAGCTCCTGCTGGAGCCGCGGGTCGTGAAGCATCGCCAGGTGGGCATCGAAAATCCCTGCGTACTGCTGCCCAAGCTCTTCGTGGATTCGGTCGCGGTTCTGCTCCATCTCTCGCGAGGTGTCAGCAATCGCGTGCGACAGCCGAGCGAGCTCGGTATCGACGGCGCTCCGCTCCACAAATCGGCGCGGGATCCGGAAGCCCTCGGCATCAAGCACGAGCGCCTCACCGATCGTGACGCCGGGAGAGACTGCGATTCCCTGGAGTTTCAGCATGGCGGACGGGCGCGGCCGCCGGCAGCAATCAGGAGTCCTGGCTGCCCGCGTGTTCGTTGAAGTTGCGGTCGAAAAGGCTACCGATCGCTTCGAGGGCCTCCCGGGCATCCGGCCCGGTCGCCTCCACCACCAGCCGTGTGCCCGCTTCAGCAGCGAGCGTGAGAACGTCCAAGATGCTCTTGCCATCGGCCCGCTGCGATTCCGCAACGAGTTCGATCCGTGACTGCCAGCGACGGGCCTCCCGCGCGAGCCGCTCAGCCGGCCTCGCATGGAGCCCTTCACTGATGGCAACGACCACCTCGCGGGAGAATGTCTCCTCCTGCGAGCAGGCCGTGTCGGCGTCGTGCAGCGATTCTCGACTCTCGGCCGTCATATCAGGACACCATCCCATGGGCATCGGCTTCCTCGAGCAGTTGCTGGATTGCAACCGGCTCTTTGGCCGCCTTGAGCAGCTTGCAGAACGTGTCATCTCGAAGCTGTCGCGAAATACTCTCGAGCGCCCGAAGATGGTCACCGGGACGATCGGGAGGCGAAACGAGGAGGAAGAAGAGCTGCACTGGCTCGCCGTCGAGGCTCTCGAAGTCGATGCCGTCGGGGCTCACCGCCACGGTCCCCACGAGCCGGGTCACGCCCGGGTGCTTCGTATGAGGCACGGCGACGCCACGGCCGATGCCTGTGCTGCCGAGGTCCTCTCGCTTGAGGATGGCCTTGATGATGCTCTCCTCGTCAGCCGCAGCGACCTTGCCGGCATCGACGAGCGCCCGCGCCATCTCGCGAATCACACCTTCCTTCGAGTCGGCATCAACATGCGATCGGATGGAGTCAGTGGCAACAAAATCAGAAAACTTCATGCTGGGATGAGGCCTCAAGAGGTTTGGCAGGGCAGGCTAGTCGACCCGTCGGCTCGACTGAACGTGCTTGTGGTCGCGGACCTTCTCTTTGTGCTTCCGAAGTTGCTGCTCGAGCTTTTGGACGGCGCCATCGACGCTCCGCCATAACTGGGCGGCGGATTCGTGGCTGACCATATCGTGATAGTGCTCGGCAGACGCTACGATTTCCACCGCCGGCAGGTCTGGATTGGCCATGTCCACGGTCACATTGAGCGCCGTGAGGCGGTCGAAGTACCGCTTGAGTCGAGACACCTTCGAGGTGATCTTCGACTGGGCAGCCGGGCTCAAATGCCCATGCCGCGTTGCGACTTTGATCTGCACCGGGAAACCCCCTGCAGGTACGGAAAATCCGCCAGCACTCGTGTGCCAGACAAGCTTTGGAGCATATCATCGACCCAGACAGCCCGGCAATCGACACCCCGCAATCCTCGCGTGCGACGCGACGTCAGGGCTCTTCCCCATCGCCGGCCACCGGGGCCACGAGCCCCGCGGCGAGTCGCTCCCGCCACCAGGCGAGCCCCTTGTCGTTCAGCCGCGGCGACCGGTCGGGGCGATAGTCGCGGGTGGCCTCCGCCGGGTCGGGCAGGAGGCCGATGAGGTTCAGAAGCGCGTACCGGCGAATGACGAGAGAGGAGTCTTCGAGCGACGCGACAAGCCCTTCGGCGCCGCCGCCGGCGAGCTCGGCGGCGGAAAGTCCACGGGCCATTAAGAAGAGCTCGGCCCCGCGGCCAGCAGGCCCGTGAGCCTCGAATGCCTGACGAAGTGCCGCCGCCGCGTTGGCGCCGCGGGCGAGCGCCAGTGGCACCATCGACGCCTCGAGCGCGGTCCACTCCCCCTCGCGGAGGCGGCGTACCTGTGACTCCTCGCAGAGCGCCTCGACGAGCGTGCCATACGAACCGAGAAGCGCGAGCGTCGCCGCAGCCGTCATGCGATCCTCAATCCGTTTCCCTGAAACCATGATCCCGAGGGCCTCTTCGGCGGGCACTTCGGCTGCAAGGGCCTTGGCAAGTGCCGTGGCAGCCATGCGATCGATCGGCTTTGTTGGCCCGGTCAGTCGCATCCATGCGGGCTCAGCAGACGGTGGCAGGATGCGCACGGCGCCCGGCGCCGACGAGTCCCAGACAAGCCCACCCCGCGGCGGCAGCGGCTGCTCGATCGGCATGCCCGCGCGCGGCACGCCCGGAGGACCGCCATCGCTTTCGGTCTGACGCCAGCGCCCGCCCCCGACCGAGAAGAGCGCAGCCCGGCGCCCCGGCGGAACGATCGCCGGATCGCTCCCTTTGTCGCGCGTGAGATTCACGTCGATGCCAACAGGCTGCCGCGGACCGAGCGTGAAGCTGCCCGACAATCCGCCCGCGGTGATGCCCACTCGCGCGTCCGCCGCCTCCGTCCACACCACAGCCCGACCGAAGACGATCTCGAGCCGCGAGGCACCGTCCCGGTCGACGGTCATCGCACACCGCGTCCCCGGCATGAGGCGAATCAACACGTCACCCCGCACGACCTGCGGGTAGACATAAACAGGGACGATGAGATCCTCGACATCGGCGAGCGTTGCGCCGGCAGAAACGGTCCGCCAGCCGGGATTGTCGCCGTTGATCACCCGCCGGAGGACCGGTCCGCCAGCCGCCACCACAAGGGGCATCGCGGGCGGCTGCTGGCCCGCAACCTCGCTCGGAGCAGGGTGGGGCTCAGGCTGAAGCTCTGCGTTCGGCGGCTCATCCACTTCCATCACAGGCAGCGGGATCGTGAGGCCGTCGGCAGGTGCTTGGAAATCTGGGGCCGCCTCCTTTGACGGCTCAATCGGTGGCTCCGCGACGGTGGCATCGGAAACCGGTAGCTCAGGCGGTTTCGTCGGGAGCGCAGCGGGAGGGGCATCGTCGGCGGATGCTCTGGCAGTGTGCTCCGGCATGTCAGGGACAGAGGCCACCGCTGCATTGGCCTCCGGCGCAGTCCGTTCTTTCTCGTCGTCGCGTGCCTGACGGTTGGCCACGGCGACCTGCCGTTCGCGGTCCGCGGGCCGCCACACCTGACGGACGAGCAACGCACCGAGCAAGGCCACCAGGGCGATCGCCGCAGCGATCGAGAACCACGCCCCGAGGGATGATCGGGCACGTCGCGCCGCAACGGCCTTGGTGGCAGCAGCGCTCCTCGCATCGCGCATGAGTGTCCCGAGGGCTGCCGCATCGTTCTCGCGCGACCCGATGGGTTCAGCGTCCGTTTCACGTTTGACCACATCCATGAGCCGGGATCGCATCGCCAGACCGAGATCTCGCGCGATGCCAGGATCACGGGCCAGCTCGGCGAGAACCGCATGGCAGTCGGCGACATCTGCAAGGTGGATGTCGGACTCGAGGCAGATTCGCTCGAACGCCTCGAGTTGCTCGACGGGCAGAGCGTTATCCAGAAACGCCGCCGCCGTATTGGCGTCGCTGGCGGGGCCATCGTTCTCTGGTGCTGGCAGGCCGGGCCTGGCGACGACGTCCGCAATTCTGGCGACGAGCATCGGGGCGACCGGGCTTGCCGCCACCTTCCCGCTCAAGTCGTTGCGATCCGACTCGGGCAAGAGATCATCGATCCAGGCAAGCAGAGTCCGGAGCGTCAATCGCATGGCTGGGGAGAGCTCCATGAGAGGAAGGGGCGAAAAAAGTGCCGTCCGCGCGAAACGACTACCCTTATGAGTGGGTTCGCTGGCGAGAATGCGTAGAACTCGTCGATTTTTTCCAAAAACCGGGTTACACCGACCCCGGCAACGGCCGCCCGCGTAAAGATGGAAAGCGGGCGCCCTCTGGCAGTGGGCGACTCTGCAAACAAGGCTAAAATCTGGGGCTTGGCGGCGAACCACCCCAAGGGTTCCTCCACGCTGCCCGGAGCGGCACCCATGTCCACGATCGCATACAACCCCACGGAGCCAAACGTCGTACCACGGCAGATTCTGCTGCGGCGGGCGGCGGGCTACCTCGAGCTCGGTGAGCTCCTCGTAGACGCCGACGCTGGCCCACCGCCGTCGGCCAGGCGGCTCCTGGAGCGGGCATTGGCGGAGCTCAAGCCCCTGCCGCCCGAAGTCCGTGACGGTGCGTTCGCGAGCGTGATCGAAGGCGAGGCCATGCGGGCGCTCGGCGATTGGGAGGCGGCGATTGGGCCGCTTACTCGAGCCGTGACGGTCGAGCCTCCACGCGTCGAGGCCTGGCTCGGCCTGGGCTGGTGCTATAAGCGGCTGGGCCGATTGCCGGACGCGATCGTGGCTCTTGAATCGGGGCTGGATGCATCCCCACAGCAGCCGATCCTTCTCTATAACCTTGCCTGCTATCATTCGCTTGCCGGCCACGTCGCGTCAGCGATCGACCACCTCACCCGGGCGATCGCGCTGGACGACCGGTTCCGCGACCTCACAGGTTCGGAGCAGGATTTTGACCCGATCCGCTCCGATCCGCGGTTCGTCGCAGCGACGCACGTCATGGCGTAAGAGATATCGAGAGGCCGTGTCTGTACCGCGATGGTCGGGCACCAGGAAAGGAGTCGGGAGCGGATGAGCAACGGGCCGCTCCAGGAAATCGTTGCCGTCCTGGGCTCACCGGCTGCAGGCAATCCAGCCCAGTATCTCTTTGAGCGGGCCTTCGAGGCCGCTGGCCTCGACTGGCGAATCATCACGTGCGACGTCGCACCCGATCGGCTCTCGGCGGCCCTCGCCGGCGCCGAGGCCATGGGGTTTCGTGGCTGCCTCGTCGGGGGACCGCTCCGTCGACTCGCGCTTTCGCTTGTCGCGACGACGAGTCCGGCGGCCCGCTTTGCCGGCGGCGTAGGGCTTGTGGAATGCACCGCCGACGGCCTCGCCGGTCACGTGACCGACGGCCGCGGCGTGGTCGAGGCGCTCCGGGCCCACATTGATCCCGCAGGCCGGCATGCGCTCGTGGTGGGTGCGGGTATGACGGGCCGGGCCATAGCGCTCGAGCTCGTGCTCGCGGGTGCGGCGGCCGTCAGCGTGACCGATCCTCATGACGACCGTGGGCAGAAGCTCGCCGACGATCTTGCCGCCCTCGAGACAGTCCCCTCGGCGTGGCTTCCCTGGGCATCGACGATCTCCGTGCCGGCGCATGTCGCGATCATCGTGACCGCCACATCGGCGACGCCCTCGTTCGATGGGCTCAGGCCCGACATCGTCTTCGCAGACGTGGCACCAGCAGCTGCGCCGCCGGCTCCAGCGACGGCCGCCGGATGCTGCATCGTCGATGGACTGGAGATCCGAGCCATGCAGGCGGCGATCGAGTTTCAGACCTTCACGGGCTGCGAAGCCGACGTCGAGCTCCTTCGGGAATCGCTCGACGAGTATCTGTCTTAACGCGGCGCGAGCCATCCATGGCTTCGCTTGCCGGGCCTCCGCCCGGAAGTCAGCTTGTCGAGTATTCCTTGAGGAAGCCGCGGAACTGGACGAGGTGGCCTTCTTCGTCGGCCAGGAGGCGGATGCAGAGATCCTGCGTCACGTAGTCCTCGCCGTCCACCGCCTTGATGACCTTCTTGTAGTGGGCACAGGCGGTCTCTTCGGCGGCGATCACGCTCCTGATCACGCCCACCACGTCGGTGGTGTCGGTGACGGGTTGAATTTGCGCGCCAAGCACGAGAGCCTTCGAGCCGGGGACGTGGCCGCCGAGCTGCTTGATTCGGTTGGCGAGCTGCTGGGCATGGCCAATCTCACCGGTCACGTCGGCCGCGAGCGACTTCTTGATCTCCTCGGCACGCACACCGTCGAGGTTTGTGCTATTGGCGAGGTAGTTCATGACGGTCTCGAGCTCCATGCTGTAGCTCTGGAGGAGGAGGTCGATGACTTCTTCGGTGCTGGCGGCCATAAGGGCTCCTGGAACGGGGGGGAAATGGACGGTGAAACGACCGGCTGGCGATCGTCCTGAGCCCGTATCCTACGGGGCTGCAGCAGGAGCGACCAGTGGATCGCTCGAAGACTCGCTTCCCACGGGATCGAGTCGCTCGATGCGCCGCAGGAGCGCCCTGGCCGCTTGCCGCACGTCACCGACTGCGTCTTCGCGGAGGGCCACCACCGCATCGGTGACCGCAGCGGGCGGCGGTTCGCCGGTATTGTCGACGAGCAGGCCCACTCCCTTGAGCGCGTTCACCACGACCATGACCCGCCGATAGCGCTCCGAATGAGTCTCGTCCTTCCCGTCCTCCACCGACACGTCGGGCAGGCCGAGCATTTCGGCAAGCGTTCCATAGGCTGTTGAATCCCCAAGACGCGCCAGACCAAGGGCGGCGTTGTAGCGAACGTTGTCATCGCCATCCTCACAGAGCACGGTGAGCCGACTTCGAGCCTGTTCGCCTCCAACCACGCCGAGCGAGAAGGCGGCCCTCGTTCGGAGGTACTTATCCTCGGATCGTGTCGCGGCGATGACCGCAGCGGTTACGGCAGCCGGATCGGTAAACGAGCGACCCGCCGTGGCAAGGTTGGTAGCGAGCACCGCGAGCGCCTCGACGGCGGCCTGGGCGATCTCGACATCCGCGGTTTCTCCCGCGTGGGTCATGAGCGGGCCAGCCGCCTCGGGGACCGTGAACTCGCCGAGGGCGCGGCAGAGGTAGACGCAGAGTGCCCTCGATTGCTCCGCCGCGTAGCCGCTGCCCACCGGCCGGCCGCTCTTCACTTCATCATCGAGGATCGAGGCCAACTCCGCGGCGAGGACCGTGTCGGCCTTGAGCTTCGCACCACCCGAGCCGCGAAGGTCATTGGCGAGGTTTAACGCCGCCTGCCAACGGCCTTCGGTATTGCGTCGCAGCGTCCTCACGGAGGCCTGCGGATCATTCCCGAGCTGGGCCAGCCAGTAGAACGAGATCCATACAGACACGATGATGCCGACAATGAGCGCCGGCACCAGAAAGAGTTGCACGAGAAAGCTGGCGCTGGGAGGCTCGACCGGCGGCAGAGTGTCATCGGGAGAGTAGCCGCGGAGGGTTGGATCGGCCATCGAGGGCACCGGGGCGTGACGAAGCGGCGTGGGTAGCACCGGGCGAAGGAGCCCTGCTGCACAATCCTGCAGTCTAGGAGTCAGCGTTCGTGCGTCAATTCGCCGAGACCGTGACCGGAGCCATTGCAGACTCCTGGCTCGGTGCGTGTGCCTGGCTCGCCGCCGACGGCGGCCGGGTCGAAGAACAGCTAGCCCTCGACGAGGCGCTCCTCGACGAGGCTCATGAGGGAAGGCTCACCGCCCCCGTGACGCGCACGTGGATGGCGGAAGCTCCGACGGTGGTGGTCGGCTCGTCCAGTCGCATTGACGACGAAGTGGACCGGGCAGTCTGCGCGAAGCTGGGGATCAGGGTCATTCGACGACCGAGTGGCGGTCTCACGGTCGTGCTCGGGCCAGGCTGTGTGATGTGGACGGTTGTCGCGCCCCTGGCTGGGTCTTCGCCGGCGATTGAGCGGATCCACGCGGCGATGCTCGAGCCCCTCTGCGCGGCGCTGCAGGGAGTGGGACGGCCAGTGGTTCGGCGGGGATCGAGCGATTTGGCGATTGCGACCGCCGACGGGGATCGCAAGGTGTCGGGCAACGCCCTGCGATTGCGACGGGGTGGCGTCCTCTATCACGGAACGCTTTTGGATTCGTTCGACCTCACCCTCGTAGGCCGCATCCTGCGGCATCCTCCTCGTGAGCCAGAGTATCGGTGCGGCCGCGGTCACGGAGCGTTTCTCGCAAACCTGGGCCTCGGCCGTGAGGCTATCGACGCGACCGTGCGGCGAGCGTTTCGAGCGGATGCTGTCGCGACAACGTGGCCGGCCGAGCGGGTGGAGGCGCTCGTTCGAGAGCGGTACGACTGCCCCGAGTGGACCGAACGGCTTGTCTAAATGCTCTGTTTTTCACTCCATGCGTGCCGCCTACGAAGAGTTGGCAGTCTGGGGCGACTCCGCAGCCGTTGTGGGTTGGAGAGGCCGCGGACTCGGAGATGATCGCCGGACAGGCGGCGGGTCGATGCTCTTCACCGAGTCACGGGATCGGAAACTGATCACGGGACAATGGGGCGGCAAGTCAGCCTTTCGTCACCAGCCTTTGCTCGGTAGGTTCCCGGCCCGATCGACAGGACGTCGATTCCGAATCCCGCAACAGGAGGTTGCAATCCATGCGTCTGCACATGAACGCCGCGGATGTCCGCGAGCTGGTCTCGAGCCACTTTCTCAAGCTGGGTGCCCCCGTCGACGACATCGACGACGTGCAGGAAAACATCCGGATTGATCGTGGCCGATGTGTAGCGCGGTGCTATCGCGTGACTGAGATGTTCGCGATGTGGATGATCGACGTGGGCGTGCTTCAGTTTTACGACGCCGACGGCGAGATGCTGCATACAGTGAACCTCTTCACCGAGCTCCTGCCGCTGCGGGTCGCAGCCTGACGTCGCGTTGGGCCGGTCGATCGCGAAATATGGGTGAGAGGGCGGTCCAGGGGATCGTCCGCGCCGGCCGCGCCAAGGCCGAGTCGATGGGGAGTGGACACGTCATGCCGCCGAGCATCGAGCCATCGCCGCGGCTCTCGATCGTGATACCAGCCGCCGATGTGGCGGCGCTCGAAGACACGCTCGTGAGCGTCCTCGAGAACCGCCCTGCCGACTGCGAGATCGTGGTGGCCCTTTCTGTGCCCTACGACGATCCTTGGAACATCTCCGATGAAGTCCGGTTCGTGCAGGCGCCGGGAGGCACGGGCCTCGTTGGCCGCGTGAACGTGGGCGTGGCCTCGAGCAGCGGTGAGATCATTCACGTGCTTTCGGCAGGCTGCCGCGCGACCGAGGGATGGGCCAACGCGGCCCTCGCCCTGTTTGACGACCCATCGGTGGCCGCCGTTGTGCCGGTCGGTGTGCATGCCGAGGACCGAGGCCGCGTGGTGTCGGCGGGCATCCGTCGCACGGCCGGTGGTCGCGGCATCGTCAATGCGCCCCCGCGGAATCGCGACCGCATCGAGTCGTTCACGGCAGGGACCGTGCCCACACCATCGGCGCCAGCGCTCGAAGCGGGCTTTTGGCGGGCCGACGTGCTGACCCGCGGCGGTTTCACGGTGGCATGTGGCGACGAGTTGGCCGCGGCCGATATGGCGGCAGCGCTCACCTGCTCAGGCGCGAGGGTGCTGCTCGAGCCATCATGCCGCGTCGTCTGGGGACCTGCTGCCAAGCGGTGCCCATCATTCCTTGCGGGCATGCATGCCGAGCGACTCTTCTGGCGGTCGCTGGCGGCGCATTCCACGCTCGCAGCACTGGCTGCTCACGCGGCTGAGATCGCGCGCCACGCGATTGTCTCGGCGCCGTTGAGCACGTTGCCCATGCTCCTCGGGCGGCTGATGGCCGCGGTGCAGTTCGGATCGAGTCTGCTCCGAGCCAAGGAGCTCCGCGAGCTTCGCGCCGAGGCTGCGCGAAGCCACACGCAGCCGCGGACGCTTCGCATCGACGCGGGTCATGCTCTGCCCTCGCGGCCGCGGCGTGCTGGCGATGCGTCGCAGGCCCCTGGGACAGACTCGACCCTCCGTCGGTCTGCCTGAGCCCAGCTTCGGCATCCCGCTGTGGGCCGGCTGCGTCTCCTGTTCCAGCCTTCGCGCGGCTGATACACTGCCGAAATTCCCGACCGTCCAGCGGCAGTGCTGCGAAGCGTCGGTCAGCGAGATGCCCTCGTAGCTCAATTGGATAGAGCGTCAGCCTCCGAAGCTGAAGGTTGCTGGTTCGAGCCCAGCCGGGGGTACTGAGGCGTTTCACTTGGCTCGGCCAATGAGCATGTGCGGCGACGGAGGATAGTCGCATGCGTCGATCGCGATTCATCATTTTCGCTACCCTCGTAGCCCTCGCCGTCGCAGCGTTCGGTGAGTTCGGCGGCGGCGCCGACGCAGAGATCTCCCGCGAGGCGCGAGAGATGTTTGCCCGCCTCGATGCCGACCGTAGCGGCAGCCTTACGATGGCGGAGGCCAAGCCGGATCAGCGAAAGATGGTCGAGCAAATTTTTGCGATGGCGGGCAAGCCCCCCAACGGGTCGGTCTCGCCCGAGGAGTTCGGCGTCGTGTTCGAGCAGCACCGGGCCGGCCGACCGGGTGGACCACCGCCCGCGCCACCGACCGATCTCGTGCCGCTGCCAGAGCTCGGTCGCGGAGAGTACCGCGGCATTCGGGGTGGCCTCTACCCCGACGGCGCGAACGAGCGACCGAAGGCCCACGAAGCCGTCGGGCTCGAACGCGCCGGCCGTGTCCAACCGCTCGATGGGAACGGCCGGCCCAGCGACACTGGCACGATCGTGCTCCTGTCACTCGGCATGAGCAACACGTCGCAGCTCTCCGAGGGCTTTGCCGCGGCGCTACGGCAACGCCGCGACCTCAATCCGCGGATGCAGTTCGTGAACGGTGCCCAAGGGGGCATGACGGCGAGCGTCATTCAGCACGAGAACGACGGCCGCGGCGCGGACTTCTGGCGAATCGTGGACAAACGGCTCCGAGCCCTGGGGCTGTCGCGAGGGCAGGTGCAGGCGGTCTGGATGAAGCAGGCCGATGCCGCCCCGCAGGAGGACTTCCCCGATTACGCCCGCCGACTGGAGCGTGAGCAGTTGCGGATCCTCGAGATCGTTCACGAACGCTTTCCCAACTGTGGCCTCGCGTACCTGTCGAGCCGCACGTATGGCGGCTATGCCACGACATCGCTCAACCCGGAGCCCTACGCCTACGAATCCGCGTTCGCCGTAAAACGGCTCGTCGAGCGTCAGATCGCCGGCGATCCGGCGCTCAACTACGATCCCGCCAAAGGGGCGGTCCGCGTGCCGTGGATCAGTTGGGGCCCCTATCTCTGGGCCAACGGCGCCAAGGCACGGGGCGACGGCTTTTTCTCGGTGCGTGATGACTTCCGCGAGGACGATGGCACCCACCACTCGCCGCAGGGTGCCACGAAGGTTGGCAAGTTCGTCTTCGATTTCTTCACGACCGACACGACGACCCGCTCCTGGTTCCTCGCCCCCTGACAAGCCGAATCGCGAGGAGCCCCACGGCGGCCGACGCCAGAAGCACCATCGCTCCCGGCTCCGGCACAGCGTGGAACTGGAGCAGCATCACGCTCTGGTTCAGCATGGAAAACGGGGTCTGCGATGACGAAACCGCGAGTGACGTCGTCGTGAAACTCTCGGCGTTCGGCGTGGCTCCCGTGAGCAGTTGGCCGCTCTCGAGGGCGAACCCGTCAGTGCCCACGAGATCGACGAGTTGTGAGCCGCCCGCAGCGGCATCGATGTTCACGAGCATCATGGTGAGCGACTGTCCGTCGTCCGACAGGAACGCCGACGCGCTGATCGAGTAGGCGTTCAGTCCGTTGGCCGTTCCGGGAGAGACGGTATCGAGCGCGAGCGCGGTGTCCATAAAAACGTCATCGAGCGCGTCTGCCATGCCGACGACCGGAAGAAAGGTGTAGATCGGATTGCCCGTCGCGTCATACCCGTCGAGCCGCATGGGGTGCCACACGGCGGCGCCGTTGCCCTAGATGAAGGAGTGGGCGCGTTCCACCTCGGGTTTTTGGGTCAGCATCCCCAGGTAGTCTGCCGTCGTGACCGCGGCCTGCCATTGCATGGCGAAGTTCGCGTCGGTGTTCCCGCCAGCTCCCGACGTGATCGAATTGCCGTGCTCGCCGACAATGACGTGAAGCTGATTCGTGTGGGAGGCGTTGAACGTATCGACCTGATCGATGATGCCATCGATGAAGTCTCCCGCCTTCTTCACGCCGTACTGCTGCGGAAACGTGGAGTCGTAGTAGGTGTTCGTGACGAGCGCGTAGATGTCGTCCCCACAAGTGTCGATGAGCGTCTGGTTCCAGGCGACCGCTTGGGTCATCGTATTCGGTCGCGGGCTGGTGGCGGACAGCGTGATCTGGATCGTCGGATCCATCGCCTTCATGGCGGCGATGAACTCGAGCGAATCGGCGGCATAGGAGGCGGCGCCCGAGCTGGAAAGATAGTTGTATTCGACCTGCAACGTGCTCGGTGTCCAGGGCTCGTTGCCGAGATTGAAGAGCTTCACACCGTAGGGCGACGCATGGCCGTTGGCCGTCCGCTGCGCGGCCCAGGGGCCGGTGGTGGCATTGAGATAGGAGACAAGATCGGCCGCATCCTGGATGGCCTGCGTCTTGTTCTTGTTGTAGACGTCGCCGTAGATGTTCACCATCATGTGGACGTTGTCGAGGGTCACTCCCTGCGCGGCGGACATCGCCATGAACTCGTCGAGCCCGAACGCCGCCTTGTTGGGATACGGCTGGTAGGGCTGGGTCGCCCGCAATGCGATCGGGCCGATCGTCGATTTCCATTGCCAGGTGTTCACCGGGCCTTGGGGGTAGCGCAGCGACGTCTGGTCGAGGTGTTCCCACATCCAGGTCATGCCGGTGCCGGGCGTGAGGTCGAGTGGCTGGCCGGTGGTCGGGCTGTAGTAGCCGACCGGGCCGCTGGCCAGTCGAAAGCTGGCCCGAGCGCCAAACGACTGCCCCAGAAGCAGACGGGCGCTAGAGTGGGTCGTGGATGTCGGATCCACCGTCACCGTCGCTGCGAGACACGCGCTCGCGGACGAAACAATCAGAAAAAAAGCGGTCGCGCCTGCGACCGCGAAGGGTGGCCGTGTCATGGGAGCGTCCTCGACCACGTCCCACGGTGCCCCCTGACAGGCAGCCGCACGACTCCATGGTCAAACCCACACGAAGCCAATTATTTCGACCTCGAAACATATTGTCAAGCCCTGCCCCATCGCGGGGATTTGCCCGGGGTCGTTCTGGGCCTTCGTGCCTCGTCCTGCATGGTCCGACTCATGGCCGCGAGCGCGAGCTTCGCCTCCCTCACCTGCGGAGCCGTGAGGCCAGCTTCCATGACGGCGTTGACCCGTTCGAGCGCGGTCATGCAGCGGGCCTCGAGTGACCGGCCGATGGACGTGAGCTTGATCCGCACGGCCCGCCGGTCGGTCTTGTCTTGGACGCGAGTGATGAGCTTTCCTGTTTCCATGTTCGTGAGGATGCCGGTGAGCGTGGAGGGCGTCAGCGACACCCGACGCACGAGATCCTTGATGATGAGGTCGTCGCGTTCGAAGAGTGCGAACAGGACATGCCCCATGCCGGGGCGCACGTTCCGCTTGAGGCCGAGCTCGGCGAGGACTCGTTCCAGGAGTGCGACGTAGTTGGAGTAGGCTCGGCTGACGTGGAAGCAGGTCTGCTCGAGGGGCCCCAGGCCGACAGGCTCGATGGCCTTGGGCGCTTCCACGGGGGCCATACCGCCTTCGCGTTTCGCGACTCGTGACGCTCCGGGGCGTGGGCGGACTCGTTTCATGGCATCTCACGCAGTGAACTTCGAATCGGTCACCAGTTCCCGAGCCGATCGCGAGCAAGTCGTCTACCCGCCGGCCCGCGGATCATACCCGCAGCGGCTGGAAGCCACCGTCTGGAATCGCAACGTGCCGCGGTTGTTGAAGGCGGTCGAAAATGGCGGCGCGGTGGAGGTTTAAGCCGCCTCGGTTTCCACCGCCCCGGGCAACTTGCTGATGAGCACGTGGCCGAGATCGAGTTTGTTCCCGGCGTTGTCGATGTCGATTCCGACGACCCGCCCGTCGGCGTCGTAGTCCACCACGACCCCCTCGGAAATCTCACGACTGTCGACGCTTGGCCGTTCGGAGAACTCGATGTAAAGCGAGTCGGTGTCGGCGTGGTAGTTGAGCTTCATGGCCGGAACCCTCGATCGGGAAACGCGTTGTGGATGGTGATTTTATTGTCCAGCGTGACAACCCGCAGGAAGCGTCCGTTCAACTCGGAAATCGGGGCCCAGAATCTCCAGCGGTTGCCGTCCTGTGGCTCGGAGCGAACGGCGTTTTCGATCGCGTACACGCACCACTCCCGTTTGAGATACGGCCGCTTCCGCAGCACCAGCTTCTCAAAATACGTCGTGAATCGATACGGGTCCATGGCGATGCGTCCAAGGCGTTGCCGATGGGCATTGAGTGCACATGCGTACCGTATTCCGTCAATCCCTCGCGTGGGACCAAGGCTATCCCCCGCTCTGGTAGGCTGCCCGCCATGACGGGCCCGCGACTCAACGCCGCGTTCTATGCCGACTCGCTCGATGTGTTTCTCCGCGCGGCCGACGACCTCGTCTACGCGCCGCTCACGAGCCCGCGCGGCTACACGCTCGCGCCCGAGCAGCTCTCAGCGTGGCGGCTTCAGCTGCCCGTGCTCCGTGCCGCGGTCGCAGACGTCGCGGCTCGCGATCCCGAGGCCCCCGCCCCGTGGATTCATCTCGAGTTCGACATCCCGCGGCTTGGCCGGCGGGTCGATGCCGTGCTCGTCACGGCGACCGCCGTCGTGCCGATCGAGTTCAAGGTGGGAGCGAAGAAGTTCGAGCGGCTCGACTACGAGCAGGCCTGGGACTACGGTCTCGACCTTAAGAACTTTCATGCCTCGAGCCACGCCGCGGCGATCTTTCCGATCCTCTGTGCCACCGAGGCCCCAACGAGCCACCGCCGCTGGAAGTCGCCCCACGCCGACGGCGTCCGCCCGCCGTTTTGTGCGAATGCCGAGTCGCTCGGCCGGGCCATCGCCCTGGCCTTGGATTCGACGTCCACCATCTCATCGAGTGGGATGAGTTGCACCACGGTTGATCCTGCATCGTGGGGCACCGGCTCTTATTCCCCGACGCCCACGATCATCGAGGCGGCCCGTTCGCTCTACACCCGCCACACGGTGCACGACATCACACGGTCCGACGCGGGGGCCACGAACCTCGCGGTCACGAGTGCTGCGGTCGAGCGAATCATCGCCGACGCCCGGACGCGGGGTCGGAAGGCGATCGTCTTCGTGACAGGCGTGCCCGGGGCCGGCAAGACGCTCGTGGGC
>Ga0163151_10001417_pt1 | contig 40267 bp, 34 predicted proteins | sample OliLakLV19MP5IB2_FD_145596 | JGI IMG/M metagenome (GOLD analysis project Ga0163151, IMG submission 145596) | Freshwater microbial mat bacterial communities from Lake Vanda, McMurdo Dry Valleys, Antarctica - Oligotrophic Lake LV.19.MP5.IB-2 | ecosystem: Environmental > Aquatic > Freshwater >... | reverse complement strand
AGCATAGATAGTTTTTACATTTAGCTTTAACCAATTACTCAATTATTAGCATAGATAGTTTTTACATTTAGCTTTAACCAATTACTCAATTATTAGCATAAATAGCTTTTACATTTAGCTTTAACCAATTACTTAATTATTAGCATAGATAGTTTTACTTTTTAGTAATCTATTACCTATTTGGCAACGCATAAATGCTAACCACTTTAGCAAAATATTATGCGCCGCGTGTAATTGCTTCTTTGTGTATTTTCTTTACCAGCCCTTGTAACACTGCGCCTGGTCCGCATTCCACAAATTCTGTAGCGCCATCTGCCACCATGGCCCGAACCGATTGCGTCCATTTAACTGGTGCGGTTAATTGTGCCACCAAGTTTAATTTGATTTCATTGACATCGCTAACAGCCTTGGCAACATAATTTTGATAAACCGGACAAATAGGTTCGCTAAAATGTGTAGCGTGAATGGCCGCTTCCAATTCAACCCTTGCTGGTTCCATCAAAGGCGAGTGAAAGGCTCCACCAACTTGCAATACCAACGCCCTTTTAGCCCCGGCCGCTTTCATTAATTCACACGCTTGGTTCACACCTTCTATGCTGCCAGATATAACCAACTGTCCCGGACAATTATAATTAGCAGGCACCACAATACCATCTGTTACCTGCGCGCAAACCTCTTCTACTTTATGGTCTTCTAAACCCAATACCGCCGCCATGGTAGAAGGCTCTATTTCGCATGCCTTTTGCATGGCCATTGCCCTTGCATAAACCAACTTTAATCCGTCTTCAAAAGACAAAACCTTATTGGTAACCAAAGCAGAAAACTCCCCCAAACTATGTCCTGCCACCATATCTGGTGTAAAACTTTCTAAGCACAATGCCTTTATCACAGAATGCAAAAATACCGCCGGTTGAGTAACCCTAGTTTGTCTTAAATCATCCTCTGTACCACTAAACATGATATCGGTAATTCTAAATCCCAAGATCTCATTGGCCTTTTCAAATAATGCCTTTGCCTGCTCATTGCCATCGTAAAGGTCTTTGCCCATTCCTACAAATTGGGCTCCCTGCCCCGGAAATACATATGCTGTGCTCATTGATTTTTATTTATTTTTGGTTCAAGTATAACAATTTTATAAAACTATCTTTTAACTTCTTCCTTTCTAAGAAAATTTTTGAGGTAAAACGCAATCAATCTTATCTCCCAAACTTAGGATATAAAACACCCAACTTTAGCCAAACCTCCCATACCTGCTGCGTTAAGAACATGCCAAGCATATAAGCTATAAGCAAAATATGTAACACTTTTGGTAAGATTTTCTCGGCTTTAAAAGCCAACTTCATTTTGTTAAAATAAATGGGCAAACAAAACCCCGCCGTTAATGCAAACCAAATGCTAAAATGTTTATTGGTAAACCCGTGAAAATAGGCATGCTGACTCATTACCAAACCCCACGTAATGGCAGCAAAAAACAATGCCCAATTTATCTGGTAAAACAAAGGATATTGCTGCTTAAAATCCTTCCACGTGAGTCCAAAAACAACTATCATAGCCCAACCCGGAATGGCAAAATAACGCTCCATTCTATTAAACCAATCAAACGGAATTTCCCAAGCATCTCGCCAGGTAAACTTATGTGTATTAATATAACCTTCCACATCAACCCCCGTTGCCCTAAAGGTATAAGCCTTTGTCATATCATCAATGGCCATTTGCCAACTGCCAAAAAAATGCGCGTTCTGAGCCAAATGCAAGGTAAAACCCAATAAAACCATAGCCGCAGCAGGCACCGTAGTAAAGGAGAAAATTTTCTTTTGATATATCCAACTAAATCCCAAAGTTGCAATGCCCAAAAATACCGGTTGCTCAAAACTAATATTAACCTCAAGCACCATTATTAACATCAACATGGCCCAAATCCACTTACGTTTTTGATTCGATTCGTGGAATAAATACAAGCCATAAACATAAATCCATTTTAACAATTCGCCATATACATGTTGATGCAAATTATCGCCATAACAAATAAAATAGTTAGCCAACCACAAACACGAAGCGCCAATCATGGCTTTCTTTTCGTCCTTTAGCCAATCGTTTATCACATAAAAAATAAAAAAGAAAAAGAAGACCGATAGTAATATCGGAATAATTCTTAACACTAGCTCCTCTTTTGATTGAAATAGAATACCGTACAAACCCGCTAGAATATTGGGAAGCGGCGGGTAATGCGTATAGGTTGATGGCACATAAGCTGGGTAGCCAGGAAAATAATCATGCACGGGCAAAAAACTCGTTTGCGTAAACCCAGAATCTAAAAAGTAATTGGCCGAAGAAAGGGTGTTTTTGTCGCTAAAACCATCTCCAAACACGCCATTTCGCGCGCGCTCACTGTCAAATACAGAAACATAAATGGCCCTGTATCCAATGACGGTAAATACCAAAACAAAAATTGTAAACTGAAGAAATCTATATTGTTTACTCATGTTTTATTTTCTTTAATAAGGATTGTAATTTTGGTTCAGCCAAAGCAATCGTAAGTTGTTTCATGCAAATATTATCGCCGCCACAAGGCACCACATCGCTCAAATGTATGCAAGGTGAACAGGGCGTTTGTAAATAAATAGCTTCATGAGTTTGGTTCAAATCGAACCTAAAGCGCTGAATGGGATTAATGGGTCCCCAGAACGAAAGCGTTGGTATGCCAGCTTTTACAGCCATGTGAAAGGGCGCACTGTCTATACTTATCATGGCGCCACATTGGTGTTTTAACAAGGAATAATATTCAGAAAAACTGTATTTTCCTGCAATGTTTCTTACGCGTAAATGTGTATATAATCCATTGGCTTTTAAAAAGGCTTCATTGCCTAAAAAATCGCTGGGAGCGCCCGTTAAAACTAGGGTATAAGGGCTGTTATTTAACAAGTAATTTACGGTCTGAACCAACAAAGCGTCTGGCATTTTTCTTAAATCGCCTCCCAACTCACTGCAGGTATTATTAATGGCTATGATTTTCTCTAATTCGGGCCTATTTAATTGCCCAATCTCCAAAATATAAGGTTCAATTGTTTCAACGCCCATCGACTTTACCAGGTTTTCATAATTTTCTGTAACCGTAATAAACTGGTTAAAAAAAGTATTGTGGGTGTTCAAGTAATTTCTAAAATGAACCTTGTTTAATTGAAACCCAAACCGGTTTCTAGCCATCGTCCACGAGCTAAAAATGGTGGTTAAAACAGAATATACTTCTAGGTCTAACACCCAAAGATTGCGCAAGCTAATGGCCTTAAACAAGGTAGTAAAACCAGAGCTCACCATGCTCAATAAGCTGCTGTCGTCGTTTACCCAAATTTCATCAAATAAATTGAGCGGTGCAACGCCAGTATAAATGCCCTTGCCACAGAATAAAATTATTTTTGCTTGTGGATACCTTTTCCTAAGGCTATAAATGCTGTCGGCAGCCATCAAAACACTTCCCAACCCCAATATTTTAATCACCAAAATGTGATCTGGCGCTTTCTTTAAGCTGTGATCGCGCCTTAGCAATAATCCCAAACCCCTAACAAAAACAAGGTTTACAGCCACTATCGCCTTGCCTATATAGCCATCAATCCACTGTTTTATCTTTAGGTTCATTGAGCGGCAATATAAGAAACTCACTTCTTCTTATGCAAATTCACCCATGCTTGGTCAACCTCAGCACGGTAAACCAAATCTAAGCCTCCACTGGCCTATATAGAATCAAATTCTTTTTCGTGCTCATTGGGCAAACTCAAATAATATACATTGGCCGTATCCAACACTTGGTTCGATAAAAAATGAAAACCTTCTTCTACAAAACCCGACTTTGAATTGCTTAAGTTCACCAACATCAAAAAGGGCGCATAAATTTGTTCTTGTGGCGCATTAGCCTTTAAATAATCTACCATGTTTACTTGTGCCTTTAGCAATTTGGTATAACTCAATTCGGTATCAGAAAATTCCTTTAATTCCATGCTTGTATAAATATTAAAACACCCATAAAACAAAACCAATGGCAGCAATATTTTAGCAAAAAGTGTCTTCTCCAATCCCCCAATTAACAAGCCACATCCCAGCATAAGCAAGGGTAAAGCGCCCAACAAATATCGGGTCGAGAAAAAATTAATTGCTGCAAATAAACTAAAACCAAAAGTGAAAATGAGTATGCCCAAAATCTTAACCAATTGTATTTTTTTATACCGATGGCCAACAATTAGCAAGCTTATTACAGCACAAACAAAAGCCAAAACATAATACCAAACTCTCCCTTGTTGCTTAAATAAAATATCAAATGCCAAGTCAAACTTATATTGAAAATCTTCAATGGTAATCCAATTAGAATGTCGTGGAAAAAAATACCAACCCAGCTTTAATTTTTGCAAAAAGAAGAAACTAAAGCCAATTATAAAAAGCAAAATGATACCCGCCATTTTTAATAACATTTCTTTGCCTCGCTCCTTTAAAAGAAAAAAATCGACCACAGTTAATAGCATAAAACAAGGCACCAAACAAAAGGCACTTTCCTTGCTCCACCGATAAGCCACATAGAACACACTCAAAAGTAAAGTTACAGAAATGAGTAAGGGGAAACTGTGCGCTACCCATAAACTGCTGCCAAACAATTTGATCCAAGTGGATGCCAGAAAATAAAAAAGCAAAGGATGCCCTGTATATAAATTGGCATCAATGCTGCCCGGTAGCATGCTAGGGCCCACCTCAGACATGGTTCTAATGGCGGGCATATAAACCCAAGCCTCATCCCAAAAATAAGGCAAGAATAGGGCTTCAAACTTAAAGGCAACAAAGCCAATAAGTAGAACCGCCAACGACCCAAAATACCAGCCTCGGTGAAAATTTATGTTTTTCTGCATCCCTAAAATTAACTTGTATGATCCAACACAATAAGCCATTTTCCACCCATTTTTTGAAACCAAAGTGTATAATGGCCCTCAAATATTCCCTTGTTATTTTCTACCTTCCAACTGCCCACCACCAAGGCATCTTTCTTGCCAATTAAGTCAATAGATTTTATGTCAAAATTCAATTTGCCCATTTCGCCTTTTGTCCCATAACTCTTTTGGTAATTATCATATACCTGCTGCCATCCAAAACTCACTTTGTTCTTCGATACAAACCGCAACTTTGGCGAATTCCAATAATATAACATAAAGGAATCCAAATTGCCTCTGTTCCAAGCCTGCTCTTGGTTCAGCATAATAGCTCTTATTTGCTTTTCGCCATTTTTAGCAGGCTTTTCTTTTTTCGTTATAGTATCGTTATTTGGTTTTTTTGCAGACTTTTTATCTATGGTTTTAGCAAATTTACTGTCTAAATTTTTTGCAGACTTTTTGCCAATTTTTGTCCATTTTTCAATTTGAATTTGGACAAACTTATGCCCTAAGTTTTTTACAGATTTTTCTATATTATTAAAAGAATTGTTGTTTGGTTTTTTTGCCAACTTTTCTTCTAAGTTTTTAGCGAAATTCCTACCCTCTTTTATGGCAAACTTTTCCTCAAATCTTTTTGCATCCGTTAAGCTTAATCTTAATTTTAATGCAAAAGCAGAATTTCCTAAAAAGCAAAAACTAATCACAACCAATAGATAGGTTAACTTCATAATTTCGATAAAATTACCACCACATCATCTTGTTCAATTAATACCCCATCGCCCAACAAAACAGATTCTACTTTGCCAGAACGAGGCGCCACCACAGTGCTTTCCATCTTCATGGCCTCAATCGCAAACAAGGGCGTATTCTTTAAAACCTCCTCACCAGCTTTCACCAATACCTTAGAAAGCCTGCCTTGCAATGGCGATCCAATCTCATTTTCATTGCTCACTTTTCTATTGGTCAATTTGGTCCCTTTAAAGTTACGGTCTATCACCTCCACATTTCTAGTCTGACCATTTAACCTAAAAAATACCAAGCGTTTGTCATCTCCCTCATCTATCACATTTAACATCCTAATCAAAATGTTTTTGCCCCGTGCCAACTCAATTAAGGATTCCTCATTGTTCTTCAACCCATAAAAAAATACTGGTGTTGGCAAATGCCACAATGGCCCAAACTGCTCCCTTTTATTGGCATATTCTTCAAATACTTTAGGGTAAAATAAATAACTCAAGCAATCCAAAAAGGTGTATTCTAAGCCAAATTTCTCTTGAAATAATTCAAATTCTTTGTCAAAATCTATTGGCGCTAAATGTTCATTAGGCCTTCCCTTAAAAGGAATTTTGCCCTTCAAAATCTTGTTAGATAACGCACTCGGAAATCCACCTGGGTTCTGACCCAATTCTCCCATAAACAATTCTATTACACTGTCTGGGAAGGATATTAAATCGCCGTTTTCCAAAATGTCCTTAGCAGCGTAACCATTGGCTGTCATAAATAAAGCCATATCACCCACAACCTTAGAACTAGGCGTAACCTTTACTATATCGCCAAACATTTTGTTAACCACCACGTAGTTCTGTTTAATGGTTTCAAACTTATCTTCCAACCCCAAACTGCGTGCTTGCGGCCGCAAATTTGAATATTGTCCGCCCGGAATTTCATGGTCGTAAACCTCTGCCGTTCCCGCCTTTAATTCATGCTCAAACGGATAATAAAACTCGCGCACCGCCTCCCAATAATTAGAAAATTCATTGAGCGATTTTAAGTTCATTTTTTGCGCTCTTTCCGTGCCATGCAACATAGAAACAATCGAATTGAAATTAGGTTGCGAGGTAAGTCCACTCATGCTTGCCAAGGCAACATCCACCACATCCACACCCGCTTCTATCGCTTTTAAATAGGTAGCTGCCTGTATGCTGCTGGTATCATGGGTATGCAAATGAATAGGTAAATCAACCGCCTTCTTTAATTCTTTAACCAAGATCTCGGCCTGATAGGGTTTCAACAAGCCCGCCATATCTTTTATACCCAAAATATGCGCACCAGCATCTTCTAATTTCCTCGCAAGTGTGAGGTAATATTCTAAATTAAATTTATGATTTTTCTCTGGGTCAAGAAAATCTCCAGTGTAACAAATACATGCCTCTGCCAAGCCCGGCGTTCTCTCATTCACCGCTTGTATACTAACCTTCATTCCCTCAATCCAATTCAATGAATCAAATATCCTAAATAGGTCAATGCCTTTCTTCCCACTTTCTTCAATAAAGCGTTCCACCAAATTATCTGGATAAGCCTTATATCCAACCGCATTAGAACCCCTAATTAACATCTGAAACAAAATATTAGGCACGGCTTCCCTCAACAATTGCAACCGCTGCCAAGGATTTTCATGCAAGAACCTCAAACTTACATCAAAGGTAGCGCCGCCCCACATCTCCAAAGAAAATACCTCCGGATTGTTCTTCGCGTAAGATTCTGCAACCTTCAAAATGTCGGTGGTTCTTACCCGCGTGGCCATTAAACTTTGGTGTGCATCGCGCCATGTACAGTCTGTGTAATGGATGCCTTTTTCTGCCTTCAACCATGCTGTAAATTTGGTTCGACCCAACTCATTTAACAAATCTTTTGTGCCTTTTGGAAAAGCACCATATTTATTAAAATCTGGTACCACCGGATTCCTAAAAACCTTTTTTGGATCAGAAAATTTTACATCGGCATTTCCATTCACCGTAATGTCGGCTATATACATCAAGGCCTTTGTGCCCCGATCCATTTTCTTAGTAAAATTAAACAACTCGGGATGAGCATCAATAAAATTAACCGTTGTCTTTCCATCCAAAAAAGCAGGATGCTTCAATACATTTTCTAAAAAGCTAATATTGGTTTTAACCCCCCTAATTCTAAACTCTTTTAACGCGCGCTGCAATCGCTCCGATGCCTCAAATAAGTTCCTTCCCCTGGCCGTAACTTTTACCAACAAGGAATCAAAAAAGGGCGATATTTTTACATTCGGGTAACAACTGCCTTCATCCAAACGTATACCCGGTCCACCAGCATTTCTGTAGGCTATAATGGTGCCATGATCGGGCTTAAATCCATTGGCAGGATCCTCTGTGGTAATGCGAACTTGTACCGCAAATCCATCAATCTTAATAGATTCTTGATTGGGAATATTAATTTCTGGAGAGCTTAACTCCAAACCTTCTGCAATGCGTATTTGCCCCTTTACAATGTCAATGCCTGTTACAGCTTCTGTAACCGTATGCTCAACTTGTATCCTTGGGTTTACTTCAATAAAAAATATCTGTTCTTTTTTGTCAACCAAAAACTCAACCGTACCCACATTATTGTAATTTACTTCTTTGCAAATCTTTAATGCATACGCATGCAAAGCATTCCTGGTTTTGTCAGAAATAGAAGGCGCTGGCGCCATTTCAACTACTTTCTGAAACCGCCTTTGCACACTACAATCTCTTTCATGCAAATGCACCAAGTTTCCATGTCGGTCGCCCATTATCTGAACTTCAATATGCCTGGGCTCATCAATAAATTTTTCTATAAATAGGGTATCATCTCCAAAGGCAACTTTGGCTTCATTCTTTGCCTCTAAATAACTGTTTTCCAGACTGGCCACATCTCGCACAACCCGCATTCCTCGGCCACCTCCACCCGCAGCCGCTTTAATCATAACAGGAAAACCAATTCGCTCCGCCTCCTTTTGGGCAACTTCAAAACTGACCAAATCTTCTATGCTATCTTCAATGATGGGTACTTGTGCCCTAATGGCAACTTTCTTGGCCATCACCTTATCGCCCAATTGGCGCATTACCTCTGGATCTGGACCAATAAATACGATCCCTTCCTCCCTACAACGCTGCGCAAATAGGGCGTTCTCACTTAAAAATCCATAACCAGGATGTATGGCATCTGCCTTGTTGTTTTTGGCAACATGAATAATTTCTTCAATGTCTAAATAGGGTTTTAAAGGGTCTGTTTCTTTTCCTATTTGATAGCTTTCATCAGCTTTATACCGGTGCAAAGAATACCTATCTTCATACGTATAAATAGCAACCGTTTTTATATCAAGTTCTACCGCTGCACGAAACACGCGGATTGCAATTTCGCCTCTATTGGCAACCAAAAGTTTTTGTATAGGCATAGGTCTTTTTTTTACTAGACCAAATTACTAAAATTCCCTGTCTTTCCTAACGATCTTTGCTTAAATTAAAACTTTTCTTTTAAGTAGGGTGCCGTATAGCCTTTATTAGCCAAAATCATGGCCTCTGGCGTGCCTTCAAATACCAAATGTCCACCCGCTGTTCCAGCCTCCGGACCTAAATCTATTACCCAATCGGCACACTTAATTACATCCATATTGTGTTCAATCACAAATATGCTATGGCCCTGATCCAACAAGGCATAAAACGAATTAAGCAACTTCTTTATATCATGAAAATGCAATCCCGTGGTTGGTTCATCAAAAATAAATAATACGGGATCGGCGTTCTTGCCTTTCCCCAAAAACGAAGCAAGCTTTACCCGCTGCGCTTCGCCACCACTTAAGGTATTAGAACTTTGCCCCAACTTAATATATCCCAAGCCCACATCTTGCAAAGTCTTTAATTTGGCCGATAGGGCCTTTTCATTTTCAAAAAATTTTATGGCTTCATCTATGCTTAAATCCAACACATCACTGATGCTTTTATTCCTATATTGTACCTCCCGCACCTCTTCTTTAAACCGAGTGCCACCACATTCCTCACAAGGCAAATGAACATCTGCCATAAATTGCATTTCAATGGTTATTTCGCCTTCGCCAGAACAAGCATCGCAACGGCCTCCTTCCACATTAAAACTAAAGTGTTGTGGCTTGTAAGCACGCTGTTTTGCCAATGGCTGCGAGGCATACAATTCTCTTATGGCATCGTAAGCTTTAATATAAGTTACCGGGTTAGAACGCGACGATTTTCCAATCGGATTTTGATCCACAAATTCAATCGATTTTATGGCACCCAAATCACCTTGCAGTTTATCAAAACTTCCCGTTTTTTCGCCACTATAACTGCCCATCTGTTTTTGTAAAGCAGGGTAGAGAATGCTCTTAATTAAAGTAGTTTTTCCACTGCCACTCACCCCTGTAACAACCGTTAAAACATGCAATGGAAAGGTTACATCAAAACCCTTCAAATTGTTTTGCCTAACACCCTTCAATTGTATCGACTGATTCCATTTTCTGCGCCGCTCAGGGATGTTAATTTCTTCTATATTGTTTAAATACTTTCCTGTTAAACTAAGCGGATTGTTTTTCAATTCACGCAAGGTACCAGTAGCCACAATTTCACCACCATGAATTCCCGCAAGCGGACCCATATCAATAATTAAATCGGCCTGCTCCATAATATCCTGATCGTGCTCAACCACCACTACCGTATTGCCAATATCACGCAAGGCCTTCAATACCTCAACCAGTTTTTCGGTGTCTCTGCTATGTAATCCAATACTCGGTTCATCCAAAATATACAAAGACCCAACCAAACTCGAACCCAAGGATGTAGCCAAATTAATACGCTGACTTTCTCCACCACTCAGTGAATTCGATAATCGGTTCAGCGATAAATAACCCAAGCCAACTTTTTTCAAAAACAGCAGCCTATTTTGTATCTCAATTAAAATCCTTTTAGCAATTTTGCTATGCTGTTCATTCAATTGCAATTCTTTTAAAAACGCATAACTGTCATCAATGCTCATCAATATTAATTGAGACAAAGTAATGCGGTTATCGCGTTCAGTACCGCCCATATCGTCACTATAATTATAGGGCTTCAACATCACATAATTGCTGTCTTTTCGCAAACGTGTACCCATACAATCCATGCAAGTTGTTTTCCCTCTATACCTTGCCAACATTACCCTGTACTGAATTTTGTAAGTCTGCTTTTCCAACTCCTTAAAGAAGCCATTTATCCCATCCCAATCCTTGCCACCTTGCCACAAATACGACTTATGTTTAGCAGATAATTCGTAATAAGGTTTATGTATAGGGAAGTCATTTTTTCTACTCAAAGCCACAAATTGCTGCTTCCATATTTGCATCTTTTCGCCTTTCCATGAAACAATTGCATCCTCATAAACGGAAAGCCCTTTATCTGGCACAACCAAATCCTCATCAATCCCAATTACACTGCCAAATCCCTCACATGTTTTACAAGCCCCATACGGATTATTAAAGCTAAAAAAATTAACACTCGGCGGCTCAAAGGTGATGCCATCCTCCTCAAATTTATTCGTAAAGGGAACCGCTATTTTTTCTTCTCCATCCAACAACAAAATTAACTCACCATGACCTTCAAAAAATGCCGTTTGAACCGAATCACTTATCCTGTTTTGAAAGTCCTCATCAAAATGAACCACTGCAAATCTATCCACCAACAAATAAATGGGATCCAATCCTCCGCCCTCAACTTTTTTGCTGCTGGTTTTCTTTTTTGTTTCGGTTCGAACCAACGCCGTTTCTAAATATTCCTCTATTTGAAGCATCTCACCCTGAACATAAACCCTGTTGAATCCATTCTGTAAATGCAACTCCAATTCCTTCTTTAATTCAACACCCACACCACGTAAAGCAACTAATAAGTATATTTTGCTTGACTCTGGCTGTGAAAGGATATACTCAGTTACATGTTCAACACTATGTTTAATAACTTCTTTACCAGAAATAGGAGAGTAGGTAACCCCAACCCTGGCAAACAGCAATTTAAGGTAATCATAGATTTCTGTGCTTGTAGCTACCGTGCTTCTAGGGTTCTTGGTGTTTACCTTTTGCTCAATGGCAATCGATGGAGAAATACCTTGAATGGTGTCAACATCGGGTTTATTCATCTTTCCTAAAAACTGTCGTGCATATGCAGATAAACTTTCAACATAGCGCCGCTGTCCTTCGGCATACAAGGTGTCAAACACCAAACTACTCTTACCCGAACCCGAAACCCCCGTTACAACCGTTAACTTATTTCGAGGAATACTTACCGAAACATTTTTTAGGTTGTGCATCCTTGCACCTTTTATCAGAATATTTTTATCTTGCATGTCAATTGAACCCTATGGATAACAAAAAAAATTGTCTTGCAAGATTACAAAAAACAATGGCTTCCATTGGATTTCTTTTGCTTTTTTTACTCACCGTTTCTCAAAGTTTTTCACAATCTATTAGCATAAACCTAGGGCCATCGCAGCCCTACGGATTATATGCCAGCAAAGATTTTATACAAACTTCTGCAGGTATTGCCACAAAAGGCTTTGCGGTTTCAGTGCTTTTAGAGGATAATAGAAAGGCTAAACTTATTAGTCCGTTTATTCAAATTACCAGCAACAACAATCCAATCGACCAAGATGCATTGGACAGGGTATATAAATTTCTCAAATACCAAAGCGCTCAAGCAACAAAGCCTTGGAACCAAACCACTTTAATGGGTGGAGGTAAAATAAATTATTATAACAACAACTTCGACCTTTTTGCAAAAGCAGGCGTTGGTTTAGGTTGGATGAGCACCTACAGCTACAACCTTTACGATACAATTGGCGTAATAAAATTTAATACCCTTAAAGTAAATGCCCTGGTGTTAACCGCTGGTTTAGGCGCAAATATTTATTTAAAAGAAAATGTATCCGTTTGCCTTGGTTATGATTTCTTTTATGCCAAAAATAATTTTGGATACGAAAAATATACCAATGGAAATGGCCCCATTAAGGCCGCTGTGGCTGTAGAAGTAAAACCCGATTTTCAAATGGGGCATTTTTATGCGGGAATTAAATTTCAATTGACCGATTCAAGAAAAAAATAATTTTTTTTTCAAAACGCTTGTTTATTAATTTTCATTTACTATATTCGTTTTAACAAAATCAAAAAACAAATCAAATTATATAGCTTATAGGTAAAAAAATCTACACTAATTATTCTCTCTGGTTTAACCCTTTAATTTACACGACCATGAACATGCAGAAAATTAGTGACCACGATTTGGTAAAGCTATATCAATCCGGCACACAAACTGCTCTTGAAGAACTGATCAAACGCCACAAGCGTAGTATCTTTTCTGCTATTTATTTGATCGTTCGCGATCGTCCCCTGGCGGAAGACATCTTCCAGGAAACCTTTATTAAAATTATCAAAACCCTTCGTACAGGTAATTATAACGAAGAAGGTAAGTTTGGTGGTTGGGCTGTAAGGGTGGGTAGAAACCTTACCATCGATTATATCCGCAAAATGAAAAGAGATGTAACCATTACCGACAGTGAGGGCAATGGCATCTTCGATTACCTTGTTATTGCAGAAGAAAGCAAGGAAGATCAAATCATGAAAATGCAATCTGAACACCAACTAAAAAATCTCATCAAACTTTTGCCTGAAGAGCAAAGAGAAGTGCTCATTATGCGCCATTGGGGCGATATGAGTTTTAAAGAGATTGCAGACAAAACTGGCGTAAGCATCAATACGGCCTTGGGGCGCATGCGTTATGCCCTTAACAACCTACGCAAAATGATGGTTGCCAAAGGAGTGCAGATATAATAAGGGCTTTTGCCTGCTTTTATCCAACTCCAATTCAACTCCTTTTTTTATAAACCCTTAAATTTTTATTGTCATGAAAGCAAAAGCACAAGCAGCGATGCTACTGGTGGTTCTGGTAGCCCTGTGTTCATTCGAAGTTCCTAAAGGCTGGTACAAAGCCGGAAGCAACCCAGATCGTTACGAAATTGGTATCGATTTAGGAGCCGGAATTAATGGTACAAATGCCGCAACTATTAGGTCGGAGGGAGCCCGCGTTAGAGGATTTGGGACCTTGGTTCAAAACTTAAAACCGGGAAACTTTGCAGGCAAAAGGTTGAGAATGTCTGGATATATTAAAACAACTGATGTAGCAGGCTGGGGCGGATTCTGGTTAAGAATTGATGGCCAAAAACCGAGCGACCCATATGTTTTCGATAACATGTCGAACCGCAAATTAAAAGGAAATAACGATTGGGTAAAATGTGAAATTGTGGTTGATGTGCCCAAAAAAGCCACCAATATTGCTTATGGTGCCTTGTTAAGTGGAACCGGTCAATTGTGGTTCGATGATTTGTCTTTTGAAGTGGTAGACGAATCTGTTTCAGCTACTATTCCTTATCCAAAAGAAAATGCTCCTCAAAATCAGCCTACTAACCTAAGCTTCGAGTATTAAATTCAATCCTTAAAAAATATACTTGCCATAAGCTGCGTTTTTAATGTACCAAACAAAAAACTGCTTATGGCAAATAATTACACCGAAAATGACCTTATCCTTTATTTGTACAATGAGTTAAATGAACAAGAGGCCGCTACGTTGGAAGCCCATTTGCTCTTTAATCCTAAACTCCAAAATGCACTCAATAGTTTTAAAATGGGCATGGCGGTAATGAACAAATTAGAGGTAGAACCTTCACCAACCAGCATTGAGTTGATACTTGAGTATTCTCAAAAATCTGCTGCTACATTAGAGGAGGTTTAGTCGAAAAGCTGTCTTAAATAATTTTTAAGACAGCTTTTTTTATACACTTTTTACTAATCTAAAATCTGAATACCTGTTGCCATTTGCCACAACCTTCTTGCCATCTATGTTTTTAGGCAATATAAATTGATTATCCTTGGACACAACTTTAACATAAGAATTACCCTGTTTTAAAGTTAACCAACATCTTTCTCCCTTACAATATTTTTCAATAATGCCGCTAATTTGATGAATGGTAAACACATTGCTGTGTCTGCTATAACAAAAGCATTCACATCCATAACTTCCACATCGCTTGTAAACGATTCGCCAAAGGAACCTGTTTGTGGCAAATTGCTCCTTGGGTTGCTATTACAGGCGCCCAATAGGATCAAACCGAAAAAAAGATAAACTAAGTTTTTTATTAAAATAACCTCACCACAAAATAGGTTATGCCCGCCAAAACCGCACTAACTGGTATGGTAAAAATCCAAGCCCACAACAAATTTACCGTTACGCCCCAACGCACCGCCGATAAGCGTTTAGAAGCTCCAACCCCAATAATAGAACCCGTAATGGTATGCGTAGTACTCACTGGAATTCCCATTTGCTCGGTCATAAATAAGGTTAATGCGCCCGCCGATTCTGCCGTAACTCCTTCTAATGGAGTTACTTTGGTGATTTTTGAACCCATGGTTTTAACAATTTTCCATCCGCCACTCAATGTACCCAAACCAATGGCGGCATAACAGGCCAATGGCACCCAATCTGGCATTTGCTTAAAGTCGGTAATATTTCCGTTTGCAATCATGGCCGCGGCAATAATACCCATTACTTTCTGTGCATCGTTTCCACCATGACCAATACTAAACGCAGCCGACGACAATAGTTGCAGTTTCTTAAACATATTCGCAACCTTATATGCATTAGGTGTTTTTACTTTTTCTACATATATATAGGTTAAAATAAACAAGGCAATAACTACCATAATTCCCCAAACAATGGCAGAATTGTCGGCCTTCTTGAGGTCTTTACTTAGTTTTTTAACATCTGCTTTAGGGTCAACATTGCTGGCAATTAATGCCGCTAATTTGTCCGAACCCAATACATCATATTGCTTTAACAAGGGTTTGGCTTGATTAACAAACATCATGGCGCTATCTAATTTGGGCTGAACCAAAGGATTTTTTTCTACCTCAATTTTTAGTTTATCTACATGATAATGCTTGCCTAAATTTTCATTCAATTTGCTTAATTCCAATTGATTGAATAAGAAAAAGGTACCTATGGCTACCAGAACAATGATGGCTACCCTATACCAAACATTGCGCATAATTGTGACCAGGGTAATAAACATGGAAATAACCATACCCATTAATGGCGCTATAAAAATGAATAGGACTGTTTTGGTAATTTTATCCATTTCAACAATATCTGGAATCGTAATTCCATCCTTGGTAACATACGCATGTGCTATCGCCGCCCCAGCAAATCCGCCTATTAAGGTATGCGACGATGATGAAGGTATGCCATACCACCAAGTAAATAAATTCCAAATAATGGCGGCTATAAGTCCGGCAAAAATAACCTCCAAGGTAATAAATTCCTTGTGTACAGTCTTGCCAATGGTATTGGCAACGGCATGGTCCTTGAAAATAAAGAAGGCCACAAAATTAAAAAATGCTGCCCAAATTACCGCTTGTAAAGGGGTTAAAACTTTGGTAGAAACAATCGTTGCAATAGAATTCGCTGCATCGTGAAAGCCATTGATATAATCAAATATCAAGGCCAAAATAATAATAATTACTAGAAATGTCATGTAGCTATTCTTATGCGTACTTAACCACAATAGATTCCATTACATTAGCCGCATCCTCAAATTTATCGGTCACAATTTCCATCACCTGATAAATTTCACGCTTTTTCATCAACATCTTAATATCATCTTCTGTTTCAAATAAACGCTCTATGCTGAGGTCAAAAATATCGTCGGCCTGGTTTTCAAAACTGTTCACCTTAATAATGGCATCGGTAATATTGCGCACGTTTTTCATATTGCGTAACTCAAAAACAGCCGTTTTAATAGATTCCGATCCCAACACAATGATATCGGCCATTTTTTGAATGCCGCTTTCATTTGGATTAACTTTGTAAAAGTTAATTTTCTTGGCAGAGGCATAAATATAATCGCAAATATCGTCTAAAGCAGTTGCCAAATAATGAATGTCTTCCCTATCAAATGGCGTAATGAAATTCCTGCCTAATTCGGTGAAAATTTGATGGGTAAGGTCATCATTCTTGTTTTCTAAGTCTTCTACTTTCTTAATTACAATTCCCCTTTTGTCAAAATCAGGTTCAGCCACAACCTCTTTCATTAATTTACCCATGTCGGCCACATTACAAGCTACTTGCTCAAATAATGAATAAAACACCTTATCCTTAGGTGTAAATAATTGAATAATAGAATTGAAGTTCATATTGGTTAATTTTCCCCGACAAACTTAAAATATTTGGGGCGACTTAACATTGTGTTAACAATAACTTAATATTGTTGTAGTAATTACTTAACATTGCACGGGCAAAAATGTTAGTTAAGTAGTTGAATTTCAATGCATAGAAATCAATTTATTTATGAAAAAAACTTTTACTAAAAACCTTAAAATTAATCAAAAGAAGAAACAAGCTTTAAAATTATTTTTACTTTTTCTCACAATTTTGTGCAATCCCAATAGGGGGATTTCTCAAATCAATACTGATTTACCTTCAAAACAACCCATTTTTTCTTTCACAAATGGAATTGGCATACTTGCACCCGATTCTAGTTTTTCCCTAAACATGAGATTTAGGTTTCAAAGTAGATTTCTAATGTTTACCAATTCTACTTCCGATTTTTCACCATCTGCTTGGGAGGCTAGGGTAAGAAGAACTCGTTTAAGCTTTTTAGGACATTTATACAATCCCAAATTAACCTATTACCTGCAACTAAGTTTCTCTAGGGGCGATATGGATTGGTCGGCAACCGATGTTTCTAATATCAATACCAGTCCCAATGTGGTGCGCGATGCCATGATATTCTATAAACCAAACAAAAATTTGCAATTAGGATTTGGTCAGGGTAAACTTCCTGGAAACCGTTAAAGGGTTATTTCCTCTGGTGCTCAGCAGTTTTACGACCGCTCCGTTGTTAATGCAGCCTTAACTTTCGACCGCGATTTTGGAGCGTTTGCCAATTATTCTGTTCATGTAAACACCTTTAAAACCATCTTTAAAGGTGCAATTACATCAGGTGAAGGCAGAAATTCAGTAATAAGTAATTCTGGTTTAGCTTATACAGGTAGAATTGAATTTCTTCCATTGGGCGAATTTACCAATGGAGGCGATTATTTTGAAGGTGATTTAGCCTGCGAGCCAAAACCTAAATTGTCTTTAGCTTGCTCTTACCAAGTAAATGATATGGCAATGCGAACCCAAGGACAACTTGGAAAAGATTTATATACTGCCAAAACCTATCAAGAGTTTGAAGCAGATCTATTACTAAAGTATAAAGGTTGGGCAATTAGTTATGAATACATGGATCGCAGCTCAGAATTAACACCAATTAGCAGCAATTCGCTTGGAAGTAATCGTGCATTATTGGTTGGTAAAGGTTACAATGGGCAAATTAGTTATTGCACCAAGTCTCATTGGGAGTTAGCTGGAAGATATTCATATTTGCAACCAAAGAAGGAAGTGTATTCATACTACAACGCAATAGAACAATATGGTTGTGGCGTTACTAGATATTTTATAAATCATAAATTAAAGGCCCAATTCAATGTTTTTTATAACAAAGAGAAAAATTTGGCTACACACAAAACGAATATCGAAAATATGTTAGGCGTTTTACAATTCGAAATCGGCATTTAGTTGCCTTTAATCTAAAACCTGCAAATTTGCCCAAAGCCATTAGTCCCTTTTGTAGCACCATATAATCATACTATGTGTTTCTAAAAGGAATAAGGCTGCAAAGTGTTTCTTAATAAAACAAGGATACAAAGAGATTCTAAACGAAATATGGTTGCAAAGTGATTCTTAACAAAATTGAATCAAATAATACCATTACTAAAATTAAATTAGTCAAAAGCTGCATTGATGTAAGTTATGGTAAATGCCAAAAGATATGCAGTTTAATCCAAATGTTTTTGAGCTATTGCCAATAGCGTATCTCTTTAATTCGTAATAAAAAAGGTCACCAACTGAATAGTTGGTGACCTTTTTTATTAAAATATTGCTGGAAAATATTTTCCTATTTAAAACCACTTTTATTGAACCAATTTCATTTCTGAAACAATATGTGGAGCGCCACCTAATTTATCAATTAAGAACAATACATACCTTATGTCTACATTAATAGTACGCTTATATTTTTCATCAAAAACAATATCTCCACTCATGGCTTCCCAATTGCCATCAAATGCCAATCCAATTAAGCGACCTTCACCATCAATAACCGGACTGCCAGAGTTACCTCCAGTGATATCATTGTTAGTAATAAAAGCAACTGGTAATTTACCATCCTCCCTTTTGTAATTTCCAAAATCTTTGGCATTGTATAAATCAATTAACTTTTGAGGCACAATAAATTCAAAATCATTTGGATTATATTTTTCCATTACCCCATCTAAAGTGGTCATATAGTCGAATTTAACAGCATCTCTAGGTTCGTAGGCCTGAACCGATCCATAAGTTAAACGCAATGATGAATTGGCATCTGGATAATATACCTTGTTTGGATTCATCTCCATCAACCCTCTAATATAAGCCCTGCCTTCTGGTCCCATTGCTGCATTAAATTCATCTACCTTAGATTTATAATTGTTTATATAATTATTATAGAAAGCATTTACCATAGCAAAACAAGGATCAGCCATCAACTTTTTATAGCTTGGCGAATTGGCAAAGGCTTCAAACTTTTCTTTGCTTGTAAAGAAACTTTTTGCATATACCATTTTGGCATAACTTCTAAATTTATCTGAATTAGTTGCCCCCTTGCTTTTAAGGATAACACTCATATAAGAAGGATGTTGATCTGCAGGAATATTGTTATAAAACATTTCTAAAATCTGAGCCAAAATCTTTTCATCAGCAACAGCGAAAAATGAGTGATAAAATTCATCAGCTCCAGCTTTTGCAGCCATCAATGCCTTATTTGCACTTGCAGTATCTTTGTTGTCCTTGGTATTGGTAGCATAAGGTATTAAACTACTTGCAAAACCATTCATAGATACACCTAATATGCCTTCAAATAAATAAGTTCTTTGCAGGGCAATGGGCCTGTAATTAATATATGCCTTTTCTACATTGGCCATTACATTTTCATATGAAGGCTTGCCTTTAGCAAATTCATTGAATTTAGCTTCATTCTCCTTCTTATAATCATAAACCTTTAAACGTTTTAATTGCTCAGTTTGACCAATAAAATATTTCCAATAGTTAGCTATTTGTGCATACCTCGACGACAATTTTAAACGATCGCCCTCATCTTTATTCATTACCTCTTTCCATGCCTTTAACCTAATGTCTCTTAAGTTTACAATGGTTGGGTTAACCTTATCAACAGCCAACTCAATTCCTTGCGAAAACTCATAGCGATTGGTTCGGCCAGGAAATCCATATATCATGGCATAATCACCTTCCTTAACCCCTTTAATGTTTACCGGAAGAGAGTGTTTTGGTGCGTATGGAATATTATCTGGCGCATACACTGCCGCTTTGTTTTCTTTATTGGCATATATGCGAAACATGCTAAAATCTCCGGTATGGCGAGGCCACATCCAGTTATCTGCATCTCCACCAAATTTACCTACCGATTGAGGTGGGGTGCCTACCAAACGGATATCTGTAAATCTTTGAAAAACAAATAAATAATACGCATTGCCTTTAAACATTTCACGCATTTGAACATCATAGGTATTTCCCTTTTTTGTTTCATCAATGATCTTTTTATAGATAGCTTGTAACTTAGCCGGACGATCAGTTTCACTTACACCTGTTAATTCCAATTGAACCCTATCTGTCATGTCTTCTATGCGTTGAACAATAGAAACCCACATGCCACTAATAGGAATTTCTTCCCCATTATTTTTTGCCCAAAATCCGTTGTCTAATCTGTTGTTTTCTGGCGTTGAATTACTGGCAATGGCATCATATCCACAATGGTGGTTAGTTAAAACCAAACCTTTTGAAGAAATAATTTCACCTGTACATCCACCGTTAAACCAAACAATTGCATCTTTTAAAGAGCTATTATTTACATCATACAATTGCTCTGCTGTAAGCTTGAGCCCTTTTGCTTGCATTTGCTCATAATTGTATTTTTTGAGCAATAATGGAATCCACATGCCTTCGTCGGCCTTAACACCAGTGCTTAATAAAATAATTGCAGCCAGTGAATAAAGAAGTTTTTTCATATCTGTTTTTCTTATTACGAGCCGCAAAGTAAAAAGAATCAAGCATACCTCATCTTTTTTTTTGATAAGTGGTTCTATTATGCATAAAAATATTTCATAATTACATAACATTGAACATTAATTAGTGCACTATTATTGCAACCAATATGTTTGGACTAGACACTTCACTCACGATTCTCTTATTGCTTTGCTTATTTGCTGCAGCAGCATTCGAATTTATCAATGGTTTTCATGATACGGCAAATGCTGTAGCTACCGTAATTTACACCAATTCTCTTAAGCCTTGGGCTGCCGTAATTTGGAGTGGAATTTGGAATGCAATTGGCGTTTTTGCAGGGGGAATTGCAGTGGCAATGGGAATCACTAATTTGTTGCCAACCGAGTTGTTATTAGATACCGATATCTATCACAATATTGCACTCATTTTATCCATACTCATTACAGCAATCGCTTGGAATTTAGGAACTTGGTATCTAGGGATTCCTTGTTCTAGCTCTCATACGCTCATTGGTTCAATTATAGGAGTTGGGATTGGATTTGCTTTTATTTCTCCCGAAAACGGCCTTAGCTATGTTAACTGGGGAAAAGCAGGAGATATTGGTCTTTCCCTTTTGCTTTCTCCTATTTTAGGATTTAGCTTAGCAATTTTATTAATGTACATCCTACGCCAAGTAGTTAAAAATAAACAAATTTTTAAAGAGCCTATTTCTAATGATCCTCCTCCGTTTTGGATCAGGTTAATTTTATTATTCACTTGTACGGGGGTGAGTTTTTCTCATGGTTCAAACGATGGGCAAAAGGGTGTGGGAATGGTAATGTTAATTCTCATTGCCATTGTTCCAGGGTATTTTACCCTAAACTTAAATAAAAATACTGCCGATGTGCGCGATCAAGTAGTGGAATTTAAAACAATTTATGCCAAAATAAATCCGCAAGATTTCAATGAGGATGAATTGTTTAATTACCATAAAGTGGCCAATAACATCAATCATTTCGATTCTCTATTGGCTACAGGCGCTAAAATCGAAAATTTTGACAATTATCAAAAAGCGTCTTTGCGCAAAGATTTAGTGCTATTGGGCAAGGGTACGAAAGTTTTACTTGCAAGTAAAAATCTAAGTCTGAGCGAAACCAATAAAATTAAGATTAAAGAATCTATAAAAGAAATTAAAAGCGTAACAGAATATGCCCCATTGTGGGTGATATTTTTAATTTCTATTAGTCTTGGATTAGGAACTATGATAGGGTGGAAGCGTATCGTAACTACCATAGGTGAGAAAATTGGTAAACAACATTTAACTTATGCCCAAGGCGCAAGTGCAGAATTAGTAGCTGCCTCAACCATCGGATTTTCAACTTGGTTAGGTTTGCCTGTTAGTACAACCCATGTGCTTTCATCGGGTATCGCAGGTGCTATGGTAGCAAGCAAAGGAATTAAAAATTTGCAAAGCAAAACCATCAAAAATATTGCCCTCGCTTGGTTGCTAACTTTGCCTGTAAGCATTATCCTTTCTGGCTCTCTATTCCTCCTCTTTAGGTGGTTAATTTAAATACAACAAGTTCGGTTTTTCAAGCCCAATAAAAAGCTAGATTATGTAGGGTAAGATTTTTAGTCTATACTCAATTGTCGAAATTAGTTAAGCGCGTTATTAATTGCCCCTTTAAAGTTAACTTTTCTAATCCACCGGTGCATTAAGAAATTCGTTCCGTTGAAGGCGACCATCCTCAAAAAATAGAATGTTAATCGCATTGTTTTGAATGCCTTTCCCATCTATTTTCTGCTTAAACTCATATACATTACTTAAGGGCTGGTTTTTCGGTTCTTTTCTTAAGTCAGATAAATTGCCATGATTCTTTATAAGTATGCTTAAAAAATAAATACCCTGCTCGTATCCTGTCACAGCATACTCATCGGGCTCTGTAAAGAACCGCTCACGATATTTTTCTATAAATAATTTACATTTTTCATTGGTATAATCTAAATAATAAGGGGAGATTATTTTTACCTTCAATTGCTCTAATTGCCTAATATTAGGAGCCTTAAATTCCAACCATTTGCGTAACCCATAAACCTGTATATCCATAAATTGATTCGTATCGCTCAACATCTTTAGGGCTGAACCAACCATAAACTCACTTTCGCTTGAAATAATCACATGATTTGGTCGCGCAAATTTATAATAGTCCTTCAATTCCATATACTTTCCAATTTCAATGCTCTTAAAAGTATAGCCCGGATATTTCTCCTTTAAATCCATAATCCTATTCGCCAAAATTTTATCATTGCCTTCTTTTCCAGCCAACACCATTATATTCGCATTGGTTTCGCCATTAGATTTTATATCCTCTAAAATGAAATCTCCATAATAACTTAAATCGGGGTATACAGAAATCAAATAAGGATTGTCAATCTTGCTTTTTGTAAGGGTAAAAACCGGCGAAACATGATAGATTTTCGACTTCTTACAATAGTCTACCATCATATCATTTCCCTCTTTTAAAACGGGTCCAATAATTAAATCAGAATTTAAAACGTCTTTCTTGTCAAGGATTTTTTTAAGTGTTAAACTATCCCGTTTGGTATCATAGACCCTAACTTCTATAGGAAGATCCGTTGTGCTAAAACTATCCAATGCCAAAAGAAATCCTTCATAATATTTTCTACAAGCATTACTAATAGCAGCATTTTTATGCTTTGGATTTTGCAACAATTGTTCGCTACAAAATGGCATGATAAGCGACACTTGGTATTTTGGATTTAACAAATCCTTTAAACCATTTTGTGCCTGCACACTCTTACCCGCAACTAAAATTGCTATAAATAAAATTAGATAGCGAATTGTTTTCATTTTTATTCCCATTCAATGGTGGCAGGTGGCTTTGAACTTATATCATAAACAACCCTATTAATACCTTTTATTTCATTAATTATTCTATTGGCAACCATTCCCAAAAACTCATGGGGTAAGTGGCAAAAGTCAGCCGTCATGCCATCTACAGACGTAACAGCGCGCAAACAAACTACATTTTCATAGGTGCGCTCATCGCCCATTACGCCAACCGATTGTATAGGTAAATAAATAACTCCAGCCTGCCAAACATGGTTATAATGTCCTTTGTCTTTTAACTCGCCAATAAATATCGCATCTGCCTCCTGTAAAATCCTAACTTTCTCCTCCGTAATTTCTCCCAAAATGCGAATGGCTAATCCCGGACCAGGAAAGGGATGCCTGTTTAAAATGATTGGCTCCATGCCCAAGGCCGTTCCCACATTTCTTACCTCATCTTTAAACAACATCCGCAAAGGCTCCACAATCTTTAACTTCATGTGATCTGGCAATCCACCCACATTGTGATGCGATTTAATGGTGGCAGACGGACCTTTTACACTCACGCTTTCAATCACGTCGGGGTAAATTGTTCCCTGAGCCAACCACTTCGTATTCTCTATTTTATTGGCTTCTTCGTCGAATACCTCTATAAAAACCCGACCAATAGTTTTACGTTTTTGCTCGGGGTCACTAATGCCAACTAAAGCATCTAAAAATTTCTTTTTTGCATCAATGCCAATCACATTAATACCCATATTTCTATAAGCATGCAAAACTTGCGCAAACTCGTCTTTCCTCAAGAGGCCATTATCAATAAAAATACCCGTTAGGTTCTCTCCAATCGCTTCCTTTAGCAACATAGCGGCAACAGACGAATCAACTCCGCCAGATAAGCCTAAAATTACTTTGTCATTACCCAACTTTTGCTTTAAATCGGCTGTGGTGTTTTCAATGAAATGTGTGGGTGTCCAGTTTTGGTTCAGACCGGCAATTTTGCTAATAAAGTTATGTAAAATCGTTTTTCCATCTGGGCTGTGCGTAACCTCTGGATGAAACTGTATGGCATAAGTGTCTTCGCCCTTAATCTTAAATGCTGCAACTTTCACCGATTCTGTGCTCGCAATGATCTCAAAATTTGCAGGAATGTCTTCAATGGTATCGCCGTGACTCATCCAAACTTGGCTGTCAACCGGTACTTCGTTAAATAAAGCTGAACCAAAAATGGATTTTAAATTAGCCCTGCCATATTCCCTAATTTTACTTGGTACTACAAAGCCGCCATTTTGTTTAGCCAGTAATTGCGCGCCATAACATACACCCAATAAAGGCAATTTTCCTCTATATAAACTCAAATCTACATCGGGTAAAATACCATCGTTCACAGAATACGGACTTCCACTTAAAATTACAGCTTTGGTGTGTTCATCGAGACTCGGTATATGCGTGCATGGATGAATTTCTGAATAAACATTTAATTCGCGAAGGCGACGGGCAATTAATTGGGTATATTGTGACCCAAAATCTATAATGAGGACTTTTTCTTCCATACGTGCTGCGAATTTCATTATTTTTCCCGACAATTTTAGTCCAAGCAAGCAATAATGTTAAAATTAATTACCATATCAGATGTTCTAGCCTTAAATGAGCCCATTTTATTGCTCGATGCAAGGAGCGAAGGCGAGTTTGAACAAGGCCATATTCCAGGTGCTAGGTCTTTTCCTATCTTAAATAACGAAGAAAGGAAGTTGGTGGGCACTTGTTACAAACAACAAGGTCATCAAGCTGCAGTGATTTTAGGGTATAAATTGGTTGGACCCAAATTTACGCAGTACCTCAAAGTTGCTTACCGCGATTTTGAAGGCAAAGAAATTTATATTCATTGCTGGAGGGGCGGCTTGCGCAGTCAAATTATGTCGAACCTACTTAGTTCTGCAGGCTTTAAGGTGAATTTGATTGTAGGCGGCTATAAAACCTATAGGGCGCAGGTCTTGGACTTTTTTGGGCAAGAATTTGCTTTTCAAGTGCTGGGCGGACTAACAGGTTGTGCAAAATCAGAGATATTGCAAGAAATGTTGGCCAAAGGAGCCCAGGTTTTGGATATTGAAAATTTGGCTAACCACAAAGGTTCTGCCTTTGGTTCATTGGGTTTAGACCCACAACAACCTACTCAAGAACAATTTGAAAACAAAGTTTATGATGTTTTAAGAAAATTCGGTTCGAACCAACTCATTTGGGTAGAAGACGAAAGTAGATTAATTGGCAAACTCCAAGTGCCAAATTCCGTTTACGAGGGTATTAGGAACAGTTATGTTCACTTTCTGGATTACCCTTTTGAAATGCGTTTGAAGCATATTATCGACGAATATGGTGTTTTCGACCCAAAAACATTAAGCGAAATAACGGCAAAATTATGCAAACGAATGGGCGATTTAAATAACCGAATGGCCATTGAAGCTTTAGAAAATGGTGATGTAGAAACCTGGGCAAAAATGGTACTACAACACTACGATAAACAATATACGTTTGGGTTTGAGCAACGCATACCACAAAATTCATGTAAAATAGAATTGGCAGGTAATGGGCTCATCCAACATTTGCTTTCCATTCAACCTCAAGAATCATAATACACAATAAAGATTGTTGGGGCTTTCCTTTTAAAAATAAAAAAAGCCCAGCAACAATGCTGGGCTTTTTTTATTGATGCAGTTCCTATTTATCACCTTTTATAAAGTATAACAATTTTTCTTCTCTGTAACCTTTTTCGGTATTGCTATACCAATCACGGTATAATTCGCCATTGGACTTCGCCCATTCTGCAAATTTCAAATAACCTTTCAAGATATCTTGCTTCTCAACCATGTGCGGGGCAGTTTTTTCAATTTGCAAGGCAAAAGGTAAGTTGCTAGATGTTCTGTAAGTTCTTCCCTTTTCAAGATTGCTATTATCATTTGCAGTGCCAAATAATTTTAGAGTAGCCTTACTAGATGGCATATAATCTGCTAAGTGAACTTCAATCTCTCTATTTTGATTCACGATGATGTATGGATTCAATGCCAATTCTTTTAAACCCGTTGTATTATCTTTATTTGTATCAAATGAAATGACAATTTTCAATGTTTCAGGGTTCACATATTGGGCTTCTGGATTAACATTTACACCCGATCCACCAGGAGAAGGCAATACCTTAAATGCTTCAGAAAATATCAATATATTGGCATATTTCTGGTCGTTTTCTGTTCCATTATCGCTAAAATTTGCCCATTCTGTTTTGCTCATATTATTGCCTTTAACACCAGTAATTCTTTTTGCATCTAAGTTGTCGAACTGCATTAAAAAACCATTGTTAAAACTTGCACCAATAGCTCTCAATTCTACGTTTAACAAAACTTCTACCACATTATTGTCGGCATTTGTAACCGCTACTGCATTGTATTTAGTTACCAGATCATTGAAATCATAATCACCCGTATTAGGCCATAAATCTTCAAACATCAGAGTAGCTTCTTTTACCAAATCAGTATTGTAAGCTCGTTCTTCATCTTCAGGATAAGCATCATCCGCATCAGCAACACCATCTTTATCTTTATCAACTATTGAAGGTATAGGCAAACAAGAATTACTTGGATCAGACCAATAAATAGCAGGAATCATTACATCATCAATATTATACCTTGTAATACCGCCAGTACCAACAAAACTAATTCTAATCTTATATGGTGTAGTTGAATTTATAATGGCAGCAGGCAAGGCAAATGTTAAACTTTGCGCCGATGTAGGAAGGCTAGGCTCGTATTGAATTGAATCAAAACGAACATAAGTGCCTTCTTTATAAACACCCGCAGATGCATCATAAGGCGAATAGCTTAAAATAATTCTTCTAGTTGTAGCAGCAGATGTGCTTTCAAACTTTATTTTCAAGGTAATATTACCAGTAGTTGGTTTAATCCAAGGTGTTTTTATCCAACAGGCATTTGGGTCAAGGTTTGTTGGAGAATTACTTCTCATTGAAGTTGTACCTGTTATTAATTGAGCAGCTATATTCGTGTAAGATATTGAACCAAATCCCCAACAGTTTGCTTGTTCAACAGATCTGTTACCAGATTCAGCAGACAATAAAGGCAAAATCGTTTGGGCATTTGTAAATGCAGTTAAACTCGTTAAAAGGACTAATGCTAAAATTGCTTTTTTCATTTTATGATTTTTTATGATTTTAATTTTATTATTACTTCAATTGATTATTCAGCGGTGCTATCTGTTAAATAGTTGAACTGAATTTGTTTTGCTAAAGTACCATAGTTTTTTGAAATACTACCAAAGCTTACTATTATGCCTTTGATATGTGCAGGAACCATAAATTTAGTTTGGAAGCTCTCATTCATGCCATGTAAACCTTGGTAGAAAACTATTTTACCATCGTCAGAAGTTACTTTTATAGTACTGTTAATTGGTGCAATGGTTTCTAAACCCGCAACATTCATTGTAAATTCTTTGCTGGTCTTCCAATCAAAATTTTCTTGAACTCTAATTTCGGCAAATTTACTTGCATCTTGAGTCTGGGTTTTTGAAGTTGGAGTTACTCTGTCCATTAAGTCTTTTTTACATGAGCTTAATCCTAATACTGCGATGGCTGCAATGATCATTAAATTTTTCATATAGTTTATTTTTAGTTGTTATTTGCTTTTCTTTACTAATACAAACTAGGAGCCAAGTAGAAATTATGCTGTGCCAAACCTATAAGTAGCTTACAGATAGGAGTTTAAATAATTTTATAGATAGTTTTAGTTATGCTCCAAAATGAAATAATGTTTCAAAAAGATTTAAATGTCCCAAAAAGAGATAGTTTTCAGGGCGTATCAGGCAAAAAATAATAAACAAAAAAAGCCATCGTACATTACGATGGCTTTTTAAAAATAGCTAATTTTTTTAACTATGGAACAAAGAGTTTAGTTACATTGCGGTACCCAGAATTATCCTGATACCAATCTGTATACAAGGTTCCATTGCTTTGCGCCCATTCTGCAAATTTCAAATAAGCAGAAACAAAATCATTGGTGGTATGGGTATAAGGAATAGAGCTCGTAACATTTAAAGCCCATGGTAAATTACCTTCTGTTTTATAATACCTGCCAGAAGCAGGGATGCTATTATCTTGCATCTGCCCAAAAAAGCTGGTGTTTACTTTCGCACTTGGCACATAATTTGGCAAATGTAATTCCTTGCCCCTCACTTGATCAATAATAATATATGGATTAAAAGATACATCAGATATCGCTATCATTTGGCCACTTGTACTAGTAAAGGTAATATTGATAGAGGTTGTATCTGGCGCCACTCTTGGGTTTGCTGGGATAGTATTAGAACCACTTCCTCCTGGCGATGGCAACACTTTTTGTGCATCATCAAATACAATTACATTGGCATTCGTTTGACCATTCTCTAATCCGCTTGCTGCGTTGTTTAACCAAGTTGCCCCATGGTATTTGGCGCCTGTAACTTCAGTAACTTTTGTGTTAACCAAATTGTCTAACTGAAAAGCAAATCCATTGCGAAAACTTGCTCCAATTGCCCTTGTAACAAATTGCCCTTTCATCTCAACTACCTTGTTTGCCGCATTCGTCACTAAATTATATCTATAATCAATCACCAAATCATTAAAATCATAATCGCCCGTCGCTGGCCATAAATCTTCAAACATTAAAGTGCCATATCCTGCTGCTGGATACCAATTATTATAAGCTCGTGTAGCATCATTTGGATAAGCATCGTCGGCATCTGCAACGCCATCGGCATCCGAATCTATAATTAAGGCCGCTGGAAAACAACTATTACTTGGGTCTGCCCAATAGGTTCCTGGAATAACAATGTTGTCTCCAATAATTCTTGAGTTGCCGCCGTTTCCTGCAAAACTTATCATAACTTTAAAAACTTGATTTGAATTGGCAATAGCTACAGGCATAGGTACCGAAATGTTTAAATCCCCCGTATTGATAACTGCCCAATCATAAGTAGAGAATACCACTGGTGTGCCTTCTTTGGCTGAATTACCACCAGTTGCTAAATAAGGAATATACGAAAAAATTAGCGACCTAGTTGAACCATTGGCTGCAGATAGTCTTGTACGCAAAGTAATATTTGCCGATCCTGGTTTTACCCAAGGTGATTTAATCCAAAATGCATTTGGTAAAGGATTACTCGCCGCGCCACTTTGAAACGATTAAACGCCATTTAAAACATTTGTACTTTGATAGCTTACTCCGCCAAATACCCAGCAATTGGCAATATCATAATTGCGGTTATTAGTAGTGCTTTGTGAACTGGCAGAATTTTCACACGTTAAGGTAACCGATTGCGCCTGACTTACATTTAGTGCTAAAAGTAATGCGGCAATTGATGCTATTATTTTTTTCATGTCTTTAAATTTATTAGTTTTCTGGATAATCTATAATATAATCCATGTTTATTGTGCTTCCACTTATTACGTACATTTTAGAAATCGATCCAAAGGTGAGCTTAATTGAGTCTTGTGAGGTTGGAATCTCCAACTTTAGAGAAATTGTCTCACTCATTAAATGACTACCCATATAATGGATTGCGCCACTTACTTTTTCACTTAATTTTAAAGTTCCAGAAATGTTTTGATTTATTAAACCGAAAACATTTACCGTAACCTTCTTAGTTGTTCCCCAATTAAAACTCGGACTAGTTACTAAATCGGCAAATTTTTTGTTGCTTTGTGTATCTTCTTTTGGTGGAAGTTCTGGCATTTTTAAACAAGCCGAAAAGCTTATTAAAACTGCAATACTTAGTATCGCAAAAAATTTATTTAGTGTCTCACTCTTCATATAAGCAAATTTATGAAATTTATTAATACTTGCTGTTTTATTCTGGGTTTTCTACCGTAAAATCGAAATCAATTTGTTTCTTACTTGTAATATACTTTTTATTGATACTTCCGTATTGAACCAAAATTTCTTTCTGATCAATTGGAATAATAAATTTAGTTGTTAAAGATTGATTCATTTGATGCAAGGATGTAAAGTAAATAGATTTGCCATCTACAGAAGTAACCTTCAAGGTGTTTGTTATTATTGCTTCGGTTGGTAAGCCTTTTACAATTAGTGTAAATTCATGGGTGGTTTCCCAATTAAAATTTGGGTCGGTCTTAATCTCTTTAAAATTCTTTGCAACTGCGATTGGTTCAGGCGTTAAATCGTCACTTCCTTTTTTACATGAACTTGCAATCAATGCAATGGCTGCAAATAGATAAATTAATCTTCTCATAAGTTTGTTGTTTTGATATTTGTAATCTATAGTACAATCAAGGTGCCATTTCATATTCCTACTGCAAATTCAACGAAACTTGCTTGTTTTTAACTAAGTATAGTTTTTATTTTTTTTTAATATGTATAAAATTATTTTAATGTTGGTTCAAAACGGGACTAATATTCCTATTTGGGGTTATAAGCGAATTGGTATTGCCTTTAAATGAATTATAAATTCTCGTCTTTAAACGGTACTTTTGTAATATAATTCAATAACAATGGCAGGTACCGAATTTTATGGCGCTGAGGAGCGCAAAGAAATAAACGATGTGCTGGAAACAGGCATCTTTTTTAGATTTAACCACGATGCCCAAAGAAATGGCATTTGGAAAGCAAAAGAGTTTGAAGTTGAAGTGGCAAAGTTAGTGGGTGCTAAATATGCACACGCCGTTTCTAGCGGAAGTACCGCCGTTTCATGCGCATTGGCTGCTGCAGGAATTGGCGCTGGCGACGAGGTAATTGTTCCGCCTTTTACGTATATAGCAAGTGTTGAAGCTGTAATATTTGCGGGTGCCTTACCTGTTTTTGCAGAAATTGATGAAACGCTTTGTCTAAGCGCAGATGGAATTAAAAAAGCAATAACGCCTAAAACCAAAGCCATTTTATTGGTGCACATGTGTGGCCAAATGGCTCAAATGGACCAAATTATGCAAGTGGTTAAAGAGCATAATTTAGTGCTAGTGGAAGATGCAGGACAAGCAATGGCTGCTAGTTACCAAGGTGTATCAACAGGTTTATTTGGTAAAACAGGGTGCTATAGTTTCGACTTCTTTAAAATTGCCACTGCCGGCGAAGGTGGGGTTATGGTTACCAACGATGAAGCTGCTTATAAATTAGCCGATAATTATTCCGATCATGGGCACAATCACCAAGGAAATAACCGTGGTATGGAAAATCACCCTGTCCTTGGATTTAATTATAGAATTTCTGAGTTGCATGCAGCAATAGGTTTGGCTCAAACCCGTCGTGTACCTATGATTCGCGAAAAGAACAACTTACATAAGGTGCATTTAATGAACGAACTAGGTAAGATTTCTGGAGTAAGTTTTGCCACCATTCCTGATCCAAATGGCGATTCGGCAACCTTCTTAAATATGTTGCTACCTAATACAGAGGTTGCCATGAAAGTGGTAGAAGAATTTAATAAAAATGGTGTAGCTGGCTTTAATTATTGGTTTACCAATATGTACCATTTTATTAACCAATGGTCGCATATTAAGGAAGGTAAAGTAGCTGCAAGAACCAATGTGCAATTATTGGGTGCGCCGCAAGATTATCAAAATATGGAATTGCCTAAAACGCAAGAAACCATTGGTCGCTTAATTTCATTTGGTATTAAGGCAGGATGGACAGATAAGGAAGTTGCTGAGTTGGTACAAAAAATGACTGCTTGCATCAACGCTGTATTGGTTCAGACCGCTTAATTGTTTTTAAAATCATGAGTCATAAGAATTTTAAATCCATAGAAAAAACCGTTTTTGGTCGGGGTAGCTTTAACCAATTAGCCCAAATTGTTGAACCCATTAGAACGCGCAACCAGCAATATTTTGTTTATATTGTAGATCATTATTTTAAGGGCAAAAGCCTTGAAAACCGTTTGCAGCAAAGGCAAGAGGATACCGTTTATTTTATAGACGTAGATCCGCACGAGCCTACTACCGAGCAAATTGATCAACTTAGAGACCAAATATTAAGCAACAAAGGTTTGCCCAGCGGAGTTATTGGCATTGGTGGCGGCAGTATTATGGATATTGGCAAGGCCTTGGCTTTAATGCTTTGCAATGAAGGTCCATCTCAAAATTACCAAGGTCTGAACCTAATAAAAAATCCAGGAGTGTACCATTTGGGGGTTCCTACAATTTCTGGAACAGGCGCAGAATGTAGCATGACTGCTGTGTTAACTGGTCCTGAGAAAAAGCTCGGACTTAAGTGCGATTGGACCATCTTTGATCAGGTGATTTTGGACTCTGAGTTAACAGCAAGCGTTCCAGTAGATAAATGGTTTTATACCGGAATGGATACTTTTATTCATTGCATAGAAAGTAGAGATGGCATTTTAAACAATGCTTATAGCATGGCTTATGGCGAGCAATCTTTAAAATTATGTAGAGACATTTATTCAAGCGAAAACTCGGGACAATCGCCAGAGAACGACGATAAATTAATGGTGGCTTCTTTAATGGGTGGCTTAAGTTTAACCTATTCCGAAGTAGGTGTTTGTCATGCTTTGAGTTATGGCTTAAGCAAAATTTTTGGCGAAAAACATTGTTTTGCCAATTGCTTAGCCTTTCAACATTTGGGCGATTTTTACCCCGAGGGTGTGGCCGAATTTAAAACCATGTTGGTGAAACATCATATTGAACTGCCGCAAAATTTAGCCGCCAATTGGTCTGATGCAGAAATTACTGCCATGGCCCATGTAGCCTATAACTTACCGCACATGTGGAACCATGCCTTGGGAACAGATTGGAAAGATAAAATGACCATCGAACGAATTGAAGGTTTGTTTAGAAGATTGTAAACTTAAAGTAGAAAAGTATCATTCTAATATAGAATTTGTTAAACATATAGCTGATGAATGCGGCTTTATACTAAATTATACGAATGGTTTTGAGTACAATCAATTTTATGAGAACATTGTTCTAAGAAAAGCTGTTGAACGCAGCATTGAAATAATTAGTGAAACGTGTAAAAAAAGCTGAATTTTTAAAATACGAATATGACAAAAATAGTTAAAGTAGGAAATATTGAATGTGGAAGCGATGAGTTGTTCCTAATTTCTGGACCTTGTGTAATTGAGGACGAATCTATCATGATGAAAACTGCTGAGAAACTGAAAGAGGTTTCTGAGAAGTTAAACATCAAAATGATTTATAAATCCTCTTTTCAAAAGGATAATCGCAGCTCGTTAAAATATTATGATGGTCCGGGTTTAGATAAAGGCGTAAAAATTCTTGCCAAAGTAAAAGAGCAATTTGGCTTTTCTTTGTTAACCGATATTCATTATCCAGATCAAGCTGCTGCGGCAGGTGAGGTTTGCGATGTGTTGCAAATTCCTGCTTACCTATGTATGCAATCTACTTTAATGGTGGCAGCAGCAAAAACAGGTAGGGTTATCAATATCAAGCACGGCCAATTTTTGGCGCCAGAAAACATGAAACACCCCGTTCAAAAGTGCATTGATGCCGGTAACAACCAAATTATCTTGACAGAAAGAGGTTATACTTTTGGCTACAACGACATGATTGTAGACCCTAGAAGTTTTTTCTTATTGGGTCAAATTGGTTATCCTGTGGTTTTTGATATTACCCATGCCATTCGCAAATATGGCATTCCAAGTGCAGATGCAAAGGGCGGTGCAAGAGAATTCTTGCCAGTTTTGAGTAGGGCAGGGGTAGCAGCCGGTGTAGATGGAGTTTTTATTGAAACACACCCAGATCCAGCTAGCGCACTTTGCGATGCAGCTTCCCAATTAAGTGTTTATCAACTAGAAGAATTTTTGAAGCCCTTAATCGATATTCATGCACTTGAAGTTAGTTACAGAGCGAAAAACTAAAATGCTAAGGCCATGAAATCTAAATTAACCATCTTATTTTCCTTTTTATTCCTTTCAAAATTTGGTTCAGCCCAATACGAACCTGCCTACACAACCAAAGCAGATAAGTCACTTTATGCCACTTATTTGGGCTTAGGAACTGGTATTAAAGGAAAATATGGCATTTTGGGCATTGATTTTGGAATGAGGTTAAGCGAAAAAACGCTCGCTGAAGTAAATTTAGGACTTGGCTTATGGGGTTATAAATCTGGCGTATCTTTCACCACATTTGCGGGTAAAAATAATACCTGGTGTCCCAGCATTGGGTTTACAAGAAATTACGGTCTGAACCAATTTTTGTATGCGCCAGAAGTGAGGTCTATTTATGATGGAGATGCGTTTATGTTAGAAAAAACACTGCTGAATTTTAAGCCAATAAATGTGTTGCACTTAAGTGTTCAAAGGCAATTTTTAAATAAAAAAGGAAACCGGTTTTTTGTGGAATTGGGTATTTCAATGGCACTTAACGAAGTAAATGTGGAATTTGATGAGGCTTTTGTTAAAGATGGTATCAATGGTGCCTGGCCATTTTCTACAAAAGAGTTAAGGTTTACTTCCAAGCAACTCAATAGTTTTAAACAACAATCGCCAGGCGGAATAAACATAAGCGTTGGCTATCAATTTGGAATGGGGAAATTTAATTAGCCCTATTTTAGCAATTTTCGATTTTAAGCCTATTTTTGCGCAAAAGCATTTATAACAAGTTTATACCATGGAATTATACTTAGATTCAGCAAACCTGAAAGAAATTGAAGAAGCATTTAAATTAGGCTTCTTAAATGGGTTAACCACAACGCCTACCTTTATGCAACGCGAAGGCATTACCGATGTGGATGCCATGATTGTTAAATTATCTAAAATTGTACCTGTTCTTCAAATAGAAGCATTAGGAGATACTGCAGAAGATGTTTTGGCAGAAGCTAAACGCCAATTGGCTTTGGGACTCGATCCTAAAAAGACAGTGTTTAAAATACCTGTTTCCCTAGAAGGTGTGCGTGCTTGTAAAATGCTTCGCAACGAGGGTTTATTGGTCAACGTACATTTAGTGTATACCCTACAACAAGCTTATATGGCCATGCATGCAGGTGCCACTTATGTTTGCCCATTAGTGGGTCGCTTGCAAGACCAAGGTCACGATGCCCTAGATCTAGTAGCTCAAATTGTGGATGCAGTAGATCATTATGGGTATGATACCAAAGTGATGTTCTCTTCGGTTCGCACCATGGAACACATTAGAAACGCCATCAACCTGGGTGTTCATACCATTACTGTTCCATTAAAAATAATGAAACAGCTAACCGAAAATCATTTTACAACAGTTGGTACCGACCAATTTATTCACGATACCCGCTTAATGACTGTTAGGGTAAAGGAAGCCATTAATGCAGTAAATCCTACCGTATTGGCCGAAACCACCTTGGTGGATGCCATCGTTAAAATGACCGAATTTGGTTTTGGCGCAATTACCGTTGTAAATGCAGATGGAAGCCTAAAAGGAGTCTTTACTGATGGCGATTTACGCCGCAAAATTCAAACCGATGGCAGAGATGTATTAGGCAAAACTATGGGTAGCTTTACTTATGGTTCTGCAGTTTCTATCGAAAGTTCAGCCTTATTAAATGAAGCAGCGGGCTTATTTAAATCAACCAAAGTAGATACCATCCTGGTTACAGAAAATGGCAAACCAATTGGTATGATTGATATACAAGATTTGGAAGATTAGTCTTCCCTTTTTTTTTTTTGACCACTCCATTTTGGAGTGGTCTTTTTGTTTATAAGAGCCTAATAAAGACATTAAATACTGACCCAATTTTTGAATATAGATTTAATTAAAAATGCTATGCCCACAATAATCCATATCGAATCTTTATTCACCCAAATTGGGGGTGTGTTTTGTACACCTATTAACTTGTTGGCTTCTAAATTATCTGAGGTGAAGGCCTTTGTGTTCGATTGGGATGGCGTGTTTAATAATGCCGCTAAAAATGAAAACAAAAGCAGTACTTTCAATGAGGTAGATAGTATGGGAACCAATATGCTTCGGTTTAGTTATTTTTTGAACCAAAACACATTACCCAAAACAGCCATTATTTCTGGAGAGAAAAATGAAATGGCTTTCTATTTTGCCCAGAGAGAGCATTTCGACGGATGTTATTTTAAGGTGCCTCATAAGATAATTGCTTTAGACCACTTTTGCCAACAACATAATATTAAAGCATCCGAGGTTTGTTATGTATTTGATGATGTGCTCGATTTAAGCATTGCCAAGGTATGCGGACTAAAAATTGGAATTAACCGAAAAGCAAATCCGCTGTTCAAAAATTATTTGGTTCAGAACAATTTGGTAGATTATATAACGGCACACGAGAGTGGTAATTTTGCTGTTCGCGAAACGAGTGAAATGTTAATAGGACTTTATGGTAATTTTGATCAATGTATGGATGAACGTTGCAATTTTTCTCCAATTTACCAGACTTACTTAGCCCAAAGACAAGCCCAAGTTACACAGTTTTTTACTATAACAGATGGTATCATTGTAGCTGGAAAATTACCTCAATAAAGGGAATAAAAGCCTCCCATTAAACGGACTAATTTACCTAAATAAATAAATAAATAGCCTAATGGTAATTTGAATGGGTTAAATTTTCTTTATATATTCTAAGCTTAATTGCTGCGAGCTTCTGTCTAATGGATTATCTCCTTTCGACTTAAATTCTATGTCATTAATGCCATCCACAATTCTAGCTTTTAAATGGTCATTCCATTGCAACTCAAAAATATCGTTCAGTATTTTTTGATTGCCTAAATCGTAAACAGGGAAGGCACACTCAATTCTATTCATCAAATTTCTACTCATCCAATCTGCCGACGATAAATAGATTTTCTCCTTTTGATTGTTGCAAAAAATGAACACCCGCGAATGCTCCAAAAACCTATCAATAATGCTTATTACCTCAATGTTTTCGCTGCTATTGGGTATGCCAGCCACTAGGCAACAAATGCCTCTAATAATTAATTGAATTTTCACCCCAGCATTGCTCGCCTCATAAAGTTTCTTTATAATATCGGTATCAACCAAGGAGTTCATTTTTGCTTTTATATAGGCTGGTTTACCCAACTTGGCATTCATTGTCTCCTGTTCAATAAGCGCAATAAATTGCTTCTTCATAAAATCAGGTGCAACCAAAATATGCTTAAATCCACTGCGCTTTAAATCAACAAAAAGGATATCGGTTAGGGCATCAATTTCATCGGTAATTCTTGCATCCTTGGTAAACAAGCTAAAATCACTGTATATACGAGCCGTTACACCATTATAGTTTCCTGTTGATAAATGGGCATATTTAACCACCTTATTATCTTCTTTTCTATATATTAAACATAGCTTGCTATGCACCTTTTGTCCTGCTTTTCCAAATTGAACCAGCGCCCCTGCTTCCTGCAATTTGTTGGTCCAATAAATATTAGATTCTTCATCAAATCGTGCTTGCAATTCCATTAGCACCACAACTTTTTTGCCATTCTTAACAGCATTAATCAAGGCGTTTACCACATTGCTATGCTTGGCTACTCTATATAATGTGATTAAAACAGTAGTAACCTTTGGATCAATGGCTGCCTCCCTTAAAAGCCTAATCAAATAATCAAAACTTTGATAAGGTTGGTGCAACAAAATATCCTTTTTACTAATGGCGCTAAACATCGATTTTTCCTGCTCAAATTCCTTTACTGCCACCTGCACCAATGCTGGGTAATAGGCCTCATTTGGACCAACCTTGGGGAAGTCCATAAAGTCTTTAAAATTATGGTACCTACCTCCAGGAATCAAATTCACGTTTTTGAGGTCCAATTTTTTAATCAAAAACTCTAACATGTCCTTTGGCATCGACTCATCATAAACAAATCGCGTGGGTAAGCCCCTTGACCTTTGTTTTAAACTCTTTTGAATTTTATCCAACAGGTTAACAGAATAATCATTTTCGTCGTGCGTAATTTCATATTCTGCATCTCGCGTTAATTTAATGATATAGGATTCAAATTCTTCAAAATCGAAAATGGAAAATATCCGTTTAAGGTTAATCTTTATGATATTCTCTAATAAGATTATATGTTGCCCAGATTCATTTTGTGGAAGGGTGAAGAAACGATTGATAATACCAGAGGGAACTTCAATTATAGCATGTTTTGGATCTTGTCCTGATACACTACCACGCATTCTTACCGCCAGGTAAATACTTCTATCCCGCATGTGTGGAATATGCCTAAGATTGTCAATAACAACAGGGAAAAGATGGTTAATAACCTGATTAACGAAATATTGCTTGATAATACCTAATTCATCCTCAGTGACTTGGTTCTCCTCTACAATAAAAATTTTATGAGAATTAAGCTTAGGTATAATTTGATCCTCAAAAATAGCGGTAAATTTGTCTTGCAATACCATGACGGTCCTTTGAATTTCAGACAAAATTTCATCTGGTGAGGATTGGTATTCAGAAATTGGCTTTTTTCCATTTATTTTTTGTAGCCGCCTTATTTGCGCCACCCTAACCCTAAAAAACTCGTCCAAATTGGAAGAAAAAATAGCCAAAAACTTAATGCGCTCCATAAAGGGAGTATGCATGCTCTCGGCCTCTTGTAAGACGCGCTCGTTAAAATGCAGCCAACTAATTTCCCTGTCCTTAAATAAATGACCTTTTCTTTCCTTAATCATTGAAATACAAAACTAACTCATAATAAATCTTAAAATCAAGGTAAAAAACACAATTTAAAGTTAATAAATCGTTAACTGTTGCATATTAACATCAAAAAAAGGCATCATTGTTGTAAAAGTTTTGTAAATTGTATTCATATGAAAAAGCAATTCATGGTAGAAATTTTTCTGCCCAACGATATTGATCTAGATTTTATGCGCATGATTCCTGCACATAGGGCCTATATTAACGAACTTATTGCCGCAGGACAAATATTATCTTACTCCATCAGTTTCGATCGCAGCAAAGGTTGGATCATTTTTCTTTCGGAAAGAGCAGATGAGGTGCTCGATATTGTGCAACAATTCCCAATTCACCAATTTATTACCATCGAAATAAATGAACTTTTTATCCACGATGGCGAGGCATACCGTTTTCCAAAACTTAATTTTAACTAGTTTTTTTGGCAGTTTAATAGAAATATTCTGGCGCTAGGATGTTTGTAGTATGTAAAGTTTAAAGATGCAACACGGCTAATGGATAGGCGTATAGTTTTAATCTAATGGTGAATATGAATCACGATTGCAGATTAGAGAAAAAGCCTTTTAGTCTTATTTTACCCACCATATTCTACATAGAGCCACTTTTTTGGGTCTAATCAACAAGTAGTTTTTTGTAGCTAATAATTTATAGCACCTCAATTTTCTATTTTGGGTCTATATCAACAAGTAGTTTTTTGTAGCTAATAATTTATCGCACCTCAATTTTCTATTTTGGGTCTAATCAACAAGTAGTTTTTTGTAGCTAATAATTTATAGCACCTCAATTTTCTATTTTGGGTCTAATCAACAAGTAGTTTTTTGTAGCTAATAATTTATAGCACCTCAATTTTCTATTTTGGGTCTATATCAACAAGTAGTTTTTTGTAGCTAATAATTTATCGCACCTCAATTTTCTATT
>Ga0163151_10001413_pt1 | contig 40304 bp, 40 predicted proteins | sample OliLakLV19MP5IB2_FD_145596 | JGI IMG/M metagenome (GOLD analysis project Ga0163151, IMG submission 145596) | Freshwater microbial mat bacterial communities from Lake Vanda, McMurdo Dry Valleys, Antarctica - Oligotrophic Lake LV.19.MP5.IB-2 | ecosystem: Environmental > Aquatic > Freshwater >... | reverse complement strand
AAATTCACTGGGTGAGCTGCTTGAGGGAAAACTTCACGAGCAGTTCTTATGGGGAGGGGCTGGAAACGGGCCGGATATCCGCGTACCGCGCCAGTCCCTTACCCGACAAGACTGGCGCCGTGTGCTGCTGAAGTCGGGATGCCGCATTGAGGATATCGCTCACGAAACCGCCGAGCGCGTACGGCGGGCGATTGCAATCAACCTGGTGATTGCTTGGCGGATCATGCTGATGACGCTGCTGGGCCGCGAGACGCCGGGGCTGCCCGCCGAAGTTTTGTTCTCCGATGTCGAATTGCGCACGCTACGCGCCTACGCAAAAAAAAAAGGCCTGAAGCCACCCGTGCTGCTGGGGGAAGCGGTACGCCTGGTCGCCAAGATCGGCGGATATCTCGGTCGTAACAACGATCCGCCTCCCGGTCACCAACTGATCTGGCAGGGCTACACCGCATTGCAGTTCATGTCCTCCGGGTTCGCGCTGAAAGAGGAATGATTCTCCCGCGTCACTTACGGGTCACTGGCAGGGCTAGCCCCGGATTTCATCGTTGGACCTTGTCTTCCTGCTGTTGCTGTGTGCCGCGGATCTGGTTTTCGTGCCGGGTATGAAGTTGATCCCATTCCGTAACCAGCTTCCCGCCACCCTTTTCAAACTCTTCTTCGAGCGATGTCAGCAGATCCATCACCGAGTGATCGATAGAGACCAGTTCCGCAAAGTGAACGTGACAAGCAATGTTGCGAGGGAGTTTTTCGAATGTCTGCGCAATCACCGGAAGTTTCACGAAGGTGGCCGATCCCGAAATATGGACGTCGGCCCGATTCTCAACGGTGCCGGTTTGCACCCAAATATCGATCTGCGAAGCCGTTTGGATTAACTTGCCAAACGAAAGCAGCACGCCAAGGATTACGCCGGTGAGCAGGTCGACGCCGACAATACCGGCGACGGTCACGCCGAAAATCCAGATGGGCATTTGGCCGTATTTGGCTAGCGCCTTCGCGTTCTTCCAGTCCACTAGTTTGTAGCCCGTGAAGACGAGAATTCCGGCGAGCGACGCGACCGGCACACGCTCCAGCACGAAAGGCATGGCGGAGACGAAGGCCAGGATCCAGAACCCATGCATAACCGCCGACCAACGGGTCTTGGCGCCCGCCTGCACGTTCGCCGAACTGCGAACAACGACGCCGGTCATTGGGAGCGCGCCGGCAATCCCGCAAAGCACATTGCCCACGCCCTGGGCGCGCAGTTCCTGATCGTAGTCGCTACGCGGACCGTCGTGCATTCTGTCCACCGCGCCCGCGGAAAGCAATGTTTCCGCGCTCGCCACGAAGGCCATGGTAAGCCCGGCAATCAACGCGGCCTTGTTTGCCAGGATCGAAAAGCTATCGATGGAGAGCCAACTGGCGGCCGCCAGCAGGTTTGAAGGAACGTTGACGTAGTTCACTTTGGCGTCGATCAGAATGGCGGTAATGGTCGCCAGCACGACACCGATCAGCGCGCCAGGAATCATTTTCAGCGCTTTCGGCCGAAACTGGTTCCATAGAATCAGGCTGCCGATTGTTAACAGGCCGAGCATGGCGGGGATATGGTGCTGCGCGTAGCCATCGGGGTTAAAAAAGTCGTTATAGAGCGCGCCGGGAATCGTGATGAGGTTTACGACGCCGTTGCTGCGCGGTTGGTCGTCGAGCATCACATGGAATTGACTGGCGAAGATCAGAATGCCGATGCCGCTGAGCATTCCGTAGATCACCGCCGGCGAGATGGCCCGGAACCATTGGCCCGCCTTCAGCATGCCCGCGCCGAACTGAATGATTCCGGCGAGCACCAATAACGGACCCAACGCCTTCACGCCGTGCTCTTGTACAATCTGCGCGACCAGCACCGCCAATCCGGCGGCCGGTCCGCTAACTTGCAATGGGGAACCGGCAATGGCGCCGACAAGAATTCCTCCTATGATCCCGGTAATGAGACCCGCGGCGGGCGGCATTCCCGAAGCAATCGCGATGCCCATACACAAGGGCAAGGCCACTAAGAAAACGATGATCGACGGCAGTATGTCGCCGGTGAATTTGTACTTCATAAACTCTCCATTGGTTCAACTCGGAAATAGCCGAAGTTCCAGGAACTCGCCCCGGGGCGCTGTGCGTCGCTTGACTTAGAGTTGGAGGAGAGGGGGGCCGCGATTGAAACCGGAACCGGCGGCGCGAACCGGCGAGCTTTCCGCGGGCAATTCGGCGGGAGCGCCGGCCACGGCCAGTTCACTGCTTAGGAGATCGAAGCATGCCGCGTCAAAGACAAACCCGTCGGTGGCGTCTTCTACTCCTCCGGCGGCGCGATACAAGTGATGGGCGGCGGTCGAGTTGCGGAGGACGAGACTCCGGCGGCTGCTTTCCGGACCGGATTTCGTGCCTTGCGGTCCGCCCCACTCCTGCTCAGCTTCTTCCACGCCCAAAGAAAAACATGTCAGCAGCAACAGCAAACAAAACCGTCCCAGGGAACGGAGATAACGGCGGGTGGCTGTGGGAAACGCGGAAGGCACTTTTGATTAGGATAGCAGCGCGGTAAACATCCGGCTGGCCAAAATGGGTGTGCTTGTTGTTGGACTGCCCCCTTGCTCAAAAGGAAAATTGCGGATTGACTTTTCGGCAATCCAGATGCAGGCAAGGAGTGAAGTTTCAATGGCTCGCGTTACCCTTCTTTCCCGGACAAAAGTGCTTCGGCCGTTTCTATTCCTGTTGGCGAGCGCCACCACCTTCGCACCGCCAGTTCGGAGGATCAGGCGGCGCGGACGACTATGCAACCTCGGCGGCGTTCGATGGCTCGGTGCTCTACGCGGCTGGTTTTGTGACGGGCTTGCTTCCCGGGCAGTCCGGCGCCGGTGGCGCCAATATCGACGCGTTCGTCCGCCGGTACGACTTCAACGGCAATGAAACGTGGACCCGCCAGTTTGGGACCACGAACACCGATAAAGCATATGGCATCGCGGCACACTCAAGCGGCATTTACGTGGCGGGGGAAACGGGTGGTGAATTGGCGACGCCAGCCGGAGGAGCCGATTACTTCCTGCGCAAGTACGACACCGGCGGAAACGCCGTATGGACCCGCCAGTTCGGAACAAGCGCGGCGGACGGCGGCGGATACGGAGGGGGTGTCGCGGCAAATAGCTCGGGGGTCTACGTGACAGGCGTCTCCGCGGGAACATTCGCCGGACAGATGAAGTTTGGGGGACTGTTTGACGCCCTTCGTGCAGGAGTTTAAGCTGAATGGGAACGCGGTATGGGTATGCCAATTCGGCACCGGGAACGATGACTGGGGCTACGGAATCGCCGTTGGCCCGCAGTGGGTCTATGCCGCCGGAGAAGCAAGTAGCGGGGTGTTTTTGTGGCGATTCGACCTGAATGGCAACGATACCGGGAACATTCGACGCGGAACCTTCGCCACTCTCGGGTATGGGGTCGCCACGGACGGCGCCGGCGCCTACGTTGTGGGGGGAGTCAACTCAAACCCGTTTGGGGATCCCCCCATTGGAGACGCGGACGCATTCACCGGACAACCCGGTTCGGCGCAGTCGACGTGGACCGCGTTGTACGGGACAAACCTGGCGAAGCCGGTCCTAACATGGGTCGGAGCGATTTCCGGGACGAAACTTCCTACGACGCTGGACGGTGTGAGCGTGAGCATCAACGGGAAAGCGGCGACGATTTACTTCGTGAGCCCCGGGCAGGTGAACGTGCTGGCGCCTCTCGACGACCAAACCGGGAACGTGCAGGTGACTCTGACGAATAAGGATGGGACGAGTCCGGCGCTCACGATTCCGAAGCCTGAGGCGTTGCCGGCGTTTTATGCTCCGTTCCCTGAGGGGAATCGGCTGCTGGTTACGGCGGTGGCGCTGGACGGGACGCTGCTGGGCAAACCGGGTGTGGATCCACGGGTCGCGAGGGGCGTGCGGCCGGGCGAGATCGTCCAGTTCTTTGCGACTGGCTTTGGAAAGACGAAACCGCTGACTCCCAGCGATGAGTTGTTCGCGGGCGCACCGGAAGTGGTGACGGCGCCAAGGATCACGATTGGCGGCAGAGACGCGGCGCTGCTGGGGAGAGGCAACTTGGTGTCGCCGGGCTGTATCAGTTCAACCTGACAATTCCCGATGTGTCCGACGGCGATCAGCCGATTGTGGCGAGATTGGAGCGCTGAAAAGCGCGGCGAATGTGTTTCTAACGGTGAAGCGGTAAGAAGGGACGTTAACGCGCGAAGCGGCGACCCGGTTACGGCCGCGCCACGATTGATTGAATCTAGCCCGCGCAGGAATTTTGCCGTGCGACGTTAGTTTCAACCGCGGCCCCTAGGTGGCCGGAGTGCGCAGCCCTACTTCGGATGAAACAAGGCCCGTAAAGTCAGAACGGAAGAAAAGCGTCCACGCCCGGCCCGTTACAAAATATTGGGAGCTCCCGCCGCCTGTGTTGCCACTCTCACAGGGTGGCGAGGATCGCTTCTCGCGTCACACCCCTATGAGCCGATACCGCTCGTAAAATTCCGTTGAACGTACCTATTCGAAGTGCGTCGTGATCGGGAATCGCTATGCGATGATGCGATGGGTCTTCGGTCTCGAGAATGATGTGGCTGCCCGATTGATGAACCTTGCAAATAGCGCCAGTGACGACAGAGCGTCTCAGCCAGCAACCTGCCTGCAATATCCCGCGGCAACTTCATGCGACCGACAAGATCTCATCCCGCACAAGGTGGAGACGAATCCGTTCTGGCTTTTGCCGGTCGAAGAAAAATGCGGCAGTGGCGCCAATTACGTTGCTTCGCAGTTCTTCCCAATTGGCTCCCTGCGTGAAAATGTTCTCCGTCAGACACTCCCCGCAATAGCCGCCGTCAGCGTCCTGGACGGCTTCAAAAACCAAATCAGCCATATACCATCATCATACTGGAATCTGCCCGCCGCCGATTCGAGCGTCACGTTAACGCGCGAAGCGGCGGAAGAAGCTCTCTCGCTTCCACTCGGGGCGATTCTTTTCATTCGCCGTCTTCTTCACAAGCGCGGCCAGATACTCGGTGAAGCGCGCGGCGGCTTCCTTGTCAATGGGCTGCTGCAGATCGTCGCTAACGGCGTGGTAACGCGTCTTCAGCCATTCCGTTTGAACGCGATCCTCCTCGCTCCCCTTCGTATAGCCGAACTTGAACGCCAGCGCAGGGATGCCTTCGCGGATGAAGCTGTACTGGTCGCTGCGGGTGAAGCGGCGCTGCTCGGGAATGGGGTCGGGGATGATAGGGATCTGGAACTCGGCGGCCACCGCGCGGGCGAGGCCGCCCAGTGTCGATTCATCGATCCCGAGCAGCGTCAACGCCTTCAACTCATGGATGGGCATGAACATATCCAGGTTGCAATCGGCGACGATCTTCTTGCGCGGGATCGGCGGGAGTCTGGCGAAGTAGCGCGAGCCTTGCAGCCCCTTTTCTTCACCGGTAACCAGGACGAAGAGAACGCCGCGCCCCAATGGGCCGGCGGCCTTGAGTTGACGAGCTACTTCAATGACCGCGCCAACGCCCGAGGCGTTATCCATAGCGCCGTTAAAGATGCCATCACCGGCGAAGGTGGCCATCTTTCCGGTGTGATCGATGTGGGCGCTGACGACCACATATTCTTTCTTCCTGCCGGGCAGGAGGGCGACGACATTCTGCGATTCCAGCGAGCCCTTCTTCACTTTAGCGGTAGCGACGAGAACCTTGTTGAGCGGGAAGTGCGGGAGTGGCGCCTGGCCGTCGCTCAGCTTGATCAACTCCGGCAGCGTGTGGCCGGTCCCGTGCAGGAAGAGGCCGGCGTGTTCGGGGTTGATGGTGATTTGAATCTGCTGGCCGCGCTCCTCCTCGAAGCCGGGAATGCGGGCCGACATCTGCATTTGCAAACGGGCCGCGGAGGCGCGAACCCAGGGCGTGGTTTGCACTTTGGGGATCGTCGCGACGCCAATCGCTCCCGCTTTGCGGAGCGCGGCCCAGCGAACATCGGCGGCCTGGACGTGGGCACTCAACGGACCCGGCCAGCCCTTGGGCGCGCCGGTGAGGATGACGGCGATTTTGCCTTTGAGATCGACACCGCGCAGGTCGTCGTAATCGAGTTCGGGGACGCGCAGGCCATAACCCACGAAGACCATGGAAGCACGGACGGACGCAGCGGGCTCGGAGCGGAGATTGATGAAGGCTTCTTTGCCCAGCGTGAGTCTGGTCTCCCTTCCATCGGCGGCGATGGCGAGCGACGATCCCGCCTCATCGATCTGCCTGGTGTCGAATGGGACAGATTGGAACCAGCCATTTTTGCCGGCGGGATGAAGGCCGATTTGAGCGAATTGACCGGCGGCGTATTGAGCGGCGAGGCGGTGGCCTTCCGAGCCCGTGTTGCGCCCTTCCAGCCGATCGTCGGCGAGAAACTTGACGTGTTCCCACCAGCGTTCGGCGGTGGTTTGTGCCGCCGCCGTCAGAGCCACGAATAGGAAGTAAGCAGTAACTCTGAACATGGGAGTGATTTCACTTAATTATAATGAGACAGGCCCCATGAAACGAAACCTGGCGTTAAAAATAGCCGCCCTTTTATTGGGCTGGTGGGCGGTTGAGGCGCAACTGGCGCGGAAGGCATTGGACCGGCCAATGCGCTTCCCGGCGCGCGGGATGAAGGGCGCGGTGACGGCAGGGACGGATACGGCGGCCGACGCCGGTATGCGGCTATTCTACCTGGGCGGGAACGCCGTGGACGCGGGCGTATCGACAATGTTCGCGGCGAGTATGGTGGAGTATTCGCACTTCGGATTCGGAGGGGAAGCGCCGATTTTGATCCGGACCAAAGACGGGCGTGTGATCGCGCTGGCCGGCGTGGGCACGATGCCGAAGTCGGCGACGGCGGAGTTCTTCCGCAACCGGAAGATGCTGCCGGGCGAAGTTCAAAACCTGGAGCCGAACGGCTTGAAAGGCATGGTGCCGGTGGCGGGATTGATGCCGGCGCTGGTGCCCGGTATGGTGGAGGCCGGACTGGTGGCGCTGCGCGAGTATGGCGTGAAGTCGTTTGCGGAAGTAATTCAACCGGCGATTGACTTGGCGGATGGCACGCCGTTGGATGAGCAGCGGGCGGGGTCGATTATGCGCAGCCGGCAGTTCTTCGAACTGTGGCCGACGGCGCAGAAAATGTACATGCCGGGGAAGCGCCCGGTGGCGCCGGGCATGGTATTCGCCCAACCGGATATGGCGCGAACGCTGCGCGCGATGGCGGCGGAAGAAGCGCGGGCACTGAAGGGTGGAGCGGGCCGCCAGGCGGCGATTGACGCCGTTCGCGACTACTTCTATCGCGGGACGATTGCGCGGAAAATCGATGAGTTTTCGAAAGCGAATGGCGGGCTGCTGCGCTATGAGGACATGGCCGCGTTCCGTTTGGCGCCGGAGGAACCGGTTTCGACGACTTATCGCGGGTATACGGTTCATAAGCCTGGTTTTTGGAGCCAGGGGCCGACGATGATTGAGACGCTGAATGTGCTGGAAAGCTATGACTTGGCGGGCATGCAGCATAACTCGGCGAAGTATGTTCATACCGTGGTGGAGGCGATGAAGTTGGGGTATGCGGACCGGGACACTTACTTCGGCGATCCGAAGTTTGTGAAGGTTCCGATGGAGCGCCTGCTATCGAAGGCGTATGGTGAAGAACGGCGCAGGGAGATGAAAGACTATGCGTCGATGGAATTCCTGCCCGGCGAGATCGGCGGCCGGCGCGGACGGCACCCGGCGGAGAGCGAGATTGTGCGGACGAAGATCGACGACGCGTTGATGGCGCGGGACACGACGTGCGTGAACGCGGCGGACGCCGATGGCCTGGTGTTTAGCGCGACGCCATCGGGGGCGTGGCTGCCATCGGTGATTGCGGGCGACACGGGTATACCGTTAACACAGCGGGCGCAGAGCTTCCTGCTGGTCGAGGGGCATCCGAACGAATTGGCGGGAGGGAAGCGGCCGCGAGTGACGTTGAGCCCAACGCTTGTGACTAGAGAAGGGAAGCCGTATTTGGCGCTGTCGACGCCGGGCGGGGACAACCAGGATCAGGCGCTATTGCAGTTGATTTTGAACGTTATCGATTTCGGGATGAACGCGCAGATGGCGCTGGAAGTCCCGCGATTCCAGACGCGGCATCTGGTTTCGAGCTTCGATAATCACGCGATGAACGCGGGCGACTTGTTGCTGGACGACCGGATTGGCGGGGACGTGGCGGGGAATCTGGTGAAGCGCGGGCACAAGGCGGAGACGCGGTCGCGGTGGTCGAGCGGGTCAGCGCCGACGATGATCCGGTTTGCGCCGGCCGGGGTGTTGGAATCGGGCGCGGATCCGTACGGGTACCGGGTGTCAAGGGCTTGGTGACAGGGTCGCTGTTTGCGCAGCCGCGGCCGTTGGCGGGGCGATTGGCGGCGTTGGCCCGGCGGGGCGTTTTCATTGGGACGAGCTCGTGGAAGTATGAAGGTTGGCTGGGGTCCGTTTATTCGCCGGAGCGGTATGTGACGCGGGGGAAGTTTTCGCGGAAGAAGTTCGAAGATACGTGTTTGGCCGAGTATGCGGAGACGTTCCCGATCGTGTGCGGGGACTTTTCGTTCTATCAGTTTCCGTCCGATGAGTATTGGCGGAAGCTGTTTGGAAGCAGCCCGGCGGCGCTGCAATTCGCGTTCAAAGTTCCCGAAGAGATCACGGTGAGAACCTGGCCAGCGCATGCGCGGTACGGGCAGCGGGCGGGGCTGGAGAACGAGAATTTCTTGAATTCCGAGGTCTTCACGCGACTGTTCTATGAGCCGCTGGCGGCTTACGGCGGGCGGGCGGCGCTGTTCATTTTCGAATTTGGAACGTTTGCAAAGAGTGCGTTTCCGGCTGTGGGCGCTTTCCTGGAAGTCTTGGATGGTTTTTTGTCGGCGCTACCGGAAGGGCCTCGTTACTCGGTGGAGATTAGGAATGCCGAGTATTTGTGTCCCGAGTACTTTGCGGTGTTGCGCGCGAATGGTGTGGCGCATGTGTTTAACGGCTGGACGCGCATGCCGGATCTGCCGGCGCAGACGGCGATCGCGGATGCTTACACGGCGGGGTTTACGGTGACGCGCGCGCTGCTGCGGCGGGGGCGGGCGTATGAGGAAGCGGTTAAGTCGTTTGAGCCATACCGGGAGATTCAGGATCCGATACCGGAGACGCGCATCGCGTTACGCGCGCTAATACAGAAGTCATTGGGCGAGCGGCGGGTGGCGTATATCTTCGTGAATAACCGGTTGGAGGGGAATGCTCCGGGCACGATTGAGTCGGTGGTGGATTCGCTGGAGATGTAGTTACTCGTGGGCCTTGATCACGTCGAGGCGTCCGAGTAAAACGGAAGGCAGCGCAGCTTCCATTTCCGGGGTAATTAGGCCGACGTTGAGCATGTCGCGGACGTGAGTCATGTCTTTGAGGCGGTTGCTGGTGAGTTTCATGTGGAGGAGCTGGCCTAGGGGAACGACGCAGATTTGGCCGAAGCGGTCGGGCTGCGTGATTTCGGGGATAGGGGCGACATCGTTTGGGCGCACCTTTTCACCAGCGAAGACAAAGTGAACAGCGCCTTTGGCCCTGCGAGTTAGAGGGTCGATGAGCATGTCGATTCCGGCGGCGTGGCGGTATTCGAAACCGTGGTTGGAGGCACACTGTTTGAGTTTGTCGAAGTCGGCGCGCCGAATCGCGACATCGACGTCATTGGTGAGCCGCGTATTTTCTTCGCTTACGGCGCGGACGTGGAGGAATACCGCCATGCCTCCGATGAGTTCATAGGGAATACCGGCTTCGTCCATGAGTTGGCCGAGGCGATCGACGACGGACAGAAGTTGGTCCACTTCTGAGTAGAATAACGTGTTCCCAAGCATTCAGATTTACTCTAGCAGGCGGCGGGCATTGATGACCTGGATGCCTTCCCACTCGGAGGGGAAGTGGCGAAGGTTGCCGGTGATGACGTATCGCGCATTCGCCGCGAGGGCGCAATCGAGGAGTTGGTTGTCGTCAGGATCGGAGCAGGCGGTGCAGGTTTGGGCGGGCTGGACCCTGTGGGCGAATTTGACGATTGAGGCGATGAGCGCTTCGAGACAATCGCGCTGTTTGGCGAACTTCTCTCGCTGGGCGACTTCGCGGTACTCGGCCTCAATGGCTTCTGAAATACAGAAGATGAATTTGCCGCTGAGGAATACGACTTGAGACTCGCTGCCGCCAGGCTTCCAGCAGGCGGAGATGAGGATGTTGGTGTCGAAGACAATGCGCATGGGAAGATTGTGTTTGGATGAACGACGAACTCGGGAACCGGATAATAAGTTACTACGAGAACCCCGCGCGTGTCCTGTTACCGCGAAAGACGTGGGTGATTATTCGAGTGGACGGGAAGGGATTTCACACCTTCACACGGGATTTGGAGCGGCCGTATTCGCGGGCGCTGGCGGCTGCGTTGGATGCGGCGGCGTTGTTTGTGGCCGGGCAGATGGCGGGTTTCGCGTTCGGCTATGGGCAGAGCGATGAATACTCGTTCTTGATGACCGATTTCGGGCGGGACGATTCGCGGATGTGGTTCGACGGATCGGTGCAGAAAATCGCGTCGGTGACGGCGAGTTTGTTCACCGCCGGGTTCCACCGTTCCTTCGAGGCGCCGGGGTACGCGGCGTTCGACGCGCGCGTGTTTGCGATCCCGAACCGGCGGGAGGTAGAGCGGTACTTCTTATGGCGGCAGGCGGACGCGACGAGAAACAGTTTGAATATGTTGGCGTCGGTGCATTACTCCCATGCGGAGTTACTGGGTAAGTCGGCGGCGGAGAAACATGACTTATTGCATGCCAAGGGCGAGAACTGGGCGAAGTGGCCGGCGGATTTTAAGCGGGGACGGGTGGCGCGGCCGCATGTTAGTGGATTTGTTGTTGATCGGGAGATCCCGATTTTCACGCGGGAACCGGAGTATTTGGAAGGGCTGATTCCGGCGGCGGATTAAATCGAGGACGACGCGAAGTTTGCCGCTCATTGCCTTTATCGCAGCGCCCCGAGAATGCCCTCCTGGTTTTCCCGTACTCCAACGCGCCAGACAACCGCCCCTTTCATCGCGAACTCCGGGATCCGTACATTCACTTGCCACAATCCGGCCATTGCTCCCGAGTAAGGCGCCTCGCTTTCGATCCCGTCCAGAAACACATTCACGGGTAGCGCTTCCACTCCTCCCCCCGCCGCCCACAAACGACAATCGATCCCTTCACCTCCGGGTTGCCAACGGAGTTCAAGGACCCATCCTGGTTTAACGCCGCCGCCAGCCCGTTTCCCGATGAATAGGAAGTAAACAACCCAGGCCCGCTGGCGATACCAAAATTTGCACGGGCGCGGAACGCCAATCGAAGTCCCGTTCCACAACAACATTAACATCCCGAGCGCCCGCTAAACTCGTCGGCGCGACAACACTCAATTGCCCGCCGGGGCATAAAAAGGAGGCGCCAGCAGACCATCGAAGTTCGCCCGCAATCCTTCTTCGAGGTTCTCTCCGAATCGCGTGATAATCTCTCACTGGCTAAATCCCCAATGCTACCGTTGGCCAAACCGCCAGCCGGATCAGTTCACTAGATCCCAATTCAGCGGGCGCGAGACCGCTCAGCTTTCTATCCCCGAAAAATTAGCTCTCCGGCAAACTTGGCTTCCTGACAATATTTTTTAAAGCGATCAAAGCCGCCGAAGGTTCCACCGCAGTTATTGCGCGGTGGTTCCGGACGTGAATTGTTTCGAACTGAATTGGCCCCCATGTTTGGCGCCCGCATCGTCACCGAGATCTTCTTCAAGTGGCATGGCTTTACTCTGGAATGCTTGGGATTCCTAGCCGACGCTCTCGGCTGGCTGCTGGCCGCGATGCAAGCCGGCCGCGAGGTCCGCGACGCGTAAAGTAGAGGCATGGCCCAACCTCACATCCTTGCCTTCGCAGGCAGTCTTCGCAAAGACTCCTTCAATAAGAAACTACTTTCGATAGCCGCCGCCGGGGCCAACGCCGCCGGGGCCAAGGTCCATCAAATCGACCTCCGCGACTTCCCCCTCCCAATCTTCGACGAGGACCTCGAAAGCGAATCCGGCCTTCCCGTAAACGCTCAAAAACTCAAGAAGCTATTCATCGAAGCCGATGGTCTGCTCATCGCCTCGCCCGAATACAACAGTTCGATGACCGCAGTCCTGAAGAACACCATAGACTGGGTCTCCCGGCCCGTTCCCAACGAACCACCTCTTGCCGCCTTCAACCACAAAATCATTTCGCTCATGAGCGCCAGCCCCGGCGCTCTCGGCGGTCTCCGTGGCCTCGTGCACGTCCGCGCCATGTTCGGCAATCTCAACGCCATCGTCCTCCCCGGCCAAGTGGCCATTTCCAAAGCCCACGAGGCATTCTCCCCCGAAGGCCTTCTCAACGACCACCGCCAGCAAGCGAACGTCGAAAAGCTTGGCGCCGCTCTCGCCGCCGCCGTCGCCAAATGGAACGGCTGAACGCTTGCGCGGTGTCCTTTACGGCGTTGAAGCCACCGATCCGGCCACCTTCATCGCCATGGCCGTTCTCCTCGCCGCGGTCGCGCTCACGGCGTGCCCTGTTCCGGCCCTTCGCGCCGCCGGCGTCGATCCCGCCGTCGCCCTCCGCATCGAGTAGGCCACGCGCCGCATCCAAACGAATGTGCGCTACTCCATCCTCGATCTCGCCTCCGTCCGGGCCGGCGGGAGCATCGCCGAAACCTTCCGCAACACTCTCAATCTCGCTCAACATGCCGAAAAATGGGGCTACACCCGTTTCTGGCTTGCCGAACATCACAACATGCCCGGCATCGCCAGCGCCGCTACTTCGGTCCTTATCGGATACGTCGGCGGCGGCACCAAAACCATCCGGGTCGGCTCAGGCGGCGTCATGCTGCCTAACCATGCTCCTCTCGTCATCGCCGAACAATTCGGCACTCTCGAAACCCTATACCCCGGCCGCATCGATCTCGGTATCGGGCGCGCTCCCGGCTCCGATGGCCTCACCGCTCGGGCGTTAAGGAGGACCCTTCGCCAGACCGGTGACGATCTCCCCGAACTCCTCGAAGAACTCCTCACTTATCTCGGTCCCGCCGCCCCCGGCCAGCACGTTACCGCCGTCCCCGGTGCTGAAACTAACGTCCCCGTGTGGCTGCTCGGCTCCAGCACCTTCAGCGCCCAGCTAGCGGCTCACCACGGCCTCCCCTTCGCCTTCGCCAGCCACTTCGCACCCGATCTTCTGTACGAGGCCATCCATCTTTACCGCCGCCAATTCCAGCCTTCGAAACATCTGGCCGCGCCGTACGTTATGGCCGGTATCCCCCTGATCGCCGCCGACACGGACGAAGAAGCCAACCGCCTTTCCACCTCCCCCAAGCAACGATTCCTGAACCTTGTCCGCGGAGGAACCGTCTTCTCCCTGCCGCCGGTGGAATCGATGGACGGCCTTTGGAACGAAGCGGAGCGCGAAGCCGTCGAAAGCAAACTCGCCGCGGCCATCATTGGCGGCCCCGCCACAATTAGAGCTAAACTCCAAGCCTTCCAACAAGCCACGCAAGCCGACGAGGTTATCCTCAGCACCGACGCCTACAGTCACGCCGACCGCCTCCGTTCTTACGAACTGGCCGCAGCGGTTTTTCAGGAGCTTTCATGATTTTAGCCGCGCCGCCAACAGCGGTAATCGGCCAAGAGCGGATCCCAGCCGCGTGGTACGACGCCACCGCCTAAGGAATTCGATAAGCGGTCTTGATCGCGGCGATGTTCTTCCGTGCCGGAGCCTGAAACGGACTCACGATGGCCGCGCATTGCGTATTCAATCGCAACGCCTCGTCAATGCGCTTACGGTCCTTTTTCGGATCGCCCAGCCGGTACGTCGCCAGCGCAAGATGGAAGAGCGTTTCGGCGGTCAAGGCCTTATCCGTCTGAACATTCGGCAACGCGGCGCGAAGATACGTCTCCGCGTCCATCCATCGCTGTTCGTTGGATGCCGCAACTCCCAGCATCCAGTTCGCCAGCCCCAGCTTCAAGCTCTTGTTCTGATTCCAAACCGCCTCGACCGCGCCTTGTGGCGCCGTCTTGGCCGGCAGCGTCTCCGCCAGTTTCTTCGCATACGGCGTCCACTTAGCCGGATTTTTCGCCTCGTAGTACTTACTCGCCGCGTAGAGCAGCATATCGTCGTTCGCCGGATCCGTCTGCAAAACCAATTCAGCCGTCTCCAGCGCCTTCGCGTGATTGCCCGTCTGTTGATAGGCATTCGTCAGCGACGGCCGCAGCATTCCCGCATACTGCGAAGCGGAATTCTGCTTTTCCAACGTTTCTCCAAGCTCGATGCGGGTCGCCGCACTGGTTGCCTGCAATGCCGCGACATATAGCGCGTATTCGCTGTAGGCGTCGTTTTGTTTGGCGTATTCGACAGCGGCGGTCCATGCGGCCGTTTCATCCGCTTCCGCCGGTTTCGGGGCCGCGATCGCTCGTTTTGCCGCCGCCGACGTCGCCACCGCCCACTTCTTAACTAAGGCGGCGTCTTTCTTTCCTTCGGCGGCTTTCAATCCGTTATACGCCACCCCCAAATCGTCGGCATCGTCGATCAGAACCGTCTCTCCGGCGGCGATGGCCTTGTCGAATTCACCGTTCTTCAGATACATCGCTTGCATCTCGCCCAGCACCCAGGTCGCCGAATCGTGTTTGGGGTGTTCGTTGACGAACTGTTCCATCAATGCGAGTTTCTTGGCGGGGTCAGCCTCATCGGTCAATGCCTTGAGTTTGACGCCTTCCGGCGTCTCCGTGTTCACCGTTAAGTGACGCTTTGCCGCCGGAAGGCTGGACGCGGCCGCCAGGGCTAGAGCCAGGAAAAGTACAATCAATCGAATCATCCCGAAATCCCTCCCGTGGGTGGACGATAACAGTTCGCAAGGGGGATTATACTCCATGTCAACGCGAGCCGCAATCCGTAGTCTTGTCATCCGTAGTCTTGTCTCATCCCAGATGAGCCTGAAGACGGGAAGGCCAGCAAGAGAGGAAAGACAATGCTGATTAGAAATTAGGCAGCCGGGCAGAACCGGCCCGGCGACTTCGCATTTTATGTCCGGGGCCTCCGTTCGGAATGCTCACCATCAAAACGCATCCGATACGGGAATGCCTTCCAGGCGAACCGAGTCGCACAGGAATTTCCTTGCGTGGGCTTGAGTAATTTCACACCCTGCTAACAATAGAGCGTTCAATCGGGTGACCAGTTCCAAAATCATGACTTTCTTGGGTTTCCCTCATGCAGGAGCCCGAGCAGTGCCCAATTTCAGGCAGTTCGTGGACGATAGCAGCCAGCGGCGGGCAGTCGAAGGGGAGGCGCCGACGCGGTTAGAGACCCTTTCCTAGCGGCTGGCTGCTCCCTACCCATCATGCTGTGGCGAAGCGTCATCGAGACGGCCACACCTGTTGATCCTGCTTCGGCACCAATGCGCTGCGCCAAATGGCGGAGTGGGTCATTTGAAAATCCGCGAAAAGCTTGCCTGCCGGAGAATCGGTCCCACCCAAACTCAGCGACCGCATCCGGTCAACGTGCCCTTTTAGGCGTCATTTGTCGGGTTTACCAAACATTTCGTTCGCTTTGACCCGCCCTACCTTATAGTCGAACGGAGATTCGGCTAAACGGTGCTCCGCGTGCAACCTCATTTTTGGATTATCACTTTTGAGATAGGTGGGCTCGTTAGCAGGGAGCCCTGGAAGATCAGGAGACTATATCTATGCGTTCAATTATGCAGTTCAAGACTGCCGGAGCGGCTTGTTTAAAGCCCGCAGTATTCGGTTTAGGTATGTTTTTGGTGTCGGTAGCGATGCCGAGCTTCGCCCAAACGCCGCCGAAGCCTCCGCCCCAGCACGAGATGGCCGGGACCGTTGATCAGAACAAGATGATGGCGGATCAAATTGCGGAGCTTCGTGCACAGGTGGCAAGCCTGCAAGCCGCGCAGCAGGGTATGACTGGAAAGAATTCGGGCTCTAAGCCGGCTATGAAGATGGGCAGTGGAAAGCCGATGGGCATGGGCATGGGAATGATGGGCGACAAGGGTGAGATGGGTGGAATGCCTCCTCCCGCCGGCGCGATGAAAGACGACCAAGGCGAAATGAGCGGGATGGCAGGCATGAGCGGCGGTGCTATGCCGAACACTGCGCCCGCAGCGGCAATGGGTATGTGTTGCATGGGTGGGATGGGCGGCATGTCCGGTGGAGGCCGGGGTGGCATGAGTAACAAAGCCGCGCCGCCACCGGGCGGAATGCCCGGTATGAATGCTCCAATGTCCGCCATGCCGGCGCAGCCCGGAGCCTCGCACCTATATCACATCGGCTCGACGGGCTTCTTTCTCAACCATGCACAACACATCACTCTTACCCAGGATCAAACGATGACTTTGAACCGAATCAAGGAAAAGGCGATGCTCGACCGCGCGTTCATGCAACGGCAGGTCGATCAGGCGGAGCAGGATCTTTACGCGCTTACCGGAGCTGACCAGCCAGATGCTTCCAAGATGCAAGCCAAGATTGCCGGTATCGAAAAGTTGCGCGGCGATCAGCGAATGAATTTCATCCGGGCAGTTGGCGAGGCGAGCAAGGTTCTCACCCATGAGCAGCATTTAGTTCTGGTGGGCACTATGGCATCGAGCAAGAAATAGCCGCGCATCGTCGTTGACCACCTGCCGGCCATCGAGACTATTCATTCGACACTCGAACCGATCGTTACGCCAGGAATCGATTACGCAAGGAAACCAGTATGTGGATCAAAGATGCAGTCAACAGTAATTCAGTAGTGTCAGGCGTTTTCGCGCTGACACTATTGGCCGTAAGTCCTTTCTTGAATGGTTGCTCGCCGGCGCCCACGCCGCCTCAGCCCCAGTTGAGCAATGCGGTTGTAGAGGAGCGTATCCGGTCCAGTCTCAACGCCGACCCACAACTGATCGCCATGAAGTAATGCTCTCCGGAACCGTCGAATCGGAAGCGGTGAAGGCGAAGGCAATCGACTCGGCCAGGTCCGCACAGGCCGGTATGAACGTCTCAACGAAGATTGAAGTCGATCCGAAATGCTGCGGAGGCGGCGCAATGCGTGACGGAAAAGGCGGAATGGAAGGGATGCCTGGCAGGAAGGGAATGTCCGGGAACGAGCACAAGCCGCAATAGTCTCGCGTCCGAATCTGCGAACGAAGCTTAGCGATGCTGACGATCCATCCAATCACTCGCTGGGCTAGACAGGCTAGCCGTGAATGCGGCGAATAAGAACGACCGGAAAAGGAAAAAACAACATGACCCAAACCATTACGAACGTAAAAGACCCCATCTGCGGCATGAACGTCGATCAAGCCACTGCTCTTCACGCTGAGCGTGACGGAAAAACATTCTACTTTTGCGGTGATCACTGCCGGCAAAAATTTCTGTCTACTCCTGCTGGTCTAAACCCAGAAACAAAGTCTGGCGGCTGTTGCAGCTAACCCCCAGCGGGTACAACTCTTGCGGCCGGATCGCAAGGACGCGTCGGCAGTGCGAACATAACGAAGATACCGGCACAGCAATGAAAACGATAAACAACCTACTAACAACATTCAGTGGAATGCAGACATCCAGCCCTGGTGCCGTTGGCGCTTGTCGGCGCCGTCCTCGGAGTGACCGGCTGCAACCCGCCGCACCACTGAGATTTTCGATGAACATGCCTATCGTAAACGCGCTTCAATAAAGGCGCCGCAGCGTTGGAAAAGACGTCTGTGAACAACGAATTGACCATATCGGAGGGGAAATAATAAGGAAAATATTCTATGAAAGTACAATTTGTTGGCGTAATATTGACCGCTGTATTAGCCTGCGGGGCAAGTTTCGCCGTTGAGCAGACCTGGACGGGAAAGATAACCGCCGGAATGTGCGGCGCTACCCATGGAATGGGCCACGACTGCATTATGAACTGCATTAAGGCGGGCGAGAAGTATGTGTTCGTCAACAAACGACAAGTCCACCCGATCCAGAATCAGGACTTCAGTGACTTGGACAAGCACGCCGGGCACGCGCAGAACAACTACGCGCTGCGGGTGATTCCGCGGACGATGGGCACCGCCGGTAAAGACGGCGCCAGCCGGCACGTGATGTCGGGAGTGAACCCGCAGGGCATCGCCTGCCCGCTCGCCGCTGGCTTGCTCTACCCGACTACCGGGTGGCTGCTGAGTCCTGAGGTTGCGGCGCTCTCGATGTCCGGATCAACTCTGATCGTTGTCGCCAACGCCCGTTTATTGAAGCGAGTAAAGATGCGCGAGGCCGCGGCGGCTTCCGGTTTGTAATGGAAAACTTCAAGCCTGGCGATACGGCGATTGACAAGATCGCCACCGGCAGGTGGGAGAACGAAGGCGGAAAGATGGATAACAAGGAGAAGAAAATGAGCTGCTGTAGTGATGTGATGAAACCAATCGAAGCGTCTTCGTGCTGTACGCCGAAAGATACGGCGGTGCACGCGGCGCAAGCCATGCGCGCTTCCGGATGCGGCTGCGCGCCGGTGTTGGAGGATACAACAACCCGCAAACTCGTGGGCGTCGTAACTGAGCGCGATGTCTGTTGCGGCGTGACGGCGGACGACCGGAAGGGTTCGGACGTCGGCGTGGCGGAGATCATGAAGCCAATGTCCGCGTGTTGCCACCCGGACGAGCCGGTTGCCGACGCTCGCCGGAAACTCCATGAGCATCGGGCGACGAGTTTACCGGTGGTCGATAGCGCGGGGAGTTGCTGCGGCACGGTTAGTGTTCATGACCTGTAGAGAGCTTCGAGCGGACGGCGAAATCATTTAGGATGTCGAGGAGCGAGGCTTCAGGATTGGAGGCAACCAAGTGCGACCATGAGCAGCAAGCCATTAAACGTCGAGGCCGATCTGGAGAAGCTTCAGCGCGAAACATTCGACTACTTTTTGTATGAGACGAATCCCGCCAACGGGTTGGTGATCGATAAGACGGAAGCGAATTGGCCCGCCAGTATTGCCGCCACCGGTTTCGCGTTGGCGGCCTATCCGGTGGCTGTCGAGCGCGGATTCATGCCACGTTCCGATGCCGTAGAACGAACACTGACAACATTGCGGTTTTTCTGGAATAGCCCGCACGGACCAGAACCCGACGCCACCGGCTACCAAGGTTTTTATTACCACTTTCTCGACATGCAGACTGGCCGGCGCGCCTGGCAATGCGAACTATCGACAGTCGATAGCGCTTTTCTGCTGGCGGGCGCGCTGACGACTGCGGTGTATTTTGACGCGGAGACAGCCGACGAGCTTGAAATCCGCACCCTCGCCGACGCGCTCTACCGGCGTGCCGATTGGCAGTGGGCACAGAACCGCGGCGCGACGGTTACACACGGATGGAAGCCCGAAAGTGGCTTTCTAAAATACCGTTGGGAAGGTTACGACGAGGCGCTGCTGCTGTATGTTCTGGGGCTGGGCTCGCCCACCCATCCGCTGCCTGAGAGCAGCTACTCAGCGTGGACTTCCACTTACAAGTGGGAAAAATGTTACGGATATGAATTTCTTTACGCCGGATCGTTGTTTACCCACCAGCTCTCGCCTGTCTGGATCGACTTTCACGGCATTCAGGATATCTTCATGCGCGAAAAAGGCATTGACTATTTTGAGAACAGCCGCCGCGCGACGTATGTGCAACAGCAGTACGCGATCGACAACCCCTTCAAATTCGCGGGCTATGCTGCGTGCTGCTGGGGGATCACTGCCAGCGAGGGACCCGGCCCCGACACGCTTAAACTAGATGGCATTGAGCGGCAGTTTTTCGATTATGTAGGCCGCGGGGTGCCTTATGGCCCAGACGACGGCACTCTTGCTCCATGGGCGGTGGTGGCATCCCTCCCGTTCGCTCCGGAGATCGTGCTGTTCGCCCTTGATCATTGCATTCATCAAGCCAAGTTAACTCAGTTCAACTCCTACGGTTTCAAAGCCTCTTTTAACCCGACCCACCCAGGAAAGCCCGGCAATCCATATGGCTGGTGGGTTTCGCCGTGGCACTTCGGGCTGAATCAAGGGCCGATTGTGTTGATGATCGAAAACTATCGGACAGGTTTTGTATGGAGATTGATGCGCGATTGCCCCTACATTGCCCGTGGCTTGCGGCGCGCCGGTTTTGGCGGGGGTTGGTTGTGAAGGTTGTGAATAATTGTGTGCTGAAGAAACTCGAGAAAGGACGTTATGCGATTACTTACGAATTTGAGAACTTACGGAGCCATAATCCCGCTTACGGCAGCGCTCGCGTCGCGCGTTGCGCTTGCGCAGCATCGCGGCGGCGGAATGGGCGGAGGTGGATGGATGGGCGGAGGTGGATGGATGGACATGGGTGGAGGGATGTGGCTTTGGACGGTGGTGGCCGTACTGGCCATCGTCCTGCTGGTTGTCCTGATCAGCAAGCAGGCGAACAAAAGCTGATAAGTTCGCGGCTCGTGTGCGAATCGAATCGTCGACCCCAGAGGAAAACATATGTTGCTTACAGTATCCACGGACAAAACCGTTAGTAACACTGCGTCTGCCTTGCAGGCTGCGGTCCAAGCGAATCACTTCGGCGTCATGCAGATTCACAACCTTAAAGAGACCATGATCAAAAAAGGTGTGGATTTTGATCGTGAATGCCTGATCTTCGAGGTGTGTCAACCGCAACAAGCGAAGCGGGTGCTAGAAGAAAATATGAGCGTCTCGACCGCGTTGCCCTGCCGGATATCCATTTACGAGGAGGGCGGTAAAACGATTCTGGCTACATTGAAGCCGACCGTTTTACTGGCGATGTTCAATACACCGCAACTGGGAGAGGTGGCGCAGGAAGTGGAGGCCACAATCTTCAGAATCATGAAGGAAGCGGCGTCATGAACCGCGTTTTTGAAGCCGTTGGAAGGCAAGGGAGTTAAAGTGGCTTACCGCCTCCAGTCTTCCGTCGTAGTTCTCGTCGTGATCTTAACGATTGCTTTGCCCGCGGATGCACAGACACCTGACGAACACGCCAAGCACCACCCTGCTCCAGGCGCTAAGGCTCCTGCGCCTCCCGCCGGCATGCCGATGCCAGCTTCTGGCGATCCGGCCGCCGCCGGAAAAGCGGGCGATGTCCCGTCGGCCGCAGGAATGGCTGGAGGCATGGGCGAGATGATGGGTTCGATGATGGCGCCGAAATCTCCAGCCGGCGGTTGCGTGGGAGGGGACTGTGGTCCCGGGGCAGGCCAAACTCCAATCTATCCATCGCTGATGACCCTCCCCGCGCTCACTCCTGAAAAGCGCGCCGAACTCGACGCGCTGGCAAGCCAGCAGACCACCGAAGGCATGCACGGCTCTCGAAGGGTCTCGAGTCGCTCGATGCCGCAACGCGATCCGGAGATGAGGCGGCCAAGCAGATAGCTGTCGGAATGATGCATGAGGCTCTCAACGAGCTTGAAGCGGGCATTGCGGCCCGGCGAGTTTTAGTGGAAGGGAAAGCGCCGCGCAACCTTGCTCTCGATTGGTTCAAGCGGGAAATGAACCTTGCCTCGCCCGTTTTGCGCGACGAGCCTCCTGGGGTTCTCGGCCTCACGCTGATGCACCTCTTCTCAATGGCCCTGCTTATCGCGTTTGCGTTTGCAATGCTCGGCATGTATTACTTCAAGATGCGCCGGGCCGCAGCCCTATTCGGACGGCTCGACCCGGATGCTGGGCCACCGCCGCCTGGTTCGTCACCACCGCCAGCAGGACCGCGTCCGCCGCCCGGCGGGTCGCCAGCACCATTTCCCAGGGCTGACCCGCCCAAAGCAGGTACCGCACCCGATTCTACAGCTGACCCGCCTGCGCCTGTCACAGCAAAATGGGGAGGCCAGCTCCGCGTTGAGAGCATCGTGAGCGAAACTCCCACCGTCAAGACTTATCGCCTCCGCTCGTCTGCTGCGGGGGCGTTGCCGTTTACATTCTTACCCGGTCAGTTCCTTAACATCGCGTTCGGAATCGGCGGCGCGAGAATGAACCGCTCCTATTCAATCTCGTCTTCCCCGAACCAGCGCGATTACGTCGAGCTGAGCATCAAGCGCGAGGAACGCGGTGCGGTCTCCCGGCACATCCTTGATCTCATTGATGTTGGGGATGAGATGGAGGCAGGAGGGCCGGTCGGCAAATTCACCTTCACAGGAACCGAGGCGGACAGCATCGTCCTCATCGCGGCCGGAGTCGGCATCACGCCTTTCATGTGTACCGCCCGCTATCTAACGGAGCAATCCTGGCCCGGCGACATCTACTTTTTCTACCAGTGCAGAAGGCCAGAGGATTTCATTTTTGAGAGGGCCCTCGCCGAGCTTGCGGTTCGCAATCCGAAGCTACATGTAGTTATCACCATGTCGAAGCCAGCGCCAGAGTGGAAGGGCGCGCGCGGACACCTCAACAAGGAACTGCTCATGCAATCGGTTCCTAACCTGGCAGCGAGAAGAGTCCACGTCTGCGGCCCTCCGGCGATGATGGAGGCAACAAAAGCGATTCTTTTCGAGATCGGAGTCTCGCCGGAAAACTTGAAAACCGAGCAGTTCGGCGCCGTCAAGCCTGCTCCGAGTGCTCCTGGAACCTCCGCGAAACCCGCTGCCCCGGCGACTGGTCCGGTTGTCACCTTTTCCTCGAATAGCAAATCCGCAAGAATCCATGCGGATCAAACCATACTCGAGTTGTCCGAAGAGCTTGGAATCGGAATAGAGTTTTCCTGCCGCGTGGGGACTTGCGGCGTGTGCAAAGTGAAGATGACGGCGGGTGAAGTTGATATGGAAGTTCAGGATGCGCTCGATGATGACGACAAGAAGAACGGCATCATTCTAGCCTGCCAGGCAAAGCCAAAAGTCGAAATCACGGTTGAGGCGTAGCGATGAAAAATCGTGAGCGCCTGATTGTCAGCAGCATCTTCGCGTTGCTGGTCTTTGCCTGGCTTGGATTTCTACTGCATGTCTCACCGCGTTTTGCGGGCAGTGGCGTCGGGGCGTTTTTCGGGATTTCCGGCGCCGTGTTGATTCTCGTCCCGCTCGCCTATGTCGTGGTGAAGCGCATCCCTTTCATCAAGGAGCGTGCGACCAAGTACGTCTCGCTTCAAACATGGATGTCGGTACACGTCTACACCGGAATTGTTGGAGCGTTGCTCGCGCTCATCCATACCGGCCATAAGTACAACAGCCCGCTAGGTATTGCTCTCACGGCGACGATGATGCTCGTCATCGTCAGCGGCTTTGTGCTGCGGTATCTGGTCCCTTTCGTCAATATCGATATTAAGGACAAACTAATTCTCCTGCAGACCGCTCGGGGAGACCTTGACAGCGCATGGGGAGCTTTGGAGAAGTCCGCCGATGAGAGGAATGGTCTTCCCAGCAATCCGCAGCTAACGGCTGGCATGGCCTCGTTGGGTCTGGCGACTGCCTTGGAAAGCCCAGCAGGCCGCGTGACAACCTTGGCCGAAGGCGTGGCTGATCTTGAGTACTCCGTGCATACGGACGAGCTACTGAAGCGCTGGTTTTCCCTTGCTCTGAAAGTTCATATCGCTCTCTCCGTCGCTCTATACGCGCTGCTGGCGGCGCACATCACGTCCGGTATCTACTTCGGCCTCAGGTGGCTACGATGACCAAGCTCGTCCTATCCGTTGCGCTCATAATTGCTGCAGTCGCGGCGACGACACTCGCCTTACTGCACTTCCCAAGTGCGCAACTCGCGGCGCAGCGGGCGGTTAGTCCTGGGCAGTTATCTCCAAAACACGCATATCTCGCCGACCGGTGCGCGTCGTGCCACGATCCCAATCAAGGTGTGGCCGTCGCCAAGTGCACGGCGTGCCACGCAAACTCAGAGCGTCTGCTCGGCCGCCAGCCGACCACTTTCCATGCAAGCATCAGCGAATGTGCGACCTGCCACATTGAGCACCAGCAAACTGGAATCCGTCCGCTAAAGATGGACCACGTCGAACTCGCTCGCATCGGGGCCCGCACTCTGGAGCGGGCTTCGCATACCGATGCCGACAGCGCCGCAACGCTAACGTCCCTTAAAACGTGGCTCAAAGTGCAGCGGCCCAATCAATTTGAGGTAAAGTCTGCACGCGAAGCACTCAGCTGCGCCGGCTGCCACGATCGAAAAGATCCGCACTTCAAACGCTTTGGAGGCGATTGCGCGCAGTGCCATACCTTCGAGACATGGGCCGTACAAGGCTACCTGCACCCTTCCTCCAGATCGAAGGACTGTGTCCAGTGTCATCTGGCGCCTCCGAGCCACTTCATGGGGCACTTCTCCATGATTTCCCGGAAGTTCGCTCGCAAGGAAAAGGCACGGGTAGACCAGTGTTTCGAGTGCCACAACACGACCAGTTGGAACGACATCGTAGATGTGGGCTTCTACAAACACCACTTAGGCGACGCGCCTGGAAACGCTAGATTTTCACCGTGCGCAACCGCAAGGCGTTCAACACGACGGAAACGGAACTAATGCTCATGGCGGCGGCTGCGAGCATGGGGCTTAGGGTGACATCAAGAGCCGGATAGAGAACGCCCGCGGCAATCGGAACGCCGAGGGCGTTGTAGATAAAGGCGAAAAGGAGATTCTGCTTGATGTTGCGCATCGTAGCACCGCTTAAATTCCGCGCCCGGGCAATCCCTCGCAGGTCGCCCTTCACCAGCGTGACGCTTGCACTCTCCATCGCTACATCGGTCCCCGTGCCCATCGCGATTCCTACGTGTGCTTCGGCGAGCGCCGGCGCATCGTTGATGCCGTCGCCAGCCATCGCCACAATCTTCCCCTGCGACTTGAGCTCCCGCACTTTGGCGCTCTTTTGATCGGGTAGCACGCCGGCAATCACCTCGTCAATGCCCAACTGCGAGGCGACCGCATCGGCGGTCGTCTTGTTGTCGCCCGTTAACATTACGACTTTGATGCCATCTTTCCGAAGCCCGTTCAGAGCCTCCTTCGAGCTTTCTTTGATAGGATCCGCTACACCGATCAGCCCAGCCATTTGACGATCAGAAGAAACGAAAACCACGGTCTGGCCCAGTCGCCTAAGTTCTTCGGCTTTGGCTTCGAAGCTGCGCCAATCGACGTTTTGGTCTGTCATCATCGCCGGATTTCCGACGCTGATCTGCCGTTGCTCGACCGTGGCCCGGACCCCTTTCCCCGTAACCGATGTGAATGCGGAGGCGCCAGGAATCGTCACTTTCTGCTCACGCGCCGCTTTCACGATAGCGGCCGCGACCGGATGTTCACTATTGCCCTCGACAGCCGCTGCCAGACTGAGAAGGGACTTCTCGTCCTGCCCTGGCGCCGCCTGCATCGCTACGACTTTAGGTTTTCCTTCGGTAAGAGTGCCCGTCTTGTCCACCACGAGCGTGTCGATTTTCTGGAGAGTCTCAATCGCCTCGGCGTTCCGGAACAAGACGCCCGCGGAAGCTCCTTTGCCCGTCGCGACCATGATGGACAATGGGGTCGCAAGCCCCAAGGCGCATGGGCAGGCGATGATCAACACGGCCACGGCGTTGATCACTGCGTGGGCAAGAGCCGGGGCCGGACCGTAGAAGAACCACACAAAAAAAGTGAGAGCGGCGATTGCAATCACGACTGGCACGAAATAGCCAGATACGGTGTCCGCAAGCTTTTGGATCGGCGCACGGCTCCGTTGCGCGTCAGCAACCAGTCGCACAATCTGCGAAAGGAGCGTGTCACTCCCGACTCTTTCGGCTTCGACAATCAGACTGCCGGTGCCGTTGATGGTGGCTCCTGTCACGCGGTCACCGACTCCCTTTTCAACCGGCATGGGTTCGCCGGTGATCATGGATTCATCCACCCGGCTAACCCCATCGACTACCTTTCCATCGACTGGAATCTTTTCGCCGGGCCGAATCCGGAGCCGGTCACCCTTCTTTACGCTTTCGACTTCTACCTCCCGCGTGGAACCGTCGGCCTCCATCAATTGGGCCGTCTTGGGTGCTAAACCGAGCAGCGCTTTGATAGCTGCTCCTGTTTGGCTACGCGCTTTGAGTTCGAGCACCTGACCAAGTAGAACCAGGGTTACGATCACGGCTGCCGCCTCAAAGTAGACAGGCAAAGTTCCGTCGGGCAAACGGAGGCTCTCCGGAAACAGGTGCGGAAGCAAGGCAGCGCAAACGCTGAAGATATAGGCTGCGCCCACACCCAACGCGATCAACGTGAACATGTTCAGACTGCGATTGCGAATGGACGTAAAGGCACGCTGAAAGAATGGCCAAGCACCCCATAGAACGACAGGAGTGGAAAGCGCGAGCTCCGCCATCACTCTTGTCTGACCAGATAGAAGCATTGCCAGGGAGTGGAATGGCAGCATGTGAAGCATGGCCGAAAGGAGCACGGGGACGGTCAGGATGAGGCAAACGTAGAACCGGCGTTGCATATCCTGGAGTTCCGTCCCCTGCGCGTCATCGGAGATCGAAGCCTCGCGCGGTTCCAGCGCCATTCCGCAAATCGGGCAAGCGCCCGGCCCCGGATTCGATATTTCGGGGTGCATGGGGCAGGTGTACTCACGCATCTTTTCGGCGGGGGTCGGCTCGGGCGCCGCTTTTAGAAACGACGCCGGGTCCTTCCGAAAGCGCTCCTGGCAGGACGCGCTGCAAAAGTGATAGGTCACGCCGCCAGAGTCGAAATGAAACTTGGCAGAGAGCGGATCAACGGTCATCCCGCAAACGGGGTCAACGGTCTGTTCGCTTGGCTTTGGGTTTTCGGTCAGAGTCGGGGTCATTCTCGTATTCCTCAGAGGGATCGGTCGCCTCGTGCCTAATCGCGCCGATTCGCTTTGGCGCACACTTCAGCTTTCTTAGCGGCGTCCGGCGCCTTCTAATCGTTCAGCACGTTGAGGTCCTAAACGTTTTAGTCTCGGCGTTAAAGCAAGCCGTTGTACTACCTTCTCCTATATTGCCGGGAAGAACTTCTCCACTGCGTTGCGCGGGAGCTATCTTCGCTTCAGCACACAATTTCCAAAGTCCCAAAGGGTTCCGGGGCGTGCTCGACCGCACGGTCTCGATCAAGGGGCACATACTAAAGGCGTATGAATTTTCTTCTAGTCGGAGCAACCGGACGGTTGAGGTGACGAACCGCAATGGCAGGCTTGCGAGTGCCGTCGTCGCAGGTGTGGCGGCGATTCTCATCGCAATCGGAATTTCCGCTGCTTACACGCAGGAGTTGCGGACCATTCGCGATCGGGTCTCCAGGAGCAGCCAAGTAATCCAGACGCGCCAAGGGCTCACCGAGTTCACCACGTGGGGCAGCGGTCCTGCCGTACTGGTCGCTCACGGAGCCGGGGCAGGGTACGACCAAGGCAGTATGATCGCCAAGGCCTATGGGGGCGACGGCTTTCGCTGGATCGTTCCATCACGATTTGGATACTTGCGTTCGCCGCTGCCCGCCGATGCTTCTACTGCGGCACAGGCGGATGCGTTTGCCGAACTACTGGACGCGTTGGGCATCCCGCGCGTGGCGATTCTGGCAATGAGCGGAGGCGTACCGCCTTCGTTGCAATTTGCCCAGCGCTATCCGGCACTGACCTCCGCACTGATTCTCCTGTCCTCGGCACCTTATGCGCCGCTCAGGGCGGCGGCGCAGAAACTTCCTGTTCCGGCTTGGGTATACCAGGCGCTTTTTCGCTCGGATTTTCCATATTGGGTATTGCAGAAAGTGGGCGGCGAAAGCCTGGAAAGCATCTTCGATGTGACACCCATGGCGCGAGCCGCGATGACGCGGGAGGAGAAGGTGTTTGTCGCCGGCATGGTGGCAGCGTTTCAACCGGTGAGCCAGCGTGTCGATGGTACCCGCAACGAGGGGGCGGCGATTGATCCGAGGGCGTACGACGTAGGCGGAGAGATTTCGGCACCGACCCTGGTGATTCATGCAAGAGACGACGGCATAAATCCATTCATGTTCGGGGAGTACACTGCGCAGCACATTCAAGGCGCAGACTTCATGGCATTATCCTCCGGAGGGCATTTACTGCTGGGCCATCAGGCAGAGGTGCGAGCGAGGGTGAATTCGTTTCTGCGACAGTAGAGGAGGCTCAGTCGTCCCATGGCTATTTTCAAACCCGCGTTGTTCTACTTCCTCATCGTGTTCGGTGCCGGTTTCATTCTGGGGCCCATCCGTATGTTCCTGATTGTTCCGCGATTGGGCATCCGCTGGGCTGAGCTTTTAGAGTTGCCTGTCATGCTGACCGTCATCTATTTCGCCTCGGGCAACATAAACAAACGGTTTCCCCAGGGCCCTGCCGAACGGCTCGGCTATGGCCTCCTCGCCCTGGCGTTCGCACTGGCAGCAGAACTAGCCGTCGCTGTCTTCGTTCAAGGCCGCTCGATTCGGGGTGCGTTCCTCGACCGCGACCCGGTTTCCGGGCCGGCCTATTATGGGTCGCTCATCATTTTTGCCATCCTGCCCCGGCTTCGCACGGCCTCGTGACGCGACACAGCCACCTGGCATGGATCCCGATAAGTCGCACAAGGTAGAGCTATCGGTTCACTTGGCCGTATAACGACTCGTCCTTGAGGTGTCAGTTGATCGGCGGCCCTCAGTCGACGCCTTGACGGCCAAGCGGACACAACTCCTTCTGCGCGAGTACTCGGACTCAGCCTGTCGGGCCCTCCAGAGTCTCACCGCCGAAGCCATACTCCGCAAAATACAGGCAATTCTTGCCGAACGTCCTAGCTAGAACGCTTGTCTAACGCTACACCTGCTAGGCGGGGGCCGCGACCGAGAGCCAGTGGAAGGGATCGCTGTTGGCGGCGCAGCGTGAACGTCACGGAACCGGCGCGTGGTGTGGAGTGTAGGAGTGCTTCCTCGATCTCCCGCCGGAATGCGATGGCGCCATGTTCGTCGAGTAGTTTAAATAATCGGAGTGCTTCCCGTGCGGGCGATCCGGCGCGCGCGAAGGCCTAGTCGAGCAAAAACTTGCGCTCTGGCGCCAGTCGGTCCACACGGCCGACTGGTGTCGCATGCAGTGCCTTGCGTTTGGTTGCCAGCCTGTACAACGATGTTCAGCAGCATTTGCACTCGCGCAAAGCAGCAGGCGTGATGGACGTGCGATAGTCTTCCCGGCTTCACCAGGTTATACCCAACGCTGGCTTCCTCCTGCGTGCCGTACAGCGTCTTGACCGCCGCGTCCACATCAAGGATCCAGGCTGTTTTTAACAGCGGTTCGAAGACGGTGTTCATGCAGCGATCCAGCCACATGGTCAGGTCTTCGTTGGAAGCATGTAGAAAGGCGCGGTGAACCGAGTCCTCACTGACGATACCGTCGATGCCGAGTAACTCGGGCAGTTCATTGTCCGCGCGGACGGAAGTAATGTGGGCATAGCGTTTGTGTCCGGCCAGGATGGAGAGCAGCACGGTGTCGAGGATCTTTTGCTTCGATGGGGCGTTCTTACTGGCGAATCGGAGCGAGCATAGCGCCACCCGCTTGGCCCGCAGACCGCTGGTTTTCAGGAAGTGGATGAATTAGCTGAGCGGACCGAACGCGGTGACCTTCGCCGAAGAGTCCCATTCGACGTGATACCGACCGCCGTAAGTGTCCAGATTGGATGCGCATGCCGCGTCGCTGCCCAGCGTTTCCAACGCACCCGGAGGGTGAACCTCCATCCATCTGCCGCGGGCGTGATGAAACGGATCCGCCCGGTCAACTGCCGTGGCCGTTGACGCGGGCGGATATGCAACCTTTAAGCAATCTAGGTTTGTCTCTTGAAAGATTTGAAGATTTCGACGATCCCTACGATCCCGGTAAGCGTCGCTTCAGGGTTTACTGGCGGCGGTAGCGGCGTGCCGGGAATGCGGCCGCGGCGCCCACCGCGGTTAACAATATCGAACCCGGTTCCGGAACCCCGTTGGCAGCCTGCGGTTCCCCATAGATAAAATCGTCCACGACCACCAAGTCAGACCCAGTGCGGAAGTTGTCCAAAATCCCTGCGCCGAGAGCCGTGTTGCCGGACTGAATGATGATCCGGCTAGAGCCCGCCGGGCCGGTCAATCCGAGAAAAGAGAGCCCGCCGGACCCTCCTACCGGAACGGCAAACACCCCGCCACTCGCCCGTATACCTGGTGGCGGCTGCTGCCTCCGCGTCGGTGAAAATGGCGCCGAAACCGGAGACGATGGCAGGCGTATTGGTTACTGGGATGAAGAAAGCAATCTGCAGCGTATTCGACGCCGTCGCCGTGAAAAGCCGTTCCGCGCTGAAGGCCTGAAACTGGGCGGCATAGGCGCGCTGTTCGATTTCCTGTACGGGGAGAGCGATAGGGCGACACGGTTATTGGTGAACTGCGTGTTGGCGCGGCGCGCGGAGGCGGAAGCGATTGCAAGGGAGCATCCGGAGATCGTGCGGGAACTGCCGGATGTAGATCGGGAACTGGTGGCGAAGTATTGCTGGGAGACGAACACGAATTACGACGCGGTGAAGTTGATGCTCGACGTCGGATTTCCGGTGGCGCATCCGGAACGGAACCATGGTTACACGCCGCTGCACAATGCGGCGTGGGCGGGTTTGGGTGATCCGGCGGACCTATTGCTGGCGCGCGGACATCCGGGGGATATTCGCGAGCCCAGGTGCAATGCCACGCCTCTTGGTCTTGGGCTGCACGACTGCCTAATGGAGAGTCGTCATCCGGAGGGCGACAGCGGCGGCGGCGGTCCATCGTCGCGGTGCATCTGGGGCCCTCCAATCCTGCCCATGTGGTAAGATCATCCTCGACTACCGAACCAGGTTGCGGAAAGAATCCGCTTCGTCCGGTGAGAATGCCCGTCGAATTGAACGCCCCCGCCGTGGAGCGTAACTGTATCCAATTCATTCCCACTGTGGAAAAGGCCAGATTTGCCGATAATACACTTGGAGCGGAGAAATGGCAGAATTCACGATAGGTGTGACGGAGCACGAATATCACGAATACCTGAAAGCCCTTCTTGCCGGGGACCGCGCGCGTTGCACCACTATCGCGCAGGGACTGCTCGACAGGGGCGTCGATGCCCGAGACCTCTATCTCAACCTGTTTCAACGCGCTTTATATGAGGTTGGTTCGCTGTGGGAAGAGCATAAAATCTCGGTCGCCGTGGAGCATCTGGCAACCGCGATTACAGAGCGTTTGCTCACTCTGGCTCATTCCCGGATCTTCAGCGGCCCGCCCCGGAAACGCTCCGTTCTCATCGCCTGCGCTCCCGGCGAGCACCATCAGTTGGGCGGCCGAATGGTCGCCGATCTGTTTGAAATGTACGGCTGGCAGGGAGATTTTCTGGGCGCCAACCTGCTGGTGAGCGATCTCCTGAACATGGTCACGGCCCGCAAACCGGATATGCTGGGCCTGTCGGTCAGTCTCGATTGCAATCTGCCGGCGATGCTGGCCGCGATCGACGCAATAACCTCCGCGCACCCCGAATTGCCCATCCTGGTCGGCGGCCAAGCCTTTCGTGGCGGCGCCTCGGAGGCCCTGAAACCGTACCCGAACGTGACCTGGGTTTCCTCCATCGAGCAATTGGAACGGACGATCTCGGCGAAATGAAGAGCGACGTCTCAGATCTAGCGGCCGAGGGGTGGGATTTCCTTTTCGGCCAAGCAGCGGTCGTTGTCCTGCGAATGAAGCCTGACGGCCGTATCCTGTTTTCCAACCGGTTTGCGGAAACGCTAACGGGCTTGGCTCTGGCCGGACGCTCTTTGGCCGACATTATCTATTCTAAGAATGACCCGCCCGATATTGGTCCGTGGCTCCAGCCATCAGACGAGCCTCTCCTGGCGAATATTCGTTCGGCCGCCGGGCCACCCAAGACCCTTTCCGTCCGCATAGTCCAGGCTGGCGACGATCTCCTCTTTTTCGGAGAAGCGGATGCCGCGGAAATGGAGCGTCTCTGCCTGGAGGTCTTGGCGCTAAACCAGGAGCATGCGGGGCTCAGCCGCGAACTGGGGCGCGCGAACGGCGAGTTGGCGCGAATAGTGCAGGAACTGGAAATCGCCAAAGAGCAGGCCGAAGCCGCCACACGCGCCAAAAGCGAGTTCCTCTCGTGCATGAGCCACGAAATCAGAACGCCGATGAATGGCGTCATCGGAATGACCGGGCTGCTGCTGGGAACGCCGTTGACCGCGGAGCAGCAGGGCTACGCGGAAACGGTCGGGAGTTCCGGGGAAGCGCTGCTCGATATTATCAACGATATTCTCGATTTCGCCAAGATCGAGGCGGGCAAACTGCAGTTGGAACTAATTCCCTTCGACCTCCATAGAGTCCTGGAGGACGTCATCGCTCTCCTGGCCATCAAAGCCCACGAAAAGAGCCTCGAGTTGCTGTTTCGGTATCCGGCGGACGCACCGCGGGACTTTCTGGGCGACCCCGGCCGCATCCGGCAGATTGCACTAAATCTCGTCTCCAACGCCATTAAATTCACCTCGCATGGCCATGTCCTTCTGGAAGTAACCTGCGACCCCAACACCTCCCACATCCGCATCGCGGTTCGCGACACCGGTATCGGAATCCCCGCCGGGCACATCGGGCGGCTGTTCCAACAGTTTCAGCAGGTCGATGCGTCCACCACGCGCAGGTACGGCGGCACGGGCCTGGGATTGGCAGTTTGCAAACAATTGGCCGGGTTAATGGGCGGGACGATCGGTGTGGAAAGCCAGCCCGGACAGGGCTCGTCGTTCCACGTCGACATTGCCCTCGCCCGCGCGCCTTCCGTTTGTACGCAGGCGGTTCCAGCCGTCGATTTGGAATCCGTTCGGGTCCTCGTGGTCGACGATCATCCCATCTGCCGTTCGCTGACCGTGGCGCTCTGCTGCCGATGGGGCATGCGGGTGGAGCAGGCTTCCTCTGGCCCGGAGGCGTTGCAACGGATCGAAGCCGCCGATGACAGCGGCGACCCCTTCCGCATCGTTTGCCTTGATTACATGATGCCCGACATGGACGGCATAGCAACCGCGCGAAACCTGCGGCAACTGGACCTACACACGGAACCGGCCATTATTCTCATCACTTCCACCAGCGAGCGGAACGATGTGCGCCGCATCGGCGACGCGGGCTGCCACCTTTGCCTCGTGAAACCGCTGCGGGAATCTGTCCTGCTGGACGGCATTAAACGCACGCTCGCCAGCCGCGAACCGGGTTCACAATCAACGGATTTTCCCTTCTTTTCATCGTCAGTGCCGGCAAAGCTGCCGTCTGTTCAGACGTCTCAATTCAAGGGCTGCCGCGTTCTCCTTGTCGAAGATAACGCTGTCAATCAAAAGGTCGGAGCGGCCCTGCTCGCCAAGTTGGGCTGCCGCATCGATATCGCTGGCGACGGCCGGGAGGCGCTGCGGATGGCCATGCAGTTGCCCTACGATCTGATCCTGATGGATTGCCATATGCCGCAAATGGACGGCTACGAGGCCACGCGCCAGATGCGAAACCACGAAGGGGCCGCGCAGCGCACGCCTATCGTCGCCATGACCGCCGGCGTCCTGCCGGAAGATCGCGAACGGTGTTTCGCTTCCGGCATGGACGATTTCATTTCCAAACCAGTCAACGCGAGCCGCTTGCGGGATGTGCTGGGGAAGTACCTCGCTAATGCTGGAACCTGATTCGTAATCGCCCGCCCGCCTGCGTTGCAAGAATCTAGTCTTGCCTAGGCTCGCGGTGATCATCCGCGGCGTCCCAGCGCCTGACCCAATGACAGCCGTCAAAACGAACGTCATTCGGGTACGCGCCGGCTTCCACTTGGACGGAGAACGCCCTATCCGGAGAAGTGCCTTGCTTTCGTCCACACAGACGTGGGTGAAGATCTCAGCGAAAAGCCTATTTCGATTAACAGATGGGCGTACCTTCACGCACATGAAATGATTTAGGGACACCCCTCGAACTCACGGTTACCGAAAGCGAGAATGCGCTCGCCGCGTACAATAGCAAGGTATGGCTCTCCCATGCCAGCCGATTTCATCGAAGGAGACCAAGGCTACGTTTGAGAGGCGGGCTCAGGTGAATTCCGATGAATCAATCCGTTACCTCATCTCCGAATCGGCAACCGGTCACTTTACCGCTATCGCGCCCTACGACAGATCCTCATGGAATCCCGCTCACCGCGATCGAGATGGAAACAGAGGCCGCGCGAAAGCAACGAAACCGCCGGGCGCTTGTCTTGATCGCCGCCGGTATCGCGATCACCAGCGCAGGTCACTACTTAACGCCTCCGGATCTCTTGCTGTGGCACGGGATATTCCAACGGCTCTACTACCTGCCCGTGGTCTATGCCGCGATCACTTTCGGAAGAACCGGCGGACTAATCACGGGGCTCGCTTGCGGGGCTCTCTATGTACCGCACATCCTCACCACCTGGTCGCACCAGCAGCACTATGCCATGGAGCAGTACGCCGAAATCTTTATGTTCCTCGCAGTGGGCTTGGTGACGGGCGTCCTTGCTGACAGAGAGCGTAAGAGGAGGGCGGAGTTGCAGGAGACTGCCCGCCAGCTTAGCCAGGCACATCGCGAACTCAACGATACCTTTGAGCAGGTGAAGAGGGCTGACCGGCTATCGGCCGTTGGGCAATTGGCCGCTGGCCTCGCGCATGAGATACGGAATCCACTGGCGAGTATCGACGGAGCAGCCGAGGTGATGCAGGCCGCCGAGAGTCCCGAAGAAGTCCGCGCGGAAACGATGGGAATCATTCGCGGCGAATGTGCCCGGCTCAATCGTCTCCTAACAAATCTCCTGGATTTCGCTCGGCCTCGGAATCCAGAATGGCGGGAAGTTAACTTGCCCAAAGTCGTCGAATCCGTGCTATCGCTCGTTAAGCACTCGGCGGGCAAGAATATCGACTTTGTGCAGCAGATCCAAGATAACCTCCCTCCACTTTGGGCAGACGAAGAACAGATCGCTCAGGCATTACTCAATCTCACCATCAACGCCGCCCAAGCGATGACCGAAGGGGGCCAGATCGTTTTGACGGCTGTAAATCGCGATGGAGGAAACTTGATTCGCGTCCAAGACCAGGGTATTGGCATCGATCCTGCAAACCTAGATAAGGTCTTCGATCCCTTCTTTACGACTAAAACGGCCGGTACCGGCTTAGGCTTATCTGTAGTCGACCAGATCGTTCGGCAGTTGGGCGGTGCTGTGAGCGTGGAGCATAACCCGGACCGTGGCATGACGTTTTCCCTTTTCTTCCCCCCCAGCACGGCCAAGGAGCAGCCATGACCGGAAAGCGGATTTTGGTCGTAGACGACGAGGAGAACCTCCGCCGTGTAACCCAAATGCGCTTGCAGCAGGCGGGCTACGAAGCCCTGACCGCCCCTGATGGAGCTAGCGCTCTGGAATTCCTTTCGCGCAATCCGCAGGATCTCATCGTGACGGATCTGAAGATGCCCGGAATGTCGGGAATGGATCTGCTGCGGAGGGTGAAAGAAGAGTATCCCGAAGTGATCGTGCTGGTCGTGACCGCTTTCGGCACGATTGAGTCCGCAGTGGAGGCCATGCGCTTGGGAGCTTATGACTACATCATTAAGCCCGTCAACGCAGATGCGCTGAAGCTTGTGATCTCTCGCGCGCTCGAACACCATCGATTGCGAGAAGAGGTCGTGAACTTGCGGAGCGCGATTGACCGGAAGTATGGTTTTGAAAACATTATCGGAAAAGCTAAGCCGCTGCTTACAACGCTGGATAACGCTTCGCGTGCGGCCCAAAGTGATTCCACGGTTCTCATTCGTGGCGAAACGGGTACGGGTAAAGAGCTTCTTGCGAAGGCGATTCACTTCAACAGTCCGCGCGGCGGGAAGCCCTTTCTGGTAATCAACTGTGGGGCAATTCCCAAAGAGCTTCTTGAGTCCGAGCTGTTTGGGCACATGAAGGGCTCCTTTACCGGCGCTCTCGCCAACAAGAAAGGCAAGATCGAGATGGCGGACCAGGGCACTTTGTTTCTGGACGAAATTGGCGAGATGCCCTTGGATTTGCAAGTGAAGATACTTCGCTTAATTCAAGAGCGGGAGATCGAAAAAATCGGCGCGGCGGCTCCGGCAAAGGTGAATGTGCGCATCATCGCCGCAACCCATCGCGATCTGCAAGCAATGGTGGAAGACGGCTCTTTTCGCGAAGATCTCTACTATCGGCTGGCGGTAATACCGCTCAACCTGCCGCCGTTACGGGAGCGCCCCGACGACATCATGGAACTGGTGGCCATCTTTTTTCAGAAGTTCAAAGATCGTCTCAGCCGGCCAGATTTGCAGCTTTCCCCTTCCCTGCTGCCCTACTTTGCTACCCATCGTTGGCCGGGTAATGTGCGGGAATTGGAAAACGTAGTGGAACGGCTTGTGGTGTTGGCTCCCGGGCATGAAGTTACGGTTTCTGACCTTCCGGATTTTCTCCGCCGGGACAAGCATCCGCTGGAGGCGATTCATCTTGAGTTGCCGCCGGAAGGAATCAGCCTGGAGGCGGTCGAGAAAGAGCTCGTCCTGAAGGCGCTGGAAAAATTCCAGTGGAATCAGACTAAGGCGGCGGAGTATCTGGACATCAGCCGCAAGGTCCTAATTTATCGGATGGAAAAATTCTCCTTGCGCAAGGATTCTTAGATTCTTACATCTGAAATCGTAAATAAGAATTCTTCAATACTTCACGCAGCCTCCAGCAGTTGAGTGATATTGCGTATGGAATCATCAGCTTTGTGAAGCGCTGTTTCCAGTTTGCTTTTTGGACGGGCAGCGAGGTCGGGTCGATGGTGAAACAGGCTGTTGGCAAGGAATCCAGGCGATCCCCAACAAGCCATACTCCTGTCAGAGGGCAGCGCCTGCCTCAAAACGAGCAATGAAAGTGGCTTCGCGCAGTGACCGGCTCCGGCGCGCCAACTCGGCGTTTTTGGAAAGTTGACTTCTCCAAAGTACTTGCAGAAGAGCTCGCTTCTGACTTTCGCCTCGGGATTCTTTAGGACGGGCAGGAGCGATTTCCGTTGGATAGAGGAAGGGATGGGCGCGCCGGCGAGTTGAATAAATGTCGGCGCGATATCGATGTTGGCGACAAGTGACTAGATCTTTGTGCCGGGCTTAAAGAGTTTCGGGTAGCGGATGACGAGCGGATTCGTCGAAGCCCCAGCGCTTGTCGCTGAGGCCGTGCTCACGCCAGAAGTAGCCATTGTCGCTTGTAAAGACGAAGACATTATTACAGGCTCAGCACGGGACACGGGGCTTCGCGCACGATGGCATAGCTATGGGTGCGGAGACGGCCGAGGATACTTTTGTCCAGATGGCGTCCGAGGATGACTAAGTTGGCGTTGAGGTCTTCGGCGACTTGACGAACAACCTTAGCGGGTTCGCCGGGAATGACATGGACGCTGGCGGTGGCGGCGGCATCCTTGACACACTCTTCCAGCTTGGCCTTCAATTGACGGGCGACTTCGATGCGCCAGGTGGGATCCATAAACTGGGCAGCCCCGGCGCCGTCGTCGGGACTTGCGTGAACGACATGCAGTTCGGCGCCGAATTCCTTGGCGATGCTGTTTCCGGCGGCGATGAGTTTGTTGGCGCGAGGAGCATCGAGATCGACAGCGACGAGGATGCTCTTGATGTGTTCGGCTTCATCGGAAGGCACTTCGATGTGAGTTCCGGTGAGGACTGGCACAGGCGAGTCAGAGAGAATACGCGCGGCGACAGACCCGAGAAGAAAGCGGCGGAAGGGGCCGTAACCGTGTGTAGAAAGCATGATGAGGTCGGCATGCTCCTCTTCGGCTAAGCGGACGATCTCGGTGGCCGGTTCGCCTTCCCGGAAAACCGTTTTGACTTTGCAACCTTTTAAATAAATTCTTGTGAATTCCTCCAGTTGGGATTCCAGCACGGGCTTCTGCACGGTGTACCAATCGAGCACAGCGGCGGTGGGGACGTCCACGCCTTCGGCGGCTAACTGGAACGGGCGCATGACGTGCAGTGCGACAATGGTAGATCCGTACTGTTTCGCCATGATGCGGGCGTGGGCGGCGGTGCTGGCGGAGCGAGTGGAAAAATCGACCGGCAGGACGATGGTTTTCGGGGTAATCATAATAGCCTCCAAATAATTTCTACTAACTTAACGATAGACCTGCCTGGATGAAAAGCCAATGAATTCATTGGATGAATGTTTAGTCTATTAGCGGGTGGATTCTTTGGTCGGGGGGGCATGCGGCGTTGCTAACAGGCCACACAAGACGTTACATGGCCGATCAAATTTAGGAGATCTAACCAGGCCGTTACATGCTAAGCTGCCAGCAGATGAACGTCACTGCCAAACTCGGCCTCGCCTCGTTGGTTGCGATTGTTCTGTTTTTTACTCCGATCGGCTTTTGCGCCGACGTGCTGAAGGATCACAGTTCCGCGGCGCATCCGTGTTGTCCGGCCAAGCCGGCCTCCCTGCCGGATGATTGCGCCCGGCCAGGGTGTATCTACGTGGACACGAGCCTGGTACCAGTCGCCGCCGGGGCCGCGACTGACGCTGGGCCGGTATGCGAATTTGCGCCCATCTTAGTCTCGATGGAAACCCAGCCGGCGGCCACTCCAGCACTCGCTCACCCACTGGCGCCGCTTCCGCCGTTCCAGCGGTTCGTCGTTTTCCATCAGTTCCTCATCTAGCCGGACATCTCCCGCCTGGATAGCCCACTCGCTAATACAAGGGATGGCGCGCGCCGTGCGTGCGCCCATCAAGAAGATTTCATCAGGAGATGTCTTTTGAAAATCACAATGTTCCTATTTGGCGCGACGGTATTCGCGTCCTTAACTATGGTGGCGGCCGGTGCGCCATTGCGGGAAGAACAGTATCGGGCAAAGTACGGGCGTTATACCCCCGCATACGAGGCCCGGTTGAAAGAAACACCCGCGGCGAGTATCATCCCGGATTGTTGTCGTTCTCTGCAGGCCCGTCACGAGAAGGCGAATGGCGGCAGCAACGCGATACTCGCCGAAGAGCGCAGCCGCGTAAAGTACGGGCCATACTCACCGGTGAAAGGGGCACGAGTGAAGGCAGCTCTGGCAGAATTGGCAGTCCACGGTCAAACTTCCGGAGGTGCAGGTAGTGGGGCTGCAACAGGTCAAGAACACGCTGGTGAGTCTGGTCGCCACGGCACAGACAATGATCGCCGCGGTGGCGCTTATTGCGGTCATTGTCGCGTTTATCGGCGTGATCAACACGATCTTAATGAGTGTGCACGAGCGAACCTCGGAAATCGGCATTATGAAGGCGCTCGGGGCGCGGCGTGAATCCATATTTCAACTGATCTGGCTGGAAACGGTAATGATTTGTCTCGCTGGGGCGATCCTGGGCTCGATACTGGCGGTGATCGGGTCGGACGTGGTGGAGAGGGCGATCAAGTCAGTCGCCGATATGGGCGTGTCGAGGTCGATTGTGCAAATCACGCCGGCCGTCATCGACTACGCCGTGCTCGGCGCGGTGATTCTGGGGTTCTTCGCGGGACTCTATCCGGCGTGGCGGGCCTCCTCCATGCGGCCTGTGGAAGCGATCAGCAAGGGGAATTGAAATGGGCGACATCATCATCGAAGCACACGGATTGAAGCGGTATTATCACCGCGGAAGTGAAACGGTGAAGGCGCTCGATGGAGTGGATATTTCGATCCGTCAGGGCGAGATCGTTTCCATACTGGGTCCATCTGGCTCCGGCAAGACGACGCTGATCAACCTGCTTTCCTGCCTGGACGCGCCGACGGAGGGGACCCTCAGCGTTGCCGGAAAATCGGTCGCCGGGCTGTCAGAAGATCAATTGGTGGAGGTCCGGCGGGGCGTGTTGGGATTTGTGTTCCAACAGTTCTCCCTCCTGCCCACGCTCACCGTCGCGGAGAACATCGAACTCCCGCTCCTGTTTCTCGGACTCAAGGCAGATCCCAAACGAACGCGGGAGATACTCGCGGCGGTCGACCTGTCAGACCGCGCCAACCACCTCCCGCGGGAGTTATCCGGCGGGGAAATGCAGCGTGTTGCCATCGCCCGGGCGCTCATTGCCGGCCCCAAAATTCTGGTGGCGGACGAGCCTACCGGGAACCTCGACAAGGCCACCGGCGGATCCGTCATCGCCCTCTTTAAGCGACTGGCGGCCGAAGAAGGGCTGACGATTCTACTTACTACGCACAACACCGTCTTCGGCGCCGAAGCCGATCGCGCCATCACATTAGAGGATGGACGAATTGTAAAAGAAGAGCGCGCGGCTCGCGCTCCACTATCACCTGAATTATGCACAGGATCAGCGCCCGAGCTCTGATTCTGCCCGGTTGCTGCGACCCGTAATTGAGTAAGTCAGTTCGATTGGTGTAACTTCACCTCCGCTCCCGAAACACCGA
>Ga0163151_10001411_pt1 | contig 40336 bp, 41 predicted proteins | sample OliLakLV19MP5IB2_FD_145596 | JGI IMG/M metagenome (GOLD analysis project Ga0163151, IMG submission 145596) | Freshwater microbial mat bacterial communities from Lake Vanda, McMurdo Dry Valleys, Antarctica - Oligotrophic Lake LV.19.MP5.IB-2 | ecosystem: Environmental > Aquatic > Freshwater >... | reverse complement strand
CTCGTTTTGGCAGTCACCCATGGGGCTCCCCTGTCACGATGGCATGTTGAGCGTACAAACCGCTGTTTTTACAAGGTGTGGCGCAAATCGCGTGCCATTGTGCGGGAAGTCATCTGGGAAATCCGGGCTAACACTTGTTCATCCTATCGCTATGACACTGATTGTCAATCTGGCCAAACTGCGCACTTCTGAGCAGCCCGCATTACAAATCGCTCTGCCTAATTTATGCTGTTGCCCTTACGACTCGGATGGCGACAATCGCGGGATTATGATTTCGCTGACGTGAGCTAAATTGGCATGACAACTCCCCGCACTCTCGCCATCGGCGACATTCACGGTTGCCGCGCCCCTTTCGAGCAACTGCTGGCAATGCTCGCTCTGGGTGCGCAAGATACGCTCGTCATTCTCGGCGATGTCGTCGATCGTGGTCCCGACAGCCAAGGAGTGATCGAAGTCTTGCTAAAACTCAAGGATCAATGCCAACTCGTGTGCATCACCGGCAATCACGAAGAGATGATGCTCACCGTGGTCGACAATAAAATGCCACTCCAAGATTGGTTAGCCCATGGGGGCGACGAGACACTCGATTCCTACGGCAAAGGGTCGGCACCCGCGCGCTTGCCTGAGGAGCATATCGAGTTCTTGCGCACCTGGGTCGACTATTACGAAACACCCGAGCACTTTTACGCGCACGGAAATTATCTCGCGCGTAAACCGCTCGACCAACAACCGTGGCACGAGATGCGCTGGGAATCGCTCCGCAATTTTCGCCCTGGCGTTCACTGCTCGGGCAAGACCGCGATTCTCGGACACACGTCGAACAAACAAGGCGAGATTCTCAACCTCGGCCACTTGATCTGCATCGATACTTACGCCCACGGCGGCGGCTGGCTGACGGCACTGGAACCCGCAACGAAAAAAGTGTGGCAAACCAACATTCACGGCGAATCCCGCGAAGGAAAGCTGCCACTGCCACGGTGGCAGTGACGATTACTGTCATCCCGATGGGAGTTCAACGACCAGAGGGATCTGGTTTGCAGTACCATCACGTATGGAAAACGCAGGAAGCGTGAACCTAGATTCTTCGGATCGCCGACCACTGCTGCGCAGCGGTGCCCGTCCCCTCAGAATGACATTTCTTCGAGCGTCCTTGGAATGACACAAATAAAAAACCCGGGGATCACCATCCCCGGGCTTTCTCTGTCGTCACACCATTGACCCACGGTGTGTCACTCAACCGCTGTCACCCGGTTTTGCTTGCCTCATTCAAAATCTTCGCTGGGCACGTCTTCCTCCGCGAGATTGGCAGCTTTGCCCGCGGTGGAAAGCAAATCGTCAAAACCACCGACGGCCAGAATCTTTTGCTTGATCTCTTCGGTAATCTGCGGATTCTCTTTGAGGAACACGCGAGACTTTTCCTTGCCTTGGCCGAGTTGCATCTCGCCGTAGCGGAACCAAGCCCCAGTGCGGGATAATACCTTTTTCTCCAAGCCCAAATCGAGAATATCCCCTTCGTAGCTGATGCCGTCGTTGTGCATCATGTCGAATTCCGCGGCACGGAACGGCGGGGCCACCTTGTTCTTGACGATCTTCGCCCGCACGCGCTGGCCGATCACGTCTTCGCCATCCTTCAACTGGCCGATACGGCGCACATCGATGCGACAGGAGGCATAGAACTTGAGTGCTCGACCACCGGGGGTCGTTTCGGGACTGCCAAACATGACCCCGATTTTTTCGCGAATTTGATTGATAAAAATCACCGCCGTCTTGGCCTTGGCGATCACACCCGTGAGCTTGCGCATCGACTGGCTCATCAAGCGGGCCTGCAAACCGACATGCGAATCACCAATTTCCCCGTCGAGTTCTTTCTTGGGAACCAAGGCGGCGACCGAGTCGATGACGATCACATCTACCGCATTGGACTTAATCAGCATCTCGGTGATGTGCATCGCCTCTTCACCGTGGCCCGGTTGGCTCACCAGCAGCGTTTCCAGATCAACACCCAGCTTCTTGGCCCAACTGGGGTCGAGCGCGTGTTCGGCATCGATGAACGCGGCAATGCCACCCGCCTTCTGGGCCTCGGCAATGACGTGCAGGGCCAACGTGGTCTTGCCGCTTGATTCCGGGCCGTAAATTTCGATGATCCGGCCGCGAGGAATCCCCTGCCCTCCCAGGGCGATGTCGACCGACAGGCTGCCGGTGGAAATCCCTTCGATCCGACAAATCTTGTCGGCCCCCAACGGCATGATCGACCCTTCGCCGAATTGCTTTTCGATCGCTTCGACCGTGTTCCGCAATTCGGGGCTGGCGGCCAACATCTGATCGGCGGCGGTTTGCTTAGAGGAAGGCTTGGCGGGCTTCGCCTTTTCTTTTTTGGCCATATCGTTTCTCGAAGATGCGTTGTCTCTAGTAGAGGAACTGTCTTTAGGAGAGGAATTGTTTTTGAGCGAGGAGCTGTTTTTCGGTGAAGAATTCTTGCTAGCAACGGCTGATACCATGGTTCGGACCCTTTATCCAACAGAAAAGGCGAAGATGCAAGCCGCCCACACTCACAACACAGAACGTGACGGCACTGATATACTGTACGCACGGATACTATATTTGTGTTCAGTATTTGGTGCAAGAGGTCTTTTTTGCGAAAATTTGCCGAATCATGGCGGGGTTTCCGCAGCCGGGGGGCTGGAGAACTGAAAAGTCCCCCACGGTCATCCCCCCAACTTCAAATGCGCCAGCGGCACATATTTTGGCCCTGAACGCTGCGGCTCGCTCTCGTAAACAACCACCTCGTCGACAAACATTTGCCCGCCAGCAAAGTCGGCCAGCGAACCAACGGCAGCACAGAGCGGCGCATGATCGGCAGCAGGTCCAACACGCCCCAACGTGAGATGCGGCACGAACTGCCGATTCTCGCCACGAAAACCCATGCTGGCGAGGTTTTGCTCGATGGCGGCTTGGAGCTGACAAAACTTGTCGGAACCTTCGTTCGCACCAAGCCACAGCACGCGTGGACGCTCCGGCTTGGGAAACGCCCCCACGCCGGCTCCCGTAAGCGAGAAAGGCACGAAGTTCGTAACCACCTTCCCCACCCGCCGACAAACCTCGGCAAGTTCTTCATCACGCAAGTCACCCAAAAACTGCAGCGTCCAGTGCAAGTTCTCCGGCTCGACCCACTTCACATTCGCCGCCACCGGCCGCAACCGCTCAATGGCCGCCTGCGCTTGCCCATGCACGCCATCAACAGCTTCCACGGCGATAAAGGTGCGAGTCTTGGCCATGAGAAAACTTAAGTTGATCGAAGAGTACGACAAACTGCCTTGGCAGCATTTGGTGTTTTTTGAACAGGATGAGAAGAAGGATGGTAAAAAATCTCGTAGTCACTAGGATTGCCTATGCTAAACACATTCATCTTGAAGATACTGTGGGACGAGCCAGCAAGTGATATCCTTCAAAATCCATCCCTTGTCAATCGAGTAATAAGTGCCGTGGCAACATTTCGCTGTTCACAATGCGCCTTTGAGAAGCAAGTTTCGGAAGACCTCGTTGGAAAAAAGGCACGTTGTCCTAAGTGTAAAGATGTGAGTTTAATTACAGACGACCCCGTTATGCCTGACGTAATCGAAATTGAAGACGACGACCCTTATGATTTGTGGTCTGATTTCAAGAGCGATGAGAAGGACAATAAAGCAACTATCTCCACGGAATTGCCTCTTCAAACGGAGCAACAGATTATACAAGGTGGTCCAGGCGTACCTAAGCCGCGATCCTTCTTTACGATTGCGCTGTTGGCAGGCGGTTTTTTTGGCATTGGAATGGGGTTGTTTATTACATTCCAGAGCGGAGTTGGGACTGGCATCTTAGCTGCCGTCGTAGGCGGCCCACTCTTTGGATTCATATTAGCATTTTTTCTTTCTGGAAAACAGATCGCCGTGCGGTTTGAGAGTCGGGACGACTTTATCAATGACATGAAACGTGCGTTCAAAAAAATCAAGCACGAAGTGGTTGAATTGTCTGATCCTCTCTTTACATTCAAACATGAACAGGGCGTGATTCTAGTCACGACTCGTGTTCACGTCGGACGGCGAGAGGCGATATTTGTCGGACCACGAACATACGTCAAGAAGTTCGTTCGGCAATTGTCTGACCGACATGAGGTCGATTGGACAGGCAAGAAGGTGAAAGAGAATCACGGCGAAGCACCACCAGACATTGCTGCTCAATGTGCGTGGATTGCAGCAGGCGTAGTCCTCCTTGTGTTATTTTGGGGGTTCAAAGAAATATCTTCCCCGGAAGGCAAAGCTCAGTCATATGTTCTCAGTCGGCTCAAGGCCCCTTCGGAAGTGACGTTTATTTCTGCGAAGATCGTGGGCAGGAATGCTGACGGAACACAGGTGGAAATCGTGTTTGAAGCACCAAACTCCTTTGGGGTAAAGCTTAGAGATTCAATGACCGTAGTGGTTAAGTCAGATGGAAGCGTTGGAGAATTTTGACTCGCTGATCGAGTAGCAACCGTATGCTGATTCTGGATACTTCCAAATTGGACTCAAGGAGTATCCCCTGCTGGCTCACACACACGGAGGAGACATCATTAGGGCTAAGTGACAGTATGTTCGGTGGTCGTAGATCGTCTGACAGTCCCTTCGGTTTCGCCCCGGGGATGTTTCGCGACCGAGCAGTATATAGCAACCGTGGCATGACGGATTCTCGATTCCAATCGCGTGTTGCAACAACGGGCTCCTCACATATCCAATGCATGTCCCATCACTTTTATGCTCGAAATGCCAAGGGGCTAATGCATAAAGACCTCTTGGTGGGCGTGCATTTGAAGTGCTTACTACGTCACGACACCAGAGACAGTAGAACGGGCCGGATAGGGATTTTGCCTGCATTACGTGGACGATTACCCCTTTATTTACCCAGTGTTGGATAGTTGCAGCGTCGTGGTCATGGACCGCTTGGGCAATTGCCAAACAATCCACATCCGGATGGTTCATGTCCAACAGGGCGTAAATCATCAATCAGTTTCCTTTGCAAATTTCCAAGGGCGGCAGAGAAGGGGTCGGAGAATGATAAGCTGCCGCGAATCTTAAATTAAATTAAGACCTCCGATGTTTGCCTTACCCCTGCTTTCTCTCTCTACTAATCGTAACGAATTCATGACCCCCTGAAAAGCAAAGCCCCATCATGCAGGCGGCCTCGCGCGTGGCAATCTGCGTCGTTGTCAACACTTCTTTTTGTGCCAATGAAAAAGGGGTTGGGGGCTAGGATTTGGGGACTTGTTTGCGAAACTCATCGCCAGTCCCAAGCCCCCAGATCCAAATCCCAGAGCTGGTCAAAAATCACAACAGAAATGGCCGCGCGCCTGTGATAAAATACACCTCGTTCACGACACGGGATTGTTTCCTTGTTGTGGCGTCGCATAGGTACGTTCGCCAATCGGCCGGCCATCGTCTGGGCACTTGCACTTGTTTTCGATCGCAAATGCTTGGGCACCGATTTCTCGAGAAGTGATGTCACGAACGAAACGTCAGCGACAACAGGCCACAAAATGGTCCAGAGTCTCGAACAGTTTCCACCCGTGGGTACCCACGGTTTTTGAAGCCGCTTGCGGCTTAGCGATTCCGCTCTACAAACTCAACTGCGCCAAAAACCAATCCCAACGGATTGGCTACTTGTATGCGCGCGAGAGTCGTGCCACAAGAATTGTCTCCGAAAACGTCTAAAACGAGAGTTTTTTTCAGCGCAAACACAACATGCAGGTGCTCCGGCAATCCCACCCACTACATGATGTGGAGGTTCGTTCCACATTGAAACACAATAGGCCCAGCGCAAGAAAATCGCCGCCGAGCGGGCACCAAAGCGCAGCTTTGATCGGCTCGACGGCGATTAAATGTTAACAACTTAAATATCAACTCGCGACCGATTCGTCGTCATCTCCGCCGTCGGCCAGCGCGCCCACCGGTTCGGCCTCGGGTTCGCCATCCATGCGGCCCTCAAACGTAAGCTGCTTCTTGTCAGCCACCTTCTTCACGCTCACGCGGATCACGTGCTTGCCGTTGAATTCGCCCTTGAGCAATTCCTCGGCCAGCGGATCCTCGATGAACGACTCGATCGCTCGTCGCAAAGGTCGAGCACCGTAATCGGTGTTGGAACCCTTCTTGATAAGAAATTCCTTGGCTTCGTCGGTGAGTTCGAGCGCAAGTCCCCGCTCTTTCAACCGGCCACGAATCTTGCTGAGCTCCAACTCGACCACATCTTTCAAGTCGGTCGTGGTCAAGTGACGGAACACAATAATGTCGTTCACGCGGTTAATAAACTCGGGCCGGAACACTTTTTCAATCTCTTCCACGACCCGCTTTTTCATGCTGTCGTACGACGCATCTTCATCTGGTTTTTGGAAACCGAAGGCGGCTTCGTTCTTGATCGCATCGGCACCCGCGTTCGTGGTCATAATCAAAATCACGTTCCGGAAGTCAACATTGCGACCAAAGCTGTCCGTGAGCCGACCCTCTTCCATCAACTGCAACAGCATATTGAAGACTTCGGGATGGGCCTTTTCGATTTCGTCCAACAGCACCACGGCATACGGACGGCGGCGAATCTGCTCGGTGAGCTGACCACCTTCCTCATAGCCGACATAACCCGGAGGAGCACCAATCAAGCGGCTCACATTGTGCTTTTCCATGTACTCGCTCATATCGATCTGAACGAGCGCTTCTTGGTCGCCGAACATAAATTCGGCTAATGCCTTGGCGAGCAACGTCTTGCCAACGCCGGTCGGTCCCGCGAACACGAAACAGCCAGTAGGCCGTTTGGGGTCTTGCAAACCGCTACGACTGCGACGCACGGCCTTGGCGATGGCCTTAATCGCTTCGTCCTGGCTGATCACGCTGTTGTGCAGCTCAGCTTCCATGTTCATCAAGCGCAGCGTGTCCTCGGTCGTCATCCGGGTGAGCGGAATGCCGGTCATTTTGGACACCACTTCGGCGATCACTTCTTCGTCGACCACGCCACCATTCTCGCGGGACTTCTCCCGCCATTCCTTGGTGATGTGCTGCTTCTTTTTCTTGAGCTTGTCGGCCTGATCGCGCAGGGAGGCTGCCTTCTCGAAATCTTGATTCGCGACGGCTTCTTCCTTCTCGCGGTTGAGTTGCTCGACATCGTCGTCGATTTCCTTCAAATTGGGCGGCTTGCTCATCGTTTTGAGCCGCACGCGGGCACCCGATTCATCGATCACGTCAATCGCCTTGTCCGGCAAGCAACGGCCCGTGATATAGCGGTCCGAAAGTTCCACGGCCGCCTTGATCGCATCGTCGGTGATCTGCACGCGGTGATGCTCTTCGTAACGGTCTCGCAAACCTTCCAAAATCTTGACCGTGTCCGCGGCATTGGTGGGTTCGACCAGCACTTCCTGGAACCGGCGAGCCAAGGCCGAATCTTTTTCGATGTATTTGCGGTACTCATCGAGCGTCGTGGCCCCGATGCACTGGATTTCACCACGGGCCAGCGCCGGCTTCAACACGTTGGAAGCATCGATGGCACCTTCCGCGCCGCCGGCACCCACCAAGGTGTGCAATTCGTCGATAAACAGAATCGTGTTCTTGGCACGGCGGACTTCGTTCATCACCGCCTTAATCCGCTCCTCGAATTGGCCACGGTACTTCGTACCGGCCACCATCATGGCCAGGTCAAGCACCACGATCCGCCGATCCAACAGAATCTCAGGCACATTGCCGTCGATCACGCGCTGAGCGAAACCTTCGACAATCGCGGTCTTGCCGACACCCGCTTCGCCCAAGAGTACGGGATTGTTCTTCGTACGGCGGCAAAGCACCTGGATCGCCCGTTCGATTTCCTTTTCGCGACCAATCACGGGATCAAGCTTGCCCTGACGGGCAAGCTCCGTGAGATCGCGGCCAAAGCTGTCAAGCGCGGGAGTCTTGCTCTTGCTGCTCTTGCGGCCTTCGCGTTCGCCTTCTTCGCCACCCGACTCGCCGACGCGACCACCACGGGGAGAATCTTCCCCTTCGAGGCCGTGGCCGAGCAGATTCAGAACTTCCTCGCGAACTTCTTCGAGCTTGAGTCCCAAATTCATGAGCACCTGGGCGGCCACGCCTTCTTGCTCACGCAAGAGGCCGAGCAGAATGTGCTCCGTGCCCACGTAGTTGTGGTTCAGATGGCGAGCTTCTTCCATCGAGTATTCGATGACTTTTTTGGCCCGCGGCGTTTGCGGCAGCTTGCCCATCGTGACCATGTCGGGGCCGCTTTGGACGAGCTTTTCGACTTCGAGGCGGATTTTCCGCAGATCGACGTCCAGATTCTTGAGGACGTTGGCGGCAACGCCACTCCCCTCTTTAATCAACCCCAGCAACACGTGCTCGGTGCCGATATATTCGTGATTGAACCGCTGTGCCTCTTGATTGGCCAACTGCATTACCTTGCGGGCGCGGTCGGTGAAACGTTCGTACATGGCCATACTCCCCTTCTTTGATTCGCCACGCGGCGTTTGGTCGTAAGTCGACTTTAAGTCATTTACGCAGCCCAACGCCGATTGGTTTCATTTGTCTCGGTAGCAGACGCCTCAGCGTCGGTGATGTTGTAAGTCTCGGGTTCTGCTTCGACTGTGTCGTCTGTTGTTGTGTGATCGATTTCTGTCTGTTCTGAATCTTTCAACGCGGCGGCGTTTTCCTCACGCTCGACCGCAATCTCGTGCTGCCACGGGTCGGCTGCTTCCAACCGGCTTAACTTATCCAACTGCCTCACCGCCTCGCGATGTCGGCCTTGGTGCCGCCACAAGGTGGCCAACATCAGCCGGGCTTCCGCGTCGCGGTCGTCCAACTTGAGCAGCTTGAGGAGCAATTGCTCCGTCGCCACCCAATCGCCCTGCAAGTAAACCTGCTGGGCATCTCGATACAATTGTTCTCTTGGTTGGCTGGTAAGGCCAACGGACGCCACGGTGTTCTCTACCAAAACTCCGTCCGCCGCTTCATTACCATGTTCGGTGGCCATGACGGCGTTCGTCACTTGCCGACGACTCTGCACCCAGCCCACAAGCCAGGCGAGTGCCACCAACCCATACCCGGCGAGCACTTGCTCCGAGGGAATCCACTCCCCAAACACGAACGTCGCGAGGATCAACACGTTCACCAACGCGGTAAATCCTACCGCCACTGCCAAAGCTACCCAAGACCCCCGCACCCAAAGCTGCGGTAGCCCGGGCCAAAAGTAGGCGATCTTCGGCAGTTTTCGCGTCGGCACCATGAATTTCCATCCTCGCTGGCCGCGCGACCACTTTACCGACAACGCATGTCCGCAGAGTGACCCCGCAAGTTTAGCCCGCGACAGTACGGATGCAAGGCAACATCAAGCCCTCAACCGCTTTACAGCCACGAAATCGTTTCCCCGGCAAGTTTATCGTGGCGATCTTGCCGCGTGCGCAGCAGGGATCACCAACAGACAATTCGCCCGGTGGGAAGATAACGATAATAGCGGCGACCGACGAGGTCGGTTTGCGGTCTGCTGGACATCTGGGGCAAGCAATGCAAACCCGGCATAATGGTGCTAGCAAGCCGCTTGCGGCTTAGCGTGTACTTATTCACCGCTAAGCCGCAAGCGATGGGGCCAATTTAATTGAACAACGACCACAATATCCTTCGAATCCTCGACGCCGCGGCCAACCGCGCGGCCGAGGGCTTGCGCGTCGTCGAGGATTTCACACGCTTCGTGCTCGATGACGCCCATCTCACCCGGCTCCTGAAAGAATTGCGGCACGAGTTGGCAGATACCATCAACACTCTGCCCCGTAGCGACCGTCACGCCATACGTGAGACGCAACACGACGTGGGAACGGCAATTTCCACTGCCACCGAAAACGTGCGCACCGATGCCGTGGATGTTTGTGAAGCAAGTTGCGAACGGGTGAAGCAATCGCTCCGGAGCCTAGAAGAATTCAGCAAAACAATTGCCCCCACAACCGCCAACCGGTTTGAAGCTCTCCGTTATCGTTGGTACACCCTGGAAAAAGCGCTAACCACTCGCTTGCGGTTTAGCGACGAACTGGAACACGCCAAACTCTGCGTTTTAATCAACGGCACATTCCCTATCGAAAAAGTTCACCAACTCGTCAACTCCGGTGTCGGCATGATTCAATTGCGTGAAAAAAATCTCAACGACAGCGAGTTGCTGAAACTCGCTCGATCATTGTGCGACGCCGCAAAGGTTCCCTGCCAAAATGGCGGGGCGATGTGCTTGGTGATCATCAACGACCGCTCCGATATCGCCGCCGCCGCGAATGCCGATGGCGTCCACCTCGGCCAAGACGATTTGCCGGTGCGCGAAGCCCGCCGCATCCTCGGCCCGCGAAAAATCATCGGCGTCTCGACTCACAACATCGAGCAAGCTCGTGCGGCAGTGCTAGAGGGAGCCAACTACCTCGGTGTCGGCCCAACGTTTCCTTCAACGACCAAAGCGTTCGAGACCTTCCCCGGCACGGCGCTACTCAAACAAGTCGCCGAAGAAATTTCGCTCCCCGCATTCGCCATCGGCGGGATTACGCTGGAGAATCTACCTGAGGTGCTGGCGACGGGCATCAAACGCGTGGCTGTGAGTGGTGCGATTGCGAAGGCGGAAGAAGCAGGGAATGCGGCACATGAATTCGTACAACGATTAACGGATGACACCGCCTGCTGAAGCAGGCTCGCCAACTGGAACGCTCGCGCGGTATGATGAATGGTCCACAAATTCATTCCGCAATCCGAACTCCGCATTCCGCAATCAAATCATGCTTCACGCAGTTATTATGGCCGGTGGTACCGGCACCCGTTTTTGGCCCGCCAGCCGCGCGGCCTCTCCCAAGCAACTCTTGTCGCTCGTGGGCAAGGCCACAATGATCCGCCAAACTTACGACCGCCTCGATGGTTTAGTCGGTCGCGAGCAGGCGCTCATCGTGACCAATCGCCAGTTGGTCGAGCCGATCAAAGCGCAACTCCCCGAACTTCCCGCCGAACAAATTGTTGGCGAGCCTTGCAAACGTGATACGGCCCCCTGCATCGGCCTCGCGGCGCTCTTGGTGAGCCGCAACGATCCTGACGCCACGATGGTAGTGATGCCGGCCGATCATGTGATTCGCTCGAGCGACCGCTTTCAAGCGGCCGTGCTACAAGCGGTGGAACTTGTCGAAAAACGTCCCAAGCGGATCGTCACCTTCGGCATTCAACCGAGCTACGCTGCCGAAATTTTTGGTTACATCCAACGCGGGGCGGCCATCGATACCCGGGGCGATGCAGCACCCTCGTACACCGTGAAGCGCTTCCGCGAAAAGCCGAACGCCGCCACCGCCGCCGAGTACGTCGCCTCGGGCGACTTTTTCTGGAACTCGGGTATCTTTATCTGGAAAGCCAAAACAATTCTCGACGCCCTCGCCGAACGGCAGCCCCTGATCCTCGAACATCTCAAGAAAATCGTCGCCGCCTGGGGCACCGACAAGCAGACGCAAGTGTTCAACGAAGAATTCTCGGCCATTGAAGGTATCTCAATCGATTACGCCGTGATGGAGCAGGCTCAAGACGTAGCGGTGATTGTAGCCCCCTACGATTGGGACGATCTGGGAAGCTGGCTCTCGCTCGCGCGGCTGTTGGGGACCGACAAAGACGAAAACACGATTGTCGGCAAACACTTGGGCATGAACACCAAGGGTTCGATCATCCGCTCGACCGACGATCACTTGGTCGTCACGCTCGGACTCAAGGATTGCCTCATTGTGCATACCCCCGACGCCACGCTCGTAGCCAACAAGAACGACGAAGAATCAATCCGCAACATCGTCAAGCAACTCGAACAGCGCGGCATGACGGAGTATCTGTAATGCCACCTACGAGTGGACGCATCGCGGGAATCGATTTTGGCACCGTGCGGATTGGCATCGCCACGGCTGATCTGGAAACGGCGATTGCTTCGCCCTTCGAGACATACACCCGTCGCAGCCCTGCCCTCGATGCCGAATACTTTCGCAACTTGGCCAAAGAAGAACGGTTTGTGCGTTTCGTCGTGGGATTGCCCGTGCATCTTAGCGGCCACGACAGCCAAAAATCGCAGGAGACTCGCCAGTTCGGCCAGTGGCTTGGAGAGCTTACGCAAGTGCCAGTGGAGTATTTCGATGAACGCTACACGTCGGTCGAAGCGGAAGAAATCTTGAACCAAGCCAATTTCACCAAGAAACGCCGCAAGGCCCGCATCGACCAGCTCGCCGCGCAAATCATGCTCACGGCCTACCTGGAAGCCGGCGGTCGCGATCAACAATCGCCGCAGGGTCTGGAATGAGTAAGCTTATTTTCGGCTGCGGCTACTTGGGCGAGCGCGTCGCGAAGCTGTGGCGCGCTACGAACGAAGAAGTTCACGTTGTCACCCGTTCCGTTGAACGTGCCCGAGAATTCGCCGCCCAAGGTTTGCTGCCCGTGGTTGCGAACATTCTAGACAAACGGTCCCTTAGCGAATTACCGCAGGTCGACACTGTGTTGTTTGCTGTCGGTTACGATCGCAGCGCCGACGCTCCGATTGAGGAAGTTTACCCCACAGGACTCGCCAACGTCCTCGATGCTCTCCCTGCTGCCACGGGCCGCGTGATCTACATCAGCACGACCGGCGTCTACGGACCCGCTGACGGTGAGTGGGTTGATGAAGAGACGCCGACCGCTCCCCAGCGCGATGGAGGTAAGGCTTCACTTGCCGCAGAACAAATCCTCGCCGCCCATCCGCTCGGTAAGAATTCCGTCATCTTGCGACTCGCGGGAATCTACGGCCCGAACCGAGTTCCTTACATCGACAAACTCCGCGCTGGCGAACCGCTCGCCGTGCCAAGTGCGGGTTGGCTGAATCTCATTCATGCCGACGACGCGGCAACGATTGTTCTCGCCTCGGAAAAATGGGCCGCCGCAAATCCCAACTCCGGTGCCCCGGAAATCTTCTGCGTGAGCGACGGCCAACCCGTCATCCGTGGCGAATACTATCGTGAAGTCGCGCGGCTCATCGGCGCGGCGGACCCGCAATTTGTCGCACCCGAGGCCGGCACGCCCGCCGCCGAGCGGGCGCGCAGCGATAAGCGCATTTCCAATCGCAAATTGATGACCGCCATCGGTGTGGAGTTGCGTTATCCAAGTTATCGCGAAGGGCTCGCCGCCATCCTCTCTTAGGAAAACTAGCCGCAAACTTGTTGAGATTGATTATCGTCTGGCGATTGTTAATCCCCAGATTTTCAGGCGGTTGCACACCCAGCGGGCCCCCCTTTAGAATCCGTTTGGCGTGTTTGCGGTAACCGCCCGGTTTGTTTCTGCTCGCGGAGACGCCGCCTGGCCCCTGCGATTCTCCTGCACCCGACAGTCGACCATGCTTGAGCGGACCCCGTTGTTCCCCCACGTCATCGAACTCAACCATCAGGCCCGCCGCCGCATAAGCTGCTGCGTCTACCTGATTTACGACGAGAACGAATGGGTGCTGTTCGACATCGGCTACGAAGACGCCGTAGATGATTGCATTGAGTTGATCCGCGAAATGGATTTCCCCTTCAGCAAATGCAAGACTCTCATCGCCTCGCATGCCGACGTGGATCACATCCAGGGCCTTTCCAAGGCCAAGCAAATTCTCAAAACTACTGTGACCTGCCACCCTCTGTCCGCTCCCCACTTGGAAACTGGCGACAAAGTGGCCACGTTTGCCGAGATCGCGGCCCAAAACATCCACATGGAGATGCCGGCGGTCACGATCGAGCACAAAGTCAACGACGGGGATATTATCCAGGTGGGCAACCAAGAGCTTGAAGTCTGGCACACCCCGGGCCATACCGATGGTCAGCTTTCGCTACGATTGGGGAATATCTTGCTTTCGGGCGACAACCTGTTCCGCGACGGCTGCGTGGGGGCCATCGACGCCCATCATGGCAGCAGCATCCCCGACTTCATCAAGTCGCTCACCCGCATCCGCGATAGCAATGTTGAATGGCTCCTCCCCAGCCACGGCCCGGCCTTCCGCAAGGACAACACCCTCATCGACCGCACCATCAAGCGGCTCGATGGCTACCTGCACATGGCCGACTTCGGCACCTGTGCCCTTGACTGGCCGTTAATGGATGAATGGGAGCGGGAGTTGGTAGCGGGTAAGCAGCCTAGCTAGCAAGCCGCTTGCGGCTTAGCGTGATCTAGTTGTGCCAATTCTGCCGGTTGTGACGGATATTCCCTCAACCCGCCATTTGCCCCCAGCCGATTCTAAACTGTGAACACAACTACGTCCCGGCGCTCTTGCCGTGGCGCGATCGCTACCCGCAAGCCTTCGAGGGGGGAATTCGATGGTCCGCCGGATCCTATTTGCCGTTTGCTGCGCTGGGGCACTCGCCTGCTGCGTCGCCGATTCCAACACTGCACAGGCCCAACAAGCCTATGGCCGCTCTTGGGGCCAGACCTACACAACCCAAGATTGGCAACGCTTCTACCACTATCCGTACGTGTACTACCCTCAGAACTTCTGGGGCAACGAATACTACCGGAGTGCCGACAGCCTGTACTACCGCTACCCGCCCGAAATGCGGATTCCGGTGTACAACAAGCGTTGGCACAACTACTACCCCAATCGCCGCCTGTACCACAGCGGACATCATTTCATTCTTGACGTGTTTTGATTGGGTTTAGTGGTGTTGATCTCCTTGCAACAGCAAGGGTTGTGGAAACGACCGCGAGCAGAAGAATCACGCTACGGGGTTCGGGAACCTGCACCTCGCTCGTTAGCGCGCCACCCTGGCCGTAGTTGGCCTGCCAGAGGAGCAAGTCCGCGCCGTCGACAAAACCGTCGTTATTGCCATCGCCATCCTCGTTGGGAACGACGTTCGTGCCGAAGTTGCGTTGCCAAAGCAGAAAATCTCGGCCATCAACATCTAGGTCTCCGTCGAAATCGCCCTCGATGGGGACGATAGCGAGTCGGCGGATCCAACCATCTGTCTTGGTGAGAATATAGATTTCTCGGTCACCATCGGTGCCAAACCGCAGGTCGACGCGGGTGTTGCCCGTCAGGCCCTGCACGATTTCTCTCATTCCGCCATTTTTCTGTACGCCGTTGTGGATTACGGTGAGCTCAGAAATGGCTGCGGTGGCGATTTGGGGATTTCCTGCCGCATTGAAGGAATCGTCGTTGTCGGCAGCAATCACGTCGTTTAACGATGAATAGAAAAGCCGTCCCGTGACGATGTCGCCGAAGACCATCTTGCCATTGAGGTCGGGATCAACACCACGGTAAGCAACGCCCCCCGCTATCGCATTGCCCTCATTATCACCGAATTGGGCCACTGGATAAGTAAATCCCAAAGTATCGTCGTTGACTGGCAACACGGTTGCAACACCTTCGGGACTAGCCTTGGCACGTGTCCCTTCTCGCAATGTCCAGCCGTAATTGTTGCCCCCTTCGACGACATTGATTTCCTCAAAACTAGATCCAGTTGTATCCGAACCAATATCGAAGTTGTAGAGTCGCCCATCTTCGGGATCCCAAAAGAGCCGATGAGCATTGCGGTGACCGTAAGACCAAACTTCACCCAATGTGTTGGAATCGCCATCGGATGCCCAGGGGTTGTCGCTCGGAATGCCATACTGACCGTTGGTGCTATTGTTTCCCAGCGGGTCAATCCGTAGCGTCGAGCCAAACACGCTTCCCGGTGTTTGGAGTAGGTGGCTTAAGGCAGGAAACCTGGAGACCCCAAAATCGCCTTGAGAGATGTACATCATGCCGTAGTCGGGATCACCTGGCTGGGCCAGGGGATTAAACTGGAGGTCCCCCATGGGGTGCTCGTGCCTCGAATTGCCCGTGCCAACCCTGATGAGTTCCCGCGTGTTCACACCGTAGGTTCCAACATAGGTCGAAGAGGTGGGGTCGAGAGTAGTCCACTCCGTGAGAACAACTTGTTTATCGAGTTAATTGTTGGGAACTGAAGAAAACGTGGGTGCCGGGATGCCCGATATTTGATTCTCAAGGTGAACGGTGTAGAACTTTCCGTTGGAGGCAAACTCGGGATGAAACTGAAAGGTAATGAACCCTGCTGATAATCCGTTTGTTTGTTGAAAGTCCCGACCGTTGGCTTCGATGATCGTTTTCAGGTTGAGGTAGTTGGTGATCTGCTTGGTTTGTTTGTTGACGGAGTACAATGGACCTTCGAGATCGTTGACCCACAAACGATTCGAGCTGTCGGGAACTTCGCGGAGGAAGTTAATGCGTGTTCGCGAGCTGCCGCCTAGGGTAGCGGGCATCTGCAGCCAGTCCTCGATTCCGATCGTGGCACCCGACTTGGTAATGGGCGGCAATTGCGCCCAAGATTGTGAACAGGAAACAGCGGTTGCAATCCACGCCGCCGCCATCATGACATTCCGCCTGGACCACTGGGGGATTCTGTTCCGCATTCGAGTTTTTACCTCAGCAAGATGTGCCGTAAAGAATAGATTGAGCTGGGAATACACTAGCTCTTTATACGGCTCATTCTAGCTTGCTGAGCGCCCAGCTTGTCTAGCAAAAAAGATGCAAAACTAAATTTTTACGTCGCAGGATATTACAAAAATTTTTAGAAAAAATCGTGATTTAATCATGCGTCGCAAACTACTTCGATCACAAGCTCTCAGGCAGTTCACGCCCTCAAATTGCTGATCGTTGCCAACCGCCGAAACACTTCCACTCCTCGCTCCAATTCAGCAACTGCAATCCACTCGTCGTCCGTGTGGGCCTGAGCAATGCTTCCCGGACCAATCACGACAGTGGGAATCCCTTGCGATGCGAAGACCCACGCATCGGTGCCGTAGGGCACGCCCACGATCTCGCTCGTGCTGCCAGCGAAACTGGCAAGCCGTGCCACTTCCTCCGCCCAAGCGCGATTCCCAGCGGCTTGCATCCCCAAGCTTTGATTCCAGGGTGGCTCGTGCTCCACCACGGCATCCGTTGCCATGCGTTTCGCAATGAACTCGATCAGTTCTTGTCGGGCATCGCTCGGCACTTCGCCGGGCATCAAGCGGTGGTCGATGTCGATCATCGCATGATCGGGGACAACATTGGCCCCCGTGCCACCTTGAATCGTGTTGACCGACACCGTGGGTCGACCACACAAACAATCCGCGCCGCGGTGAGCCAACACCTCGCGATCAAACTCGCGAATCGCGTGGATCACATCGGTCATCGCATAGATCGCATTCTTGCCATGCTGCGGTTGCGAAGAATGGGCGGCAAGTCCTCGGGTGTGGCATCGCCAACGCACGATCCCCTTGTGCGTCACCACCACCGCGAAGTCGGTCGGCTCGGCCACGATGGCACGATCAGGCCGCAACTCACACAACTCCTCAATCGGCAGCGTGCCGCTTACTTTCTCTTCACCTTCAATCGGCAGCAAATCCGAGGCATGTTCCGTGGTCCACAAGCGACAGAGGGCTTTCGCTCCCGTAAAGCCACACTCTTCGTTCACGGTCAACGCGAGGATGATTGTTCCTTGTTTGTCTTTCGACTGGGCTAGGGCCGCGAGCATGGCGGCCAAGCCTCCCTTTACGTCGCATGCACCGCGACCATGGATGCGGCCGTGAGCTTCCTTACCACCAAATGGTTCGACCCGCATGCCGACCACGCCAACTGTATCTTGGTGGACTTCCCACAGCGTTACGGGATTTCTGGAGCTGCCAGGGGCACCTGAAATCAACGCGACTAGGTTATCACGCCCTGGGTGGACCTCCTGCCGCAACCAACGCCAACCTTGCTCAGCCACCCATTTTTCCAAGAAATCGGTGAGCCGGGCCTCCCCGACCCAGCCAGGCTCGGAGGAACCAAAGACCGGGTTGATGCTGGGAATGGCCAGCAGTTTTTGCAGTAAGTCTTTAACCATTATGGACATAACTCTCGATGCTCGGCTTGGCGGCTTGCCCCATCCTAGCCGCTCAATCCCAAGATTCTGCAAATTTTCAGAAGATTCTGTAAAAGTGTTTGATTAAATGGCGAGGGGACGCTAAAATCGGGCTTACGTAGGCTTCCTACGTCGTTCGCCCTCTGTGGGTTGCTGCCCCACCCACAGGGGGATTTTTTATGCGCTGATTTTACCGCCCGATTCGCGCAATTCCAGCGGTCAATCGCTGCAAGAAATTCTGCCGCCAAATGCTGTCGCTTTTGGGTTTTTCCATGATGGCCGAGCAGCATCGTGCTGCGCAATTCTCGCAATCGCACGAATTGTTTTCGCATGAATCTCCTTGTTTCATGGTGATTTTTCCGCTGTCGATGAGTCTGAGGTCTGCCACGCCTTGGCAAGCAAAATCAGAGCGATATGGTTTAGTGTGAGGTCACATTCTTTCCCCTCACGTTTATTCCACAGCAGCCCGTTTAGAGTTTTTGCCGCCATGCCTGATTCTGCCCCTATCCATCAACAAAACCAGGATCGCCAACTCGTTGAAGAGATCCTCAAGAATTTCCCCGACCCCGAAACGGGCCGCAAGTTGTGGCAACTCGATCAGATTCGCAATTTGGTTATCAACGGGAACGAAATTAAGGTAACGCTTGCGCTCACCAGCTACTCCGCCATACTGTGGCAGGACACACGCGAACAACTTGCCGAGCAATTACGCACGAAACTCCCCAGCAATCCCGCCGTCACCATAGAAATCGTCCCACATCACCGACCAGCAGAACCCATCGGCACTTTGGGACTCACTGCCAAAAGCGTCATCGCCGTGGGATCGGGCAAGGGAGGCGTCGGCAAAAGCACGGTGGCCGTTTCCATCGCCTGCGGACTGCGGCGAGCAGGCTGCAAGGTGGGACTCTTGGATGCCGACGTTTATGGCCCTAGTGTACCCCACCTATTGGGCGTCGATGAAAGGCCACAGGCCATTGATCGTAAACTCCAACCTATCGAAGTCGACGGCCTGCGCGTGATGAGCATGGGCTTTCTGGTGCCGCCTGGGGAAGCCGTCGTGTGGCGTGGACCCATGCTGCACGGGGCACTCACCCAATTTTTGCGCGATACGAATTGGGGCGATCTCGATTACCTGATCATCGACATGCCCCCTGGCACGGGCGACATTGCCCTGACACTATCGCAACTCTTGCCGCTTACAGGGGCCGTCGTCGTCTGCACACCGCAGGATGTGGCGCTCTTGGACGCCGTGAAGGCGATCGCCATGTTCAACAAAGTGAATATCCCGATCCTCGGCGTGGTCGAGAACATGAGTTACTTTCTCTGCCCTGATAACGGCATTCGCTACGACATCTTTGGCACCGGGGGGGCATGCCGTAAGGCGGAAGAGCTCAGCTTGCCGTTTCTGGGTGAACTGCCGATTCAAATTGCGATTCGTGAGCGCGGCGACGCCGGAGAGACAATCAACAACTTTGTCGATCAAGAATCGGCACCCTACTTCGAGCGAATCTGTTACAGCCTCGTGAAGAATATCTCCATGCAGAAGGCTGCCCATCCGCCGCTACCAAGCCTTTCGATCCTCTAAAGGCTCGGGGCGTTTGCCCGCGTGGAGAACCTGTCAGCAATCGCTGGTCGCAATTCGACCAGCCAAGCTGCAAGTCTCGACTCCCCAGCCGCTTGCGGCTTAGCGTCCCCAGCAATCCCTCGGTGCGCAAAAAAAGACCGCCCCCTGCGAAAAGGAAAGCGGTCCGTTTCGACCTAACACCTGAGAGCCCGTCACGAATGACAAACTCTCGTGTAAGTGAAGTACTCCAGTTACTTCTTCTTGGCGGTCTTCTTCTTGGCCGTCTTTTTCTTGGCGGTCTTCTTCTTAGCAGTCTTCTTGGCTGCCTTCTTTGGTGCTGCTTTCTTGGCAGCTTTCTTCTTCTTAGCCATTACAGAATCCTCCATAACATAACAGGTCAATGGTAACTTGTTCTATTCAATTCGATTGAACACAGAACAGCGGTCACCCCGAAAGAAAAAAACATGTCACCCTTCCAGGGCGTCACGACAGATCATTTGTTCGACTTCGTTGTCTTTGATTTGAGTGTTGACTTCGGTGTCTTGGATCCCTGGAAACTTCAGAATGAAAATTAAAATGATCAGGGCACTGGGTATTAAAAGTTGCTAGCGTCATGCTTCATTGGTGGTATTTGTACGAATTCTTCAAATTTGTGCAACACATTTTTCACAAAAAAAATGGATTCCTGAAGAAAAATTTTCTTGGCTCACGGTCATTTTCATATCGACTCGAACCCCGCGTAGCGCTCGATACGACTTTTGGTCGCGCGATCAATAGAGCGTGATGCTGGTCCCTTCGCGAAGCAACGCGCGACTGGCGGAAAATTGTACTGGGGATACCTTTTGACCAAGGCCGGGGCTCGTCAGAGTGCGAAGTCGCCAATAACTTGGCCAAGAGAGACGTCGTTGCCCTGTTACAGCCTCTCGCACGGCTAACAACGCGAACAACTCACTCCAATAGTCACGCAGATGAGCCGAGCGCGGATGAATCGGATCGAAACCATACCAGTCATTCGGCACGGAAAAAATAGGCACTTTTTGCGATTTCGCCAATTCTCCGAGCCGTGCGCTGAGCTCTTCCGCACGCGCCAATAATTCGCTCCAACTCAAGCGACAACTGGGAAAGAAAATGGAGCGCAGCAGAGAAAACTTAGCATGGCTCACTCCTCGCAAGGCCTCGATCGGCACATCGGTGAGCGCGACTTGCGCGCCGCGCTCACGAAGTCGCGAAACGCACGTTGCGACCCATTCCATGATCGCCTCTACAGGTTGTTCGTACCCCAAATCGTTGCCCACATCGGTCACAAAGGCGATCGTTGTTGAACTTGTTTCGCTCTCCAAAGCTTCCCAAATTTTTGAGAAATAAATTCCTGAAAATTTTTTCCCCAAGAAGCCCGACTCTTTGCCATACGAGCGGCCGAAACCCATTGCAGCGTGAATCGCTAATGGTCTTGCGAATGTTTGGTAAGCGGTCTCGACAGCCAGCGGAAAGGATCGCGACAGGTTACTTGCACCCAACAGAACAACCAGAATAGGGTGTTCGTGCGTCTCAAACTGAGACCATAGATGTTGATTTTCAGACGTGTTCAAGGCCGTTATGCGCTAGATGTTGTATAGCGCTCTTCACGATTATGCTTTTTCTTGACCGTTACAGTCATCTTTTTTACCACAAGCTCTGCCGATACGCTTGCAATGTTTGATAACTCGAATAGGCGAAAAAACCAAACATGATCGCCGTGAAAAACGATTGCCACATCAATAACCCCACAACTGCCATGGCCGCAGCGGCGAACACCGAGATGCGGAGCGAAAGAATGATCCCGCTGCGGGGATGGCCAATCTGACACAGCTCACGGGAGATTCTCCCACCATCGAGCGGGTAGATGGGCAGCAAGTTCACGAGTCCCCATAAAGTGTTAATCCACAAGAGATTAAGTAGCATTTGGTTGGCGTGGGGATTGGGTAATCGCTCCCAAAAAATCGCTCCCCCCAACAGATAAAAACCAGATGTATCGATGATCTGTCCGGATGTCATCTGTAGACTTTTGCCCAATTGAATCCCCACCCCCTGCCCTATCACTCTCAATAACACAATCATCAACAGAGCAAACGCGAAACCCGCGGCGGGACCGGCCAATGAAATGAGAATCTGCGCACGCGAACTGCGGTCACAGTCTTCGCAGATTGCCAAGCCTCCCATTCCGTAAAGTACGATGCGAGGTTGACCGCCAAAATGGCGCTGCGTGAGTGCGTGGCCCATTTCGTGAATTATTATCGATATGACCACCGCGATGATCCAAATGAGAATCTCCGCCGGCGGGGTGGATTGGCCCTGCAATCCCAACAGGAGCGTCACCAACCAGAACCAAGGATGGATCCGTACGGGGATTCCGAGCACGCGGAAATGGAGATCACCCTGGCTAGGTGGTGGTTCAACCAAGAACATGAGTTTGCCTTTTTCAAGCCGCTTGCGGCTTAGCGACCGAGTCAGCGAACAGCGCTTCAATATACCCCGCCGCGCGGAGTGATGCCCCCCCTTGGCCGATGCGGGCTTTGAGTTCCGCCAGGCCTTGCACATTTTTCTGGAGGGCCGCGTCGGACTGAAGCCATTCGACAATATGCCCCGCCAAGTCCGCCGTGCGATCCTCGCAAGTGAGATACTCCGGCATCAGCACATGGGCATCGCGTGGGTCGGCCGGGTCATAGTGGCCGGCTTGGCCCTCGACAAACGGTTCTTTCGCGGTGAGCAAATTCACGAGCGTGATGTAGCGCACTTTCCGCAAAAATCGCTGGGCAAAGTGTGCCAGATGCGAGATTTGGTACAAAATCGCCGTGGGCTTGGTGTGGTAGAGCAGTTCCAGCGACACCGACCCCGAGCAGGCGAGGCAACACTTGGCCGCGTGGATCAATTCCGGCGTCTTGGCGACGTATAGCTCGGCATACACACCGCTATCCTCAATGATTTGCTGAGCCAAGAGCCGTTGGCTTTCCTTAAACGCGGCGACGGCGAAACGTACGTTGGGCACCTGTTTGCGGATCAGCTTGGCAGCTTTCAGGAACGGCAGCAGGTTGCTCTTCACTTCTTGGGTCCGTGAACCAGGTAGGATTGTCACCAAAGGCCGTTTATCGGTGCCGAGCCGCTCGATGAATTGGGCATTGAGGTGTTGGGCTTCGAGTTCATCAAAGTAGGGATGACCCACGAAGGTCGCCTGGCAACCGCGCTCGCGGAACCACTTTTCCTCGAATGGCAGTTTGCAAAGCACATGGTCGACGTACCGCCGCATCTTGGCGACCCGCCAACTCGCCCAGGCCCACAATTGGGGCGTGCCGTAGTAAATCACGGGAATGCCTTGAGCCTTGGCTTTCTTGGCGATGTGCCAATTGAAGCCGGGATAATCGACGAGCACGATGGCGTCTGGTCGATGCTTTTGAAAGTAAGCGTCGGCTTGGGCGACCAAACGTCGGAATTTGGAATAATTGGCGAGCGCCTCACCAAGCCACATGACGGCGAGCTGCGTGAGGTCGAAATGCAATCGGCACCCCGCATCCGCCATCTTGGGCCCGCCGTAGCCGACGAATTCCCAAGCGGGATGCCGCGATTTGAGGGCACGAATGAGATTCGCGCCATGGAGATCGCCGCTCGGTTCACCAACGGAAAAAAAGATACGCATCGCTTAAAACTCCATAGCCGGAACGCAACGCCGTTCCGGGAGAATTGCAGGGGGCGGGAGTATGGCAGATTGGGTAAATGAGGGGAAGTTCAGTTCTCTCGCGAATGTCAGCAGTCAGCGGTAGGCAATAAAAACAATAATCTAACGCAAAGTTCGCGGAGGCGCGGAGAAGAGTTAAACCACGAATTGCACGAATAGAGGAACACCAGATAAGGGGAACGCTAATCAGCACTAATCGGGATTAGCGAAAATGAGTGTTGATTCGTGTTCTAAGATTTTTGCCTGCGAATCACGCGAATGGACGCGAATTTTCAAATCTTATTCGCGCTGATTCGCGCTATTCGCGGGCCGTTCCTTGGTGCCCGCTCGGCTGCGCTACGCGACGCCTCGCGGCTAACTAATGTGCGTTGCGCCTCCCCGGCGTGTCGTCTGGCTCGTGGAACTCGCCTTCCTTTCACGCCGGGCTAAATTTTATTGTTGGCGCGAGGCGATCACGAGTTCCAAATAGCTGCGGCGTTCGACATCGCTGAGGTTGAGCTCCGCGGCCAGCTTGGCGAGAACGGCCTTCGCGGCGTCCGCTGTCGTTTCGTCGCTTACGCCGATTTCGAGTTCCACGAATGTGCCGAGTTTGCGGACGTCGTCGAGGGCGACTTCCACCGTGAAGCCGTCGCGGGTTAACTCGCAAATGCGGCGTTGTTTGCGGACAATCGACGCTGGTGTGAAACCCAGATTCCGTAAAATTTCGCCGCAGGCGGCCAAGGCATCCGGACCCTCGGCCACGGCCACTTCATACTCGACACGCGACTTGGTCGTTTGGTCGAGCTTCGGACCTTTGTAGGTCAGAAAGTTCTTCGGGCCGACCGCCCGAATCCGGAAGGCTTCGTCGGTTTGGGCGAAGTCGCGCTGCGGATGAGCATAGTAACAATCGACTTGCGTGACCGCGTCGGTGAGCGTTGCGCCCTGCTCACGGAGTGCCGCTTCGGTGGGGGCGAGACTCGTGACGCGGTATTTTTGTTCGATTTCTAGAGGCATGAGAAATTCCGCCCCAAGATGTGGCGGCTATGTAAGGTATTGGGATTTGTCGAAGCGGTGACCCGGTTTTATCTTCTCGGCGACTTGGGCGGCATCGAGCGCGAAGAGGGGGCTGATTTCCACGTCGATACCGTCGGCCAGCTTCGCTCCGGCAGCTTCTAGCCAGCGACGGTGCATGGCGAGCAGCATCGTACGAACGTATTCGGGGGTATCGACGGCCGCGCCCGAGGCATTTTTGAGGGGCGCGAGGCAATCGGGTTCGCGATACTCGACCACCAGGGGCCGGGCCGCTTGGGGGAGCAGATCGAAGATGAACCGCTCGAATTTCAGCGCGTTCGGTTCGGTGGGATTGATTTTCTCACCCTGTTCATTGATGTACGGCACCTTCTTGCGAGCAATGTGGAACGGCATCATGTCCTTAATGGCCAAAGCCCGCTCGAACAAGGCCCGTTCAAAGACATGGATCGCGAGGCTCCCCGCCCAGAATTTCAGCTTTCCTTCGGCATCGGTGAGTTCGGCCACGTCGTCGGGGATGTCGCTGTACTCGATGACATGCATGCGGCCATCGATCATCGCAAAGTTGCCCCACTTTTCGTGCGGATGCTTTTTCTGCACGGCGATGGAGGTCAACTCGGATTTTCTGAGCAGGTGATAGCCAATGAGTTGTGGATCGCCAATCGGAACAAGCGGGTTATCGACTTGCAAGTAAAACAACTGCTCGACACCCCGTTCACGCATATGGTTGAGTGCGCCGCTCGCACCAAGCGCCCCCACGGTGCCACCGTGGCCGTCAGGGCTGAGGAACAACTGTCCTTTCTCCGCGAGCAACAACTTGCCTGAATCAATCGAAATCGCGGGCATGGTTCCTTGGCAGAACACAACGAGGTCAGCATCGGCGAGGCCGAAGTTTTTGTTCTCTTGCAGAAATCGCACGGTCTCTTCATGCGTGGCAGGGCTGGTCATCACATAAAGGGGAATGGGCGTGCCGTAGCGCTGGGCGTTCGCCCGCACCTTTTCAATGTGAATCTGGAGAAGCGTCGCCCCGGAGAAGGGGCCGATGGGGTACATGCTCTTGGGTAGATCAAAACCAAGTCGGCTCCCCTGCCCGCCCGCCACGAGCAACACGCCGACCTTGCCAGCGTGAAGCGCGGCGGCACCGCATTCGATGGCCTTCCGGATCTGTGCCTCTGAAGCTTCACCCAGTCGCACGGCTGGCGGGGGTTCGGCTCGGCGTGAGAGTTCCACCCAATCCGGTTGATCGACTTTCCCCTGGGCGAGGGAGTCGATGAGCGCGAGGTCGATGTTCTCAATTTGCGTTGCAAGCTGTAGTTGCTGGGCGTCGTTGAGCTCGTCCCAAAATTGTACGAGGTGCTGCTGACCGAAGGGTGACAGTCGGGCGACCAGATGTTCTTTGGTATTAACGACGGTGGGCATTCAAAAAATCCATTGCTGGACCCAGGCGTAAGCCAACAGGCACAACGCCGGGAAGAGCAGAAAAATGATGGCGTAGGTGAAAATCGAGGTCCAAACGTGACGGGGCCAACGAGCCATAGTAACAAGCGCGGGGTGACGGTCGCAGGGAAAATCCCAATTATTAAAGTCCTTCGGGAACCTGCCTACCCCGAATCGCCGTGGAAATCTGCCAGGGAGTTGCTCAGCAGGCTCCGCCATGAATATACTAAAAGTTCGCACTCGGGCGCATGGTCTTTGCAGTTATCGCAGAGTTCCCCTAATTTTTGGCTCGGCATTCACCTTCAGGAGTTACCTCGTGTCATCAGGCAAGTATTTGTTCACCAGCGAAGCGGTCAGCATGGGCCACCCCGATAAGTTGGCCGACCAGATTTCCGACGGCGTCTTGGACGCTCTGTTTGCTCAAGATCCTTTTAGCCGCGTGGCTTGCGAAACGATGGTCACGACCGGCTTGTGCGTCATCGCTGGCGAAGTCACCACCAAGGCCACGGTCGACATGCAGGAAGTCGTTCGCCAAGTGGTTCGCGAGGTGGGCTACACGGAAGCCGACATGGGCATCAGTGCCGACCATTGTGCCGTGATGGTGGCCTTACATGAGCAATCCCCCGACATCGCCATGGGCGTGAACGACGACGCCTCGAAGGGGAAAGACGTTGGCGCTGGCGATCAAGGGTTGATGTTTGGCTACGCCTGTAGCGACACCCCCGAGTTGATGCCGCTACCCATTGCACTGTCGCACCGCATCTTGAACCGTCTGACAGAAGCACGCCAAAAGGGTGAGGTCGATTGGTTGCGCCCCGACAGCAAGAGCCAAGTCACCGTGGAATACGACGGTAATACTCCCGTGCGAATCGATACGGTCGTGGTCTCGACGCAACATGGCCCCGATGTGTCGAACAAAGAAATCGATGCCTTTATCAAGAATAAAGTCATCAAACCCTCGCTGGGTGAATGGTACAACGAAGATATTACCTATCACATTAATCCCACTGGGCGATTCGTCGTGGGTGGACCTCACGGTGACTGTGGTCTGACGGGTCGCAAGATTATCGTTGATACCTACGGCGGTTGGGGCCGTCACGGCGGTGGTGCTTTCAGTGGTAAGGATCCCACCAAGGTGGATCGCAGTGCCGCTTACATGGCCAGATACCTGGCCAAGAATATCGTGGCCTCTGGCTTGGCTGAGCGCTGCGAAGTGCAATTGGCCTACGCGATTGGCGTCTCCGAGCCAGTTGGCGTGTACGTCGATACCGAAGAGACCGGCACGATTGAAGATTCTCGCATTTGCGAGCTGATCCAGGAAATGGTATCGCTCACGCCTTCGGCCATCATCAAGCAACTCGATTTGCGTCGGCCGATTTACCGCAAGACGGCCGCTGGTGGTCACTTTGGCCGCAGCGAGCCGGAATTCACTTGGGAAAAGACCGATTTGGCCCCCAAGTTGGCTGCCGCCGCTAAGCAGACGGTTGTCGCGCGGTAAGCGAATTTGTTCAACGCGGTGCAAGCACCGCGGCACTGGGTTTACTGAGCGCGGTGCAAGCACCGCGGCTAAATATTTAGCCGCGGGACTTGTCCCGCGCTTTATTATTGCGGTATGGTCGCGGGATGACCGCGTCTGCACCCACCGCTTGGCAACTTGATTCCGACAAAGAACATTTTTCGCCGCGCTGCGCGGCGACGCTGGTGATCGGCGTGTTGGTGACGCTGTACGCGGTAGCCCTGCTGCTCGTTGCCCGCAGGATGATGGGGGCCTTCACCGCCGAGTTGTCCTGGACGGCATTGCTGGTCACAGCTCTCACGGCCTTTGCGGCGACCACGGGTGCGCGAATTCTTTGGCGGCGGACGTTTCCTGAACCAATCGTCGGCGATCAATGGATCGGCTGGGGGGCATCGCTCACGTTGGTGCTGTTCGCCGCAGGGTTGAGCTTTCCTGGGAATCACGAGCGTGATTGGTTCATTTGGCTACCGCTCTTGATTTGCGACCAGTTGTTGCGTCACAGATTGTTTAATTCCTCAAACCTGAAAACTCTTCCCGCAAAAACCCTCGCGTTGCGATTGAGCGGCGAGCAACTACAACAAATTGTCCGGCTGCGCGGTGCTGACGGCCACGAAACGATCCACGCGACCCTACGTGCCGATTTTCAAGCGGGTCAGCGCCACGCCACGGTGTATGTCGGCTTTTGTCCGCCGTTGGCCTCGATGCCAGAGATTGTGGTGGAACCCTCGACAGGCTCCGCCGCCGAGTTCAAGATCGTGCAAGCATTCGCCCACGGCGCGCGGATTGACGTGCGACTCGCGCAGGTTGCGATTGAGCAGACAAGCTTGGTGCTGAATCTCGTCGCGAAAGAAGTTTCACCACCGAGTAGCCCCTAGCGCCAGCTAGGGGTCGCGTCGCAAGCTATTTGCCATGTTCAACCCACTGGCTTGCGCCAGGGGCTAGGGGCCCCACGCTCGCCAACTCGCGTTGTCCGTTAATCTCAATCGCAGTATAATCCCCGCGCTTGGAAAAAGGAGAATAACCACGAGTCCCCTACGTATTGGTTTAAGCGAAGATTGCCATCGGCTGGCTCCGGGCGGACCATTGCGGCTGGGGGGTGTCGATATTCCCCACGACCGCCATGCGGTGGGGCACAGTGATGCCGACGTGCTGCTACACGCCGTGACCGACGCCCTGCTGGGGGCCGTGGGACTACCCGACATCGGTGAGTTGTTCCCTAATACAGCCGAGGAAAATCGTGGACGCGATTCGGCCGAGATGTTGCGGCTGGCTTACAGCCGCGTGCAAACGGCGGGTTACAGTATCGTGAATCTCGATTGCGTGATTTTGACCCAGGAGCCCAAACTGTCGCCGTACAAGAAAGCGATTCGAGGGCAACTGGCCACGATCCTGTCGGTGGCGGAATCCCAAGTGAATGTGAAAGCCAAGACCGGCGAAGGAGTTGGCCCCGTCGGCGAACAACTGATAATTCAGGCCCAGTGCGTGGCCTTGTTGGAATTAAAATAACATGAGCACCGCCACACAAACGAAAATGCAAAAGCCCACACTCTCTGATCCGCATCCCACGCTGCAAGTTTACAGTACTCTCTCGAAGCGCAAGGAACCGTTCCGTACGGTCGAAGCGGGCAAGGTGGGCATCTATCTCTGTGGACCCACGGTTTACGACAAGGCTCACATCGGCCACATGGTTGGGCCGGTAATCTTCGACTGCATCAAGCGCTATCTTGTTTACTGCGGTTATGATGTCACTTGGGTCGTGAACATCACCGATGTCGATGACAAGCTTATCAAGAAAGCCAGCGAGCGCGGCATCTCGATGCTCGACGTGGCTGAGGAAAACATTGCCGATTACAACTTCAACCTTACCGCGCTCGGCGTCGACCAGATCGACCACTTCCCCCGCGCGACCGAGTGCATGGACGAAATCATTGCGCTGATCGAATCGCTGATCGAACAAGGCTTTGCCTACGAATCGGCCGGCGACGTCTATTTCGAGGTCGGCAAGGACCGCGAATATGGCAAGCTCTCGAATCGCAACGTCGAGGAAACCCAGGGTGACGGTGGCGGTACAGCGGCGCGCAAACGGGGCCTGGCGGATTTCGCCCTGTGGAAAACGGCCAAACCCGAGGAACCTGCCTGGGATAGTCCGTGGGGCAAGGGTCGCCCTGGGTGGCATATTGAGTGCTCGGCGATGAGCCGCAAGTTGCTCGGTGAAACCTTCGACATCCACGGCGGCGGTTTGGACCTTGTGTTTCCGCACCACGAAAACGAAATCGCCCAAAGCGAATGTTGCCATGGCAAACCGATGGTCACCTATTGGACACATAATGGCTTGCTCCGCGCGTCGAATGCTGCCGGCAAAGTTGGCGGCCGCAGTGAGCGTGAAGGGGGTGAGGCCGTGGCGACGGGCGAAGAACAAGTGAGTGGTAAAATGAGTCGCTCGAAAGGGGCCGGTGGACTTGCTCAACTCATCGAGCGCCAAGGAGGCGAGCGAATTCGCTTCTTCCTTTTGCGAACTCACTACCGTAGCACGGTGTTGTTCAATGAACCCGCCATCGAAGAAGCCGGCACGGGACTTGAAACCTTTTATCGCTTCTTCAAGCGTTACGAGCGGATCACCGGCAACAGCATCTACGATCTTGATTACCCTGACACGCGCGAAGCAGGCGAAATCGAGACGGGTGCGAGCGAACTGCTTGCTGAAGTCGCCGCGCTCCGTAAGAAATTCATCACGGCGATGGATGACGACTTCAACACCGGTGGCGCGATCGGCGAGCTCTTTGAATTGGTCCGCACGCTCAACCGCTACTGCGATACGCACGAACTCGAAACGCCGAGCAAGCAATCGGGCAAGTTCGAACCCTTCGAGCGCGGTTGTGTCACACTGCGAGAACTCACGGCGATCCTCGGACTGTTCGGCGAGCCAACTTCAGTGGGCGGCGGAACCGACGAGCTCCTATCCCAAGTTATGCATCTCGTTATTGATCTCCGCGCGGAAGCCCGTGCGAACAAGAAATTCACCACGGCCGATGCGATCCGCGACGGCATCGGCCCGCTAGGCATCACGCTCGAAGATCGTGCCGGTGGCACCGAATGGTCCGGTGGCGGTGCCGAGACGCTCGACGGCATCATGAAACTGTTGATCGAGCTACGACAAATGGCCCGGGCGAGCAAGGATTTCGCCACCTCGGACGCCATCCGCGACCGCCTCGCCGCGATCGGCGTCATACTCGAAGACCGCGCCGGCGGAACCGAGTGGAGCAAGAATTAAATACGGAGTTCGAAATGTGGATTGCGGAATGAAATTACAATCCGCAATTCTCATTCTCCAATCCGAAATTGAAAATGCGAATTCTCGGCGTCGATCCTGGGCTCAACACTACCGGTTACGGCGTGCTGGAGATTGCCGGTCGTAAACCGAACTTGATTGAAGCGGGAGTGGTCCGCAGCAAACCCAGTGGCACGATGCCCGAGCGGATTCGCGAAATTTACGACGGCATCTCCGAGGTTCTGGAGAGCTTAAAACCCGACGTGCTGGCCCTCGAAAAACTGTATTCGCATTACGACCGCCCCACGACGGCGATTCTGATGGGGCACGCCCGGGGCGTGATCTGTTTGGCCGCGGGGGAAGCCGGGATCGAAGTCGTCGATTACGCGGCCACGCAAGTGAAAAAAACACTCACCGGCAATGGCCGGGCACCGAAATCGCAGATGCAACTGGCGATCCAACGCGAGTTGCATCTCGCCACTTTGCCTGAGCCCCCCGACGTGGCAGATGCGCTGGCGATTGCTTTTTGCCATTTTTGCACGTGTGGCAAGCTGAACTGCTAAGATTCCCTGCGACGCGTTGCGTCGCGGCTATTTACTCACTTACTCACGCTTCTTGCATGATTACTAAAATTACAGGCCGACCGCTCGTGGTATCGGGTGAAACTCTGACGCTCGCCGTGGGCGCTTTTGAATACGAAGTGCTGATCCCCGAATTCGCGCGTCGGCATCTGCAGGACAAGATCGGTAGCGAGATCAGCCTGCACACCATCGAGTATCTCGAAGGCAATCCCATGCAGGGCCGCATGACGCCGCGGCTCATTGGATTTTTGAGCAACATCGAACGCGAATTCTTCGAGCTGATTTGCCAGGTTGACGGCGTTGGCGTGCGGAAAGCCTTGCGGGCCATGATAAGGCCCGTGCAAGAAGTCGCGCAGATGATCGAAGATCAGGACGCCAAGGGTTTGAGCACGCTCCCTGGCGTGGGCCCGGCGACGGCTGATCGCATCATCGCCAAGTTGCGACGCAAGGTGCCGAAGTTCGCGCTGCTGGTGGCGCGCGACTCACCCCACTCGGCCGAGGTGGAACGGGACGTGGTGAGTGAAGCCTTTGAAGTGCTCCGCGCGTTGGGACACAGCGAGTCCGACGCGCGCAGACTTCTGGATGACGCGCTCACGCGGAAGAAAAAATTCAAAGACGTGGAAGAAATGCTGCACGCCGTTTACGAACAACGGCATGCTTGACGACACTCATGCCGGCGTAGAGCCATCCGGAGCATCCGTCTCGACAACGACTGGCCCCGCTTTGCCGCTACCTTTACCGGTGAGATACGCGGCGAGTGCAGCGATGGCCATCCACACGACTTCCAATTCCTTGTAGGTATTCATGTTTGGCTTCGGCAAACGTGCCTGACCCGTCGGAGCTGGAACCATTTGTCGATCTTCTTGCACGACCTCCGGTGCCGCAGCTTCATCAGCAGCCTCGTCTCCTTCGGGAGCGTCTTCCGCCGTTTCGGCGGGGAGCTGCGCTTCGGCAGCAGGCATCACGGTCTTAACTTGGCTCATGTTCTGCATGACCTTAGCATAAACCCCGCGGCCACCAACAATCGCCACCAAAGTCAAAACCACCGCCAACGCCGCACGGCCATAACTTTGTGCTGCTCCCGCTGGAGCTGCCGCATTGACGCACAAGCCGGTGACGAGCCCGACCGCAATCGCCAGCCAACCGAATTCTTGTTTGGTGGCAAACTCGATAAAGAACCAAGCGGCCGCGCTCGCCGCCGCGCCGACCAATCCTCCCAACAGAACTCGCATGGTAATGCCCTTGCAAAAAAAGAGTGTGATTCCGCCTCGCGTACTTATTCTAGTTCCCCGCCGGTGCCAGCGCCAAGCATTTCTTTCGTCCTAAACGTCCAACTCTGCTGAATTGTTGTGAATCTCCATTAAACCTCGGACTTCTCCTGCCTAAGGCTCCCCATGTGTCGACGCCTTGATCCCGCTCATTACAATGCAGAAGTAACGCTTTTCTGCTCGCCAGAATACCTTCCCTTAATTCAACTTGGCAAGTTGTTATGCTTAGTCTCCTCGAACAGTGGCTCGTCTTTCCCGCGCCGCGGATGAGCGAGAGTGACTGGCAAGTCACCGACCTACCCTACGAGGATGTCTATTTCGACGCCGCCGATGGCACGAAACTCCACGGCTGGTATGTGCCGCACCCCAACCCGCGAGCCGTCGTGCTCTATTGCCACGGCAACGGCGAGTATGTTGCCCATTTAGCCAAACGGCTCAAAGTGCTGCACGACCGCATTGGCATTACAGTCTTCGCTTGGGACTACCGAGGTTACGGACGGAGCGCGGGCAAACCGCACGAAGTCAATTTGATTGCCGATGGCCGCGTGGCACATCTCTGGCTTGCCGAGAAAGCGGGACTCAATCCCAGCGACATCGTGCTCATGGGGCGCTCGCTGGGTGGAGCCGTCGCGGTGGCTTTGGCTGCCGAGTACAAAGTTCGCGGCCTGGTGCTCGACCGCACCTTCTCGGAGCTCACTGACGCGGCGGCGCACAACTATCCATGGTTCCCCGTGCGGTTGGTGATGCGGAATCGCTTTTCCTCAATCGAACGGATCCAACACTACCATGGGCCGTTACTGCAGGCCCACGGCACGGGCGACTCGATTGTGCCGTTTGTGTTGGGCAAAAAGCTATTCGACGCCGCGCCCAGCAAGAACAAGAAATTTCTCGCGGTCGATGGGGGCGATCATAGCGGTCCGCTTCCCGATTATTGCTACGACGAGTTGATTGGGTTTCTCGATTCGCTCGCACCAGTGAAGAGTACCGCGCAATAGGCAAAGCCTAGGGATGGCACTCCCTGGGTCGCGCGAGTATTTGACCCAGGGAGTGCCATCCCTGGGTTTTTACACGCGGACCATCGTCTCTGGCATCTCACGCAGGAACAGATAGACCATCACGGCTAGCCCGATCAAATCCGTGAATAGCGTATCCACCGCTGGGCGAGCACCGAAAGTCGCGCTGATGTAGACAAATGTTGCCGCGGTGAGGAGCGACACGCCGCACAGGAACGTAGCCGTCAGACTGATCGTATCCTGTCCCTTGGGACGCAGGGTGCGCAGTTCGTGAAAGAATTGGTACAGCACCAGTGCGAAAATGATCGTGCTGCCTAGTGAATAGTCGGCCAAATCCGGCAACACTATCACGGCGTCGTACAAGCCGTGGGCAAACACCAAGAGCCCGAACACAGCAAGGGCGTGCGGGCCCCAATTGCGTGGATCGCGAAACGCGCGATACACCGCGAGGCCGATTAAGCCGGTGAGCGCCATGTGAGCGGGATTGGCCGTGAGAAATCGACCGAGCGTGTCGGTGCCGCGGCTCCCCGTGAAGTAACCGATGTTTTCCTCGATGGCAAAGCCGAGACCCACGCAGGCCGACGCGACCAGGGCCATCAATTCGTCGCGTTTGCGCAGCAGTACCGGCATCAACGGCAACAGGCATACGAGCTTGGCCAATTCTTCGCGCAAGCCCACACCCAAGATGAAATAACGCAGACCCGCAACAAGCTCCGCGCTCTCACGCAGTTGCCAACGCTCCGCTTGATAGAGAATCAGAAAACCGGTGGGCCAAATGCTCAGCACCCCCAGCGCCACGGCCACAAGGGTCGTCGGCACGCGCCAATCCGTGAGCGACCGCACGCGCAGCACTTGCCACAGAAATATGAGCCAACAAACCCCCGTGAACAGGGCTAACGCGATGATCCCCGGCCGCGATAAGTCGGAAAAAATCTCTCGGGGCACATCCCACCAGACTTGCCACCACTCGCCACTCACGGCGAGTGCTTCCAGCCGGTCCCAACCGCTGTGATCGCCGGGATCAACCAAATCACCGAAAGAGGGAGCGGCCCTGCGGTCGGCGAGCCATCCCAACACGATCCCCGCACCGATGATGCCGATCACCATCCGCCACAAAAAGGCCGGATCGCGGGTTCGAACGCGTAGATAATGTTGCCAGTTCATGCGACGATTATTACAGAAGTGGTGCTGGCAGGGCGAGTCGGGTCACACAATTCACGGTTCCCCCCTTCCCTGCCGATTTGATATATTGTCAGCTGTTAGCATACAAGTGTTCAGATTCTCATTAACAAATCGTGCGATGCGTTGCATCGCGGCTACGAACAACATGCCCCGCGAACCGATTCTTTCCGCTGCCGATGCCGTGCCCCCCGTCGAGGCTTTTCTCCCCGAACGGCAGACGCGCGAGGAAGATTTCGCGCTCCGTCCGCAAAGGATGGAAGATATGGTGGGCCAGCGCGAAGTTTACGAGCGGCTGCGTATCGCGGTTGATTCGGCGCTCATTCGTGGCGAACCGCTTGGGCACATCTTGCTCGACGGTCCACCGGGACTCGGCAAGACGACTTTCGCCATGTGTATTCCCCGAGCGCTCAACGTGCCGATTCAAATCGCCAGCGGTGCCGCGCTCACTGCCCCAAAAGATTTGCTCCCTTACCTCAGCAATGCCGAAGAGGGCTCGATCCTGTTCATCGACGAAATCCATCGCCTGCCCAAGGCAGTGGAGGAATTCATGTACCCGGCGATGGAAGATTTTCGCGTCGACATCACGCTCGGCGAGGGAGTGTCGGCACGCACGGTGAATATGTCACTCCGGCCGTTCACCATCATCGGAGCCACCACCCGCAGCGGCTTGCTGTCGGCACCGCTGCGTGACCGGTTCCAAGTCCGCGAGCACTTGGAGTTTTACAGTCACGAAGAGCTGACCGAGATCGTCCGCCGCAACGCGGCCAAACTGCGCATCCCCATCGCCGACGATGCGGCCCGACAGATTGCTTCTTGCAGTCGCGGCACGCCCCGCGTGGCGAACAATCGCCTGCGTTGGGTGCGTGACTACGCCACCAGTCGCGCCGATGGCAAGATCAGCATCGAGGTTTCGCAAACCGCGCTCAAAATGCTGGGGGTCGATCACCTCGGTCTCGATCCCCAAGACCGCAAATATCTGGAAACAATCATGCGCGTGTTTCACGGCGGGCCCGTGGGGGTCGAAGCCGTCGCTCACACCATGAACACCGCGACCGACACGCTCACCGACGAAGTCGAGCCGTTTCTCTTGCGCGCGGAGTTGGTCGTCCGCACGCCCCGTGGCCGCAAGCTCACCGCTACGGGGTACACGCATCTCGGCGCAACGCCCCCCGACGAATCAACGCGTTATCGCGTGGAAGATTCGCTGCCACTGTTCGAGACAGACTCTGAATAGCCGTCAGCGCAAGCTGATGGTGACCGAGAGCAACCCTCGGCTTGCGCCAAGGGCTATTCAGCTTTGATTACAGATTGCTCGCATCGATGACTTGATCGTCGGCGACCGTCGAGAGTCTTTGCAGCGTCGTTAAATCAATCGATTGTTGTACAGCTTGCACGTGCCCATCCAAGAACACAAAGTTGCAAATCGATGGGTGATCGCCGCCGAACTGTTCTCTGAGGTCCGAGGCGTCGCAGTTGCTGCCCACCAGTGCCGAACCATGGGCGATACCACACTCGGTGCCGCCCAAAATCGTTTCATTGTTGTCTCCTGAAAAGAAGGCCGTATCTCCTTGAAAGTAGTGCATCCGGTTCTCGTCGAAACCCGGGTGAGCGCGCCGGACCTCGTCTTCCGTGGGGAGGTATTTTTCGCCAACGCCAAACGAAAGAGCCGTGCCGTCGGTCACGTGGCGGATGTTGTTGCGCGAATAGGTATAGATCACACCCCCTTCGATTCCTGGCGGTTCACCGTTGGGGTTGCCGTCGCCAAAATCTTCTTCCATGCCGGCATTGCCGGCATAGTCACCCCCGGCAGCCACGCCTCGATGGTCTTCGGTCGCAACGGTGTCATCGTTGTCGAAATCACGATCAGCCGCCGGTTGTCGGCGACTCGGGCAATAGTAGACGCTTACCGGCGACCGCATCGCCGTCGCGTTTTGCGGGTCATCCACGCGCGCCGTTTTCACCAAGGATCGATGGATGGCCACTTGCTCGATGTAGGGCAACAGCTCAAATGCCCATGACACGGCCAGGGGCGACGTGGCGGTGCCAGGGCCAGGGGATTTGCCGTTGCGCCCCTGGGGGAAAAGTTGCTTGGCGTCGTGGTGCATCTGCAGCGCGAGCCCCATTTGTTTGAGATTGTTCACGCACTGATTGCGGCGGGCGGATTCGCGGGCTGCCTGAATCGCCGGCAATAAGAGCGCCACCAGCACTCCAATAATCGCTATCACAACCAACAATTCGACCAGCGTAAAGCCACGCAGCTTCTTCGTGCGCATGAGAGAACCTCGCTCTTTCTCCGCGATTGTCCGGTTTGCATGTCGACATCATCCTCCCAGTAGGAGAAACGTGTGGACGGGCGGAATGGTAGGAATAGAAGGTAGGAAACAAGACGGGGAGCGAGAGCCTGTCCCAGGCGCTCTCGCCAAGCCTGATTCTATTGAGTCGTGCTTGCCCTTGTCAACTACTTTAACACACTGTTTTTCAGACACCTGAAATCGGTTTCAGTGGCTCCGTGGCGAAGCTTTGGATCGCGTCCGACCGCTCCCGCATGCTCCGAGCGCTATCGCTTCACGCCACTTACAAGCTGTTCGTGTCAATCACCTGGTCATCGGCAATCGTCGAAACGCGTTGCAGGGTGAGCACGTCAACCGACTGCTGAATCACCTGAACATGGCCATCGAGAAACACGAAGTTACTGATGCCAGGGTGCTCGCTGCCAAACTGCTCCCACAGCTTGCCCACTCCGCAATTGCCCGTTGTGGGTTCCGTGCCATGAGCCATGCCACATTCGGTGCTCGACATCACGGCAAAGCGATGGTCCCCCGCGAAAAAGGCGGTGTCACCCTGATAATAGTGCATCATCGCCTCGTCCATGTTGGGGTGCGCCTGGCGCACTTCATCTTCGGTGGGAATGTACTTTTCACCAACGCCGATTGTTTGTGAAGTACCATCGGTAACATTGCGGATGCTGTTGCGGGAGAAGGTGTAGAGTGTTCCACCCGTAATGCCGGCCGGTTCGCCGTTCAAATTGTCGAGACCAAAATCAATATCGATGCCCGCACTGCCCGCGTAGTCGCCACCGGCCGCCACACCCCGATTTTCTTCCGGCGGAGCTTGATCATTGTTGTCAAAATTGCGATCCGCCGCAGGTTCGCGCCGACTGGGACAGACAAACGTGCTCACGGGTGAGCGCATCGCTAAGGCATTTTGCGGGTCGGTCGAGGGCAAAGCCTTCACCAACGCCTGATAAAGCGCGGTTTGTTCGACATACGGCAGCAACTCAAACGCCCATGAGACGCCAAACGTGTTCACGCCGGAATTCGCGGAACTGGGGCGACCTGTGCGGCCCGAGGGAAACACTTTCCTCGAATCATGGCGGGATTGTAACGCAAGGCCGATTTGCTTGAGATTGTTCGAGCATTGGTTCCGCCGTGCCGATTCGCGGGCCGCTTGAATCGCCGGCAACAACAGGGCGACGAGCACTCCAATAATCGCGATCACAACCAAGAGCTCAACCAACGTAAAACCACGTGTGATTTTGACGCGCATGACATAACCTCCACGTTTGGGAAAATTATCGATTCCTCTGAAAACAGCCTCTCCCAACAGGAGTTCTTGTTTGCAAAGCGAAAGGCGGGATTCGAGGGCAGGATAACAGACGGAAGCGAGAACCTTCCGGCGGTTTCGCTGAATTTGATTTTAAGTCGTTTCGCTCTGCCCTGTCAAAACCAAAAGCCCTTACGAGAAATTTCCACGCGAAAACGTGAAAATGTACCGCGCTTCGTCGTGGCCTCTTGCTAGCTGAGTCTCCTATTTCTCTACCAACGAGATCAGATAAAGACGGCCTCTTATTCTCGGCAAGAAAATATTTTGAAAATATTTGTTGACGCGGATTTGTCAAAACATTACCGTACTATTACGGTAGTACACATAGCTTTTCTCGCTCGACAATATTGGCCATGTTTCTCCACATCGACGCCCATAACGGTCTGGCCGTTTACGATCAAATCGTGCGGCAGGTGAAATTCGCCGTCGCCGATGGCACACTCACCACCGGCGAGTTGGTCCCCAGCGTCCGCGAATTGGCCAAGGAACTGGCCATCAACCCCAACACGGTCGCCCGCGCCTATCGGCAATTGCAGGACGAAGGGGTGCTCGCCGCCGTGCGCGGCACGGGTCTGGCCGTCGAAAGTGGTGCCCGACGTGGTTGCCAAGCCGACCGCAAACGGCTGATTAGGCAACGACTCAACGATGTGCTTACCGAGGCTCACTTGAGCGGCCTCGACGACCGCGAAATTCAAGAACTCTTTGCAGCCGAACTGGAAGCCGCCAAGCGGCAACAAGGGAAATCATGAACCCAGTTAACGAAAATCCAGCAATCGAAGTGACACGGGTCAGCAAACGCTTTGGTAGTCACACAGCACTTTACGACGTTTCGTTCAGTGTGCCGAGCGGGATTGTCTTCGCGCTCTTGGGCGAAAACGGGGCCGGCAAAACGACCACCATCAAGTTGCTGCTCGGGCTGGAAGAGCCAACGTGCGGCAAGCTCGCGGTGCTAGGGCTCAACTGCCAGCGCGCGGGGGATGAGATTCGCCGCCGCGTGGGTTATGTCCCCGAGCGACCGGCCCTCTACGAATGGATGACCGCCGGGGAAATCGGCTGGTTTACCGCCGGTTTTTATCCGGAACCCTACGAGCACGAATATCGCAAGTTGCTCGAACAGTTCCGCGTGCCGGCGGATCGCAGGATTTCGCAAATGTCGAAGGGAATGCGGGCGAAAGTTTCGCTGTCGCTGTCACTCGCCCATCAGCCCGAACTCTTGATTCTCGATGAACCGACCTCGGGCCTCGACACGCTGGTGCGCCGCGAGTTTCTGGAAAGCATGGTCGACATCGCCGCCGCGGGCCGCACGGTGTTTCTCTCCAGCCACCAAATCGGCGAAGTCGAACGGGTGGCCGACGTCGTGGCGATCATGCGCGAGGGCGAACTCGTGGTGGTCGAATCGCTCGACACACTCAAATGTCAAATCCACGAGCTTACGGTCACGATGAACGGTAGTCGCGAACCAACATTCCCTGGCCAAGTAATTGCCCGCCGCCAGCGTGGTCGGCAGTGGCAGCTTATGGTTCGCAGCGAGGCCGATCTCGATCTGGATGGCTTGCGCGAACAGCCCGAAGTGCTCGCCGTGGAATCGCGGACCCCGTCGCTGGAAGAAATCTTTGTCGCCTATATGCAGAGCGATAAAACAACTGAATCAGAAGTTCACACCGTCATCCCCGCGCAGGCGGGGATCCAGGATTGAACCGAAATAGATTCCCGCCTGCGCGGGAATGACAAGAACATAACAAGCCCGGGGACGGCGCTCCCCGGGTCAAAATTGGTCCCGGGAACTGACCCAGGGATTGCCATCCCTGGGCTTGAACGCCATGAACACACTCACCATCAACGCCGCGCCACAATCGCTGTTCCGACGCTTTGCCTGGAAAGAGTACCGCATGTTGCGCGGCTTCTGGCTGGCGGGGTTTGGGATCGCATTTGTGCTACAGTGGTTCTTGGCCACCGTTGTCTATCCTCTCCAAACTCTCGGCAATGAATTCTTCATGTTGGCTTGGAGCGCCGCAGCACTCTACGTCGTCGGCGCGGCGATCACGATGTTTTGCGCTGAAACCGAGGATCGCACGCGCGACTATTTGCGGCTATTGCCCGGTGATTGGCGACCCATTTTCGCGGCCAAAGCGTTCATGACGCTCTCTACGGCCCTGCTCCTTGTATGTTGTCAGAAGCGGCTATCATAGAACACGCTCAAGAAAAGTTTTTGTCCGCGGCTGCGCAGCCGCGGACAAAAAATCGCCCTCAGCGGCCGGCCGCAGATCGATTGCCCTGTGGCGTCA